>Ga0247727_10006576_pt1 | contig 22763 bp, 12 predicted proteins | sample WisWelCaveWW1625_FD_202498 | JGI IMG/M metagenome (GOLD analysis project Ga0247727, IMG submission 202498) | Biofilm microbial communities from Wishing Well Cave, Virginia, United States - WW16-25 | ecosystem: Environmental > Aquatic > Deep subsurface > Groundwater > Cave microbial mat | place...
CGAGGCAGAAACGAGACCCGATGACGCACGTGCAATTCGTCGCCCGCCGCCGCCCAATCGAGTCGGCCCGCTCAAAGTCTGCCAGCGGAAAACGACGAAACTCGTCGCGGCGGATGCTTGTTTGAGGTCTAGCGATAGTGACGTCTTAATCTCTTCGGGACTTGGATAGAAGCCATCTTTTCGAGATGAAGCCCAGATCGCCGCACTTCCGGCGGTGATGGTAATCGTGACTGATCCACCCATATTCGGCGTTGGCTTCGGAATCGTCAGGGCCATCAGGTCAACTTCGTCACGCCCCAGACTTGATGGAGAATGATCCGCGGCTCGCACTGGTGCTTCTAAATCGTCTCGCTTCGCGCTCGCATTCGTGTTGTTCAGATTCGCGACGGCAAATGCTCCGCGGGTTTCTTCGTTACCGTCACTGACAGCCGGTCCTACTCTGTTCCCCGGTTCTGTGCTGGAGCTAAAGTTGTGTATGTTAATGTCCGGTGCCATAGTCGGCTCATGCTCACAATTGTTCGCTCCATTCGAATCCCGGATGTCGCTCACGACGCACCCGGAGTTCACGGTGCTGCCTGGTGCAAGGGGGCGATACACGACGGTGGCTGTCGCCGATTGGCCTGGGGAAAGGCTGCCAACGGAACAGGTAACTTTGGCGCGTGCCTGTGCATGTGCCAGGGGAGCCGGTGGCGGTGGTCGAGGTGGCTGATACGAAGACGGTGTTGCGCGGAAGGGTATCGATGATTCGGACGTTTGAGGCGGTTGCCCCGGTGATCGATGCCGTGAGAGTGCAGGTTACGTTGCCGAAGACGCCGTTCGTGGCGACGACGGTATCGGGGGTGCAGTCCTTGGTAAGGGACAAGTCGCCTTGTGCCGGACCCGGTGGGAGGTCGGTTACCACGGAGGCTTGGTTGTTGGTAGTGTCGGGGTTGGGGTCGGGCTCGTTTCCATAGACCTCGGCTGTGTTGCTGATCGTGCCGACCGTAGTGGAGTCGACCCACACGCGTATCCACACACCCGAATAATAGCCCTTTTCAAGTAATGGGATCGTGCAAGTAACCACTCCGCCATTGTGCGAGCAGTTGGCACTGGCCGACTTGAAGCTCGTGCCGCCGGGTATTGTGTCCTCGATCACGATGCCGGTGGCCGAGTCGGGTCCCGAGTTCAATACGTTGATCTGATAGTCAAGCCAGCCGTTTGACGCAAGGTAATCGGCATTGGCATGCTTGGAGATACTGAGGTCGGCCTTCGGGATGGGTACCGAGATGGTTGTCTGGTTGTTGTTCGGATCGGGGTCGGTCGGAGTTCCTCCCACCACCAGGGCAATGTTCTTGATGGGATTCACGGTGTCGTTGACCACGGTTCCGGGCAAGGTGATAGTCACTTTGCCGTTATCGGGAATCCTTCCGATCTCACAGCGGATCGTGCCGACTCCCGAACAGTCGCCCTGGGTGGTCGTCGTTGAGAAGTGGGCTACGCTGCTCGATGTTTCGTCGTAAAACACCACGTGTTGAGCCGCTTTGGGTCCGGCATTTCTTATCCCCACCGAGTAGGTGAGCGCTCCGCCGTACTGTGCGGGAGAGGGACTGAAAGAAACATCGACGATGCGCAGATCGGCGTGCCCGCCACCGTGATTTCGGATCGCCACGGTGGGGACATCGGCAGGCGGTGGAATGACTGGACCGGTGTCAGGGGATTCCGCGGCAAGCAACCTCAGCTCTCGGCGAATCAGTTGGAATTGCCGAAACTTACTTCCGTACCTTCGCGCGGCCGAGCGGACCGGAGAGCAGGGCAGGTCTGTCTTGCGGATGTGTCGAACGTTTTGCACGCCCCGATCTCGCACGATAATGTCGCGGTTGCGGTCGGCCGTGATTTCATTCACGCCGTCTTCACCGGCGAGCAGGTCCACACCTCGCCCGCCATCGAGGGAGTCGTCGTCGAGCCCACCACGGAAAATGTCGTTATCGCAACCCAGGGGCAGATTCTGCGCTGTCGTGCGAGTTCCTCCGATCAGCCGGTCTCGGCCCCAGCCGCCGTCCAGGATATCGTTTCCATCGCCGCCATCGAGCAGATCGTCGTCCAGGCCGCCGTGCAGGCGGTCGTCACCGCTACCACCGTGAATCGTGTCCTTGCCCTGGTCCGAGCCCACCGTATCGTCGCCGTCGCCGCCGTTCAAAGAGTCATTGCCCAACCCGCCGTACACGAAATCGTTGCTAACTTGGCCGTCCACGGTGTCATCACCCGCGCCACCGACCAACGTGTCCGCGCCCGCGCCCCCCTCAATGGAATCGGCACCCATGCCGCCATCGACCGAATCATCACCGTCGCCGGCCCAGATCGTATCATTATCGTCCCAGCCCCAAACCGTGTCGTTGCCAGCGCCCGCATCGACCGAATCGTTCCCCCAGCCAGCGAGGACCAAGTCGTTGCCGTCCGCGGCGAGGACCGTGTCGTCATCCTCGGCGGCTAGAATGGTGTCGTCCCCACCGCCGCCATTGACCGAGTCCATTCCCGGTCCACCATAGATAAAATCGCCCCCTGGGCCAGCTATGAGCGTGTCATTGCCTCCGTGCCCCTCCAGCCACATCGCGATGGACGGGGCGGCAGGATCAAACGCCGTCGTAATGGCGTCGTCGCCGAAAAATCCTCCGATGTAAACCTTGTCCGCGTTCAGCACCGTGTCGGTGTCGTCCAACCGCGTCAGGGTCACTTGCCCCACGGCCGAAACAGCGGCCGTGATGATATCGTTGCCATCCGTGCCGTCGAACCGCACGAGGTCAAAACCGACCCCGCTGTTGAGACTGTCTGTGCCTGCGCCGCCGACCAACACGTCGTGCCCATGGCCGGAAAGCAGCGTGTCGTCTCCGTCGCCGCCATATAAGGCGGCGTCCACTTCGACCGTCGCATCGACGGTTGCCGAATCGTTACCGAGCGACAGCCAAGCGTCCACCGCCTCGGCACCTACCGCCGTGTCCAGTTCGCCATTCAGGTTCACGGCAAATCCGCCGGTGAGAAGGGGCACGACGGACATGACATCGGCCTGATCAGTGCCGAAAAGCTGCAGCACGTCGTAGCCCAGACCGCCATCCAGCGTGTCCGTGCCGTCGTCGCCGAGCAACGAGTCGTTGCCATCGCCACCAAATAGAAGGTCATTGTTCCAGCCACCGGAGATCACATCATCATCCGCCTCGCCGTTGATCGTATCCGATCCTTCCGCCCCGGCGATTGTGTCGGCTCCGGCGCCGCCGAGAATCGAATCATCGTCGATACCGGGCGGGTCATCGACGAGCCAGTAATCAAACGCGAACGATCCTTCAATTACGTCATCCCCATCGCCGCCAAGAATGGTGTCGTTCCCAGCTCCACCGGAGATCGTGTCGTTGCCCGCACCTGCCATCAGGCTATCCGTGTCAAACCCGCCCTCAACCAAGTCATCACCCGGACCGGCGTCGATCGTGTCTGACCCATCAAAGCCCACGAGGACATCTGCGCCATCGTTGCCGACGATGGAATCATTCCCCAAGTCGCCGTCCAAATTGTCGTCGCCAGAGCCTCCGGTGAGCGTGTCATGTCCGTCGCCCCCGAACACCTGGGCCGCGGCAGTTACATCGGCGCCAAAGGTAACGACATCGTCCCCTTCGCCCGCGTCCACAAACACCGTCGCCAACTCGGCGCGATCGTAGTCATACGTCGTCCCGTTCACCGTAAGCCGCGTAGTAACTCCATCGACGAGGTTCTCGACCAGAATGACATCCGGAGAAGCGGTTGCCGCGACCGACACGACGAGTGCGTCGAGGCCATCGCCGCTGTCGGCAACATCACCGGGCTTGAAGATGAGTTGATCATCGCCGCCGGCGCCGCGCAGCGTGTCCAGCCCAACCCCGCTGTCGAGCACGTCGGGGCCAGCACCACCGACCAACGAGTCGTTTCCGTCTCCGCCCAGGATCATAGCGGAAACGGACACGTCGGAGTCCAATTGAACCGTGTCGTCGCCCAACCCGGCGTGGATCGCAGCCGACACAAGCTCTGTTCGGTCGTAGTCGTAAATGGTCCCGTTCAGTGTCAGGCGCACTGTGGAAGCGTCGAAGTAGCTGATTGAAACCGAATCGGCGGCGTCTGTGCCAAACACGAACAAGGAAAGCGAGTCGCTGCCGTTACCACTGACCACTGTGTCGCCCGGCTTGAATGAGATTTCATCGTCGCCATCGTTGCCAACAAGCGAATCGACGCCGGGACCGCTATCGAGTATGTCCCAGTCTGCTCCCCCGATCAGCGTGTCGTCGCCGTCGCCGCCGCTGAGACGAACGCGAATGTCAACATCACTGGCGGCATCCAACCGATCGTTGCCGCCGGCACCGGAGACATCCAACTCGCGAATGGCATCACGCACGTAATTGTACGCTACGCCGTTGATCGTGAGTCGCGCAGTCGTTGAGTCCGGAAATCCGAACGAGACCACGTCATTCGCGTCACTGCCCTCAACGATGAGCAATCCGTCGTCAAGCAGGATCGGAGAAGTGCCGAAGTGAGTGAGGAGAAGCCGACCTTCCAGATGTTCCAACGAGACGTGTTTTCGTTTTGTGATTCGACTGGAAGATCGCCGCCTGAAATTACCTAGCTCCCCGTCCCCACCCCGTTTGCCTTATCAAACAGACGCTTGAACGCCGCTACACGCTGGATAAACGAGCGCATGATTACCCCCTGGCAACAGAATTGGAATTGAGGGACGCGAACCAATGAAACTACGGTTATTGCCATGGCTGAGATCGCTTCGTGCTTTCAATACTTGATTACTAGGCCGGCCGCTGCACGTCACATAGCCTTAAAACTGTCAGCGGTAGGATGCCGTGGCGGGATGCTAATGTCAAGCATGCAAATCGGATTTCACAAGATGACTCAAACGTCGCGCAATGCCTGCAAGACGTTGAGGCGCACGGCCCGTACGGCGGGGAAGATGCCGCCGACTATGCCCATGCTCAGAGCAAGCAGCACGCCTTCGAGCAGGACGCTCGGTCCAAAGTTGAATGAGAAGGACATATCGCTAAACGTCTGAAAGTTTACCGCGCCGGTTGAGTAGCCGTTGAATGGAATAGTGGCAAGGCAGCCGATCGCGCCGCCGAGCAGGCAGAGTAAGACGGATTCGAGCAGGAACGCAGTCAGGATGCTGCGACGGCTGAAGCCGAGTGCTCGCATCGTGCCGATCTCGCGAGCCCGCCCGGCCACGGCGGCGTACATCGTATTGGCCGCGGCGAACATGGCCCCGATCGTGAGAAAAAGGGCGATAAAAAAGCCCACGACCTGAATTACTTGGGCCGTCATCATCTGCTCTTTGAAGAAATCCTCTTCGGTCATGGCCTTCAGGTTGAACAGTTCGTCTTCTTTAAGCTGCTCGATGAGTGCCCGCTGGGCGTCCACGTCGCGTGCCCGCAGGCAGACGGACGAAACAAATCCTTCACTTTTGCGCACCGCCGTCAGGTCGCGCAGATCGGTCCACACCTCCGACTCGGCCGCACAGCCGCTCGCCTCGAAGTGGCCGACGATCGTGAATGATCGGTTGTTGATGGTGATTTGCTCGCCGATTCGTGTGTTCTCGAAACGCTCGGCGATCGATCGGCTCGTGATCGCCTCAAACTTGCCCGGTTCCGGTTCGCGTCCGCCGGGGATGATCCGAAAACCGGGCCGGAGCTGAAAGCCAACCGGCTTCAGCCCGCGAACCATCAGATTCGTTGACCCGCCATCGCCGCGTCGCGGTTTCATGATCGTGATGACATATTCGGCGGATGAGAGCGGGCGCCCCGCCTCATCCACGGCGATTCCTTCGAGAGTAGCCACGCGGTCGGCCGTCTGCTTGTCGATGCCGGAGGAGACTTCGTCGAGCGATCCCTTGCGCAGGCAAACGATGTCCAGCTTGTCCGCCGAAATGAGCATGGCTCGCTTCAGGCCCGCGGCTAGGCCGAACGACAAGACGGAGGCAAGCACTACCCCTCCGATGCCGAATGAGATGAGCACAGTCGTCACCCAACGGGCTTGCAGGTTTCGAATTGTGTACTTGACCGGTATCACGTCAGGCGACCTTTCTCAAACCTGCAACGACGGACATCGAATACGCACTTACGGCCGGCCAGGCGCCGCTGACGATACCGATTCCGCCGGCTACGAGCACCCCATAAACAAGGACGATCGGGGCCATCCAATCGAGTGGGAGGTATTGCGGCCAGAAGAAGTGTACCGTGCTCCACGTGCCTCGACCCGCCGCGACGCCGACCGTGCCGCCGATCAGCGCGATGAGCACCGACTCGCCCAGCACCATCACGAGCACGAGCCAGCTTGGAAACCCAATCGCTTTCAGAACCGCGATCTCCGTGGTTCGTTCGCGCATCGACATCGCCATGGCGTTCGCCGCGACCAGCGTCAAGGCAATCGCGACGACGATTCCGATGACCAGCACGAAAAACTGCAGGTTGCCCGCGAACTTCGCGAACATCGCGGCGAACGCCTGGTGGCTCTGCGTCAGAGTCGGGTTTTCCGAGTTCTCATAGCGGCGATCAATCTCCGGCACCAGCCGCTCGATCGCCTCTGCCGACTCGGCCTTCAAAAACAGGATGCTCGTCGTATCCACCTTCGGATCGTTTCGGGCGCGAAGCTGTTCGTTCAAGTAGTGCCAGTGAAAGTACAAGTCGTTGATGAACTCCGGCCCGTCGTAAATGCCGCACAGCACCAAATCGAGGTCGAAGCCAAAGTTGTTTCCCTTGAGCGGAATGTGTTCGCCAATCTTCCAGCCGCGCCGCTCGGCGTTCCGCCGATCGATGATGCAACCGGTTCGAGTTTCCTGCCACGTCTTGAGCTGCTCGGGGTCGATCGTGAATTCGGTCCAGACTTTCATTAACTCATTCGCGTCCGTTCCGAGTTGGGCAAATGTCGCCATCTTTTCGTCCTTGTACAGGCCGATGTACCAGGACAATGGAATCACCGACTTCACTCCCGGCAGCCCGCGCACGTGGTTCAGCGTGTTGATCGGGATCGTCGTCGTGAAGCCGTCCTTGCTCATGACGATCATGCGGTTGGCCTTGGCCAGTTCCGGTACGAGTTGGTCATTGAGCGTGGCGAGGCCGTACAGCACGGTCATCATCGCCAGGCAAATGGCCATGGATAGAATGGTCAGAATCGACCGCAGTTTGTTGCGAGTGGCGTTGCGCCAGATGTATTTCAGGAATCCCAACTCAAACCTCTCTCAACGCCTTGACGATGTTCATCCGAATCGCACGCACGGCCGGAAACAGACCACCCAAGAGCCCCATCGCCGTCGCGAGCAACACACCTTCAAGCAACACTGTGGGGCCGAAGTGAAATGAAAAGGTCAGCTCACTGAACATCATTGGGTTCTGCGTGCCGGTCGTCATGCCGTTCAGGGGCACGGTCGCAAGGGAGCCAAGCAGCCCGCCGATCATGCACAACACCATGGACTCGAACAAGAACGACGCCAGAATGCTTCGGCGATTGAAGCCGAGTGCCCGGAGCGTGCCGATCTCTCGGGCGCGGTGGGCGACGGCCGAGTACATTGTATTCGCGGCACCGAACATGGCGCCAATGCTCAAGAAGATGGCCAGCCCATAACCAATCGTGCGAATGGTCTCGATGATCGTGAGTTGCGACTGGAAGTATTCCTTCTCGTCCTTCACATCCAGATCCTTGTATTCGTCGTCGCTCGACTTGATCAGATTCATGATCGCATCGCGAGCCTCGCGGCTGACCGTCTGCACCATTACCATCGAATAGACTTCCGCCTGGAATCTCTTTGCTTGTCTCAGGTTCACGACGTCGGTCCAAACCTCCGACTCGGCCGTGCTGCCATTCGATTCGAACAGGCCCACAATCTCGAAATCGGTGCCGTTGATATTGAGCTTTTCCCCCAGGCCGCAATTTTGAAATCGCCCGGCGATGCTCGGGCTGGTGATCGCCTCGTTCAAGCCGGGTCGGTTTTCTCGACCTTCCACAATCTTGAAGCCGGGCCGAAGCCGTTGGCCCACGGGCATGAGGCCTCGCACGATCAAATTCACGGCGATCGTGTCGCCACGACGCGGCTTGGTTTGGATCGTCACCATCTCCGGCGACCACATCTTCAAGCCCGACTCCGCATCGGTCGCGATGCCCTCCAGGTCGCTGAGCTTGCGAGCCGTCTCGCCGTCCACCTGGCTGTTCGTTTCGTTGTCCGTGCCCTTACGCAAAACGATCAATTTATTTTCGTCGGCCGAAACCGTGAACGCACGCTTCATTCCGTCAACCAATCCGAATACCAGCACCGACGCGCAGACCAACAGGCCCGTGAAGATCGCCGTCATCGACGTGGTCACCCACCGAACTCGCAGGTTGCGGATGTTGTATTTGACTGGGATCACAAGTAACTCACTCCCAAACGCCACCGGGCTCGTCCCGGTAGTTCAGTGGCCTGTGCCCTACTTCCAATGCATCTCAAACTCGGAGTAGCGCAAAGGCCTTCAAGCCACCGGGGCAAGCCCGGTGGTGGTGGTTTACACGACCTTTCTCAGCCCGTCGATCACCGAAAGTCTCGCCGCGAGCACGGCCGGGACGATCCCGCTGGCCAAGCCGATTCCTGCCGAGACCGCCACGCCCCACGCCATCACGGCCCAGGGCATTCGGCTGGTCTGCACGACCATCGGGGCCACATGGTGCAGAAAGGCGTAAATCCCGCGGCCGGCCCCCACGCCGAGCAGCCCGCCGATCCCGGCAATGATGACCGATTCGCCGAGCATCAAAGCGAGCACTTTGCTGTTCTGAAACCCAATCGCCTTGAGCACGGCGATTTCCGTGGTCCGTTCGCGCATCGACATTGCCATCCCGTTTGCCGCAACGAGCGTGAGCGAAATCGTCACGAACACGGCGATGAACAAGATGAAATTCTGAATGTTTCCCTGCATCTTCACGAACATCTGCGAAAACGCCTTCTCCGTCTGCGTGTTCGTCGGCGTAGGCGAGCTGGCGTACTTGTCGTCGATCTGCCGGCACAAGGACGGAATGATGTCCGCCGACTTGGCCTTAAAGAAGATCGTGCCGCAATTGCCCGCCATGCGGCCGCCGGCGTTCTGACGCAGGCCTTCGTCGAGATAACTGAGGTTGTAGTACAAGCTGAGCGTCGTCTCGGGCGGCTCGTAAATGCCAACCAGTTTCAGATCGAGATTGAACGGATAAATCGTCCCCTGCAGCGGAACGCGGTCGCCGATTTTGAGGCCGAGTCGCTGGGCCAACTCAACGTCCATCACGCAACCCTGGCGGTCCTTCTTGAACGCCTCCAACTGGTCCGGCGGAATCTTGGATTCACTCCAAACGTCAAATATTTTTACCGGGTCGGTTCCGAATTGGGCAAAGAACTGAGTGCCGTCGCCGTACTTGCCGCCGTACCATGAAAATGGCACCGCCGCGATCACACCCTCCAAGTCCCGAACTTCATCGAGCATGTGCAGCGGGACCAGTCCGTCGAAGCCCTGGCTGTTCATGACCACGACGCGGTTGTACTTGTCCGCCTCCCTGCCCCAGGCTTCCATCGACGCCAGGTAGCCGTACAGAAACGTCATCAGCATCAAGCACATCCATATCGCCATGATCGTGAGCAGCGACCGGAGCTTGTTCCGCATCACGTTTCGAAAAAGGTAGTGCAGAAACTTCATGCGGTCGCTCCCGCTGTGCTTGTCGGCTGGGCAGCCTGGCCGTCGACCAGCACGCCTTTTTCAAGATGCACCAGCGTTCCCGCCCGCTCGGCCGCGTGAGGGTCGTGCGTTACCATAATGATCGCTTTGCCAAACTCCTTGTTCAGCCGGCAGAGCAAATCGAGGATCTCTCGTGCCGACTTCGCATCGAGATCGCCGGTCGGCTCGTCGGCCACTAGCAGTGTCGGATCGTTCACGATTGCACGTGCGATGGCCACTCGCTGCTCCTGCCCGCCGGAAAGTTGACGCGGATAATGGTCCATGCGATCGGCGAGCCCTACGACCTCCAATACCGTGCGAACGTGTTCGGCTCGCTCTCGTTTGTTAAGATGAGTCAAAAGCAGCGGCAGTTCTACATTCTCAAATGCCGTCAGAACTGGGATCAAATTGTAGAGCTGAAATATGAAGCCAATGTTCCGCGATCGCCAGCGTGCCAGTGCACTCTCGGACAATTGCCCCAGGTCCTCGCCCGCCACCAGAATTGTGCCGGACGTGGGCCGATCCAGCCCCGCGATCAAGTTCAGCAGGGTCGTTTTGCCCGAACCCGACGGCCCCATCAGCGCGAGATATTCGCCCGGATGAACGTCGAGATTGGTGCCCAGAAGCACGGGGATGGTCAGCTCGTCTCGGTGAAACTCCTTGTACAAGTCACGGACTACAACGACAGGCTGGTCGCTCGATTGATTCATCATTGGCTCCATCAGATTGCGTCGGATTCTTCCGCTAAGAAGGGTAGCAAGTAATCGTTACCAGACAAGAGGGCGGCCGGTAGCGGTTTGAGATCGTCCAGTTCGGGTGGGTCGGCCGGAATGGAAATACCAGACGATTGGATTGCTCGCAAGAGTTACTGAACGACTTTCACCGGCTGCGACTCCTTCAGAGACTCCGGCGGATTGATCACCAGTTGCTCGCCACCCTTTAGTCCGCGCTGAACGAGCACGCGGCCGTCGCGCGAGTCGCCCGTCTCGATCGAAACTCGACTGACCCGTTCATTCACGACCTGCCACACAAACGAAGCGCTGTCATCTTTGCGAACGGCGTCGGCGTGTGCGTAGACCTGTGGCTCCACCTTGCCGCCGGTCGCATCCTTGCCCTCGCTCATGAAATGGACCGTGGCGGCCATTTCAGGGAAGAGCGTGAACTTCTTCGTGAGCGGGTCGTTTACTTCCTTGACTTCTTGCGGATTGAGTTGGACCTTAACCTTCACGGTCCCCCGTGCCCGATCTCCCATGGGGATAATTGTGCGAACGAGTCCCGTGAACCGGCGGTCGGGAACGCCATCTACGGCCACGCTCACCTTCTGATTGTCTTTTACTCGCCCGACGTAGTCTTCTTTGACATCCGTTTCCACTTCCAGGTTCAGCAAATTGGCCAGAGTAACCACCGAGCCACGCCCGGACGCCGTTCCCATGCCGCCCGGCGTGATCGATTCGCCGACCTCCGCCTCCTTTGAAATCACGGTCCACTTGAAATCCGCTCCTTCGCCGAGCGGACGCCTGGGAGCCGTGATGATGAAATTCTTTCGCTGTTCTTCCGCCTCCTTAATCCGCTTCTTGGACTCCAGTTCTCGCGCCTCGGATTCATTCCGACGTGCGTTGGCCAACTTCACGGCCGCCACCAACGATTCCCAGCGGGAGCGACTTGCCTGGAACTTGGATTCGGCCTTTTCCAAATCCGCCTTACTTGCACCGTCTCTGTCAAACAACTGTTTGGTTCGTGCCAGATCGCGCTCATCCTGGTTGAGAACAGTTTTGGCCTCGTCGCGTTCCAGCTCAGACTTTTCGATGGTCACGGTCATCGCGTCCAGCGAAGCGTTCATGGCCTTCAATGAGGCTTCCATCGCCTCGAGCAGTGCGTCCATGTCGCCGTGTTCCAATTCCGCCAAGACGGCCTCCGGGTCGACCGGCATCCCCTCCTCGACGAGAATCCGCGACACCCGCCCGGCCACCTTGGCCCCGATGGCTGCCTGGGTCCGAGACTTCAAATACCCCTGCGCCGCCAAAACCGAATCGGCAACGCCGGGCATCCGGGCTTCGGCCAATGCGACTCGCACCTGGGTCCGAACCATTTGCTCGCCGAATGTGAACCACGAGTAGGCTCCACCTGCAACCAAGCTTGGAAGGACGACTAGCAAAAAGAGCCACAACCCCCAACGAGTGCGAGGGCGTCGGTGATCCGTTCGGTCAATCCGCAGCGAAGCGAGTTTGTCGCCGCTTTGAGAAAGCTGTGCTTGAGTCAAGATGCACCTGGGATTCAGTCTGATGTTCCGTGACGGAACATATTACACCAAGCACAGTCAGCTTTGTAGTGGCAGAAACCCAAGCCGCCGGACGGTACCACGGTGCAACAAGCTCCGTTCTCCGATTCTCCGGCAAAATCCGCACGACTGGCGAAACCAACACGACCGGCAAATCTTGCCAAGTTTTCGCTGGGTTTGGCCGATTATTCCTAATGAAACCTAGTTCCACGACTCAGGGAGTGAAGACCTTGCGCAGATTGCCGGCTGGATTCCTGTCATGCGTCGCTTGGGGAATGCTCCTCGCCGGGGGGTGCCACGGCCCCGATCGCGCCAATTCAGAACCATGCGATTCTCGAGTCGGCGTCAACTCCCTTTCGAACAGCGAATCATTGTACCGGACTTCGCTGGATCAAATTCCCATGTCAGATGCCGATCGCATCCCACCCCGAACCACAAGAAAACCAGCAGCCGAAGGGACCTGGGAATTAAGCCTCTCCGAGGCAATCTCGATCGCCATCCAGAATTCCGACGTGATTCGCGTTCTCGTCGGGCCCACCGTTGCCGCAGACCCGGCGACAATCTACGATCCATCGATTTCTGAAACACAAGTTCAGGTTGCGATGGCCGCGTTCGACGCGAACTGGTCCACCAGCCTGTTCTGGTCCCGCACCGATCAACCGCCGGGCGTGACCTTCGGCGGCGGCATTCCGGTCCCCAACCAACGAGACCAGGCAAGTTTCAATTCTTCGCTTACCAAGCTTTTCTGCACGGGTGCCACGGGTGGAATCGCCTTCAATACCAGCTACTTACTGATCCCGCCATTTCCGACGGTGACAACCAGTCCGGGGCCGGACGGCATTTTTGGAACTCCAGACGACGTATTCACGCCGGGCATTCGACGTACCCCGGCGCAATACATCCCTAACCTCGAATTCACGCTAACGCAACCGTTGCTCAAGGGGGCCGGCGTCGAATTCAACCAGGCACTCATCCGCATCGCCTGCATCCAACGAGACCAATCACTTTGGGAGTTCAAGCAAGCGGTACTGGCTCAAGTTCGAAGCGTCGAAGAAGCATATTGGGATCTCCTAACCGCCCGCGGGGCGTTGCAAGCTTTGGATGCGGTTTTGCCGGAACTGGAAGATTACACTCGCGTCTGGCAAGTGAAGCTTGAAGAAGGGGCCGGCCATTTGGGTCAATTCTCGGAAGCGCAAACACGCGTCAATGAGTTTCGGCAACAACACGCTCAGGCGTTAGCCGCCGTTCTGAATCGCGAAGCGGCTCTGCGAAACCTCATGGGCCTTTCGCCGACCGATCGCCGCCAATTAGTACCGACTTCCACGCCAAGCGAAGTTCCCGTTGACATCGAATGGACTGCGTCGGTCGAAACGGCCTTAAGCAGCCGGCCGGACATTGTTCGGCAGCGGCTCGCAGTACGAATTCGTGAACTGGAATTGCTTCGTGCCAATAATGCATATCAACCACAATTCGATCTCCAAGGACTTTGGAGGATCAATGGTCTCGACAATGAACTTGATGATGCCATCAAACTGGTTTCCGATAACCAATTCACCGATTGGCAAATTGGTTTGACGTTCTCAATGCCGCTCGGCTTTCGGCAAGCGGCGGCGGAGGTTGATGCTGCCGAACTGCGACTCGACCGCGACCACGCTCAGCTTTCGCAATCCATCCACGCAACGGTCCACCAGCTTGCCGAAATACTTCGCGACATTGACAGCTCCGCCCAAGAACTCAAATTTTCAGAACAGCGACTCAAGAACAGTCGCATTTGGGCCGAAAAGGCGGGCGAACGAGCCCGGAGGGACCAGGCAGGGGATGAAATATCCTTCGCTCAAAACCTGTACATCCAGGCGCTCGAGTCATTACGGAACGCCATTTTTGATAATGGCCGCGTGCTCTCACGATACAACATTGCACTCGCTCGACTCGAGGAAGCCAAGGGTACGTTGCTTCAATCACGAGGCATCGTAATGGCCGAAGATCCGACCACGCGAGTGCGATTCCGAAAACCTTGCCGACAATCCGTCGAGATGCCTTCGGGCGAGCCGGACAATAAAACCCAGCATTCTGCGATTGAGTGAAATCGTGATACCGAATCTAATCCCCCGTTCTGTCCCGACGAACCAGGCACGGCCAGAAAGCATCCGGAGCAGGCTGCATGAAGAGTAGAGGCAACCGACTAAGTCCGGAGCCAGCGGTCATTACCGGCATCGGCCTGGTGACGCCGGTCGGCACCGATCGCGAGTCGTCGTGGCAGGCGATTTGCGAGGGCCGGTCTGGGTTGCGATTAGTCAAGTTGGGCGACGGCATGCAGGTTGTCGGCGGGCCGTCGTCAATTCCGCGTGAGGATCGGCCGGAATGGGTGCTGCATATCACCGAGCGAGTGGCCCTGGAAGCCCTTCAAGATGCACGACTCGATTTGAATAGCTTCGATCATGACCGCGCCGGCAGCGTGGTGGGCGGCTCGAATATTCCGTCGGAACATACTCTCAGCACCATTCTCGCCAATGGCCCCGACGCCGCCGTTTCTTGGGAGACCTGCCTGCCCTTTAACCCCGCCTCCTACATCGGCCGGCAATTCCAACTGCACGGCCCGTCGCTCAGCCCCGCCGCCGCGTGTGCCACGGGCCTGATCTCCGTGCTCCGCGCGGCGGACACGATCCAGGACGGGCTCTGCGACGTCATGTTCGCCGGCTGTGCCGACGCATCGCTGCACCGGCTGACCGTAAGCGGATTTCGCAGCATGCGCGTTTTGGCCGAGGCCGAAAATCCCGCCGAGGCAGTGCGGCCATTCGATCGCCAGCGTCGCGGCTTCGCGATCGGCGAGGGCGCCGCCATGTTCGTACTCGAACGCATGAGCCACGCCGTCGCCCGGCGTGCCCCGATCTACGCGGTCATCGCCGGCGGAATCTCCGGCGGCGATGCCTATCACCTCACCAGCCTCGACCCCGACCCCGGAAACCTCGCCTGGCAAATCAACAAGGTCCTGCAACAGTCCGGCGTCACCCCCGACGAAGTCGACTACATCAACGCCCACGGCACCGGGACCGTGCAAAACGATCTGGCCGAAGCGCACGCCATTCACAAGGCATTCGGCCCCGCTGCTTCCAAGATCCGAATCAGTGCGATTAAGTCCATCATCGGCCACCTCCTTACCGCCGCTGGCGGCGTCGAACTCGCCATCACCGCGCTCGCCGTCCGCGACGGCTTTATCCCTCCCACCATGAACCTCACCGACCCCGACCCCGAATGCGACCTTAACTGCACCCCCTTGCACGGAACCCCTTACCCGATCCTCACCGCCTTAAAACTCTCCATCGCCTTCGGCGGCCACTTCGGCGCCGCCGTGCTCCGCCATCCGTCGTGCTACGGCTTGGAGAATCGTCTGGCAGCGTAGTGACCCGCCCGCGCGATGTTGTTCGGCTGGGTGACCCCGCCGCGTATCCTTACTCACAGTCCCACATCTGCAAACGCGAACGGAACTACGAAACGGCCCGCGGGGCGAAGCGGCTGATGAAGCGATCGACGTTGCCGAGGTACTTCCGCAGTTGTTCGGCGTGACCGTGGCGCCCTTCGCTGCCGAAGTCCGGATCGGCCGCTTTGAGGAGATGGCCGCAGCCGCATTCATCGAACAGCTTCACCAAGCCGGCGTCCTGTCGCACATCTTGATCGAGGAACACGGACAGCTCGTCCAGCCGGATGAACTCGATGTCGCGCCGCGTGAGTCGCAGCTTCGAATAGAGCAAGTCCGACTCCGGCGTGCCCTGCATGGTCAGAAACAGAAACGTCTTGAGCAGCACCTTGTCCGGCAACCGCACGCCGACGAAGTAGCCGAGCTTGTGATCGGCCGACCCCTGGCGATACTCAACCAGGAAACTATCTTCCGATTGCCGGGTGAACTTCGGCCGCGTCAAGGAGCACACGATGGCCGGGGTGTGAAACGACGGAACACGGCGTGCGAGTTGTTCCAGCGCGTGACTTTGCACGTACACCGGATATTCCTGCGGCGCGCCGTCGAAACCCAGGTCCGCGGCCGTCCACGTCAAGTGGCTGAGCCCCCTGGGGCCGAAAATGCTGGCGCGAAACGCCGGCCGAGCGGCCCCGTCGCACGTGATCCGCGTCCGCTCCGGCTTCATCACCTTCAGCACGTAGCGTTGGAAGATTTTTTTGCCGGGCGTCGGGTCATATTGGAATTCGTACCAGAAGACGCGATCGTCCACGACGGAGTGCACCAAAATCTCTGACCAAAGTTCGACGAGGAAGTGGCCAAGGGCCTCGAGCTTGTGCCTCTCGATGTCCTTAAGCAGCTCGTTGCCGAACGCGAACAGCCCGGCCCACGGCTCCGCGTGCATGTTCTGCCCGCGTTCCCGCATGCCTTTTTCCGTGCCCTCGATTCGCGCCTTGAGGGCCCAGAGGACGCAAAAAAAATCAAGCGGCGTCACGTCCGCTTCGCCCGCCTTCGGAAGTTTTTCGAGCAACTCGCCGAATCGCCGCTGAATCGCTAGCGCATCGGGCATCCCATTCGCGCTCGGATCGAGCACCATTTCCGGAATCGGCAAGATGGCTTGCTGCAACGCCTCCTGCACCTGCGCCTGACACCGCTCGAATGCCGCCGTGAGCCCCGCGTGCGCCAATGCCCCATCGAACAACTCCCGCTTCCTCTCCAGCGCGCGCCGCTGCTTCTCCTCACGCTTCTTCAGCTTCGCCTTGCGATCTTGGCTCATGCGATGCGAATTCCAAATGGTGCGACGAGAATTGTCGGAATTCAGATACAGCGTGACAATGGCTTTGCCAGATCGTTCGATTTGGGTGTTACCGACCGCGGGATCTCATGCTACGGCCGCGTGATCACCACCGTGTTGCTCCCCTTCTCGTTGCCGACAGGGTGGCTGGGGCTGAGTTCTCGAAGCCCCAGCCGTGGCGTCGCCAACTCCGCCACAGCCACCCGGCCGACAGGTGAGTAGAATGAACTTGGAGGAATGGAAAGTCAAGTGGCTGGAAGGCATGACGGGCGGGTGTCGTGTTAGGCCGGCCGAGCGACAGAGGCAAGAAAAAACATATCCTTGTGGATCACGAACTCTGTTAAAATCTTGGCCAATCTCACGGAGCGGGGAAAACCCCATCTCCCGCAGTCGCAACTTTGGGTGGCCCGAATCGGGCTGTGCAACGGCACGCGGCGGATAGGAGCTTGCACCCGATCAAATTCAGCGGCAATGTGGAGAACATGATGACCGATCGCCAGTCTTTACCGACCAAGCGAAACAATCGACGACGGTCGATTCGCTCTGGGGTGCGGCCCGCGCTGGATTGTCTGGAACTTCGCTTGGCGCCCGCCACGCTGCCGGCCGGATTCACAGAAGCGGTAATCGCGACGGGCATCGCGGAACCGACGGCGATGGAGATTGCCCCGGACGGCCGCATCTTCGTGGCTCAACAGGGGGGCGATCTTCGAGTCATTCAAAACGGCAGCTTGCTGCCGACGCCATTTGTTTCGTTGAACGTCGATTCGTTTTTTGAGCGGGGGCTGTTGGGAGTGACGTTCGATCCTAATTTTGCGACGAATCAATTTGTCTATGTCTATTACACGACGGCCTCTGAGCCGGTACACAATCGCGTGAGTCGATTCACGGCCAACGGCAATGTCGCGGTGCCGGGCAGCGAGTTTGTTCTGATGGACCTGGAAAACCTGGATGCCGGGAACCACAACGGGGGAGCGATCCACTTCGGAACTGACGGCAAGCTCTATGTCGGCGTGGGCGAAAATGCGGTGCCATCGAACTCGCAGACGTTGAACAACCGGCTCGGCAAGATGCTGCGGATCAATTCGGACGGCTCGATACCGAACGATAATCCGTTTTTTAATCAGGCCAGCGGCGTGAACCGTGCCATTTGGGCCCGCGGACTGCGCAACCCGTTTACGTTTGCGGTGCAGCCGGTGACAGGGCGGATTTTCATCAACGACGTGGGCCAGACCTCTCGCGAGGAAATCGACGACGGGATCGCGGGGGCCAATTACGGCTGGCCCAACTGCGAGGGCGACTGCTCGCCGGCCAACCAGAATTTTCGCGACCCGCTGTTTCAGTACAACCACGGCTCGAGCAACACGGAAGGCTGTGCGATCACAGGTGGCACGTTTTATAACCCAACGACGGCTCAGTTCCCGGCCGACTATTTGGGCGATTACTTTTTCGCCGATCTGTGCAACGGTTGGGTTCGCAAGTACGACCCGGCGAGCGACACGGCCACAGGGTTCGCAACCGACCTGCCGGACGCACCGGTCGATCTCAAGGTGGACGGGGCCGGCAACCTGTACTACCTCACACGCGGGTTCGGCAGCAACACCGGACAATTGACCCGCGTGCAATTCCCCGCCGGCCAGACCGCCCCCAGCGTCACGCAGCATCCGGCCAACCAGCGCGTGGCCGTTGGGCAGATGGCGGTTTTTTCGGTGAGTGCGAGCGGGTCGGTGCCGCTGAGCTTTCAGTGGCAACGCGACGGGGTGGATATTCCGGGAGCAACGGGCACGAGCTTCACCATCATCTCGGCCGCGCTCGCCGACGATGGAGCCAGATTCCGCGCAGGGGTCATGAACGGACAAGGAACTGCCACGAGCAACGAGGCGACGCTCACGGTTGTGAACAACCAGCCCCCGACCCCCGTTATCACTTCGCCCGACGATGGCACTCGATACAACGCCGGCGACACGATCAACTTCGCCGGCACGGGAACCGACCCGGAAGATGGCATGCTGCCCGCCAGCGCGTTCACGTGGCAAGTGGACTTTCATCATGCCGATCATCTTCACCCGTTCCGGCCGCCTCAGTCCGGCGTGACCGGCGGGTCGTTTCAAATTCCGACCGTGGGCGAAACGTCGGCAGATGTGTTTTTCCGCATCCTGCTCACCGTGACCGATTCGTTCGGCATCACCGGTTCGACATTTCGCGACATCGCTCCGAACACGTCCATGATTACCCTGGCCTCAAGCTTGCCTGGCCTACAAGTAACAATGGACGACCAGCCGGTCACGACTCCCATTTCCGTAACGGGAGTGGTTGGAATGCGTCGCACGATCGGGTTCGTTTCGCCACAGGTGTTTGCCGGAGTGTTCCATCGGTTCGTGAATTGGCAGCATGGCGGGACGGCGCGTCAGGAGATCGCGACACCCGCGGCGGACACGACTTTCACCGCCATGCACACCGTGATCGGCAGCCCGCTCATTACCGACCTGCGAATTCTGACAACGCCCGAACGTCAGGTAGTGCTCTCGTTTTCCAATCCGCTCAATGAAGCCACCGCTGAAAACCCGGCCAACTACCGGCTGGATTCTGCCGGAAGGGATCGGAGATTCAACGTGCCCGCGATGCCGTCCGGCGACGACAAACCGCTGCGACTTGCCACGCCGGTGTATGAGCAGGGCGTGGACCCGGTCACGGCGGCGATTGCGTCAATGGTGACGATTGACATTCTTTCGGGCTTCCACAAGAACACGTTCTACCAACTCACCGTGGACGGCACGGCAACTGTCGAGAGCCCGAACGCGGTCGCAAGCCTGAACCCGAATCTGCTCGACGGTGAATTTGCCATGCGGTTTCCGACCGGTAATGGCGTGGCTGGTGGCAATTTCGTCGGCCTGATCGGGGCCGGTCGACGTTTCACTTTCCCAGATCGGGCCGGCGATCGAGTGTTCATCGAACTATCCAACCGGGGACAGATCGAGTTGGTCCGCGAATCACCCGCGGTCGATGGCGTGCAGTCCGAAGGCGTTTCGCTCCGGGTAACGGGCACGAGCGGCCGAAGTTCGCTCACCGGCCGCGTCACGAACGGCAATCAGCCAGCGACGACGACCTTTTCGTCGGCGGCAGGGCTTGTCGGTCTCGAAAACAACCTGCAAAACAACCCTTCTTTTGTGATCGGTACGGTTTCGGCGGTTATCGTGGATCGGTTATTGGACGCGGATGGCATCAACCTGGAACCGCTTGGGAATCTGTTCGGTGGTACAATTCGCCGTGATGGCCGCCGAAGATAACCAACATGTCGAACCGCGGGAAAAAACGAGACAATTCCCGGCCACGCCGGGCGTGTACCTGATGAAGGACGCCAAGGGCCGCGTGATCTATGTCGGCAAGGCACTGAACCTGCGCAGCCGCGCGAGTTCCTATTTTCACGCGGGTGCCAAGCTGGAACGCCGGCTCATCACCGACATGCTGCCGCAGGTCTGGGATATCGATTACGTCGAATGCGACAGCGAAGTGGACGCCCTCTTGACCGAGGCCCGGCTGATCAAAGACTTGCAGCCGCCATTCAACGAGCGGCTCAAGGACGACAAGACGTTTCCGTATCTCGAGATTTTTGCCCGCGAGGATTTTCCCCGGGTCGAATTTACTCGTACGCCGAGCGACCGCGGCACCAAGCTGTATGGCCCGTTCACGTCGGCCAAGAGCCTTCGCGGCGCGATTCAGGTGCTGCAGAAGATCTTCAAGTTCCGCACCTGCTCGCTGGAGATCAACGAGGGCGAGGAGGACAAGTGGCGATGGTTTCGGCCGTGCCTGCTCCACAACATCAACCAATGCACCGCGCCGTGCAACTTGCGAATCACAAAAGACGACTACCGCAAAGACATTCACCGGCTCCGTATGTTTCTGGAGGGCAAGAAGAAGGACCTGTTCAAAGAGCTGGAATCGGAGATGCAAGAGGCTGCCGCATCGCTCGACTTTGAAAAGGCGGGCAGCATCCGTGACGAAATCGAATCGCTCAAGAGCCTGAATCGGCGAGGCAAACTAGACCAACACTTCCAGCCCGAGGTCTTTTACATCGACCCAAAGAAGGGACTGGCCGGGCTGGAGAAACTGCTCAAGCTCGACAAGACTCCGCGGACGATCGACGGAATCGACATCGCGCACCTCGCCGGTACCGATTCGGTCGGCTCGCTCGTTCAGTTCATCGACGGCGTTCCGTTCAAGCCGGGCTACCGCCGCTTTAGGATCCGCTCGGTCGATGGCAACGACGACTTCGCCTCGATTCGCGAAGTGGTCACGCGGCGGTTCCGCGGCCTGCGCGACCGCGACGAGGTTTTTCCCGACATCCTGCTGATCGACGGCGGCAAGGGGCAACTCTCGGCCGCGATAGAAGCGTTTACCACACTCGGCATTGAGCCGCCGGTGACACTCTCGCTGGCCAAGGAAGAAGAAGAAATCTTCCGGCCCGGCCGCTCGGACTCCATGCGGCTCAGCCGGCACGCCTACGCCCTGCGTCTCCTGCAATACGTCCGCGACGAAGCGCATCGGTTCGCTCAGCACTACCATCACATCTTGCGGCGCAAGCGAACTTTGGATGAAGATTAGCCGCCATGCTGCTTCTGGCCGCGACAGATTTGACTCGCCAATTCGGATCGGAACCTGTTTTCGCCGGCCTGTCGCTAGCTGTTCACAGCGGCGAGCGAATCGGGCTGGTCGGCACGAACGGGGCCGGAAAAACCACACTCCTACGCTTGCTCGCGGGGCTGGATCAACCCGAAGTCGGTGCCGTTCAACTTCATGGCGAATCGGTCGTTCGAATGCTCGAACAAGAACCTGTGTTCGAGCCGGATCAAACGCTGTTCGGTGAGGCTCGCACGGCCCTTTCGTCTTTACAACGACTGCACGAGGAGATGGTGTCGGCAGCCGAGCTGTTGGCACACGCAAGCGAACCAGCGGAACGCCGAGCGGCCGAGCGAAAGTATGCCCACCACGAAGAACGCCTGCGCCAGCTCGGTGCGTATCACCTCGTTCATCGCATCGAGAGAGTGCTGCACGGCGTCGGATTTGACGAGTCGCAGTTCCAGACACCAGTCACTCGATTGAGCGGCGGTGAACAGCGGCGGCTCATGCTTGCCAAATTATTGCTCGAATCGCCTGACGTGCTGCTCATGGATGAGCCGTCGAACCACCTCGATATCGACGGCATCCGCTGGCTCGAAGAATGGCTCACCACTTTGCCGCAGGGCATGATCATTGTCAGCCACGATCGGTATTTTCTCGACTCCGTGGCCACGAAGATATTTGAACTCGACCGCGGCCAAATCGAAGAATACGCCGGCAACTTCAGCGCGTACCAGAAGCAACGGGCTGAACGGCTTGTGGTGCAACAACGCACGTTCGAGCAGCAGCAGGAATGGGTCGCGGACCAGGAGGATTTCATTCGCCGCTACCATTATGGCCAGAGGGCCAGACAGGCAAAGGACCGCGAGAAAAAGCTGTCTCGTATCCAGCAGGTTCTGGTCGATCGCCCAACCACGATCAGCGGCCCAGCGATGGGATTCGCCGACGCGAGCCGAAGCGGCGACGTGGTAATCGACGCACGCGAGATCGGCAAGTCGTTTGACCGGCCGTTGTTTTCAGAGCTGACAATTCAGATCGAGCGTGGCGAACGCGTGGGGATCATTGGCCCGAACGGTTGCGGGAAGAGTACGCTCGTCAAAGTGCTACTCGGTCTGGAGCCACTGAGCAACGGCACCGCCCGGCTTGGCCACGGAGTCGCCGTTGGCTATTACGACCAGAAGCTCGAAAACCTGCCGCTCGAGTTGAGCGCCATCCGCGCGGCATGGCCTCCGTATGATCCGAACGCGACCGAACAAACCGTTCGCAATCTGCTCGGCCGATTCGGCATTCGCGGCGACCGAGCGTTTCAGCAAGTTGGCAGTATGAGCGGCGGTGAAAAGGGCCGCGTCGCACTGGTGCGGCTGGTCCAATCGCGACCCAATCTACTGGTCATGGACGAGCCGACCAACCATCTCGACGTCTGGG
>Ga0247727_10006577_pt1 | contig 22762 bp, 14 predicted proteins | sample WisWelCaveWW1625_FD_202498 | JGI IMG/M metagenome (GOLD analysis project Ga0247727, IMG submission 202498) | Biofilm microbial communities from Wishing Well Cave, Virginia, United States - WW16-25 | ecosystem: Environmental > Aquatic > Deep subsurface > Groundwater > Cave microbial mat | place...
TCACGTCGTACATCACCACGTCCACGGCACGGCTTTCGAACATCTCGCGGAAACGGAAACGCGTGGCGAGGCGCTCACTGATGCAGACCGGGATCGAGGTTTCCCGCGCCAGCGAAGCGTAGGCCTCGAGGTTGTCCGGCAGCATGGGATCTTCCAGATACAGGATGCCGTAGGGTTCGAGCGACCGGGCGATCTGCATGGAGCACGGCAGGTTCCACTTGCTGCTCAAATCCAGCGCGATCTCCATCTCGTCCCCGAACGCCTTCCGAATGCGCTGGATGGGATCGAGCGACTGCTTGAGCTCCGCCTGCGTGATGAACGTGCCGCCGTGGCGCGCGAACGCGTTTACCGGACCCCGGTCATACGGGTAGAGCTTGATGGCCCGGATGCCGCGTTTGAGCAGGAACTCCACGATCTTTTCGGGACCATCAAACTCGTACATCCCGTGAATCGGCCACCCGTTCATCGTGTTGTAGACGAGCAGCTTCTCCTGAGCCTTGCCGCCGAGCAGCTTGTAGACCGGAAGACCGGCGGCTTTGCCGAGGATGTCCCATTGGGCGATGTTAATGGCGGTAAGCATCCGGAAATCGGCGCCGCCCCATGGCTGGTACGAGATGCGGTAGAAGATATCCTGCCAACGGCGTTCGATCTCGGTGGGGTCTTTGCCGATCAGCAGGCGAGCGAGTTCTTTGAGCGCGCCGACGTGGGCTTCCTGCGTGGGGTACGACTCGCCCACACCCGTGATCCCCTGGTCGGTGTGGAGTCGGACCCAGGTCCAATTCGGGGAGATGCCCTCGATGCGCAGGTCGCGCCGGAAGCGCAGGGCTTCTACTTTGGTGATCTTCATCGGGCCGGCGGCCTGCGCCGCGGAGCGCGCCTGCGGGGTGACCAAAGGCGCTCCGAGCAGGGCGAGCAGGTCCCGGCGGGTCAGTTTCGGCGAGGCGGTCCGCATGTTACGCCCTCGCCACCGTTTCGACAATGGCATCGCCCGTCCGAAACAGCTCCGGCCGGATTTCGGCGCCGATGCCGGGCGCTTCCGGCGCTGCCAGATAGCCCTGTTGCGGCACGGGGACATTGTTGACGAAGTGCGGATACTGGTGCGTGTATTTCCAGTAGTTGCTCTCCATGATGAGGAAGTTGGCGATGGCCGTGCACGCGTGGATGGAGCAGATGTAGAGCAACGGGCCGCCGCAGGTATGGGGCGAGGTGGGAATGAAATAGGTGTCGGCCATGTCGGAGATTTTCTTCGCCTCGGAAGGGCCTCCGCACCAGGTGAGATCGTACATGATGACGTCGCAGGCCTTGTTTTCGAAGTACTCTCGATACTCGTAGCGGCTGGCCATGGTTTCGCTCATGCAGATAGGCACGCTCGTTTCGCGGGCCAGTTGGGCGTACGCCTGGGCGTTATTCATGAGCATGGCGTCCTCCAGGTAGAGGATTTGGTACGGCTCCAGCGCCTTGGCGATGCGCTGGGCGCTGGGCAGATCGAATCGGCCCCAGCAGTCCACGGCGATGTCCATCCGCATCCCGACCTTTTCCCGGATCTCGCGGATCCAGCTCATCCCTTTGTCGAGCGCTTCGTTCGACAGGTAATGGTCCGGCGCCGAGAAGGGGTAGATCTTCATGGCGGTGATGCCGCGGTCGAGGAGAAATTGCACGATCTTCATCGTGTCCCGGCCCATCTTGGTCTCGTTGATGGCCCAATAGTCGGTGGTGGTATTGTAGACGCGCACGCGCTGGCGCGTCTTGCCGCCGAGCAGCCGATACAGGGGAAGTCCGGAGGCCTGCCCCAGGATGTCGAGTTGCGCCATATTGACGGCGCTCAGGATCCGCATGTCGGCGCCGCCGGCGTTGCGCATGGCCATGCGGTGGTAGAAGGCGCGCCAGATGCCGTCGATGTCGCGCGGATCGCGGCCGATGAGGGTGGGCGCGTAATCGCGCAGCGAGCCAACCTCTCCCTGGTGGAACGGATAAGTCTCGCCTGTCCCAACCAGGCCCTTGTCGGTGTGGAGGCGTACCCAGCAGAACTCGGCCCCATCCGAGCCCCCCGAGCCGCCGCCGACGCGAATCTCCTTGCGGAAAGTCACCGCATCGATCTGAGTGATCTTCATCGGCCCGGTGTTGTCGATGGCCGAGCGGAGGGAGGCGGGCAGCAAGGCAGAGCCCAGAGCGCCGCCGGCCCGGCAGAGGAAGTTTCTACGCGACGGGTGAAGCACGGGCATCTCCATCAAAGCGGAACCGAGAACTTCTCGACGTAATCGTCGACCTTCGCCCGGGCGGTCTGTCGCTGGTCGATGTAGCAGAAGCGCTCGGCGAAGCTGAGATTGTGAGGCTTGGCGAACTCGCTGTCGTCGTCGAGCAGGAATTGGCGAATGTACTCCCGATCGGCCGTCCGGTCGTTGTTGCCGAGCAGCGGAAGCCGCTTCCCCTGCCGCGCCAGCCGTGCGCGGAGCTCGGAGCCGAGGCTGCCTCCGCCCTGGGACCGGCACTCCACAATGGCGTCGATCTTCTTTTCAATGTGCGAGCTGATGTCCACCACGCGGTTGTACGGCTGCCCCGGCCGGCCGTAGAAATAGTAGCGTTCCAGCACTTTGTGCGGCTGGAAGCCGCCTTCCAGGTGCTCGTGGAAGTCGTTGGGCATGCCGGCCATCCAACAGGCTTCTTCCACCGCTCTTCCCGTCACCCAGTGGTCCGGATTCTCCTCTCCGTGACCCCAGGGATTGAACGAGACCACTGTGTCGACCTTGAGCGCCCGGAACAGCAGAATCAACCGGCCACGGATATCGAGCGTCGCGATGGCATCCATCTCGTGGTTCTGATAATAGAAATCGAAGACGTCTTTGAAGCCGAGCGTCTGCGCCATCCGCCCATGCTCCTGCTCGTTGCTGAGGATGTTCCGCGCGGTACTCTGGCCTCCGCTCTTTTCGTCGTTGCTGGTGCGGATGATGTAGCCGGTGTAGCCTTCCTGGAGGAGCTTGGCGCTGAGGCCTCCGGCGTAGTAGGGCAGGTCGTCGAGGTGAGCGTGGACCGCCGCGAAAACCTTCCCCTGGTGTGGACGGCCGGCCTGATCTTTCTCCACCACGATCTCGCCTGCGTCCGCGCGGGCCAGAGCGAGGCCGAGGGCGGGGCCGCCGAACATGGCGTGCTTTCCCATTGGAGCCTCCTGGCGCTAGCGGGCCACCGCGTTCTGATCCGCGTAGCGCCGGATGTTGGCGCTGTGGTTGGCCTCCGGGCCGATGTAGCGGAAGGCCTCGGCGTATTGGAGGCCGAAGCGCTGGCCGAGCAGTCGCCAGTCTTCCATCAGGAGCTGCTTCACGTACTGGAAGTCGGCGGTGGCGTCGTCGCTGCCGAGCATGGGCAATCGCTTGTCCTGCCGGGCCAGTTCCTGGCGGAGGCGCGATCCCGCGCTGCCTGCCGGACCTTTGCCCCGGTTCGCAACATTACCTCGGGTCTTGTGGTCAATGTAACTGCTGATGTCAACGATGCGGTTGACCAGATTATGGCCCTGCGGAGAACGGGCGTGGTAGTACTTCTCCCGGACGCGCGCCGGCTGCAGCCCGATCTTGTAGTGTTCCGCATAGTCCTTGCCGCCGCCCGCCATCCAACAGGCTGCTTCGGCGGCGCGCCCGGCCACCAGGTGGTCGGGATTCTCTTCATAGTGGTTGTAGGGATCCATCGCGATGATGGTGTTCACTTGGAGGACCCGGAACAGGAAGATGAGCCGGGCGCGGATTTCGATTTCCGCGCAGTCGTCCATGCGGTGGTTCCGGTAGTAAAGCGAGACGGCCTTCTTGCAGCCCAGCGCCCGGGCCACCTCCTGGTTGTCCGTCTCGTTCTGCACCACGCCGTAGCCGAGGGTCCTCCCCGCCGCCTCGTCATTGGAAATGCGAATCAGGTAGCCGGTGTAGCCTTCGTCGATCAGCTTGGCTACCAGGCCGCCGGCGAACAGCGGGATGTCGTCGGAGTGGGCCTGTATCGCCGCCAGGACTTTACCCTGGTGCGGCATGCCCGGCTGGCGCCGCTCCACGGCGAGGTCATCGGCGTAGGTGTAGTAGTCGGGCGTTGAGAAAGGGTTGTATCCAGTGCGGGAGTTGGCGTACGCGGTGGGGCTGAAGCGGGCGGGCAACGCTGGCGAGCGGGTCGGACTGCCCTGGGCCGCGGAAAACGCCGGAAGCGTGGGAATCGCCGGCAGCGCCACGGAAGCGCCGATGAACTTTCTCCGTTTCAAGACGGTAGCCTCCTGCTGGTGGATCCAATGCGGATTTCAACGTTGGCGTCTTGCGGTCGTGGACAGCCACCGCCTGGGCCATCCGGGACAGGCAAGAATGCCCGCGTCACCAATACAGCTTCAGCCCCAGTTGCATGCGCCGCGGCTCGTTGAGCTGGCTCTGCACGCGGCCGAAGTTGGGGTCCTGGATGTTGGTGCTGCCGGTCGACGGGCGGAAGCGGTTGAAGGCGTTGAACATCTCCCACCGCAGGTCCACCCGCAGCGACTCGGTGAGAATGAACTTCTTCGCCAGCGAGAAGTTCTCGTTGAAGTTCCCCGGCTGGCGGGCCTTGGGATTGTGACGAGTCGAGTTGCCGGCGCGGTCCGTCGGTTGCGGCCCGAAGAACGAGGGCGCCTGGAAAAAGCGGTCCGCGCCCTTCCAGTCCGGATTGTTCTTGTTGACGATCCAGCCGTCGTAGGTAGGAATCGTCGCCGCGCTCCGCCCGTTAAACAGGATGGCCCCCAGCGCGGCGCTGTTGCCGAGCGAGAGCGGATAGCCGCTCGAATAGAACTGGCTGCCGGCGATCTGCCAGTTGCCCAGCACCCACGCCGCCGGACCACTGGCCAGCCACTGCTTGTTTTTGCCGAAAGGCAGCTCGTAGATATAGGTCATCTTGAAGTTGTGAGTGAGGTCGAATTCGCCGATCGACTTCTCGAGGCGGCGGTTGTAATGGTCCAGCGTCGCGTTGTCGGGGTTGTATCCGTCGGCGTCGGTGATTAGTTTCGAGAGGACGTAGGAACCTTGCAGCGTCAGGCCCTGCCCATAGCGCTTGTCGACCTTCAAAAGCAGCGAATGGTAGCTGGCGTGGCCGCTCTTGTCTCCCGCCCCGGAGGCGGTGTTGATGTCGCGAAACTGCGGGAAAGGCCGCAGCGCCTGCGCCACGCTGACCTGTGCGCACGTAGCGCTGAACTGGCAGTTCATGTCCGCATACGGGAGCCGGAATCCGGCCGCCACCGCGGCAGGCGAATTGATGGCGCTCGACAGCAGAGTTCGGCCGTAGCGCTCCAGCAGGCTGAACGGAAGCTGATTGTAACGCTTCAGACCGGCCACCAGGTGCGCGCCGATGGTGGCGTGGTAATTCGCTTCCACCACCGTCGAGCTGGTAACCTGGCGCTGGACGGAGAACGCCCACTGATAATTCTCCGGGAGCCGAACCGCTTCCCGGTCCCAATAAGCCGGGCTGGCGCCGTTCGAGAAGCTGGGATCGATCACCGGCGGCCGCGTGTAGGGCGGCAGCCCCTGGTCGTACAGAAAGATGGGGGTGATGCCGTTATCCAGGCTGGAGGCCGAGAAGACCAGGGTCGAGCCTTCGAAGTGGGCGCTCCCGGTGATGGTCTTGGCGACGCCGAAGCTCTTGCCGCCGCTGGCGCGCAGCACCGTCTTGCTGTCCAATCCGTAGGCCAGGCCTAAGCGCGGCGAGATACCACCGTACCATCCCTCTGCAATGCCGCGCTTGTTTTCGCGCCCCGGGCCGAAGCCGGCGAAGCGCAGCGCCCCGGGCAGATTGGACGCCCGCGGGTTAGGCAGCGCCGGATCGAAGTCGCTCCACTTGTCGGTCTGTTCGACCGGCGGCAGCGTAAACTCGTACCGCGCGCCGAAGTTCAGCGTCAGTTTCGGGGTCAGTTTGTAGTCGTCCTGGAAATACCAGGCGTGGCTGCGCCACTGCTGGCCGACAAAGCGGTCGTTTTCCGTGCCGCCGGTGTATCCCTGGCCCAGCAGGAACGAGGCGAACCCGTTGCCGCCCCCCGTGGACAGATTGTTGTCGTTGGGCACGCTGGTGGAGCGCCGGTCGCCGCGCACCAGGCCGCCGATGGTCTGCTGGCCGAAGCCGTTGTAGTGAATGCGCTCCCATAGATACCCGATCTTGTAGGTGTGTTTGCCCTTGGTGATGGAGATGTCGTCTCCAATGGAGAAAGCAAAGTTCTCCGAGCCGTCATAGGCCCGCGCCACCCAGGTGCTGTAGTCGGAGAACTCGGCGATCAGCAGGTTCCGGTTGCAGTCCCAGGCGCCCTTCAGGCAGATGCCTTTGTCGGCCCATTTGCCGTCCAGCGTCCGCGCATCGTGCGAATCGAGCATCATGTTGAATCCGCCGAACATGTGGTTGACGATGGTCGGCGTGATCACTTTGTCGTAAGTGGCGCGGATCACGTTGCTGTTCTGATTGTCGATGCGCCGGTCGTTCACCGGGAAGGGCAGGCCGGGGAAGCCCTCCGCGCCGGGCTTTACTTCATGCAGGCCGTAGTTGTAGAGGAAGCTGACGCGGTCGTTCTGGCTGATGCTGTGATCGGCCTTGAAACTGTACTTCGTCCAGGGATCCAGCGCCGTGCCCACATTATTGATGTAGTTGTTGCGCACGTAGTCGCTGGTTCCGGGAGCGGTTCCACTGTTGGGCTTCAAAACGTCGCGGACGAGGGCCACGTAGCTTCGCGAGATGGCCGCGAAACGGTTCTGGGGAATCTGGTTGTTGGCAAACGGCGTGCGGGTAAAGCCGGAGCCGCTCGCCGTGGTGGTGGCCGGATCGTAGATCGCCAGCCGGCGTCCATTGCCATCCACCCAGTTGCTGAAATCGCCGTTAAACATCTCCGGGGTGGGGATGCTGAAGCGGCCGCTCCCGGCGCCCACGCGGTTGCGGAACCACTCGCCGGCGGCAAAGAAAAACGTCCGGTTGCGTCCGTCATAGATCTTCGGGATCCATACCGGGCCGCCGACGCTCCAGCCGAAATCGTGCTGCTTGTACTTGCCCTTCTGGTCCTCGAAGAACCGGCGGGCGTCCAGCGCGTCATTTCGGAGGAACTCGTAAGCGCTGCCGTGGACATTATTAGTGCCGGACTTCGAAGAGAAGGTGATCATGCCGCCCTGTCCGCGACCGAACTCCGCCTTGAAGCCGTTGGTTTCGACGGCGAACTCAGTGACGGCGTCCACGGAAGGCGTGTTGACGTTGGTCCACTGCACCGAGTTAAACCGGCCGGTGAGAATCGAAACGCCGTCCAGGGTCGCGCCGAAGGCGCCGCCCTGGCCGCCGCCGACGTTGAAGTTGTCGTCGGAGGGCTGGTTGGCTTCCGGGGTAATCAAGGCCAGGTCGAACGCGCCGCGCATGGCCCCACCGACTACCAGCGGCAGCTCATCCACCATCTTGTTGGAGACGGCGGTCGACACCTTGGCGGTCGCGGTCTGCAACAGCTCCAGCGTAGCCGCCACCTGGATCGATTCGGTGACCGCGCCCACTTCCAGTTGCGCGTTGACCGTCACCGTGCTGCCAGCCGTGACGATGACGTCGCTGCGCACGGCGGCCTTGAAGCCCTGCTTCTCGACCCGGAGCTGATACGTGCCGACCGGCAGCGCGGGGATCGAAAAGTCGCCGGAGCTAGTGGTCTGCGTCGCGAACGTGACGTTGGTGGCAGTGTTGGTGACGACGACGCGCCCGACGGGAACCACTGCTCCCGTCGAGTCCGTGATCGTCCCATTGATGATGCCGCGGTCGGTCTGGCCGAAAGCCACAACGATGGCAAACAGACATGCCGGAATAAAGCGCCTCAAGGTCACACACACCCCCTCTAGCGGCTGCCGCAAGTAGTATCCGGAATTTCCATTTTCGGGTCCGGTATACGCCAAATATATAGCGTGCGCCCCCCCGCGTCAACCCTTACTTGAGAGCGCCGACGGGATATCATGATGGGTACGCATGAAACTCACGATCCATCGACGCGAATGGTTCCGGCGCATGCTGGCTCTGCCCGCCGGCGCATGGATGTCCCGATTTCATTCCTTCGCCCAGCCGCATCGCGGCCAGGTGAAGATCACCGCCCTCAAGGCCATGCAGATCCAGAACATTGCCGGCAACTGCCTGATCAAGGTCGAAACCGACGCCGGACTGGCGGGATACGGCGAGGCAGGCGCCTCCGGCCCGATGGCCCGGTCCCGGCTCGACCAATTGAAGACCGTGCTGGTCGGCCGGGATCCGCTGGCCATCGAGCGTCACTTCCTGGACATGATCTCGCTGATGCACCCCTACATGGCGCACATTCCGACGATCAGCGGCATTGACATCGCTTTGTGGGACCTGGCCGGCAAGATCACCGGCCTGCCCGTCAACGTGCTGCTCGGCGGGCCGTTCCGCGACGAGATCCGGTTGTACTCGCACGGCGTCGGCCTGAAGCCGGATCTCCAGGACCTGGCGGCCTGCCGCGATTGGATCGCCCGCGTCAAGGCCGCGCCGGAGGGCTTCACGGCCTTCAAACTCAACATCGATCCGGTGATCGGAGTGCGTTCGGGCCGCTACGCGGCGACCCTCGACGCCGACCAGATCCGCCGCGTCGCCCGCGGCTTCCACAACATGCGCGAGGCCGCCGGCGAGCCCATCGATATCGCCGTGCACTGTCACAACGAGCTGGACGTCACCAGCGCCATCCAGGTGGCGCGCGCCGTCGAGGGGATGAATCCGCTGTTCTACGAAGACCCGCTGCATGTCCCGTACAACGAAGGCTGGTCGGCCGTCAAGAGCGCCTCGCGGGTGCCGCTGCTGGTCGGCGAGAAGCTCGAGCTGGTGCGCGGCTTCAAGCCCTTCCTCGATCACCAGGCGGCCGACATCATTCATCCGGACCTGGCCTTCGCCGGCGGTTTCACCGGAACCAGAAAGATCGCCGACTACGCCATGCTGTTTCGCACGCCGGTGGCGCTCCACAATGTGGGCAGCCTGGTGCTGTGCAACGCGTCGGCGCATTTCGGCTCGGCGATCTTCAACTTCTACCGCTCCGAGAGCGCCTTGGGACGCCCCACCCGCCACGTCGAGCAGATGTCGGCCACCCGCCCGCCGCAGGTCCGCAATGGCCATCTGAGAGTCCCCGACGGGCCGGGGATCGGCTTTGAGCCGAACCAGGAATACTTGCGATCGCAGATGGTGGCCGGCGAGCCCTTCTGGGCGTGACCACGCCCGCCGGCGCTCAGAACTGAAAGCGCACGCCGATCTCGACGCGGCGCATGTCGAGGACACTGGTCACGTTATAGTGTCCGACGCCGCCGCGGTACTGGTTGTACTTTTCCGCTTCGTTGGCGCTCGCGACGCGGCTCAGCAGGTTCTCGACCAGCAGCCCGGGCGGATTGAAAAGATAGTAGCCGTCCGAGATCTGCCGCCCTCTCATCTTGTAGGTGTGGCCGGTGTTGATGTCCTGTCTCCGTACCTGGTTGAAGGGGTTAAAGAGGCTGGCGCGCAACTCGATGCCCATCCGTTCGCGGACCGCGAACCTCTTGCTGATGTTGATGTCATTCGAGAACGTGCCCGGCGACCAGAGGTAGTTGCGCGAGCCCAGGCCGTCACCGGGGATTCCGGGCGGAACGAACCGGCTCACGTCATAGGTGCGATCGATCCCCTGAATTCCGTTGTTCGGGTTGGCGGTTGGCAGGATGCGGGGCCCGATGTCGGGGCTGCCGGTGAAGATCGAGTTGAGGCTGGCGACCCCTTGCGTGTTGTTGGCGTATTGCAGGCCGAACGTCGGCGTCAGCGGGCGACCGGAGTAAAAATTCATCAGGTGCGCGATGCCCCAGCCGTCCAGCAACTGCCTCCCGAGCGCATTGTCCATCCGAAAGCGCTTCGACAGTTTCGGAACATCATACGTATAGTTGACCGCCACCACGTGTCCCCGGTCCTCGTTGGCGACGAAGCCCGAGTAGTTCTTCCAGCGGTAGTAGAACGGGCCGACACTCTCGGTTCCGGTAATCAGTTTGCCCCAGGTGTGAACGAACTGGAGAGTGAGACCGCGCGAGTGGCGCTTGCTCAGGCTCCATTGCAGCGAGTGATACCGCGCGTTGCCGACGTTGGTGATCAGGTTCAGGGCGTTGAAACCGCGGAACGGCCTCATCAGGTTGCTGTCGACCGCCTGCGAACCTGGGAGCGGCCCCGGATTCGAAGCCGAGACCGGGCCGGCGAAGTTGTTGCCGGCCAGCCGCGGATCGATGAACTCCGGTCGCCAGGCGATTCCCGGAAGCACCTGGTTGATGTTGAACTGGATCGTCTGGTGCCGTTGCAGATTGCCGATGTAGGCGACGTCGAGCACGGCGTCGAAGGGCAGCTCCCGTTGGATCGAGAGGCTGAAATCGTAGACGGTCGGGACGGCGTTGCTGGACTCGTCGATCGCGCCGAAGTTTTGCGGCGAGATCCGCCGGATCGTGGTCGTGTTCAAAGTCGCCAGGCTGGTCTGGCGATAGTCGACCGAGTCGGCCAGACCGTTCTGGAACGTGCCGGTCGCCTGCCCGATGGTCGGCCGGTTGTAGGACCAGCCGAAGCCGCCGCGAAGCACGGTCTTGTCGCGGAACCGCCAGGCGAACCCGCCGCGCGGAGCCAGGAGGATATAGTCGGGATTCCGGATGCCGGCTTCGCCGATCGATCCGCCGAGCGGCGCGACGCCATTGCGGGGAGAGCCGGAACCCGGCACCAGCGAGTACAACAGCGCATTGAACACGTTGGTGGGGAGCGGCTCGTTCGGTTTGGCCGGATCGATGAGCCGGCGGGTATTGGTCGGATCCGGCACATAATACCGGGGCGCGTTGGCCGGATCCCAGAGACCGGGTATAAAGACGGCGTCGAGCGTGATCGCCCGGTCGGTATTGCGCTCGGAGGGGATGTGATACAGGCGGATGCCGAAGTCGAGAGTGAGCGCCGCGGTGACTTTCCAGGTGTCCTGAACAAAGAAATGGAAATCCTGATACCGGGACAGTTTGTGCGATGCGCTCGAGACCTGTCGGAACTGGGATAAGGCCCCGGTGAGAACGTTCGCCGGGCTGTAGCCCATGTCGAAACTGCTGGCGGTGTTCACGCCGAAGTTAAAGCTGCCTTTTTCGATCGCCTGGTTGATCTCGTCTTTCTTGTTGAGGATGAACTGGCCGCCCCACTTGAGAATGTGCGTTCCACGGGTCCAGGTCCAGGTCTGCGCGATCTGATATTCGGGCGCCTTGGCGTACCAGGGAAACCGGTTGAACTGAAAATCCTGATACCCGGTCCCGGCGATCTCGGGGAGGACGTTGGTCGGAACGGGAAATGCCAGCGGCAATTCCTTGAGACCGGCGGCGAGCCGGTCGATCCGCGAAGGATCTTTCGAGACCTCCAGCGGCGCGTTGACGAAATCCTTCTGCCAGTTGAACAACGATTCCGCCACCAGCGTGGGCGAGAACGTTCGGGTCAGGTTGATGGTCATCGCCTTGTCCGGCCGGTTCCAGCCGGTAATGACGAACGGCAGGTTGCTGCCGGCGGCGAACGTGACCAGGTCCCGGTAGTGCTGGTAATCGTAGTTGAAGCGCACGTAGGCGCGGGTGGACTGGTTGACGTTCCAGTCGAGCTTGCCGACGTTCAAATGGCGCTTGTCCTCTCTGGCGTACTCGTTCAGGTAATTGTTGTTGGTTTCGTTCTTCAGATTGGGCGGCGGAAACAGGTCCAGGATGGCGCGGCCGAGAGGGTGGATCAGGCTGGCCGGGATCCGGTTGCCGGGAACGAGCTGCGGGTTCCCGGAGGCCTGCGTGCCCGGCAGGTAAATGGTCGGCCGCGTTCCGTCCGCGTTGACAGTCTGGGAGAAATCGCCCTGACGCTCGAGTTCGGTCGGAACACGGATCTGCTGGCGGATGGTGGGCGTGTCCTGCTTTAGGTTCTCATGGTTGAGGAAGAAGAAGAGTTTGTCGCGCCGGACCGGACCACCGAGGTTGCCGCCGAAGTAGTTGTAGCGATAGCGCGGATTGGGACGACCGAAGAAACCGTCCACCCAGGGTCTGGCGTTGAAAGCCTCGTTGCGGATGTAGTCCCACACGGTTCCGTGCCAGGCGTTGGTGCCCGATTTGGTGACGATGTTCACGACAACACCGGCGCGAATTCCGTATTCGGCCTGGAAGTTATTGGTCAGGATGGAGACTTCCTGAATCGCCTCGAGGCTGGGAGTGACCGTCGTCTTGTTGTCGCTGCCGTGATCGACGTTGCTGCCGCCGTCCAGGTTGACCTGCGTCTGGTTGGACGCTTTGCCGTTGACGCGGAAATCGCCGTATCCGTCGTAGCCCGCTTCGCGGCCATTGATGGCGTTGGTGTTTCGCGGCGTCGAGCCGGGGATGATCTTCAGCAGCGTCGACCAGTTGCGGCCCTGCAACGGCATGACGGTCACCTGTTTGGACTGAATGGTCTCCGAGCGCACGGCGTTCTCGGTGACCATCATCTGCTGCTCGACGGTGACGGTGACCACGGTCGACGGTCCGGAGCCGAGATCGAGCATGATGCGGCCGAGCGCCATCGTCTGGAAGGCATTGAGCGTCAGGTTCTCGAGCTGTTTCTCTTTGAAACCCGGTGCGGTGATGGTGATGGTGTACCCGCTGGCCACCAGCGAGGGGACATGGAAGATTCCCGATTCGTTGGTCACCGTCGTGCGTTCCGAGCTGGTGGACAGTTGCACGACCTTAACGGCTGCGTTCGGCACCACGGCGTCGGCGGAATCGACGACGGTGCCCGAAATCGAGCCGAGACCCGCCTGCCCGAAAGCCAGGCCGGTCACGAGGAATGCGTACACGCCGGTTCTTGCAAGATGGCGCATTTGGCGACCTCCCATAGAGTGGCACCATTATCTCTCGTTTGCGGGCGCCGCATGGTCTGCGCTATGAATGGTAGTTTCGAGGCACATCATGAAGACAAACATCCTGGCAATCGTCGGGCTTGCAATTCCCGCGCTGGCTCAGAGCAGCGTGAAAGACGCGCTGGTGAAACACTGGAAAACATCGGGCGAGTTCACCCTCGCCGTCGCCAAGGCCATGCCCGCCGAGAGCTACGGTTTCCGTCCTAACCCGGAGCAGATGAGCTACGGTCAATTGATGGCGCACATCGCCGCCGTCAATTTGAACGCCTGCGCAAATGCCAGCGGCCTTCCCCGGCCGGCGCTCCCGCCCAGAATCGCCGAGTGGTCCAAGGATACGCAGAAAGTGGACGTGGATCGGGACACGGCTCTCCGGTTCCTCGGCGATTCCTTCGATTTTTGCAACCAGGCGGTCGCCGCCATGACCGCCAGCCGCCTGGATACCGTGGTCGGCCCGCCGGCCCGCAATCTGACCGGCTTCGAGTGGTTGTGGGGCTATTTCACGCACACGGCGCATCATCGGGGACAGGCGGAAGTCTACTTGCGCGTGAAGGGGATCAAGCCGCCCGAGTACACGTTCTAGCGCCGTTCGCCGGGATCGCCCGGCGACGCCTGCCCAGTGCAACTCCGGCGCCGGTCAGAATCAGCAGGAGACTGAGGCATTGGGGCAGCGACAGCGGACCCAGAACCGCGCGGAAGTCGCCGCGCACGTACTCCATTGAAAAACGACCGACGCCATATGCGATCGCGGCCACGCTGAACCTCGCTCCCGGGCCGGAGCGCCGCATGGCAACGAGGATGGCGAACACGGCGAATCCGGCGAGCGAGGAATACAGTTGGGCCGGGTGCACCGCCAGCGACCAGTTCCCGTCCTGGACCCATCCTCGGGCGAGATGGTCGGCGTGTGCCTCCGTACCCGGCGGGTAGCGGATGGCCCAGGGAAGGCTCGCCGGCGTTCCGTGGTTGTCGCCATTGACCAGGCAACCGAGCCGGCCGATGGCGTAGCCGAGCGCGACCGCCGGGCAGACGGCATCCGCATAAGCCAGCGGCGAGCCGCCGGAGAGCTTGAGAACCAGCGCGCCCGCCAGCATCCCGGCGATGAGTCCCCCGTAAAAGCTTCGGCCTCCCTCCCAGAGACTTGCGACCGCCCAGGGTTCGCCGTGCACCAGCACGAACATCGCGCGCGACCCGAACAGGCCCACGGCGAGCGCCACGAGCGACGCCCAGTACATCACCCGTCCGTCGAGCCGCGAATCCGGATCGGGAGACTGGCCCGGGAAGCCGCGCGCGTGCCAGACGGCGCACAGGAGCGCGGCGGCGAACGACGCGGACCAAAGCCACAATGGCCACGGGCCGGCCGCCGGCATCTCGAACGCCGCGAGCGCCGCCATCATCGCCGCCGGCCGCGTCCCCGGGCGCTTCTGCTTTTCAGATGCACAACGACACCCAGCGCTATCAGGAACAGGAGACCGGGAGGAAACTTGTATATGTTGTGGGGGTCGCAGAAGTGCGAGCTTTGGCATGCCACCTGCTGACACTGTTTGCCGATCAGCGGATTCTCGACGGTGCAGGAGATGGTCCGGCCACCCTGGAGACCGTAGCAGGCATCGAACGTTTGTGCTCCCGCGAACACCGGCTGGCGCCCGGCCCCCCACTCCTGGCTGTGGGAGTGCCGCCAGTTGTCATTGGTCCGAATCCTGTCAAATTGGAACGGCCAGTAATACGTTTGCCCGAGTGATAGACTGACTCGCGGGGAGCGAACGTCGGTGTCTCCCTGGTATCCGAAAAAGAGGTTGCGCGACGATTGATTCCACGGCGTGAAGAACCCATCGTAGTCAAACGAGAAATAGGAAGGGTTCATCGTCCGCTGCCGCGGAAGAAAAAAGGCGCCGTCCGGGTTGAACTTGAGTATCGGGCGCGCCCCATAGAGGAGACCCTGGAGGTGGCTCAAATCGACGCCGGAAAGTAACGTCTCCTGCCCATACCCCCTGGGAAACAACCCCGTGGGATCCCGCTCCTCCAACGGGTTCGCCATCGCGTACTGGTATGGGTTCACCTCTCTTGGATCCAGCGCGAGCACCGGATCTTTGGACAGAAACCTCGCTGAAGTGCTGTCGTAGTACCGGGCGCGCATGTAATACAGTCCGGTCGCGCCTTCCTGCGTAATGCCAAACGCGCCCTGGAACGTAAACGGGTTTTCGGTCGAACCGGTGCGCGAGATCGTCTCGCCGTACGGTGTCAGGACCCAGGTATCGGAGACGGCGCCGGCGTCGTCGGTCAAAAAGCTGGTCGATCCGTTTTCATCGAAATGATAAAAGCGCCGGGCATTGCTGACGGCATCCACGGCGGCGAGCAGCGTGCCGTCGGGGAGGTGGATGTAGTAGCGCTGGTCGGACGAACCGCTGCGCACGACATCGACCGTCGGAATCGTGTGTGCATAGTTCAGCGCGTAGTTCTGGGTGGCGCCGCCGCTGGTCCGGGAGGTCCTTTGTCCCAGCCCGTCGTAGCCGAAGGTGGCCGCCCCTCGGCGCCGGAGTAGGAAACCAGGCGCGACGCCAGATTCCAGGAGTAGGTGCGCAGCCCGTCGGACACCACGCGCCCCATGGCGTCGTAGATGAAGCCGAATACCTGGTGGGCCGCGTCATAAGCCAGCGGCAGCGATCCGTTGGGCACATCGGGCGCCGGCGGGGCGGTGCGGTCGACGCTGGCCACCAGGCCGGCGGCGTCGCGCCGGATCGTGATCGACGAGATCGCCGCCGCCGCCCGCGTGATGCGAATCGCCGAAAGCCTGCCGTTGCGGTCGTAGGAGTATTCTTCCCGGACGCCGTTGGGCCGCGTGAGCGCCGTCAATTGCCGGGCGTCATCCCAGGTAAGCTCGGTGAAGCCGCCGACCCAGTCGGCGACCCTCGTCAGCAGGCCGCGCGCGTCGTAGGTGTACCGCACGGTCTTGCCCGCAGCGTGCGTCACGGCGGCGACCCGGCCGGCGTCGTCGCGCTCGATCGGCAGTCCGTTGGAGGCGATGATCCGGCCGGCGCGATCGTAGCCGATGGCCAGGTTGGCGCCGCCGGTGAGCCGGTTCTCGGAATCATACGTGAACGCCAGGTCGACACCGTCGCTGTACTGTAAGCGGCTCAGGTTCGCCCCGCTGTAGGTGACCTGTACGGAGCCCAGGCTGGCATGGCGCGCCGCCGGCCGCCGGGCCGCCGTCACGACGTTCGCCGGCGAGTTGTCCGGCAGATCGACCCGGACGACTCGCGGCCCGCTGAAGCCAAACGAAGTCGTCCGCCCCAATGGATCGGCGCTCGAAACCATCCGCCCCTCGCGATCGTAGTCGTGGCGCCAGGAGCCGCCGCTGGGATCGATGATCCGGGTGATTTGTCCGAGCTCGTTGCGCTCGAGAAAGGTGGCCGCGTCGGCGGGCAATTCCAGACTTCGGATCAGCCCGCGAGCGTCATAGCTGGTTCGGGCTGTCCTGGCGAGCGGATTGGTGAACGACAGCGGCCGCCGCAGGGCATCGTAGGCGACATCGTAGTTCTCCCCCAGCGGCGTCGTCAGGCGCGTGACCTGCCCTACCTTGTTGCGCGTGAAACGGACGGTGCGCCCTAGCGGGTCGGTGACCGACGTCAGTCTGTCCTCCCGGTCGTAGGTCAACGACGGTCCCTTGCCGGCGGCGTCGGCGGCTCCGGTCAGCCGGTTCGAGGTGTCGTAGGCAAGAGCGATCCGGTTGCCGGCGGCATTGGCGATGGATTGTTGCCGTCCGGCCGCGTCATAGGTGAACCGCGTGGTCTTTCCCAGCGCATCGGTGACCGCGGCGAGACGGTCGTCGGTGTCGTGGACGAAGCTGGTGGTCGCGCCGGTCGAGTCGGTGATCGAACGCGGGTTGCTGCGTCTGGGCCGTGTAGCCGAAGGTGGCCGTATTGCCGAGCTCGTCGGTGAACGAGGCGGGCAAGCCGCTTGGCTGGTGCCAGCTCCCGGCCACGCGGTCGCCGAGGCGGTTAGTCAAGCCGGTCGGCCTGCCATTGGCGTCGTAGGTGATCGAAAGGGCCTGGCCGACGGCGTCCACGAAGCGCGTGAAATTCTGGCTGGCGTCGTGGAAATGCGTGAACGCCACCCCGAGCGGCTGCGTGATGTTCGAGTTCCCGGTGGTGGCCGGGTACTCGATCTGCCGGCTATTGCCGCGGCTGTCGGCCTGCCGCGAGACGCGCCCCTGCGCGTCGTATGTCTGCGTCAACGGCCGGTTGCCGGCGGGTCGTGTTTCCTCCGTCATAAGCGCGCTGATTCCCCCCGCCGTCGTGTACGCGTAGGTGGCCCGCTTGCCATTGGCGTCGGTCGCAGCCATCAGATTGTCGGCCGCCTGGTCGTAGGAAACCGAGCGGCCCGATTGATCGCGCACCCGGGTCAGTCGCCCGCTGGTGTAGGTGAACGTCAGCGTGCGTCCCAGGCCGTCGCTGACTTGGGCGGGTCCGATGTTGCCCGCCTCCGGCGTAATCGACAGCACGTTGCCGTTGCGGTCCTCGATGCGGATCAGCGCGCCGCCGGAATTGAAGTTGTAGATCAGCCTCGAAGCGGGATCGAAAAACCGAAACTCGTTGGCGGAGGAAACCAGTTGGTATGGGAGCGGATCCCGCGTCGCCAGTTGCCAGGCGCCCGAGCTTTGAGTGAAGCGGACGGTCTTGCCGCGAAACACGGTCACCGCGGCGCTGGAGCCGCTGGCGGCGAGCTTGACGTCGAAGTTGTGCATCCAGTTGGCGCCGACGGCGCTGGCGACGCCGTTGGCGCGCAGGTACGAGCCGAAGAAGCGATGGAGGCGCAACGGCAGCGGGCCGCCGAGATCGAGGTCGGCGGTATCGTCGAAGCCGAACAACTCACCGCTGGCTGTCGAGACCGGATCGAAAGTGAAACCGCGGGTTGGCTTCGAGTAAAAACCGGTGGACGCTGGCGTGCCCTCGCCGGTGCCGTTGTACGTGACTATGAGAGTCTGGGTGTTCGGAAACGTGAAGGGACCGTGGCTGGCGCCGAAGATCAATCGGAAGGTCCGCGGGCCCGAGGCTGTCGGCACGCCCCCTATCAAAAAGGTAAAAGGACTCGGATTGCCATTAAAGACCGCGTTGTTCGTGGCACTGTTCAGGGTAAATTGTCCCTGAGATACGGAGACGACGGCGAGGCCGGGGAAGGTGGGGGGGAAGGTGTAATTTGTTGTGCGAGCGGGGACCTGGAACGAGAGTTCCACCCCGACGGGCACATTCCCGAGCTGGAGCAAGGTGATCTGTAGGGTGTACGGGTTGTCCTGGCCCCATGCGGCGGAGACCATCGTCATCACCGCAATCGCTGTCGTGAGTGCGTGGCGCATGGTTCTCTCCCTACCGGACCGCCAGGGTCAGCTCAGGCTGGCTGGACGCCGAGCCGACGGTGACCACCACCGGCACGTTTCCCGAGGCCACTCCCTCGGGAACCCGGGCGTTGATCTGGAAAACACCGGCTACCAGGTTGGGCGCCGCGCCGGCGTAGATGCTCTCGGCCTCGATGCCACCGATGCGCACCGAGACCGTCAGCGCCGGTCTCGGGAAGACGGTTAACGCCAGCCGCCCGTCCACGCCGGGCGGGATCGTCTGGCCCTCCCCGGTTCCGAACAGAACGACGACCGAGCCCTTCTCCGCCGGGGTCTGGGGTGTGTTGACGGAGTTGTCCTGATTGAGGAAGGCACCGCCGCCTTTTCCCGTCGAGCTCAGCGAGAACAGCGCCGGAGCCGCCGCCGCGACCGGGACAGCGATCGGCGCCGATCGCCGACCCTGGTATTCGATCACCATTTGCGTGGATGACTTGCCGGCGACCGAGTAGGGGACAATCACGCTGGTCTGCGCGGCTGAAGCGTAGATGATCGGCGCCGGAAAGCCGTCGAACAGAACCGTGGTCTCGGCCACATAGTTGTCGACGAAGCTGAACCGTGTCAGACTCAGGCCCGCCAGCGCCGCCGGGCCGATGCCGGTTCCGAAGATCGTGATGATCTCGCCGGGCGCCACCGGCCCGCCCAGAAAGCTGGCCGCGTTAGCCACGCCGGCGGCCGAAGAAACCGGCATGGCGCCGGCGATGGCGGTCGTCACCAGCCTTCGCAGCAGGTTGCCGGACTTGTCCTAGCTGTATGCGACCGTCTTGCCGTTCGGGTAGCTGACACGAATCAGTCGCCCGATTTCGTCGTGAACGTAGCTTGTGGTTTGCGCCGCAGCCACAGCCGCGGCGAGCACGGGAAGGACCCAAGTGCTGATGTTTGCCATACCGCCTCCTCCTGAGTCAACGGCTGAGAATGTTATCAAAAAAGCCCAGCGGGGGCGCAAGCCTCCGGTTCGGTGGAAGTCAGAACCTGTACTTCAGCGCGAACTGGATGATCCTCGCCTCCGTGGACGTGCTCACAATCTGGCCGAAGCCGGCGCCGGCGTTCACGCCGGGCACGCTGAAATTCGCCCGGTTGAAGGCGTTGAAGAACTCGGCGCGAAATTGCAGCGTATTGCTCTCGGAAACGCGGAAGTTCTTGCTCAGATTAAAATCGAGATTGCCCAGTCCCGGACCGCGCAGCACGCCGACGCCGGAGTTGCCGAACGCCTGGTTGGGCACGAACCCGGCGCGCGTGGGATCGGTTTGGAGAATTACGAAGGCGGCGGTGTCGAACCAGCGGTCGACATGGCGCTGCCCACTCGAGAGCACGCCGTTCGAGATCCGCGTGGGCCGGCTCCGGCGCTCGCCACCCAGGTTCAGCAACCCCGTCTGAGTGATCGTCAGGCCGAGCCCCGACTGGATGGCGAGAATCGGCGAAAACGCCCAGCCGCCGAGCAGCAGGTTCAGGGCGCGCCCGGCGCCGGATCCGAACCTCCGGCCCTGACCGTAGGGTAGCTCCCAGACCGCCGAGGCGACGAACCTTTGCTTGACATCGAACTCGGACAGCCCGTATTCGGCGCGCCGGTTCAGCCCGTTTTGCGGCTCGCGGAACACGCCGACGTCGACGCCGTTGCCGGCGCCGCTGGTCGACAGATGATCGACCGAATCCGTCAGCGCCTTGCCCCAGGTGTGGGACACGAGCGCCGAGAGCCCGCCCGAGAATCGCTTCTCGAGGCGCGTCTGCAAGGAGTGATAGTTGGACCGGCCGAGATTCTCGAGGTACTGGATGTCGCCGTCGAGCCCGAAGGCGGCCAGCGGCTTGGCTCCGGCCACCGGCGCCCCGGCGGCGTTGAAGGTCACCGGCTGTTGATTCAGGTTACGGAACGCCGCCAGCTTCACGCCGCGGTTGCCGACGTAGGAGACCTCGAGCAGCAAATCCTTGACCAGCGCCTGCTGAATGCCGAAGTTCCACTGCTGGACGTAACTGGTGCGCTGGAATGAATCCTGGCCCTTGCGCGACACCGTGCGCAGGTTGACGCGCGACAGGTCGACGAACCCGGCCGGAATGCCGTCCTGCAACCGGAAGTTCGCATTGGTGGATTTCAACGTGTTGCTTCCGGAGATGTTCGAGTCGGCCTGCACGATGAACGGCGGATTGAAGCCGAGCAGGCCCTCGCGGCCCTGACGATTGGTGTGATTGAAGAAGATGCCGTAGGCGGCGCGGACGACCGTGCGCGCCAGCGGCGTGTAGGCCACCCCGACGCGCGGCGCGAAGTTATTGTAATCGGGATGGATCGTCGTTGCCTCGAACAGGCCGCCCTTCTTGGCGTTGAAGTAGGAATTGGTGGCCGGATCGAAGTTCGCCCACAGGAAGTCGCGCTCCCGCGGCGGGGTGGCGAACTCATACCGCAAGCCGAGGTTCATCGTCAGTTTCGGCGAAACCCGCCAGTCGTCCTGCGCATAGAGCGAATAGATCTGCTGGGACTGGTTGAAGACGGTGTTGGAGTCCTGCTGGTAGCGAGTCGGAAACCCGAGCAGCAGGTCGGCGGCGCCGCCCTGGTAATCGCCGTTCTGGCCGCTGAAGCGGCCGGAAAAAGTGAACGCGCCGAGCAGCGCGCTGACATCGCGGATGCCGGTCTGGACGTGGATGATCTCACCGCCGAACTTGTAGGCATGGCCGCCGCGGACCCACGACACCGCATCGCGGATGTCCCAGTTGCGCGGCGTCTGGAACTGCGGCACCGAAGTCGTGCGTCCGATCCGCCGCAGATTGCCGCCGGGCAAATTCATGACCGGAAGCCCGCCGCAGACGCTCTCGTCGGTGGGAGCGCCTCTCAGGCCGATGAGCTTCTCCGGGCAGCCGGAGCCGAAGTTGGGCGGCGTTTGAAAGAAGTTGCCGCGCGTCTGGCCGAAGCGCAGCTCGCTGACCACCGCCGGCGATACGGTCCAGGTGCTGCCGAGGGCAAGCTGCTGGCTGCGCCAGAGAGCCGCGCCGAAGGTGTCGTTGAATGATCCTTCGGAAAGTCCCGGCCGCGGCGCCGGCCGAAAGATGGTCGTGTCGGAGAACGAGTAGCGCCCGAACAGGTTCACCCGCGTCGAGAAGTTGTGGTCGGCGCGAATGTCGAACTGGTCGCTGCGTCCCAGCTCGATCGGCACGTTCACGAAATTGTTGTCGATCTGGCCGGGCAGGCCCGTATTCGGGTTGGGATTCACGTCGATGATCCGCTTGCCCACCGGATCGATGCGGCTCGAAGGAATGATCCAGCAGGCGCCCTGGCCGTTGTTGCAGTCGGGCGTGGCCGGCTGGCGGAAATCCTGGCCGGTGTCGTTGGGATTATACGGGTTGAAGATCGGGACCGTGAAGCGTCCTTCGCGCCAGGCCGGCTGGGGCACCGAGCTCAGGCGCACGGTGCCGGCGCGGTCGCGCAGACCTTCGTAATCGCCGAAGAAGAAGGTGCGATCCCTGGCAATCGGCCCGCCGAGCGTGCCGCCGTACTGGTTGCGCAGGCGGAAGGGTTTGGGCGCGGAGGTCTTGTTGGCGAAGAAATTGTTCGCGTCGAGGTTGTCGTTGCGGTGGAACTCGTAGACCGAGCCGTGCAGCGCGTTCGTGCCCGACTTGATGACGGCGTTGATCAGCGCGCCGGAGCTGCGGCCGAACTCGGCCGAATAGGCGTTGGTCTGGATCTTGAACTCCTGGAGGGCGTCGATGGAAGGCTGCACCACTTGCACGTTGCCGCCGCGGAAGGAATTCGAGTATGAGGTATTATCGACGCCGTCCAGCAGAAAGGCGTTATGGAAGACCCGGTTGCCGTTGACGTTGAACGCCCCCTTGAAGCCGATGCTTTGCAGCCGCGGCGTGGGCGCCAGCACGCCGGGCGAAAGCAGCGCCAGATTGTTGTAGTCGCGTCCGTTCAGCGGCAGCTCGACGATTTTCTTCTCGTCGATCACGGCGCCGCGGCCGGAGTTCTCGGTGCTGAGCAGGGGCGCCTCGCCGCTCACCGTCACCGTTTCGGTGACCTCGCCCACCTGGAGCGTCAAGTCCAGACGCGCCGCCTGGTTGACCTGGAGGGTCACCCCGCTGTTGACGACGGTTTTGAATCCGGACCGCGAAGCGGCGACGGTGTAGACGCCGGGCTTCAGGCTCGGTGCAAAGTACCTGCCGTTTTCGTTGGTCTGGACGGTGGTAGCGATGTTGGTGCCTTCGTTGGTCACCTTGACATTGGCGCCGGCGACGACGGCTCCGCTCTGATCGGTTACCGTGCCGGCCAGAGTCGCCAGCTCAGACTGCGCCGGCAGCCGCGCCGCGGGCATCGCCGCGAGCGCAAGCCACATTGCAGTTCGCAAATACGGATGACGCATAGGACCTCCCTGAACTGACTCCGATTATAGACCTTTACCAGCCGGCGTTTCGAGATACCGTGCCAGCTCGTCGCGGGCGAAGACCCCGAGCAGCCGCTCGCGGCCGTTGTCGATCATGACACGGCCTTCGGAAAGCGCGACGGTCTCGCCGATGCGGGCCGCCGGAATGCC
>Ga0247727_10006578_pt1 | contig 22759 bp, 22 predicted proteins | sample WisWelCaveWW1625_FD_202498 | JGI IMG/M metagenome (GOLD analysis project Ga0247727, IMG submission 202498) | Biofilm microbial communities from Wishing Well Cave, Virginia, United States - WW16-25 | ecosystem: Environmental > Aquatic > Deep subsurface > Groundwater > Cave microbial mat | place...
CTAGTTCATCTACGCAAAATATCAATTACACAAAAAACACCTGCATCGGACGCGCGATTTATTCAATTGAAGCAGATACCCATACCCAGAAGAATTCTATTTGGAAAGAGAATATATTCTATTCCAAAGATGAAAAATTGATCCTTGTATCAGGTTTAGCAAGTGACGGTGTAGTATATGATTATAATTTGTATTATAGAGCAGATGGAGGAATACTTTTCCAATACTGGAACAGCGACACAAGCACTACTGAATTCCTTAGTCTTAGCTCTGCATTATCCAGCTCAAACTGGAATGATATCTGGGATATTCATAGCAAAAATTTAAATCCGTTATTTAAGGACATTGGAAAATATGATGTCAGGCTCTCAGACAATAGCCCTGGATGCAAGATGTCAGCTACCGGCGGATATGTTGGTGCCTTGCCATGCACTAGTTCTGCAAGTCAGCCTCCTCCAGCTCCATCTTCAAGTATAATTACTGCATGCGCGCTCGGGGATAAGACATGGGCAGAAGATAAAGGATTAACAAGTGCATATGACTTAAACGGTTGTTTTGATGATCCTTTAAACCAGCAGCTTAAATATAGCGTCAAAGGCAACCAATCTATTATAGTAAAGATAAATAGCGGGATTGTATCATTTACTACTCCTAATAATTATTATGGTTCAGATGATGTATATTTTACAGCAACATCCGGAAACAGGACAGCTAAAACAAACACAGTGACTCTTACAGTCACTCCAGTTGTTGAATGCGGCGATTCTGTCTGTCAGCAGGGCGAAACATGCAACAGCTGCAGCAAAGATTGCGGAGTATGCACATCTAACACAATAACAGCCTGCACTTTAGGCGACAAGACGTGGAAAGAAGATACTACACTTTCTAACGCTTATAATTTAAAGGATTGTTTTTATGATCCGTTAGACAAAGAATTAAAGTTTAGTGTAAAAGGCTTAAATTCTATAGATGTTGCCATAAAATCAGACAGCAGCGTAGAATTAAGTGCCCCTGCAAACTGGTATGGTTCAGAGGAAGTATATTTTACAGCCACATCAGGAAACAGAACAGCTAAAACAAATACCTTTGTCCTTAAAGTAAGTCCTAGCGCAGACTGCGGCGATGATGTCTGCGATGCAAAAGAGAGCTGCAGCGTATGTAGTGCTGATTGCGGAGCATGTCCTGTTGATACTGGAAGCGGCGGGTCAGGAAATACAGATGACTCGACAGATTCAACTCCAAAAAGAAGTGGAGGCGGAGGAGGGTCTTCTAAATCATACATAACCTTGCCTAAAGAAGAAACCCCTGAACAAGATGACGATGCTCAAGAGCTTATATTTATTGACACAGCTGCTACAACTGATTATGTTTATCAGGGACAATCAGATATAAGCTTTAACTCAACTGGCTCTAAAGTAGCTGAATCAGAAGAGGCTTTTTTAAAAGATAAGAATACGTTAAACCCACCTTTAACAAATATGGAGGGAATTACAGGCTTAGTCACAGATATACCTGAGAAGAGATTGCATTTTGGTAACATTCTTTTCTTTTTAGTTGTGGCAGGGGCTATATACCTCTTCTCGACTCATGGCCTGCCGATACTGGCAATGCTGAAAAATCAGAAGATAGATGCCAATTCAATTGAGCAATGGAAAGGATACTTGGCCCAGCATGAAGCAAAAGGCATTTCTATTGAAGAAGTCAGAAATAATCTGGTTTCGACAATGGGATATGATGGAGAATTCATGGATTTAGTGATTAAGGTTTATATGGAAGACAAATTTAATAACATAGATAATAAAGCGAAAAAAGAATGGTACAAATATTTTGCGTCGTGCATAAAGAAAGGAATTCAACTCAGTCAGATGAAGGATTATTTAGTTTTGGAAAAAGGATATCATGGGCAGCTTGTAGATTCACTACTTTATGATTTCCAGAAAAATTATAACAAAAATAACTAGCCAGTCTGTAGTTCAATATTTATTGTTACCAGATGGCGCCATCTGATCTTTGAATGTGGAAAATAAGGGTTTAGTGCCTTAGGGCTACCAAGATAAGATGGATGGTATATGGCAAAAGAGCTCATTAAAAAATGGAGGGAGTATTTTAAGAAAAAGCTTAATAGTGGTTATTCTTTTTCTCAGATAAAAGAAGAGTTCCTAAAGGTAGGATATCAGCCTGAAACCATAGATACGTTGATACGTGATTACAAGAAATCAGTAGCAACTAAAAAAAGAAGCAATGTAGTTTCTGTTTTTTTCCTTATTATGATATTTCTGTTTTCATGGTTTTTCATAAGACCTGAGGATACTGGAAAAGTTGTCTCTATAATCGGGGCTGGCACAGGTGAAACATATTATGTAGACAGTATTAACGGGAACAATAATAATAACGGGCTAAGCACCGGTTCTCCTTTTCAGACGCTTTCCTATGCACTAACATTCCTGAATGACGGAGATATCTTGTATGTGATGGCGGGGAATTATACCACAACAACCTCTTTTGATTTTAGCAATAAGAACTTAAATTCAGCAGTCATAATTGCCGGTTATCCCGGGACAAGGCCGCTTGTAAAGGCTAATATCCAGGGATTTGAACACCCGTCTGCAAATACCTGGACTAATATCAGCAACAAAACCTTAAACATGTGGACTAGCAGTTATACTACATCAGAACCTACATTTATTGCCTATTATAAAGATTCAAACCAGAGCCTTTTTAGCTATAACACCTATAGTCAGATATTTAACACAAGCAAGCCTGAAGGTGTTTATTATAACTCAAGTAACAGCAAGCTAATTGTGAGGTTTAGCGATATGTCGAAAAACCCTAATCTTCTCAGCCTCATAATCTCCAATAACAATATTTTAAACATAAATAACGTTAAAGGCAACGGGATAATTGTTGCAAACCTCTCTTTTGAAGGAGGGATAAAGTGCATCTATGTCACAAATAGCAATAACATGATAATAGAAAATGTAGTATGCCATAGCGCGCTTAAAGGCATTGATGTCAGGTCGTCAAGCAACACAACTATCACAAAAAGCGAGATTTTTATGGTTCCTGGAAATTTCTCCTGGAAGGATATGAAACTTAGCCTGATGGAGACTTCAGCTTTGTATTTGCAGGATGATTATGATGATCTAAATATAACCTCGAACATAGTATACGGGTATTTCAACGGGATTCTGACATACTCTACATCAATAGGGAAATTCTTGAACGCAGAAGTCACAAGCAACCGTGTCTTTGACATTTATGATGACGCTATTGAGATAGAGGACTTCTGTAACGGAGCCGACTATCATCACAATAACATCTCTGATGTATTTGTAGGTTTTTCATTGTCGCCTGCCCAGGCAGAAGAGAAAAGATGCCACATATATAATAATCTGATAATCACGAATAAATCAGTGAGGTGGGATAATTCAGGCACCTACTTCGCCGGAGAATGTTTCAAGATAATAGATAACCTGCCTGCAGGTTACATGGATTATACTAAAAATACATGCATCGGCAGGGGAGTATATACGACATCAGGCAGCTCAAATAGCCAAAAAGAATCGACATGGAAAGATAACATCTTTTATTCAAAGAATCAAAAATTGCTCGAGAAATCAGGATTATCCTCTCAGGGAGTATTTTACGACTATAATCTCTATTACAGAGAAGACGCAGGAGCAATTTTTCAGTATTGGAACAGTGATTCTGATACTACCCAATTCAGTTCTCTGATAGCTGCCACAAGCAGCAGCCTATGGAACGGAAACTGGGATCTGCACAGCAGAAACATAGACCCATTATTTATAGACGTGGTTCGTGCAAATTTTAAGCCAATTGAGAGTAGCCCTGCTTGCACAATGTCCTCTATTGGTTCATATGTCGGTGCTATACCTTGTGTAGTAGAAGTGACGGTAAACGTGACAGTAAATACAACCAATTCAACTAACCAAACAATTCCTAACAATCCTCCGACTCTGGAGATGCCGATGCTTATTGCAAGCGACTACCCCAAAAACACTACAAATGCTAGCCTCCTATGCCTGAACCAGTCTTCTGATGATTTAGACGGAGATTCTATAACTTTCATCTATCATTGGTTCAAAAACTTAGCTCTTGCACCTGAATTCAACAATATAAACAACATTAGCTCAGATAATACACAAGTCAATGATACTTGGACATGCCAAATAACCCCTTTTGACGGGATTGATTACGGCTTGCCTATAAATTCTACTACTATACTTATCTTCCCTGATACAACAGAAATCACTCTAAACGAAACAAATTCAACTAACCAAACAGCTCCTAATAATCCTCCGACTCTGGAGATGCCGATGCTCATTGCAAGCGATTATCCCAGCAACACTACAAATGCTAGCCTCCTATGCCTGAACCAGTCTTTTCAGGATTTAGATGGTGACCCAATACTTTTCATCTACCATTGGTTCAAAAACTTAGTTCTTACTCCTGAATTCAACAATATAAACAACATTAGCTCAGATAATACACAAGTCAATGATACTTGGACATGTCAAATAACTCCTTTTGACGGGATTGATTACGGCTTGCCTATAAATTCTACTGCAATACTTATCTTCCCTGATACAACACCTGAAATCATTCTAAACGAAACAAATTCAACTAATTCATCTGAAACTCAAGCAACAGCCCCTGGAAGAAGCGGTGGCGGCGGCGGAGGTGGAAGCAGTGGTGGGAGTTCTGTTCAGCAGCCAACTCAAGACAAACCTGTCAATAAAACAATAAATGCAAAAGATATTGAACTCTCACAAGACAATGCTGATGAAAATTCAAACGAACCGATATCAAAGAATGAAGATGTAAATGCTAATACTGAGCATCCGGAACCATTAACAAAAGAAGAGGAGACGCTTCTGGCTTATTTAACTCCTCTATTTGCCTCACTGTCTCTTATTGCGTTTGTATTGTATTTCCTTTTGAAGAAATATTAATTTTTGATTGATTTTTTTGGGCTTACCAGAACTGCCATTGCCAAAAATATACTACATAAACACCTAATATAAGGTTAGCTACTGCATGGGCGATGACACAGCATCCTATGTCTCTTTTATAGTAGATTAACAGGTTAAGTAAAATGCCTGTTATTAGACCTGCAAGCCACCTGTCATGAGAAAGGCCAAAAAAAAAGACAGTGACAATGAAACTCATTAATGTGAATTTGCCTAATTCTACACTTGCATAATCTTTATCTATAATCCACCTTGCTAAAAAATACCTTGTAAAAAATTCTTCAACAACAGGTGCAATAGCAACACCTGATAAGAGTTTCAGAAATATCCATAACAGGCTCAAATCGGTAATAACATTTTTTGCACGAAAATACAAAGGATCAAGGAAGATCCATATTGCAACTATGGCAATGCCAGTTAAGATAGATAAAAAATCAAATTTTACTCTGAATTTAAAGTGTTTTCTATAAATTATAAGAAGCGACGTAATACCAAGGATCTTAACTATAATGGACAATTCTATGTTTTTTGTCAGAAAAAAAGCTATCGGCTCAAGGATTATGTAGGCAATAAGCGTAATAAAATAAGGAAACATGGTTAAAAGCAAGCATAACAGATTTAAAAAAGTTTTTCATTTTGTTATTTACTCTCGAGTGTTTATACAAAAAGGAATATTTATAAAGAGGAAACGGTTGCCAAATACTAAGGGGTGTACAACATGAAGAAACTATTATCATTGATAATATCACTGATATTTGTATTAATATTCTTCGCAGTTTCAACATCGGCACAGTGGTTTACACCTCTTGACTGCATCGCGCTTGACAACAGCCAGGTTGTGCCAAAGATTGAATTTAACAGCCCTACTGACATCTGCTTTTACGGCACAGGTTTTACTGATGGAAATGTTACTGTGACCTTAGATGGCCACGCTATTGTAACTCCGATAACTAACAACATACTTACTTCATTAAATGGCTTTAGATTCACAGATATCCCTACAGGAGATTATGTCATGAGAGTTGAAACAACTGACGGCATAATTGAATATCCTCTTTTAATAGAAGTAGGCGGAGGGGGAGGAGAACAATCTGAAGTGCCAGAGTTCTCAATTTTCGGTATGGGTGCAATAATCTTAGTGTCAGGCTTATTTATTGCTTTTAGAAGGAGACACTAAAATGACAGAAAAAACATTCCTCATTTTGCTGGTAGCATTAGTCTCTTTGGATATTGCATTTGCAGACTGCTCAGAACAGAGAGCCTGCCAAAACCAGGACAATATGTTCTATTGCTCGCCTGGAGATACAACGTGCGATTACAAAGTTTTTGTCCAAGGCGGGCTGATGAGCTGCGTCGTTGACTCTAGTTTTAATGATATTGACACAGATCAGGATAAGTGGTCAGATAACTGTGATGCCTTGCCAGGCGATATCCTTGAATGGTTTGACATGGACGGAGACGGATTTGGGCATAATTATGACTGCAATGACTTTAACAGAAGCATAGGAGTGGATTGTGACCCGGATGGAGACGGCAATACAAATGAACAAGAGTATAATGATGGCAGTGACCCTAATTCTAACAGCAACAATGGTGGTGGTGGCTCAAACACTCTGACTATCTGCGTTGGATACTGGGACTGTACTCCTTGGACACAATGTACTGACGGTGCAAAAACTAGGATATGCACAAACAAAAACAGCTGTTTAAATAACAAGCCTGAAGAATGGGAAGGTTGCCCAAATTATGTGACTTTGAAAACTGCTCCAAAACAGGCAAACCAGCCGACAATTATAGAGCCTCAAGTCCAGATTGTTGACAAAGAGATTCTACCGCCAGAGGATAAGGATGGCAATAGGGTGACAGGACAAGTATTTAACACTGAGCCAGGCTTCATGCAATCAGGATTGTGGCTTTTGCTATTAATCATTCTAGCGATAATTGGTGTCTACATCTGGAAAAAAGGAAAGGACAACTAGAAGTTCATTCTTTCTAAGATTTTTTAAAATATTTTTCTCCCTTCCGAGAAATTAAGAAAGTTATTATGTTAAAAAGCAAAAATTACATTAAGCTTATCCTTATGAAAAAGTATGAAAGGGTCAATGTTATATTCATTAGAGTATAACACAAACCTACTTTCATGAATTGTGCTATGCTTATTGGCTTTTTCTCTTTCTCGGCAATCCCAAGGATTATTACGTTGGAAGGGCTTCCTATCGGCGTTATGTTTCCTCCGATATTAGTGCCGGCAGCGATTGCAAAAAATAAGATGAATCCTTTGACTGCAAAGAGTTCTGTCAAGCTTTTAGCTATCGGGATAAGCATTGCAACTACAGGTATGTTATCTATGAAAGAGGATATGAATGTCGAGGAAAAGATTGTGAGGATTGTTGCAGATATCGGGCCTTGCATGTGATGAGAGATGAGTACTGCGATTCTTTCGAGCCAGCCGGCCTTCTCTACTCCTCCAATGACTATGAATAACCCTACAAAGAAGGCAAGAATTGACCATTCTATTTTTGCAAAAACTTCATCTGGGTTTACGCTTGAGAGAAGCAGCATCAGAATTGCTCCTGACATTGCTACAGCCTCGCTGCCGATCCCTGTAAAGTCCTGGATAAAAAAGAACACAACAATTAAAGTAAGGATTATAAGGCTCCTGTAAAAAAGTTTCTTGCTCTTTATCTCTGCATTCTCATCCATAGCCATGAGCATGTCTATTTCTCCTTTTGTCAATTCATGCGTAAGGTCTTGCCTAAACATGAACCTGAAGAAAAACAATGCACAAGCCAAAAGTAGTAGCCACAATGGGAGCATAAATAAAGTGAAATATGAAAAGCTTATGTTCACTGCAGAAGAGATCATTATATTTTGCAGAGAGCTAATAGGAGTCAATATGCCTCCAAGATCAACTACCATTGCTATAGCAATCAGATATGGAATAGGATTTAAATTAATCCTCTTGCATATCTTGATTATCAAGGTACCTAGGATTATGGCTGTCGGAATCTCTGTAAAAACAACAGGAATTGTCATAGCAAGGATGATTACAACATACATCAGTTTTACTGGGTTTCCTTTTGTGAACTTGAGCGCCTTTATTGAGATATATTCAAAGAGGCCGGAGATTTCAACTACGTTAATTGTTATGAAAATACCTAGAACAACAGTAAGTGTTTTGAAATCTATAAGCGACCCTATAGTTCCATAATCTATGAGGCCGTAGGCAATCATGAGCAATGCTCCAAGGAGGGCTGCAACTGTCTTATGGACCATCTCGCTGATTATGAGAAGATAAGTAAGTGCAAATATCGCTATTGCAATTGTTCCTGGTTCCATTTTAGTTATTGAAATATATTCTTAGCTTCTCTTCTAGCTAATCTGCATCTGATTCCGGGCTATAATTTACTGCTCCACTTGTGAAAAAAGTCCTTGTTATTGCCTGTATCTGCTCTGATGCTATTTTTAGGAGATTTAAAGTTATATCATAGGCAAACATCATTGTAAGGAGGAGGAAGAGCATTGATATCATGTAGGAGATAAAGCCATTATAAGATATAGACACTGCCACCTGGGAGACTGGATAAAATACGAGCATTAGTATTAACATCTGCACTAAATCCCTGAGTATTGCTTTTCCAGGAGTAAAATTTCCCTGCATTCGCGGGAACCTTCTGATGATGGATCTTGTTGCCAGGTTCAAAAAACCTCTTAGATCTCTAAACAGGCTGCTTGTGGTCAGCACGAACACGAATCCAAGCAAGTAAAAAACAAGGATACTGAGCCTGTAAGTTATGTCAAATAGAGTTATTGTCTTATAACCTATGAATGAATGAGCTGCAATCATGCATGAAACTATCATGACAAGCAAAACTATGTCTCCAAGAATATTCTCATAGCTCTCCTTAAGCAAATCAGCATAGCTTTTCACTATAAATCTCTTTATATGAATCAGCATAATCTCTCCTTTTATTGTTTGATATACAAATTAATAATCTAATATACGAATTAGTATATTAGTAGTGTTTATAAATATTTCTATGAAAAAGCATAAACTAAGATTTAACACAAAAAAAGAAACATATAAAACTGCAAGCGTATTATCTATACATATGTGGGGGAAAGACTTTTTTAAGAGAAATTGGATGAAAATCTTATTGGTTTTAATAGCAGCGATTTTTTTGGCAATTGAGATGAAGACTGTTTTTATGTTCCTTGTAATATCAATAATAAGCTTCTTATTTAACTATTATCAAAACAAGTTCAAGCTGCCATTTGACTTATCTCCCATGGTGTTTTTCAGCGCAATTATAGCTATAAAAATAGGGATATTCCCAATGATCGCATTCATAATAATTTCCGGGATAGTGCCAACATTCATAACAGGCGGAGAAATTACGTTAAATACCTTTATTTTCATGGCGCATATTATTCTTTTGAACGTAATAATAGCAAGTCTTCCCATAAGCCTTGCAATCCTGGCAATAGTCTATCCTGTTGCTTTAGGGATGACAATGGTTTCAGTGACAATATTAAGCAACGAAGAGATTTTAAGAAGAATAAGCGTGCCTGTGATTGCTGTTTTTGTGAATATGGTTTATTTTATGAACTTATCTGCTTTTTTTAGGATAGTTTAACTTTAATTAGTTTAAGCTGTCAATATGTTTCTTTAACTTTAATATCAGTTCATTTAGATAGTATGATTGGCCATTGCCATCATTCAATGATTGTTTTAAAATTGATAATGCTTTTGGAGGGTCTTTCTTTGCCAACTTTAAAATAATCGCAAAAACAGTGCATTGCTCATGTTTGCCTGTTTCAGGGATGCTCAAAGTATCTATTAATACAGGTAAAAGTTTTACGAGTTTAATATTAAGGATGCTTTCAATCAGTTTTGTGTTTTCAAAGAATATCGAGTCTCCATGCTGTTTGAGTTCTTCTAAAAATTGGGAGAATAACTTCTTTTCCTCGGCGTCCCATTTAGAGAGGAGCTTTTCTGTTTTTAGTGGTTTTTGTTCAGATAAAAATTTTTTTAATACTAGAACTAACCATTCGTCTGTTACATTAATAAGATTGTGATAAAACCCTTCACCATCTTCACTTACAACATAAAAGTTCTCATTGCTCGATTTAAGCTTTTCTTTGTATAGGTCATTGCCATAGTCAACTTTTGCTTCTGAGTGGTCATCTACCATAGCTGATCTTGTTAGATAATAAGAGAATTTCAACCCATCGCTAATCTTAAAATAACCATTATTTTTTTGCTTAATAACTCCTTTAAACAGGACTGTAGCATATCTTACTTCAGGATGGCAACTTAATACTTCAGTACTGTTAGCCGTGCATCCTTTCGGAGGCAAAATCAAAATTCTATTTATTTCATTTCCTGTTTCTTTCCTATTTTTAATTATAAAGCTGGTAGAATTTCTGTTTATGACCTCAATAGGATCATTGCCGAACTCATGTTTCATGGTTTCTTTTAACAAAGCAGAATTATATATCTCATCAAATTCTTTACTATAACCAAGACTTGGAGGCAGAAAGATATTATCTCTTTGCAATTTATATAAGAATAACTTTTTTAGTGTATTGACAATAATAGGGTCTGTATTTATAGTTATATAGATTTGTTCGTTTTCAGCATAAATACTGTTTACTGCCTTGTCTAAATTTAGGCTGTCAATTGATTTAATACTATTGAAAATCGTGTCAAAATGCTCTATCATCTTATAATCATAATATACGTCCATCAGTATATTGCCATAAATAAAAATCATGTTTGTAGATGCAATGACTTCGCCAAGGAGAATTGTATCAGATGTATTTTTATATAATTTTGATGCCCATTCATCAAGAGGCGTATCTCCAATGACAAAAGTATATGACTTAGCTCTGACTTTTTTTACAAGATCTAAGAGTTCTTTTTCCTCATTCGGATGCACCAAAGGATAATATAAATGCCAGAAATTCCTAAAGATAATTCTTTCGCTTAAGTTTAGCTTCAGAAGGTTTAAAGTCAGGTGTTTTCTTATGTTAAAATAGAATTTATCGAATTCTTCTCTTGTTTTCAGGATAATTTTTCTGGTTTCTTTTGTATTAATTAATTCCTCGTAATCAAAGTCCTGAGAAAATTCTTCTTCATTTTTTGATGTGGTGAGCTTATTTGCAAATAATTTCATCTGTTTTATCCACTCTTGGTTTATCTCATAAGATTTACCTGTAAAAAGTAATATTCCTTCCTCAACCATCTGCTTCAAGGTCTTATGTATAGCCTGGTAAGTGACATTTAGAGCATACTGTTTTTTTAGGGTATTACTTATGATTTTTGTATTAAGGCCAGGAGTTGTGGCAAGCACATTAATTATCTTATCCCTGGTAGAAGTGTGCTTCTCATCAAATATAGGAAGATATGTCATTTCCACATAAAGGTAAATGATAGTTTTTAAACCTTTTGGTTTAAGATTTTTCAACAATATATTTATATTATACTACTTTAAAGTAACTAAAATGGTTTCTAAGCTGGATAAAGTGGAGTCAAGAATTATAAATTCCAAAGTTTTAAATCTAATAAGGTCCTTTTTTGCAAAAAAAGAATTTTATCCAGGCAATGATACTGGCGAGGAATTAGTCTCTTCGCTTGAAGCTATAAGTGCTGAAACTGTTTATCATCATTCTCCCTCTGACATTGAGCTAAAAAGCGTTATTACATACTCATTAGAAAGGCTGCCTCCATCAATTTGGCAATATAAATCAATTGAATTTGTTACGAGAGACACTGTACTAAAAAGAGGCCTAGAAGGCCGCTTACAAGAAGGTGTTGTCAAGTCAAGGCAAACACGGTACTTTGTAGAAAATGATAAGATGTACATTGAAACAAAGGGAGAGTCTCAAGTTATTGATTTTATCCTGAATTATATGTTTGTTTTATCTCAAGCAAAAAAAATTTGCGGCAAAATATATGATATGGATGTTCTTAATTCAAATGGTAAAAGTTTGAGTGGAAATCTAAAAGACAAAAAAGGTGCTTTAACGCGTATTTTAGCCTACGATTTAGCAAAGGAATTACCATCACTTGAAAAAGAGGATCAAAGGAAGCTGGAAGTTATTATAAACAACCCTGAAATTGTCCTTTCTCTTGGGAAATTTGGATTGCAAATGAAAAAAGAGCCGCATGGAGTTAAGTTTGAGTTTGATCCAACAATTGGTGATATTTTTTTTACTGGGAAGTATGAGAAGAGATGGGCAGATAATATTGCTCAAGTCTTAGAAGCAAATAATCTCAAGGATAAGCCTATCATAATTTTAGCAGGAAACACCTACAGCATATATAATAGCCTTTATTATGCCCAAAGTTCAAAGGATAAGGGAGAATTTTTTGACAAATTAAAAAGTCTTAAAGGCAATGAAAGTGAGCAAAAGAAAATACTAACATATGCCTTAAAACATGGGTTTATTGACGTTCCTGACTCATCTGGGACAATGGTCAATTGCCACATCTATGATACTTCAAAAATTCAAAGTTTTCCTTCATGGCTAAACCTCCCTATTGCTGCAAACAGAGAAAATTGCCCTGTTATTATAGCATATGATTTTCCATTTGGAGATCAGGCAGATTCTATTTTGGAAGAATTGCTTAAATCAATAGATAAAGTGAATAGTAAAAAAGCTTCTCCTGTCAAAGGGATAATAGTTCTAGGAAAGGCAGGAAGTCTTGGAAAAGAAAATTATAGTGGCAATAAAGGAGATATTATTCTTCCTGATGGATATGTGATGGAACAGACTTCTGAATGCTATCCAATCAATAATATGCTTAAGGAAAGTGACTTTAGGGATTGTGGCTTGAAAATTTTAAAGGGAAACATGCTCACAGTTCACAGTACCTTGCTTCAGAATCGTCCAATGCTAGAAAGCTTTAAGGTTGGGCATTGGAATACTAGTGGCATTGATATGGAAGGCACGTATAGCTATAGATCATATAACAAGGGCATTATGAAAGGTTTAATATCTAATACTACGCAATTCGGAGCAGTATATTATTCTTCAGATGGGCCATTAAATAACCAGCCTTTATCTACTTTGGGCCATGCAGGCATTTCTTATGTTTACGAAGCTACATTTGGGATTATGAGAAAAATTTTTCAAATGTGCGGCTGATTAATTCAAGACATAGGCCGGTATTTGATGATAAACCTTTTAGTTTAATTTGATAAACGAAAGATTTATAAATAAGAAATCCCAGAAATAAGGTAGTTCGGGGGTGTAACGTAGGTTACACTATCTATGTCGAGAGACAAAAAGAGGATGAGACCTATGAAAATAGCTAAAGATGTGCTAGAGAAAACTGTAGTCGAGGCAGTTGGGGAAGATGCTCTCAGGATAGCTAATTATCTAAAAGGCAAGGAGAATATCTCTGAATTCAAGGTATCGAAAGATACCAAGGAAGAGATACATAAAGTAAGGAATGTCCTATATAGGATGAACAGCCTCCACCTTGCTACATATATCAGGAAAAAGGACAGGCAGAAAGGCTGGTATATCAGCTACTGGACCTTGAATGAAAAGCGCTTTAAGGAAGTTTTCGGAAAACTTCAGGAAAAGAGGCTTGAAACACTTAAAGATAAGCTCAAAAAAGAGCAGGAGTACAGGGACGGCTTATACATTTGCCCGAATCTGTGCACTAGGATGAACTTTGAGCATGCAATGGAACTATCATTCACATGCCATGAATGCGGAAGGATATTGAATCCGCAGGACAACTCTAAGACAATAGAGAACCTAAAGAGCATGATTGAAGAGATGGAAGCTACTGCTTAGATTTCTTAATTTTTTATTTTTTCTAGATTTTTTATCTTAATAATGTTATAAAACTAGGCTATTGCCTATCCTAAGAATTTCCATATGATGAAATAAAAAAATTATTTTTCTCTTATCATTGAAAGAACAATATCCCTCTTCTCTTCCATAAGCTTCTTTGTATCTGCTTCCAGATTTAATCTGAGAAGCGGTTCAGTATTAGAGGCCCTGACATTCATCCACCAGTCCTTGAATTCAATCGTCACTCCATCCATCCATGAGACCTTGCCATCCTTAAATCTAGCTGCAAGCTCTTTCATCTTTGCTTCTTTGTCCTCTACTTCAGAATTTATCTCTCCTGACTGAAAATACTTTTTTAAAGGCTTAACAAGTTCTGAGAGCTTCTTTTTTTCTTCTGTCATCAGCTTCAAAATGTTTAGGACTACCAAGAAAGGTGCTTCTCCATAATTCTCTGACTGAAAATAATAATGGCCTGACAATTCTCCTGCAAAATAGGCATTCTCTTTTTTCATCTGAGCTTTTACAAGCGAATGCCCTACCATGCACCTTCCCTGAACACCTCCATTTGAGGTTATTATTTCACCAACGACTTTTGAGCTCCTGACATCAAATAATACCCGTGCTCCTTTTTTTCCCTCAAGCACGGCTTTTGCGACAATGGCTGTTGTAATATCGCATCCTATTGCCTCTCCTGTCTCATCTACAAAAGCGCACCTGTCAGAATCACCGTCAAAAGCAATGCCGATATCTGCTTTTTTCTTCTTTACAGTCTCTTTCAAGACGTTTAGAGTCTCTTCCTTCAACGGATTTGCCTCATGATTAGGGAAAGTGCCATCTAATTCTGGATATAAATGTGTAAGCTCACAGTCAAGATATTTAAAAAAATTAGATGAGACAGGACCCCCCATTGCATTGGCTGTGTCAATTACGATCTTAAAATGCCTGAGTTTTTTTACATCAATTTTTTTCAGAGAGTGCATGATATAATCTTCCATTATCTCGAGTTTTTCAACCTTACCTTTTTTGGCTGAAACCTGTTTAGGCAGTTTGTCTATCATCTTGCCTATCTCGTAGATGCCGGTCTCTCCGCTTAAAGGCATGCCTCCATTTCCTACCATCTTTATTCCGTTGTATTGAGGAGGGTTGTGCGAAGCAGAGACCATTAAACCTCCTTCATATTTGTAATTCCAGACAGAAAAATACATCATAGGAGTTGTCACAAGGCCTACATCGACAACATTGCATCCTTCGTCAGTTATTCCTTTTACCAAAGAATCATAAAGCTTTGGGGATGAGACTCTCATGTCTCTCCCTACAGTTATTTTTTTAGGCTTGAATTTCAGGACATATGCTCTCCCTATCCTGTAAACGATGTCTTCATTGATTTCAGACGGGTAAACACCCCTTATATCATATGCCCTGAATATCCCCATCTTTTCACCTAATCCCTTTCCATTCTTTTATGGCTCTCTCATATCTTTCAGGAGTGCCTGTATCAAACCACTGGCCGGAAAAGATATATCCGTAAAGCTTTCCGTCTTTTGCAAGTTTTGGGAAGACCTCTTTCTCATACATAGAAAAACCATCAGGAATAAGCTTCAAAGCCTGGGGCTCCCAGATAGATAAGCCTGAATTTATCAGATTGGAAGGAGCTTTATCTTTTGCTGGTTTTTCAACGAATTCTAAAATCTTGTTTCCTTCAAGTTTTGCAACACCGTATGCACTTGGATCTTTTACAGTCGTTAATGCAGCTGTAACAAGCGCGTTATTTTGCTTATGGAAAAGATACATCTCTTCTAAATCAATATCCTTTAATTCATCGCCGTTTGTCACGATAAACGGCTCTTTTAATTCTTTTGCCGCAAGCTTTATTGCACCGGCGCTGCCTAATGCTTCTTTTTCAACAACATAGGTTATATTAACTCCATATTTTGAGCCATCTCCATAGTATGCCATTATTTTATCAGCCATATATCCTATTGAAAATATCAAATCTTTTATGTGGTATTTTTTGAAAAGGTCGATTATATGCTCAGGAACTGTTCTCCCCTGCACAGGCAAAAGTGCTTTTGGCAGTTCATAAGTTATCGGCCTAAATCTTGTGCCTTTGCCCCCTAACAACAGGATTGCTTTTTTAGGCCTGTTTTTCCCCAAAACTCTATGTAATAGCACTTCAATCGCATGGCTCCTGTTCTTTATTTTCCTGCCGTCTATCTCATTGTCAATAAGCTGCAATGTATCAGAATCAAGAGTTATTGTAAGCCTTTCTTTCATCAATCTAAAAAAAATATTCTAGATTATAAATGTTTTGAAAGTATGATGATGTATGATACTAATTTTTAAATAAGTCGTTTATTGGTCTAAGATAAGTGTTCAATACATGTATTAACCTTTTATCATTTTCAAAAGTAAAATCATACAGTAAACGGATATAATTCCAAGATAAATTCTTAAAAAAAGTACGGCCAAATTTTTCAAATCTTCTATATCTCTCATCATTTTTTCTTTTCTTATAATGTGAATAATTGGCAGGTGAAGAAGGAGCATTAAGAAAATCATAAATGTCTGGTGTCATTATAGATACTTCTGTTCTTATTCCAGGCGGAGGAGTCAAAGAAGAAATACTTTTTTCATAATTAGTATAGCGATGGTCAAACATATATGGTCCTGTCTGGAAATTTGTTGTTGTTGCGTAATTATTCCCAGCTTCAATTAGTTTAACTAATCTTTTTGCTGAGTTTTGGTTAACAAAATTAGTTGTCTGTGGCCTAATTCTAGTTGTGAATATTTTTTTTGATGAAAATACTGTCTGTGTCCTTTCTTCTTCACTTAGAGGAGCAAACCAATTATATTGGCCGATCTCAGACTCTAATTTTTCTTGTATTTTTTTGCATGTTTCTGTGTTTCTCCCGATTATTGTGCTTCTTAAAAAATCAAAAATCTTGGATGGTGCATCAACACCAGGAGCCAGCATTTTAACCAAAAAATCATCTAGGTTTTTGGCATTTGGTATTGAAAAGACAAAATCCTTTTCATGAAGGGCTTGAGTAAGAAATTCCATTTCATCCTTATATGATAAATCGTCAGAATACAAAACGCCTCCGCATTTAAGTCCAGATTCTTCCAGCTTGTTTATGAGATAATTGCCTACTGATTTTTGCCAATCCCACGATTTTAAGTGATAAACAAAAGTTGTCTTATCATTATATGTACCTATCGCCCAGTTCCAACCCGGCTCTTCAAATAGTTCAAATGCTATAACTTCATCTATATTGACTTTTTTTCTCCAAGATTCCCATTTCAACATTCTTTCATCTAATGGATTGCTCATTTTTGCAGAATTTTGTATAAGATTGATTTATTTATAAATATTTTTAAATTAACTACTTAAAAGTAATAAGTTTGAAAAATCTTTTTATATAACCTAGAATAATCTTTTGAAATGGTTGATTTAGAGTTTAGATTCGGCAATGAAATAACTTCTGAAGAAGATTTTTCTGTATTGGCAGCTATGTTAAATGAAGAATGGGAAAATATGATTAGAATAAGTCCCCAAGATCTGAAAAGCAGGCTTGCTAATGCGCAAAAGCAAATAGTTGTCGCGTATTCTAAAATCACTAAAGAGGATATTGATTATGTTAGCGCGAAATATGGCTTAACTTATAGCAATAAGATGATTCCGGTAGCTATAGCTGAGACAAGAAGCATATTTACAGGAGGGGATTTAGGAAGGATTCCAAAAAATTATTTTGATCTGACAAACAAAGGAGTATGGGCTGCAAGTAATGAAAGTGATGACACTGTTATAGCTGTAGATATAACAACCTTGCCTACAAGAAAAGGTGATAAGGGAAATGGAGAAGCCACGAGATTAATGAAACATATATTGGGCCACGTTGCTTATAATTGTAACGCAATTAAACATATTTTTACTTATACACCTGACATCCAAGGATTAATAAATTGGCACATAAAGCTTGGAGCTGTAGATACTGGCTATAAGATATACGGTGCAAGACCGGGTTATGGAACGCCTGATGTGAATGTGATGGATTATAGTTCATTAATAAAGCAATTAAGAAGTGCCTGATACTACTTTTCTTACTATGCCAATATTTATATATCAATAATGTTCTGTAAAATCAAGGGTGGCTTTCATGGACAGAAACATTGCGCTTGATTTAATAAGGGTGACTGAAGATGCTGCAATAGCAACTTCATATTGGGTCGGAAAGGGCAATAAAAACAGCGCTGACGAAGCTGCTGTAAAGATGATGAGGGCTAGATTTAATTCTGTGAATGTAGATGGAACTGTTGTAATAGGAGAAGGAGAAAGAGACGAAGCCCCGATGCTATATATCGGAGAAAAATTAGGTGCAGGCGGAATAAAAGTGGATATTGCAGTCGACCCGTTAGAATGCACAAACAGCGTTGCGTATGGCAGGATGAATGCAATGACTGTCCTCTCAGCAGCTCCTAGAGGCACAATGCTGCATGCACCTGACACTTACATGGACAAGATTGCCGTGAGTAAAGATGCGAAAAATAAGGTGTCATTAGATGCTGATGTTGAATATAACTTAACTAATCTTGCGCATGCATTAGGCAAAAAAGTAAAAGATTTGACAGTTGTAGTCTTAGAGAGGGAAAGACATAAAAAGCTGATTGAAGATATTAGAAAATGCGATGCAAGAATAATGCTTATCTCTGACGGTGATATTGCAGGAGCAATTGCGCCTTCAATACCAGGATCAGGCATCGATATTTTGATGGGCATTGGCGCTGCTCCTGAAGGCGTTCTGGCAGCATCTGCGCTTTTATGTCTAGGAGGGTATATGGAAACAAGATTTGCTTTCAGGAATGATGAAGAAAGAAAAAGAGCAAAAAAGATGGGTGTTAAAAAAATTGATTCTGTTATGAAAATCAAAGATTTAGTCGACACAGATAATGCAATATTTGCGGCCACAGGAGTAACCGACGGCCCGTTCTTAAGAGGAGTCAGATTCACAAAAGAAAGTATTATAACACATTCTATTGTAACAAGGTCAAAAAGCAAAACATTTAGATTTATTGAAGGTTATCATGTCCATGATGAGGTGAAAAAATGAAATTAACGTCAAAAGATGTCAAAGTGCCCGGAGATGTCCCTCCAAATATGAAAAAAACATATATTAAGAATTATCTTGCTGCAACCAGAAACTCTGGAAGGCTGATGCTGTTTGCTGGAGACCAAAAAATAGAGCATCTTAACGATGATTTTTATGGCATGACAAAAGAGGGATATAAAATAAGCGAGGATGATTCTGACCCTGAACATCTTTTCAGGATTGCATCAAAAGGAATAATCGGAGCGTTTGCTTCTCAATTGGGAACCCTTGCAAGATATGCTACTGACTATAAAAATGTCAATTATATTGTTAAAATGAATTCAAAATCCCATCTTGTAAAAACAGAGCAGGCAGAGCCTGTCAGCTACTGCCTTATTGATTTTGAAGATGTCCTTGAGTTCAAGAGAAATTCTAAACTAAATATTGTCGGTGTCGGTTACACTGTTTATATAGGCAGCGAAAAAGAATCAGAGATGCTGGCTGAAGCATCAAGGTTAGTTACGTGGGCCCACCAGAACGGAATGATAACTGTTCTGTGGATGTATCCGAGAGGAAAGGCTGTAAAAGATGAAAAAGATCCGCATTTAATTGCCGGGGCTGCAGGTGTTGCCATGTGTCTCGGAAGCGATTTTGCAAAAGTCAATTATCCTAAAAAAGATGCAATGGACAATATAGAAAGAGCTGAAGCATTCAGAGAAGCGATAAAAGCTGCCGGGAGAACAAAAGTTATTACTGCAGGAGGAGGATCTATCGGCGCGAGGGATTTCTTGCAAGAGACGTATAATCAGATCCATATAAGCGGCTGCATGGGGAATGCAACCGGAAGAAATATCCATCAAAGGCCTCTTGATGAAGCTATAAGATTATGCAATGCCATTTCCTCTATTACTTTTGGAGATAAAAATGTAGAATTTGCATACAAGGTTTATTTAGGGAAGGAAAAGTTCAGAGTCTAAAATGAAAAGCATAAGATACCATGTCTGCAGCTGTCTCGAATGCAAAAAGATTGTTTTAGTCAAGATAAAATTCATGGAATTTGACGATGACTGCTGCCTTGATTTCAAGAACCTTAAGACATTAAAAACATTCAACGATGAAGAAGAAGCAAAAAATTATATCAGGCTCTACAGGAAAGAAGACGCAGAAGATATTTAATGCACTTAAATTACTACTTGCAATAGTTCTTCTTGACCAGCTAAGCAAGCATTATATACTGCAGTTTTTCCCGATAGGAAGCTCTTTTAATGTAATAAAAAACTTCTTCTATATAACGCACGCCACAAACACAGGCGTATCTTTTGGGATGTTTAAGGGATTCAATATGCTTTTTGTGGTAGTCTCTGTGCTTGCCTTGCTTTTTTTTATCCGCTTATTTAATAATAATAAAAAATACTGGCTTCAGATAACGCTTATCTGCGCCGGGATAATAGGGAATCTTATTGACAGGCTCACTTTAGGGTATGTTGTTGATTTCATAGATTTTAAGTTCTTTCCGATCTTCAACCTTGCTGACTCTGCAATAAGTATCGGGGTTATCTGGCTTATAATTATTACAATGAAAAACAGCGAGGATCTTGTATAATGTCTGACCCAAAAGACAAACCAAAATCAAAACTGATAATTGGTCTGATGTACGACAAATATCCAGAGAGTGTCATCTTTGGATTAGAAAAAGATTTTGGAAAAATAGAGGAAAAAAGCGATGAAATTAACTTTGATTTCACAGAATACTATGAAAGAGAATTCGGAAAACCTCTAAAGAAAGTTTTCTTGTCTTTCCAAGGATTATTTGATGTTGAAAAGCTAGCTGATGTTAAACTGCTGTGCCATGAACTTGAAAAAATCAATTCAAAAGACGGAAGACGCCTTGTAAATATTGATCCGGGCTATGTCACAAAAAACTCTGTAATACTCGCAAGTTTCAAAGAAAAGGCACATAGGATATTTTTGAGAGATGGTGTATATGCTGACCTTGAACTTGTTTTTGAGAATAATAATTGGCACGCATTTAAATGGACTTTTGCTGATATGCAGGACAATAGAGTAAAAGAATTTCTGAGCAATGTAAAAGAAAAGATAAAATAGGGTAGGCTAAATTCAAAAATTGCATTCTCCTAGTTTATTATAAATTTCTGCAAATAAATAGCCTGTTATAAATCCACATGCAAATCCCCAGAATACTCCCAAAAGAATACCGAGAAAACTTGCTTCATAGCCTAGCATTACTGAGCCAAGCATTCTTATTAATGCTGAACCCCATCCAAAAACCATTGCAATAACTCCTAAAAAAAATAGGCAGAGGCTTTTCATTATCCCTATTGCAAGGCCTAATCTCATAGGCTTGAATAAAAGCTTCTCATACATTATCTTATGAACTTGTTTATGTTTTTTAACCATTTTTCCACCTGCAAAACCAAGATGTGTTTTACTATATTTCTACTCTTTAAATTCTTTTCCAAACAAATATAATCACTTGATAGTAGTTAAAAATAGAAATATTTATATACTAGGACTGTGTTACTACTATTATGTCAAAACAAATATTCGTGAAATCTGTAAAGATCAACGACGACATCATGAAAAAGATGTTTGATGAAACCCAGAAATACCTGGAGAACATCGGGTTTACAAAAACACAGGTGATTTCTTTTACAGACGAAAATATTACCTTCAGGAGCTTTGTTTTTGCTTCAGGAAACGAGAAGATATTTGTCGAATACAAGAAAGACATGTACGAAGACATCTTAAGGCTTTCATTTGCTCCTCTTGAAATACAGTTTGTATACGATATACTTCTGATGAGATTCAAACAGATTGCATCTTCTGAGCAGGATGGAGTATATATCTCTAATATTTGATTTATCATTGTGATTTTCTTTATTTATGCTGCCTAATCTTCTATTTTCTATACTAAAACATAACATTTATATATTAGTATAACTTTTTGTATACTGAAATACATTTTGTAAGAAAAAGTAAATCTAAAAGAGAGTGATGAAAATGCAAGACGCAAAAATACAAAGCTTGGCTAATACATTAAAGATGACTGGATTAGCATCAAGCGTAACTGACGCACTTAGGATGGCAACTACAATAATTGGGACAGAGCAAAAAGTCTCAACTGAATTTAACAGGTATTCTCCCCAACCAGCTCCAAGCAAAAAAACTTATCAGGAAGAAATTGATGAACTCATAAAGAAAACAAGCCCCGAATATAAACAGTATCATATCCCTGTAAAAGGATACAAGAGAGATGAATCACCTGCTTTAGAAAAGGCTCAAAGAGAAGTGTTCTATGAGCTAGATCAGCCCACAAGTTCTGGACAAAATCTAGTCCTGAAACAGGAGATTAAGCCAGAAGTGAACCTTGAAGTTTATACAGATGCTTTTGAATCAAGTCAAAAGCCACTGCATGAAGTTATGAATGTTGTTGAACATGGAGATGTATTAACCAGTGTCGAAACATCATTGCCTAGCCTCGAACCAGAATTAGAAAAATCAGATGAATTCATAGTCCCAGAGGAAAAGCTTCCAGAACAACCGGAACCTGTTATTTCTTCTCCTTTAGCTCCTCCAATAGCTGAAGAGAAAGAAGAGCTTTTCAAGGAGATAAAAGAAGATAAAAGCAAACCTCATGAGGTCAAAAACCCAATCCAAAGCGTTGACCTTATGAGCTATTTTAAGGCTTTTTAGAAGCATTTTATTTGCTTATTCTTATTATTAGTCAACGCGATAAATAATTGCTAGGACTGAGCATAAAAAAATATCCTTTAAGGAATTGTTCAATTCCGACTTTCAATCCGTCTATGGATTGAAAGAAGTTGTTATTTGTTACATTATATCTCA
>Ga0247727_10006579_pt1 | contig 22753 bp, 26 predicted proteins | sample WisWelCaveWW1625_FD_202498 | JGI IMG/M metagenome (GOLD analysis project Ga0247727, IMG submission 202498) | Biofilm microbial communities from Wishing Well Cave, Virginia, United States - WW16-25 | ecosystem: Environmental > Aquatic > Deep subsurface > Groundwater > Cave microbial mat | place...
AGCGCCATTAGCGCTACGATTCAATGACTTAAACGATATTTTACGTCCGAGGACGTCCGAGAAAATTCAGCCTACTGACGCTGGGGGACTGGGGGTCGGGAGTTCAAATCTCCCCGCTCCGACCAATAAAATCAAAGACTTACGAAAATTGCTCAACTCATTAGGCACCGCCTAGGCACTCGACGCTCAAACCTGCTGGACGTGGGGATAACTGTCAGTCTCATACTTCCCTACTGCTACACTTCACCCATGAACGACATTCAGCGAGACCAGCCGCGGCCCGCCGCGACAAGCCGCGACAATGACTTTACCCTGTCGCTCGACGAGGTTTCCGAGCGGTACGTCAAGGCCGGCCACGCCCGCACGCTCAGAACTCTCCAGCGCTACTGCGCCAGCGGCCATCTCGATGCACAGAAAGTGGCGACGACAACCGGCGACAAGTACCTGGTGACGCCGCAGTCTGTCGCACGCCACATCGCGCAAATTGAAGAGTTGAAAGCTCTGGACATGGTCGCGACTGACCGCGACGCGTCGCGACCTGTCGCGACATCCGCCGCTCAGGAACCAAGCCATTCAGGAGACAGCGACACATCACGACAAATAATGACAGGGGGAGGGACCTCACGTTATCTCGCACTCCTCGAGCGCGACAATGAATTCCTGCGCGAGCAGGTGCAAAAGAAGGACGAGCAGATTACCGATTTGTCCAAGCGCTTTGGCGAAACGCAAACGTTGCTCGGCGCCATGCAGCGGATGCTGGCACCACTACTTGGACAAGCCGACCCTTTCACGAAGACCGAGAGCAGGGAAGTCAACGAGGTAGTAAATTGAGTTATCCCCACGCTTCTTCATCCAGCACCAACCCGTGCCATATAATTCCTTCATGAGCTGCTGGAACTCATCAGTTAGTATGGCGACGCGTTTGCCAGCAGCGACGTGTCGTCCTACTAGCTCGTGAGTACTATGGAAAGACTAGGGGAGACGGAGCAGTTCAAGCAGCGCAACATGGAGCTGGAAGGCTTCGACCGCATCACTGTGGGCGGCTTTACGCAGGTGCCGAATGTGATCCAGAACGATCCGGCACTGAACCTGGGAGAGAAGGCGGTCTATGCGCAGTTTCTGCAGTACGCCTGGCACCACGACTACTGCTTTCCGAGCCAGGAGTTGATCGCCAAGAACCTCGGCATCACTCGCAAATCCGTCAACAAGTTCGTGTCGGGTCTGGCTGCAAAGGGACTGCTGACAATCCAAAGACGCGGCCTCGGCAAGACCAATTTCTACATCCTGCACGCAACCGTAAAGCAGAAACCAAGAAGTTGAGCCTATCCAGATGAGTAAAATTTACTCATTTGGATGTAACCCACAGTAACCACCAGATGGGTAAACGAGTTACATCATTCATTATAACTATATGCATTTAATGATACACATATAAAAATACTCAGAGATGCGAAATACCTTTGAAAAAGAAAAACCGCGCGCTTGACTTATAGGGGTATTCGTGTCGCAAAACAATCCTTTGCGACACTCAACATTCCGTTATCTCCCACTATGTGCTGGACTGTTCAACCAAGGATCGGTATATTCCGCGCTGTCAGACAGTTCTTTTGTTTAAGATACTAGACCATACCTACAGACATACATGGTATGTCCCACCAAAACGGCGTAAGTCCTTGAAAAGACGCCCCAGCGTCGGGGCGCTTCGCGCCCGACCTCGCGTCTTTTTGCTTATGCCCATACTAACAACCCTTGGCCAGAAACGACGCTTACTCTCATTCACCCAAACGTCCAACCTGATCGCTCTAGGAGCCGGGTGGCTATCGATCAGGTTGGACTTCAAAGAGGGGGCAAAAAGACGATGGAAAACGTGCGAGCGGCAGCGAGCTCCACGGGCCCAGATCAGCCACGAGGTCGGGCGCGGCGCCTGACACGCCACCCCCCACGAAATCACGCGGCACCCCGAGGGGAAGCGAGACAGTGAGCCCGACGCTGGGGCGCAGCAGACGGCAGGCGATCGAGAGACAGCAACTACGCCGGAAAAGACCAGCCACGGCGCAGACAGCAAGTCGCTGACAATCGGATTGCGCTTCGACGGCATGTGCCAGCCGTCGAAGCAACTGCCTGTCAGCGGCGAAATTTGAGCCGCGCGTGATATCCCCACTGCGCGCGACAATCCACAGCGATAAAAACTTGTAGACTTCACGATAGGCCACAGTGTTGTGGCGCAATCGAGCTCCGATGGAGCGCACTCGTCGCCGAACGGCAGACGGCAGTACGAGCGAATGCGCAATTCTCGAAATGGGACGAGAGCTGCGAACGTTGACCGGCACAGTCGACGCACGACCTCGGGGTTCGGACTGCTCATGTCCCATTCACAACAACAGCACTCCATTCACGTCGGCACCAGTGCCGTGCATGGCACGGCCGTCGTGCTCTCGCCCGATACGCGCCGCCGGCATCTCCACCTCATCGGCCAAACCGGCACCGGCAAAACCACGCTGCTGCTAAATCTGATCGCGCAGGGCCTGGCCGCGGGCGAAGGCTTGGCAGTGCTCGACCCGCTGGGCGGGCTGGCGCAGGCCGCGCTAGCAATGGTTCCGGCCGAGCGCGCGCACGAGCTTGCCTATCTCGAGCCGACCGACCTCGAGCGACCGATCGGCTTCAATGTGCTCGACCACGTCTCTGCCGATCGCCGCCCAACCGTCGCCGACGATATCGTGGCCGCGTTCATCCACATCTGGGGCGAGGTCGCGATCGGCGACCGTTCGCAGCAGGTGTTGCGCAACTCCATCCGCGCGCTGCTCGACGCGCCGACGGCCACGCTGTTGTGCATCCCGAAGCTGCTCAACAATGAGGCCTACCGCGACCGCATCATGCGCACGGTGCGCGATCCTGTAGTGTTAACTTACTGGCGCGACCAATTTGCCGCGTACAAGGATGACTATCGAACGCAGGTAATTGCACCGATCCTCAACAAGCTCGACGCGGTGCTGTCGGCGCCAGCCATGCGCAACATCGTCGGCCAGCCGCAAAGCACCATCGACTTACGGCGCATCATGGATGAAGGGCGCATCTTAATCTGCAACCTCAACAAGCCTGGCTTCGGCGAGGTCAACGCGCATTTGCTCGGCGCCTTTCTGATCACCAGGCTAGCGCAGGCCGCGTTCGCCAGAAGTGATACGCCGGAGGCCCATCGCAGGGTCTTTTATCTCTATGCTGATGAATTTCAAGATTTCGTCAGCAGCGGCTTCAACACCATCCTGTCGCAAGCACGCAACTTCGGCCTGGCGCTCACACTCGGCCACCAATTCATCGGCCAGTTGAACGACAGTCTGGTGCAGGCGACGTTCGGCAATGCCGGCACCACCATTGCGCTCCGCGTCGGGGCTGAAGACGCGCCGCTGATCGCCAGGCACCTCGGCCTCGAGCCCGAGCTCGAGTACGCCGGCATGGGAAACCGCGAAATTGCCCCGGCACAACGCTTGCGTCAGCTCCCGAACTTCACGGCGTGGGCACGCTTTCTCGTCGATGACAACCCGACGGAGGCCATGCACATCGAGCTGCCGGCAGCTCCCAAGCCCGTCAACCACAAGCCGCACCGGCTGATCACCAACAGCCGCGTCCGCTTCGGCCGCCCAAGACTGGAGATAGAAAACCGTATTGCACGCTTCCTGGCAGCCCATTGACACAATCCTGACAACCTTTAAGAATTGGCGTAGCAGACGACAAACACCATGAGCACAATGGAACTTCTCGCTAGGAAAAAACTGATCGCCCTGGAGCTGCTGGCGACCCATGGCGTCATGTACGCTCTTGAGATGTGTGAGCGAAGCACCAAGCGCCTGAAAAGAGGCACCATCTACCCGACCCTCTACGCCTTGGAGCTAGACGGCTACGTCACATCTCGCGAAGAAGAGCAACCGCAGCATCGCGGTTTGCCCCGCCGCTACTACGAGATAACGGCCGAAGGCCGCCGCGTCGTCCGCGCCGCCCACGCTGCGGCTACAATTCTGGCCGATCCGCTGCCTCCTACGCCTGCGCCCACCGGAGCCAAAATATGACTGCCCGCCCGCTTCAGCATCGTTGGCACCACTTCGCCACGGCAACCACACTGACAATCGCACTCCTCTATCTCGCTGCCGGCATTGAAGCTATCTGGCACCACGCTGGTCATGACCGGGTGGTTACGATCACGACAACCGCACTCGTCTTCAAACCCCACAACACCCAACAGGCGCAGCTCGATAGGAAGGCGCTCGAGCTCGAGCTTTCCGAATTGCGCCAGCAGCAATCCGAAGGGGGGCTAGACTGGGATAGCGCCGAATGGGGGCGCCGCCCTTCCAACCGTGACACCCTTTTCTACACTGCACTTCAGGCGAGCATTCGATACGGACGGCACATCTGCATTCTTCTCAGTGCATGCCCGCGCCCGCCCAGCTACGAACGAAAAGGAGCCTTCGACGGCTACGAACTCGTCGGCGTAACCATACATTCTGAGGGCTTCGAAAACTGGCTCTGGCCAAAAGAAACCCATTGGGCCGAGACGAGCGGTGGCTGCGGCTGCGCCACGACTGATGAAGCCGGCAACGCTATCGTTTGCTACTCGTGCTTGCTCGAGAGTTCTCTCTTCTCGCTCCAATATCTCATTGCCCTCGCACTTATCCTCTGGCTGCTGATCAACGGCTCCGTAAGTCACGGCTACCGACACTCGCGGGCATGGTGGCACACTCGGCATGATTACAAGGATGATGGCGCTGGCAGCCGCCTTCTCTGGATCGCACAACTTATTCTGAGGCCGGACGAAATCAAACTCACCCTATTCGAAAGCGCCAAAGACGCCCGCAGAGACCTTCTCGACGGACGCGATAGCGCACCGACCATCTTCTCGCGCATGTACGCTTCCATGCTCACGACAACCCTCCTCTTGATCGCACGACGGCTCCTTCAGCCGCTGCTGCGGCGCCTGCGCTAGCCGCTCGGTAGTTTTTGGGCTTGACAAACATCCCCTGGCAATCCTTATTCTTGTGCAGACTAAGTATTGAAACAGAGCAACAGATGGGTACCCACATGACAATCAGGTGGGTCGCCCCTGCCGGGCAACCCACCTGCTAGACGAGCGACGTGCATCGCAAGCCCATCCCGCCTGTGCCCTCTGTGGCACAGAGGGCATGTGCACGAATACCACACTTAAGCCAGTGTGGCTAGTGATGGCCGTCGCGTTCGAGCCAAGGACGCGAGCCAATGACATTCCCTACCTTAAGCAGACGCCGCCGCACCCTGCAGCCCGCTGAGTTCTCCGTCAGCCCCGCAGCGACCCGACGGCCACAACTGACACCATCCCTCTGTATTGCCGCAGCTGAATGCAGCGCGCGCTGCTGTGCCCTCGAAGCGACATTGCAGGAGCGCGAGCGATGCTCTGCCGCCCACGACTGGGCCCCCCTCATCTATCCGCAACCTTATCGGCGATCATCAGTCCCGGATCGATCCACGCAAGGCGCCGCTGGCGACAGTTCTCGCCTGTTTAAAAAGCGGTCGCCTGCGCCACCAAAGGTCGCCCGCCCCGAGCCGCCCATCGCTCCCGCGCTTCTCCTCAAACCCCAGAGCTATGTCATGAACGACACACGCACCAACCCTCTACCGAGCCAGAGAACATCGGCACGGCTTCCGATCCACGCATCGCCGGTCTCGACGTTGTCCAGCTCCAGACCCTGCGCACCAGCATCGACGATCGTATCAAACAGCTGCGCGAGACCGGCCACGCAGAGCTGCTCGCACGCTTCGAAACTGAAGCCGCCAAGCTCGGATACAGCGTCAAGGATTTTTGCGCCGCAGCGGCCCGACCCAAGCCACGCCGCGGCCGACCCAAGCTCGCGCGCACTCAGGAGTAACGAACCCCGATCCCGCGCCATCCCGGCGCGGTGCATGCAGCAAAGGAGACCGACATGAATACCGCCACCGACAGCATGGTTAAGCACATCGGCATCAAGTTCCCCGGCGGGAACCGCTCCACCGAAACCCTGGCGATCGTTCCCGGCAACACCACGGCCGACATCCTTGCCAAGCTCGGCCTGCACGGCAGCTTCATCCTCGCCCCGCACGACGACCCAGGGCACCCCTTCAAGCCGACCGACAACATCTATGCCCGCGTCGAGGACGGCGACCTGCTGGTCGCCAGCGCCATGGTCGACGCCGGTTTCTGACAAGGAGGAGATGATCATGGGTCTTATCCGAAGCCTGTTCACCGGGCGAGCCCCCCAGCTCGCCCGGGTGTTTACACCGCCCGGCACAGTCCCGCGCGATCGCACCTCCCTCTTGCAAAAGCGCGGCTGGACGAGCACCAGCCGCAACAGCTTCACCGGCCACTTCGCCACCAAGCATGGGACCTGGCCAGGCCGGATCGAAAGAGCGGGCGACGTGTTCAGAGTTCTCATTCACGACCCGCCCACCGAGGTCGTCGCCAAACATCCCAAATGGTCATGTTTTTCCAAGCAGCACGACGGCTGGTGGAACATCAATATTCGCACACAACCAATCGACCGCGACCCCAATGCCGTCTGCTTCTACGTCGAGCAGTTGCTCGCCGAGGCCTTCGCGCTCGTCGGCAAAGCCTAACGGAGTACAGGTCATGCTCAAAGTTCTGCGCATCAAACGCAGCGCCACCTTGCGCGGCGGTGACCAGGCGCACGCCTTCATCCGCCGGCTCGAGCTCACACTCGAGGCGGAGAGCAACAAGCGCCTTGCAGCCATCGCTGCCACCGTCGCCGCGCTCTCCGACGACTGGCAGACCAGCGTCGAGCAAGACATCGCCTTCGTCACCAACTTGACGACCGTGCGTGATGACATGCGACGCCGGCGGCTGGTTGCCACGCCGCGCCACGCCGAAGATCGCCTGCGCTTCATGGTGTCGACGCGCCTGCTCGGCGAAAGTCACCGCTATCTCACTAGCGATCCGGAGTGCCGCGAGCGCATGCACATCGTCTCCGGCGTCGTCGCTCCCGACGGCACCCGGGTCTTGAGCCACATGGAAAAGCTCACCTTCGACCAGCAGACCGCCGCCTACGTCAAGGCTTCCCCAGCCCAGACCCACAAGCAGCTGGTCGAGCTGGAACGCGACGGACACCCGCTCCTCGCTGTCTGGCACAGTCACATCATGCACGGCGCCGACAGCACCAAGCCGTCGCCGACCGACCTTGCCAACCAGGAACGCTTCGTGCGCATCGGCTGGGATGCACTCGGCGGCATCTTCAGTCTCGATGGCTACGTCCGGCTCTATCACACGACCAAGGACTTCGACCTTGCCACCTACGGCAATGGCGTCGAGCGCATCTGCGACGAGCCGCGCGAGAAAGTCCTGAAACTCACCGGAGTATCGCCATGAGACTGTGGATCAGGCGACGCAAAACCTTTCGCGCCCGCGGCCATGATCCACGATTTCGCGAAGAGCTCAACGAGACCCAGGCCAAGGTGCCCGGCTTCGACCGCGGCGCCTACAAGGGCAAGCACATCGCCTTGATCGGCGCCGGCGGCATCAACTCGCACGTCGCCCACGCCATCGGCCGCAAAGGTGCCGCCGATCTTCTCGGCCTCGTCGACGACGACCGCCTGGCGCGGCAGAACCTCACGCGCCAGCTTTTTTCACCCGCCGACATCGGCAAGTACAAAACCCATGCACTTGCAAAGCGCCTGGCGCGCGAAGCGATGTTCCCGATCAAGATCAATAGCTACCCGTTCCGCTTTCAGGAATTGCTCGAACGCGGCTACCATCTCGGCAAGCCGAACCTGTTGATCTGCGGTGTCGACAACAATCCAACCCGCAGGGCCGTGAGCGAATACGGCCTCGAGCATCGCATCCCCGTCATCCACGCCGCCGTCGCGCGCGATGGCGGCAGCCTCTACGTCATGGTGCAGGAACCCGGCAAGGCCTGCTGGCTGTGTGCCTTCCCGCACTACGCCAACGATGACAGCTACCCCTGCAACCTGCCAGGCATCATCGATGTCCTGCAGGTCGTTAGCGGTCTCATCGTCTATGCCGTCGACAGCTTGATCTGCACGCGCGCACGGCACTGGAACGTGCGCGAAATTTTCATGCACGGCGATCTCGCCGATCGCACGCGCCAGCTCGATCGTCGCCCTGACTGCTCCTTGTGCGGCACCGCCGCCACGCTGCCGATCGCCGCCTAAGCATGCTCCTACACCTGGCAAGATCGCAAACGCGCCGTTGGACGGGACGCCGCCTCTACAGCATGCGTGTAAGCCTCGATTGCAACGCCGATGAGCGCCGCATCATCCTAGCCCACGCCCTAGACCGCGAACGCGTCTACACCGAGCCCGCAGCCTTCGATCTGCAAGCACGCGCCGAGGCAGCCCATGAGCGCGCCCACAAGCTCTCGGTATGGAAATCTAGCAACCTGTCCAGCATCTATTGGCAGAGCGGCAAGTTGCTTGCCCTTGCCATCCGCAGCCGGCTGGCCTTCCACGTCACCGTCGGCGATCTTTTGCGCGGGGCCATTCTACAATCGACCGACCTCGCCGAGATCCGCGACGCGGAAGCCGCCATCAACGAAGCCTTCGTGCGCCTCAACGCAAGCATCGACCAGGCGCGCCGCTTCGAGGCCGGCGATGAAATTCTCGTAGCACCCCTCGACGATGATCCACCCGCTCATCCTGCAACCTGGCCGCGCCACTGGCGCTACTGACCCATGCGCAAACTGTATCGCAGCCGCCCTGCCGCCGTGTTCGGCCAAGGCCTGCTCGAGCGCCTGACACAACCCAGCCTGCCGCAGCGCGAGCACAGCAAAACCGAGGCACTCTATGCCGAGCTCCAATCCCGTCACGCGCGCTCGCCGTTCACGGCACCGGAGCTCATCGACCACATGGCCAACGCCATCCTGCAGCGCGCCCTCGCCGGGCGCGTCCTTCCCCAGATACTGACTGTCGCCCTCGCCGCCACCGCGCGCCAGCTCGTCGCCTGCGAGGCACAGCTCTTTTCCCTCCCCCATATCGGCCCGCCCACGACAATCGCTCAAGCTGTCGTTGCGCGCGCACAGCTGCGCCAGCGGCTGGCGTTTTTCGACAATCATCACGCGCTCGTCACAGCCTGGCTCGATGGACTTGTAGAAGCCTTCTTGGCCGTCGTCACCCGCTTCCCGCCTCTGCTCAATCAGGCCGATGCCAGCCTGCTCCTACCTGTGCCGCTCACCACCTTGATCAACGAGCCGGCGCGCCTCGTCGCCGAGCTTGTCGCCATAGCTCTGCGTTTTGCCAGCGATCCCCGCCTCGATCACAACACCACGCGTCCCGGTGCCCGCCTGGCCGACCTGGTCATGGCAAACTTGCTGCGCGCCTCTCGCCTTTCCTACGCCGACGCGCAAAAGCGGCCCGAGCGCTTGAGCTCCCCACTCACCGACGACGCCGATGCGAAAACTTTGGTCGCCCGTTATCTCGGCGCCACCCCGCTTGCCGCACTCGCCCTCGCACCCGTGCCACTGGCCATCACGCAAGCCATCCGCTTCGAGCATACCCACATCGCTGCCGGCACCGGCTTCGGCAAAACGCAACTCCTGCAATCGCGCATCGTCGCCGACCTGCAGCGGCCACCAGCGCTCGTGCCAGCGATGGTGGTCATCGACAGCAAGGGCGCGATGATCGAAAAAATCTCTCGCCTCGCCTGCTTCGATCCCAACGGCGGCAAGCTTGCCAACCGACTGATCATCATCGATCCAACCGACATCGATCATCCCCCAGGCCTCAACATCTTTGATCTCAACGCCGCTCGAATTGCTACCTACGGCCGCGGCGCGCAAGCGCAAATCCTAAACTCGGTCATCGAGCTCTACGACTACATCTTCGGTGCTCTGCTCGACGCCGACATGACACAAAAACAGAGGCTTGTGTTTCGTTACATCGCTCGCCTGATGCTCGTCATTCCCGGTGCAACCATCCACACGCTGCGCGATCTTCTCGATCCGCTAACCGGCAACGACCTCTATCAGACCCATGCCGGCAAACTCACAGCGCCGATCCGCGCGTTCTTCGAGGGCGAGTTCCTGGACAAGTCCTACATCGGCACCAGAAAGCAAATCTTGCGCCGTCTGTGGGGCGTGCTGGAGAACCCCACGCTCGAGAGCATGCTCGCGGCCGACAAAAATCGCATCGATCTTTTTCATGCCCTCAACTCCGGCGCAATCGTCCTCGTCAATACCGCCAAGGACTTCCTGAAGGGCGAAAAATCCTCTTTCTTGGGGCGTATCTTCATTGCCCTCACCCTGCAGGCCGTGTTCGAGCGCGCGGCCTTGCCCGAGCACAAGCGCCGCCCGACTTTTCTTGTGATCGACGAAGCCAGCGAATATTTCGACAGCAAGATCGACGATCTGTTGACCCAAGCCCGGCAGCACAAGTGCGGGCTTGTCCTAGCCCACCAGTATCTCGACCAGCTTTCAACCGGCGCCCTTAAAGCGTCGCTGGCCGCCAATACCTCGCTCAAAATGGCTGGTGGCGTCGCTGACGAGGATGCGCGCGCGCTCGCGCCCAACATGCGCTGCAAGCCGGAGTTCATCGCAGCCCAGACCAAGACCGAACACGCCGCCACGTTTGCCATTTATGTTCGCAACGTCACGCCGACCGCCGTCACGCTCACGGTGCCGTTCGGCACGCTCGAAGCGCAGCCGCAAATGTCCGACCAGGCCTACGCTCGCCTGATCGCCAGCAACCGCGCGCGCCTCTCCAGCACGGCGACCATTCAACCACAGCCACGGCACGTCGATCCTCCCCCGCAGCCGCCTGTCGCCAAACCTCCAGCCAGTGACGATTGGCGCTCCTAAGCCGAGGTATAATTCCACTATGCCGATTGCCGCCGCTCCACCGCGACTGCCCCGCTACCACCGCGCCGATCCCGAGCAGCGTCGCAACTTTCAACTCACCGAACGCGACATCCAGATCGTGCGCATCGTCTCGGACAATCGCTTCGTGCGTTCCACTCACATCTCGCAATTGCTCGGTGCCAACCACGAGAAGATTTCTCGCCGTACTGCCCTGCTCTTCCATCATGCGTATTTGGATAGGCCGCCCGCGCAGCTCGAATACTATCGACCCGGCTCAACCAAAATGATCTACGCGCTCGGCAACCGCGGTGCGCAATTGCTCATACACCACCACGGCCTCGAGGCCGCCAATGTCGATTGGTCGCGCAAGAATTTCGAGGCCAAGCGCGCCTTCATGTTGCATCAGCTCGTTGTGACCGATCTACGCGTTGCGCTGATCCTTGCCGTGCGTGCCCGCCCCGAGCTCGCGCTCGTCGAACCGGCTGCACTGATCGCTGCCATGCCGGCAGCAACCCAGGCCACAAACAAGCCGCTCGCCTGGCGCCTCAAAGTCCAACACAAAGGATCGCTGCAGGAGATCGGCGTGCATCCCGATTACGCCTTCGCCTTGCGCTTCGCCGACGGCTCAAAAAAAGCCTACCTTGTCGAGTGCGACCGAGGCACGATGCCGGTGGAACGTGCTGGCCTCAAGCAGACTTCCATAGTCAAGAAGCTGCTCGTCTATCTCAGCGGCCACAAGCAGAAAATGCACGTACGTCACTTCGGCTGGAAAGCCTATCGCGTGCTCATCATCACCAACACGCCCAAGCGCGCCGCCAACATCAAGGACGCGATCCAGCGCACGCCCGATCTCAAAAATTCCGAGTTGTTCTACATCACCGACCAACAGAGCCTCGCCGCTACCGACATTCTCTCGCATGCCTGGCAGCATGCCAGTGGCAGCACTCACAAATTGATCTAGTCACCGCATCCGCGAATTGTTTTAGTGTAGCGTGACCTCGCTGACGCGCCGCCGCCGTCAAGCGCCCCTAGTGATCAATGACACCTACCTAGAGCTTGACCGCGTCGGCCGGTCGCGCACTCGACGTGCTCGTGGCGGCTCCAAAATCATGGACGCCATGGCTCACCAAAATCACTGCTGCGCAAATCATAATCTGGATACAGATCACAGCGACACAATGAGTGCAACAAGTTGCCCGCAAAGGGGCAACGTTTTTCCGACGCCGGCGCGGCGAGACGTGCCACGAGCCGCAGCCGGTTGCACAGCAAAAAAGAGCCGCCGGACTGGCCGACGGCTCGTTGAGTTGGGTCGCGCACGCGACCGCTTCCCTACTTCTTGTTGTACTTTTTGCCCTTTTCAATGACCGCCTGCTCTTCTTCCGGCTTCTCCTTGTAGCGGCGGAGAACCAGTTTTGCGTCGCTAGGCAACGCATTGAGCAAGAGGTTGAAGCCTTCGCCGTCTTCGTGTGCGAAACACACGCCGAGCTTCAGCCAGAAGTCGTCTTTGCCTTCACGCTTGATGACGGTGTAAGCGTTGTATGAGGGGTTGGCCACGACGGGCCTCCTTTCCCTTGAGGGTTGACACGACCCTGCGCATGGGCTCACGCGCAGGCCGCGAGGCAGGCGCTTCCCCTGACGAGTGCGCCGCCGCCTGGTCGTGATTGATTGGTGTGCTGATAACTGCGGGCACTATACGTGCAAACCGCCGCTGTGCAAGATGGGCTCAAGACGACAGCTCTCGTCGATATCGAGCGTGCCTTGCAGCCGGTTCGATCGCAATGGTGTTAGCCGCTCACGGTAATTTTTTGCAAATACGTTTTAGCGCCCCGCGCCGAGCGCGCGGCCGGGCTCGCGTGAACGGAGCCGCTCCAGTTTTTTCCTGCCCGTTACTCGAACTTGCCCGCGTCTCCGCCCTGCGGGCTTTGATCCCTGGCGCAATCTTCTCGCAATTTGTCTGTCACTTCCACAGCCCTTCGAACCGCCGGCCGGCGACGCGCGTGTAATGCACCGTGTGTTTCGGATCGCGATGACCGAGGTAGTCCTGCATGGTGCGCAGGTCGACGCCGGTGTTCGCCAAATAATAACCGCACGAGTGGCGCAGCATGTGCGGGTGCACCCTCTTCAATCCGGCACTCTCCCCTGCGACGCGGATCAGATAGTTCACTGCCTGGCGTGTCATCGGCTGCCGGCGCTCGGAAACGAAGAGCCACGGCAGCTTGTCGGTGCGTGTGGCGAGGTAGCGTTTGATCGCGCGTAGCTCGTCACCGGCGATCGGTTGCTCGACCGAGAGAGAGTTTTTCAAACGCTGCACCCACACGCGCGCTTGCGCGAGGTTCACTTGATCTCGACGCAGTCCGACCGCTTCGCTCACCCGTAGTCCGTGCCGGTACATCATCAGCATGAGAAGATGATCGCGCGTGCCGTGCCGGCCGCGCTTCGCCGCGTCGAGCAACTTCTCGACTTCGCTCTCGTTGAGAAAATTCTTGCCGCGCTCGTGCGCGTCGGTGGTGTCCCCTACCCCTCGTTTCGGGCTACTCTTTACACTTCGCCCCTTGGCTGCCCTCTTCCGGCGCCTCGAAAACCCGCGTCGCATATACAGTCAGTGTACCACACTCATTACGAAAAGCGTCTTCTGTGAAAAGTCTCCAACGGGCGCAACGGCCCGGTGCCCGCCGCGTGCCGCGGCGTCACCCTCATCCACAACGAGGACATCCTCCCTAGCCATTGATCACGCTCCGCCAGCCATAGCGTTGAGTTCGCTGCTGCACTAACATCGCACCTGGACTACTCGGTGCAGGCCACTCACTCAGACCGGAGGATCGACATGTCCGAACAGCTCCCTAAGCTTTCGCAATCTATCGTAGAAATCACGAAGGAGATTGACGGCCACATAAAAGACTACACGAAAAACACTCCGAACGATGACAAGGTCGCCCTTGTGAACGCCCGACTGGCACTCGATCGTTTACTCAAGCAGTCCAAAAGCTTGGACGAGCTACTATACAAGCGCGCACAGGAGGACCTCCGCTGACGGCTTCTGATGGCGCCCTACCCTGTCACGAGCTAGCGTGGTGTTGCGGACGTTGCCAATTTCGTTGGCTGAGAGACCCCACAACCCAACTGGCAGGATCGCAGGTTGGCGCTAACGGTTCCCGAACGCTCATTTGCACAGCATGATACTCGCCCGATAAGAAGGGCATTCGGATGATCCGATTTCCTCCGAATCTGATGTACTCATTGACCGTCAGCGCCGCGGCATTCCTGCTCGTGCTGACCCCGGCACGCGCGCAAACGAAGACTCACGAGCTTTCAAAGATCAGCGGCCGTGAGTATGTTCGCCTTTGCTCGCTTGGTGAGAATGCATATTCTTGCTTGGTCGCTGTTTACGGCAGTTCGACGGTTAACAAATTGTTGGATGTGATTGACAATCAAAAGACTTTTTGCCCTCCTCTTCAAAACGAATTCCCGCCGGCTGACATAGTTGCACGTGTATCGGATTGGCTGCGAACGCAGCCCAACTTTCTCGACAAGCCTTCTTCCGAGGGATTGTCGGCCGCCCTAAAGGCGATGTATCCGTGCCGCTAGATTTTCAGCCAAACTGCCGGCGACTTAGGGGAAGTCGGCTCGCCAACACCTTATCAACGCGACGACCGTCGAGATCGACAACCTCAAAACGCCAGCCGGACACTTCAAGGTGCTCGCCGGCGGCGGGCAGTCGCCGCAAATGCGCGAGCACGAAGCCCGCGACGGTCTGGTACTCGCGACGTGTAGGCAGCGTGATACCGAGCTGGTCGGCCATCTCGTCCGCCGGCATCCAACCCGCGAGCAGCCATGACCCGTCATCGCGTGGCACGGCCTGTGGTTCTTCCGTATCGGCATCGGAACGGAACGCGCCGGCGATGGCTTCCAGAATGTCGGCTGGCGTCACCACACCCTCGAAGTGCCCGTATTCGTCATGGATCAGCACCATCGGCACTTCAGCGTCACGCAACAGCTCGAGCGCATCGAGCGCGTCGGTTCTGTCGGGGATGACGGAGGCTTTACGCACGTAAGCTTTCACATCGAGCGGCTTACCCGACAACAGCGCGGCCAGCAGTTCCCGCGTCGTCACCACGCCGATGATCTTGTCGGGGCCGCCTTCGCCAACGGGCAGGCGCGAATGGGTCGTGCTGAGAACGCGCTCGCGGATCGTATCGGCGTCGGCCGACAGGTCTATCCAATCCACATCTGTGCGCGGCGTCATGAGCCCACGCACGGGACGATCACCGAGCCGCAGGACGCCGGAAATCATGCGGTGCTCGCCGGTTTCGAGCACTCCAGCGCGTTCCCCCTCGGCAATCAGCATCTTGATCTCTTCCTCGGTCACGGTGCTCTGGCCATGCTGCTTCTGTCGAAGCAGCCAGAACACCGCCTTGGTCGAGATGTCGAGTAGCCAGACGGCCGGAGCCGCGACCCGAGACAGCGTCGTCATCAATGGCGCGACAGCGCAGGCGATGCTCTCTGCATGGCGCAGCGCCAGGTTCTTCGGCACCAGCTCGCCGATGATCAGCGACAAGTAGGTGATCGCGGAAAACACGCCGACGTAGGCGAGCCATTCTGCGACCCGATTGGGTACGCCTTGATCGAGAAGTATCCTGGTCAGATCGGCGCTGAGGGTCGCGCCTGAGTAGGCGCCCGCGATAAGCCCCACAGCCGTGATGCCGATCTGGACGGTCGATAGGAAACGGCTTGGGTCGGAAGCCAGCGCCAGCGCGCGGTTGGCGCCTCTGCGACCCTCTTGAGCGAGAGCCCTCAAGCGCGAGCGCCGGGACGAAACGACAGCAAGTTCGGAAAGGGCGAATAGCCCGTTAAGGGTGATGAGAACCAGCACAACAGCGATTTCAAACACGGCCGTGAGGCCGGTTCATTGGCTTCCCGGACCTCTCCCTCTCGCTAAATTGGGTCAGTCCCCGAATGCGCCAAATGAGAAGATTGGGGACTGACCTGCCCTCCCTTAGACTTGGGCGACACCAGTTTTCCACGCGCCGGAAAATGCTGCAAGGGTCGTCTTGCCTTTGGCTCATGATTCAGCCCGCAACAGCCGCTCCAGTGCCAACACGATCACGCCGGGTCGCGTGGGAACAGAGACGAAAGGGACAACGAGCGCGAGCTGTGGCGGCTATCCCGCACAAGATGAGTATCGCACTCGTTACAGATGCGTGAAGTGTCAAAAGTCCCTCTGATCCCGGGCACCATGAAAGATGCCGAGGATCACGAGCTCATCCTCGTCACCCATGTCGATGCGATAGACAATGATGTACGGCAAGTGCGGCACGGTTAGCTCTCGTGTTCCCTCTCGGCGACCCACGTGTCCGAGCCGCGGCAATGCCGAGAGCAACTTCACCGTCTCTATGAGCCGTCGGCGCACGCGCTCGGCACATCAGGATTGTCCCGACCGATGTAGCGCCGGATGTCCGCCAGGTGGTATGTGCTTCGTCGCGACCACCGCACTCTCATGCCCACGATTGGTACAGCGCTCTCTTGATCTCTTCGTGAGACGCGAAGTTGCCGGCGTTCACATCGACAATGGCGAGATCGATCTCGCGCAACTGTTCATCGGTCAGCCGATATTGCTCTGGATCGCTGTCGAGCATCATGAGCAGCACGCGTGCCGCATCGTCTTGCCGCTCTTCCGGCAACTCCACAATCTTGCGCATGACCTCCGTCAGCAACTTGGTCATATGGCCGTCAGCATACCATACTTCTCCGGAAATCTCCTTTCCTGCAAGGTGTTAGTCCGGTATTCCCCGGCAACGGAAGTGCGATCCGCGCCGGTGATGTAGAGGTGACGCTTTTGGTCGTGAGTCAAAAGCCGAACCAAGCTTCAATCGGCCCCTTCGGCAGGGGCACGAGCAACCATTTCTCGAATAGGAAAAAGAGAGCAACCGCAACGCCCACGCCAACAGGCAGCGCCCGGAAGAAATAGCTCCCGAAGAAGATCATGAACAGCGCTATGAATATGGCCGCAGACACATACATGCCGGCGAATGCGATGGCGACAACAAAGACGATCAGCGGCAGCAGCACCGCCAGCACCTTGCCGAACGCCGGCCGGGTGACGAAGATCTCGGCCGATCCGCGCTTGTCGATAATAGCTCTCACCAAATTGATCAGGCTGGCGCCGGCCATGATCAGTGCCACATAGAAGGGGAAGTAGCCCCCGCCCGGTCCGACACCCTCCTGCCAGCGAAACCCGAGGCGAGCGCTGTCGTAGAAAACGACCCCCGAAAGCACCAGGAAAATTATTGCCACGACGATATCCATCGCCCTGTTGGAGACGAGCTTTGGCTCATCGGGGGTGTCGTCTTGTTCGCGCATGGGCGGACTTCTCGTGGGTTTGGTTTGTGTCTTCGGCTCTTGGGCCGCGGGCGATGCGGAGCGGCCGGGGGGACTGCCGGAACCCCGGCCGCAGCGAGTCTCACTGCTTGGCGAGGAAGCCCGCTTCCCTCATGAGGTCTTCGTGCAGCTTGTCGGCCGCCGCGACCCACTTGGCATATTCTTCGCCCGTCATGAACGTCTGGTTGAAGGCGCCCTTCTCCATGAAGTCCTTCCACTCGGGCGTTGCCATCACCTTCTTGAAGAGATCGACATAGAAGGCCACCTGATCCTTGCTCACGCCCGGCGGCATGAAGATGCCGCGCAGCATCTGGTATTCGACGTTGACGCCGGATTCCTTGCAAGTCGGGATGTCGCTCCAAGCCATGGTATCCGTAACCTTGCCGGTGTAGGTGCTGCGCTTGCCATCGAAGATGCAGAGCGGACGCAGCGTGCCTGCACGCCACTGCGCCACGGCCTCGATGGGATTGTTCACCGTGGAATCGACGTGATTGCCGACCAGCTGCACGGCCACATCGCCGCCGCCCTTGAACGGCACATAGATGAACGTTTTCGGCTTGGTCACCCTCTCCAGCGCCACCGTGATGATTTGATCTTCCTGCTTGGATCCGGTGCCAGCCATCTTGAACTGCTTGTCAGAGCCTTTCTTGACGGCGTCGATGTACTCATTCGCGCTCTTGTAGGGCTTCTCCGCATTGACCCACAGCACGAACTGGTCGAGCGCCAGCATGGCGACTGGCGTCATGTCCTTGTAGGAGAAGGGCGTGCCGGTGGCCTTTGGCGTGGTGAACAGGTTCGACAGGGTGATGATGATCTTGTGCGCTTCACCCGAGCTTCCTGTCACGTCGAGAAAACCTTCCGCGCCGGCGCCACCGCTCTTGTTGACGACAACAAACGGCTGCTTCATCAGGTTGTGCTTGGCGACGATGCCCTGGATGAGGCGAGCCATCTGATCGGCACCACCGCCGGTGCCAGCCGGAATAACGAATGTGATGGGCTTGCTGGGCTCCCAAGCCGCGAAGGCGGCGGTCGCCATAATCGCTGCAGCGGTACCAAGGCCGCTGCCCATCAGCCCCCAGCGCCGCAGCTGGGAAAGTCCTCGCTTGCTTGTCATGTTTCCTCTCCTATCGGGTTGGTTTTGCTTATGCTCTGCCGGTGCGCCGGCGCGTGCTCCCGGGCGGAATTAGCTATGCTTGCAGCTCACTGACTTGCTATCACCTTGTCAAGGCCTCCTCAATTGCGAGCCTCGGCAGCTGTCGCTTTTCTCGCCGACTTCGCAATGAAATCCACCACCGGCCACAGCAGCAATAGCACTCCCAGCCCCATGATGGCGCCGACGAGCCAGTTTGACCAAAAGATCGAAAGATCGCCCTGGGACAGCAGCATCGATTGGCGGAAGGAGCTTTCGGCCTGGTCGCCGAGGACAAGCGCAAGCACGAGGGGCGCCACGGGATAGTCGAGCTTCGTCAGCGCGTAGCCGGCGACGCCGAAGATCACCATCAGCACGATCTCGAAGAAGGCATTGTGCACCGTGTAGGCGCCGACCGCGCACACGACGAGAATCACCGGCGCGATGATACTGAACGGGATGCGCAGAATGGCGGCGAACAGGGGCACGCAGGTCAGCACCACGATCAGCCCGGCAATGTTGCCGAGGTACATGGAGGCAATCAGCCCCCAGACAAACTCCTTCTGCTCGACGAACAGCAGCGGACCCGGCTGCAGACCCCAAATCAAGAGGCCACCCAGCAGAACGGCGGCGGTCGGCGATCCGGGCACGCCCAGCGTCAGCATCGGCAGCAGCGCCGTCGTGCCGGCCGCGTGCGCGGCGGTCTCGGGCGCAACGACGCCCTCGAGCTCGCCCTTGCCGAAATTTGCGCCGCGCTTCGAGAAGCGCTTGGCAAGTCCATAGCTCATGAAAGACGCGGGCGTGGCCCCGCCTGGCTTGATGCCCATCCAGCAGCCGATGAGCGTGCCGCGCAGCGCCGTGCCCCAGTACTTGGGCAGCTCTTTCCACGTCTCGAACACGACCTTGGCATTGATGTGGGCGGCAGCGCCTCTGAACGAAAGCCCCCGCTCCATGGAGATGAGAATCTCGGCAATGCCGAACAGGCCGATGACGGCGATCAGAAAATCGAACCCGCGCAATAGCTCGGTGGAGCCAAACGTCATGCGCAGCTGGCCGGTGACGGTGTCGAGACCGACGGCGGCCAGCGCGAACCCCAAGCACATCGAGGCGATGGTCTTGAAGGGCGAGCCCTTGCCGATCCCGACGAAGCTGGCAAATGTCAGGAACTGAACGGCAAAGAATTCTGGCGGCCCGAAACTCAGGGCAAAGCGTGCCACGAGCGGCGCAAAGAAGGTGATGACGATGACCGCGAGGAGCGCGCCGATGAAGGAAGAGGTGAAGGCGGCGGTGAGAGCCTCTCCCGCGCGCCCCTGCTGAGCCAGCGGATACCCGTCGAATGTGGTGGCCACCGACCAGGGCTCGCCCGGTATGTTGAACAGGATGGAGGTGATCGCTCCGCCGAACAGCGCCCCCCAATAGATGCAGGACAGCATGATGATCGCCGAGGTGGGCGACATCGAGAAGGTGAGGGGCAGCAGGATCGCGACACCATTGGCACCACCCAGGCCGGGCAGGACGCCAATCATGACGCCGAGCACGATGCCGACCATCATCAAGGCCAAATTGTACCAGGAAAGTGCGACCTTGAAGCCGCCGATCAGCGAGGTGATCTCGTCCACGAGTGCCCTTTCCGATCCGACGCTCTCTGGGCCTGATCTCTTGAACGGCTCTTGACGCTGTCAGCTAAACACAGCACCTGTGGGCATTCGCCGCGTGTGGCAATACCATGTGCGAATTGTGACAGTTCCGCAATTCCACCGTTTCTCAGGCGCTCGGCACGATGCCGCGCGAAATGGCGTAGCGCACGGGGTGTTACCTGCATGGCTGGTGTATGGTGTACCAGAGGATACCGCTCTCGTCGAGGGCGGCATGGAACCCATCAGCCGAGTGCCAGAGCGTGGCTGATACCCAGCCTCAGATCGTGCCGATCAACGAACGCCTGAGCCTCAGGGCGACCGCCTACCACGCCTTGAGGGCTGCGATCACGAGCATGAACATCTACGCGGCCAACGCTCAACTGCGCCTCAACCAGCACGACTTGTCACAGCGCTTCGGGCTAAGCAACTCGCCACTGCGCGAGGCGCTCGCGCAGCTCGAGCAGGAGGGTCTCGTCAAGATCGTTGCCCGCCGGGGCATCTTCATCGTGCGCAAGACCAAGGCCGAGATCCTCGACATGATCACGGCGTGGGCGGCACTGGAAAGCATGGCCGCGCGGTGCGCCACCAAGGAAGCCGGTGACGAGGAGCTCGAAAGGCTGCATACCCTCGTAGACACGTTCTCGACCGATCAGATTACCCGCAAGATGGGCGAGAACTCCGACGCCAACATCAAGTTTCATCAGGCCGTTGTCAGCCTCGGCAAGTGCCCGCTCATTGCCGACATCACGAACGGGCTCTTCGTTCATGTGCGCGCCATCCGGCACTGCACGATCTTCGAGCAGGACAGCGCCGAGCGGTCGATCGCCGATCACAAAGAGATTGTGGCGGCGCTGGAAGCGCGCGACAGCGAGCGCGCAGAGCGGCTGGTCCGCGATCACACCTTGCGGCTCAGAGATCACGTCGACCGCTTCGTGATGCTCGATTGATAGATAGGATCCTATGCGATTGACCTTTGGCTCCGGAACCGGAGGGCCGCAGCAGCGGCTGAGCTGGGCACTGGGGGACGTGTCGGCTGGACAAAGCTCGGCATCCTCATGCTCATTATTGCGTGGGTAGTGCCCTTCGTCGGCTGGATCTTCGCCCTCTTGCCGTTGCTGGGCGGTCTCGGTGCCGTGACAGGAGCTCTGTAGCAGCAGGTGAGGAGTGCCAATACATTGGAGCGTTCGGCCTAGCTGTATGGCGCCAAAAAAACAGGTGCGAATGGCGTGGCGCCAAGAGCACTCCGCGCCAGATGATCAGTTATCACCTTGTTCCGGTCCTGTGCAGTGGCACACAGCGTTGCGGCCGGCTCGCAGCAAGTCCGCCCTTGCTTCGGAACCTGACCCCTCGCCCGTCCCCGGCCTGCAACTCTTTACGTTTACGCTATGCGCCATTTGTAAAAAGCACGGCCTAGCGGGTGCGGAACCTACAGCAGCGCCCGGAACTCTTCCACCGTCAGCCCCGCCTGCTTGATGATGCCACGCACTGTACCCCGCTTCAGGGTCTTGCCGGCGTGTACGGAAACTGTCGTCGCCCGGCTCGGATCATCCTTGTGCACAAGTCGATGGTGGCTTCCCGATGTCCGCACAATTGTGAAGCCCGCGCGCTCAAGCGCGCGTATCACTTGTCCTGCCGTGACCGTCGGCAAGCGCGCGTTCATGCGGCGACAGCCACAGTCACCTCTCGTACTCTTGGCTTGTCGACTTCGACAGGTATCGCCTCACCGCGTTCGCGTCGGCTTTCGAGTACCAGTTCGATCGCATCCTTGGCCATTGCCAGTGCTTCGGCTTCTGTATCCCCTTCCGTTACCACTTCGGGCAGCGCCGGAACATGCACGATAAAGCCGCCCTCTTCCGCGGGCTCCAAGATCACCGTGTAGGTACGGGTTGCGTCCACTCTCACGCTCCTTCGATGCTCCATATCTTGGGCATCATATCACGCACCGCTCAGTCTGCCGATGCTTCCTGCGCGGCTACCCTCTCGGCCGCCGATCACCCTCACGCCATGACGACATACGTCTTGCGATCCAGGATGCCACCGACAAGAACACGCGCCCGACGGCACCCACGACCAGCATCAGCGCGCGCCACGACATCGCGATCGCCCAATTCGTCAACCGCAACAATTGCACACCACGACCTCACGCAGTCATCCCCCCGTGTACATAGACCTTACCCACCCGCAGTACCATGCGCGTCAGTGTCAGCCTGAAAAGAAAGGCCCGCCGTAGCGGGCCTATTCCACATTTTGCAGCCGCCCTATGCGGGAGGCGCTTCTCCTCAGCCAGTGGAGGGCGGGTCGTCCTCATCATTTTTCTTGCGACGCTTGCGCCGTTGCTTCTTACCTGTGAGGTCCTCCGTGCTAAAGCCGAGAGCCGACATCTGGGCCTTCAACTCTTCAAGCGCTTCACTCCGCTTCTCGGCGATGAGCGCACCGATCTCGCGGTGGAGTGTGCGGAGCTCATCGAACGGGAGTGCTTGGATTTCAGGTGTCATGTCCTCGTTTCCTTTCTGATGACGGGTTTCTGTTCACCCCGACACGTTCGCAAGATAATGAACACTCGCTCGTCGTTCACCGTTCGCTATGAGCACGGAAAGGCGCGGACGCTATTGCGCGCGCACGGATGTTCAAACGATCAACTTTTCGCGACTGGTCATGACGGCCCGCTGAACCGCCCCGGGTTTGTCGGAGGCTCCAACTCTTGAGAGACTGGAGCCATGACGAATCACAGGACATCCCCGAAGTTTTCCGCCGAAGTGCGTGAGCGCGCCGTGCGGATGGTGCTGGAGCAC
>Ga0247727_10006580_pt1 | contig 22752 bp, 22 predicted proteins | sample WisWelCaveWW1625_FD_202498 | JGI IMG/M metagenome (GOLD analysis project Ga0247727, IMG submission 202498) | Biofilm microbial communities from Wishing Well Cave, Virginia, United States - WW16-25 | ecosystem: Environmental > Aquatic > Deep subsurface > Groundwater > Cave microbial mat | place...
GCCAGCTTGTCCCCGCGCCGCGCAATGTTTCAAATCCGATGGTGATGGTCATTTTTATTCGGACGGCTGTTGATCCAAAATTAGCGACAGCCCTTGTAGCAGACGCGGCGTGGAATGATCGCGCGCAATCGTCGCGCGCGCGCGTTCCCCCAGCGCGCGACACAATTCGCGATCGCGCCACAACTGCACCACATACCCCGCAAACTCTGCCGCGTCCTTTGCAATCAATCCATTTTCGCCATGACACAACGGCGAACCTTCCGCCGCCGCGCGCGTGGCAATCACAGGAACGCCGTGCGCCATCGCTTCGACAATTTTTATTTGTTGTCCCGTTTTGCCAAGAATCGGACAGATCAGAAAACGCGCGCGCGTATATTCGGGAGTCAAATCGTCAAGATAGTTGCACAGTTCAATCCCTGCCACCGCGTTTAAATCCGCGCACACATCGCCTGTCACATGCAAACAAAAAGTGGGTTCACTCTCCAATACGCGCGGTAACACGCGCGCCGCGAAATACAAATATCCTTGCACATTGAACGGGTTGCGCCCCGGCGTATAGAGCGCCGCGCCAGCATATTGATTTTCCAATGTGCGCGTCTCTTGCGTCATTGGCAAAGCGAGGACACGCGTATGCGCGGTGTGCTGTTGGATCAAATCCGCATCGGCGCGCGTGATCGCAATGGTGTACTGATACGCGTCATAAATGCGGTACTCGTCGGGCGCTACCTGAAAGTGCAAACGCTCAAAAAAATTTTCATCCAAAATTTTTGGATCGACGCGTGTGGGCGAAAAGGGCGGGGCGGCGAAATACTGCTTCATCACATCAAAACGCGGTTTGTATAACGAAACCAGATCGAGTGAATCCATCACCGTAACGCTTTGGCTTCGCATGGCGCGTGAGACGAGGCGTCCGAAAAAAGCATACGTGACGACGATCACATGCGGCTGCGTCTCGTTCACCAAGCGCGCGAACCAATGACACAACGTTGGGGGCGCATAGTTGGCAGAGTCAAGTGGTGGAGCGCGGCGCGTCCATTGATAAAATTTGCGCGCGTAGTTGTGATACCGTTGATCCCACACACTGGCTTGATGCACCGCGAGACGCGACACGCCAACCGCGCGTAATTCGGTTTCTGAAACCGCGCGCCACGTCGTATCGGAGGTGTGGGTGGAACTCGCCAGCGTGACCTCTGCGCCGAGCGCGTGAAACCCTTGCAGGATTTGAATGCAGCGCCGATGCGCGCCCGAACGCGCGGGAAAAAGAGAGTGCGGAAAAAAGACGAGTACGCGTTTGCCGTTCATGGCGTCAAAATTTCTTGCAGTTCGTTTTCAAAGCGTCCCGACGCGGTGTCCGCCGCGATTTGCGCGCGCGCCGCGCGCCCCAAACGCGCGCACAATTCCTGATCGTTCCACAAGCGAATGACGTGCGCGGCAAATTCTGGCGCGCCGTCTGCGATCAAGCCGCTTTCGCCGTGAACGAGCGGCGAATTTTCAGCGGCGCGTCGAAACGCGACAACGCCAAGCCCATGCGCCATCGCTTCCAAAATTTTGATCTGCTGACCTGTCCCTGCCGCCGTTGGACAAACAAACAGACGCGCGTTTTGATAGAACGAGTCGAGGTTGGGGACAAAGCCGCGCAAGGCGACGCTTTCGGTGGGATTGGGCGCGCGTCGCGCAAAAAATGTGCCCGTCACATCAAGATGAAACGCGGGCGCATGGCTGCGGATTTCGGGCAAAACATTGGCGGTGAAAAGCATATAACCGTGCAGATTAAACAGATTCGGACCTAACGCAAAGAGCGCAGCGCCCGCGTAGGTATTGGCGAGCGGCACAGGGGGCACGGTGGCGGCAAGCAGGCGTGCGCGTGTATCGGGCGCGTGACGCGCAATCATTTCGGTATCGCGCCGCGTGATGCCAATGGCGACGCTGTATTGATTATACACTTGAAATTCGCGCGGGGCGGGCGCGGGCGTGATCTGTTTAATGTATTCGAGGGTCAGCACACGCGCTTGCTCTTTTGTGGTGTGGGGCGAATCAACGAGCGCGTGTTTGAGCGTCTCTTGCAACCCCTCGAACACTGTCACCAAGTCAATCGTGTCAATCACGCGCCAGCGCGCGTGTTGTTTGACGTGATCGATCAACGCGTCCCAGTACGCATAATTCATGATCAGCACATCGGGCTGCGCGCGTTCGATCAAGCGCGCGAACCAGCGGCGCATCCCCGGCGGCGCGTCTTGCCAATTGCTCAAGGGGGGGGTGTGTTTGGCGCGGCGATACAGTTCACGCGCGAGACGTTGCACGCGATAATCGTTCGCGGTAGCAGAGTACACATTCACCGCGTCCACGCATTGCGCGGTGAGCGCGTGTTGACTCGACGCGTTCCATTTTGATTCCGTAGGCAGCGTAGAACCTGCAAGGGTAATGTGATAGCCCAATGCGCGCAACGCGCGCAGCATTTGCAAAAGACGATGATGCAAACCGTTGGAAGGGGGATAGGGGTTGAACGGTGCAAAAACGAGGACGCGGCGCGTGGACATGAATTATTTTAGACGATGTAAGTATAGTGGACGCGACACGCTTGCGTCACGGGGTCAAGCGTGACTTGGAGCGAGCGTTCGCCCAGCAGCGGACCTAGAAACGGAAACCAATGGTACATCCGCGCGCGCCAACGCAAGCGGCGCGGCGAAGGCGGCGCGGGTTCGCCGTACCGCTGCAGCACGGCGCGCGCTTCCGCTAGATAACGCGCGTACTGCGCGGACGATTTGCCTTCCGCGTAAATACGAAAACCGCCGACGAGCGCGTTGAGCGTTGCCAATTCCGCGTGTTCCCAGAAACGCGCCCATAAATCAAAGTCGCCCGCTGCGCGGGTTTCTGTCGCCATCCGCGCGCCGGCGCGTTCCCACAGCGAACGCCGCCAATATGTGATCTCTTGCATGGTGTGAAAACGAAGATAGTGATCGCGCGCGAGATTACGTCCGCGATAAAACGCGCGGCGCGCGTATCCATCAATCTGCCACAGTTTCACCGGCAGTCCTTGGCGCTGCCAAAAAATTTGCTGATTGCTGGTGAGCCATTCGATCGTGGGGCATTGTTCAAACACATGCACAAAAGTGCGAATCGCCCACGGACAGATTTGGTCATCCGAATTGAGCCAGCCCAAAATGTCTCCCGTCGCGCGCTGCATGCCGCGCTCGATCGCGTCGTACTGCCCCCTATCCTTGGCGCTCTCCCAATACGCGAGGCGCGGCGCGTATTTTTTGATCAGCTCCACACTTCCATCCGTCGAGCCGCCGTCCATGACAATGTATTCGATGTTGGGATAATCTTGATTCAAGATCGAAAGCATCGTCGCTTCCAAAAATTCGGCTTGATTGTACGAAGGGGTGACGATGGAAACCTTAGGCAAATTCATAAAATTTTTCTCGACGCGGGGTTAAGCCATTGGGATCGTGCGCGCGGAAAACTTCTCTTGCATATTTGTATTCAATACGTAAAGAGGATAGGAACTCCAACGATCTTTGAAAATCGGAATTCGCCGCGTGAGTTGCCGCCGCAATGTTTCAGCGAGGCGATATGGCGATCCCGTTGGGAGTGTGCGCCCGAGCGCGCGCTGTGCCGCTTTGAAATAACGCGGGGTGTGCATGAAATTGGGGACCGCTGCTTGGCGTCCGCCGAATGGCAATTCGCACGCTGCCAGCTGTGCACGATTCCAAAAGCGCGCCCACAATTCAAAATCGCCCGCATCCTCGAGAAGAGCATTTATTCGCCCGCCGGTTTGTTCCCACAAACTGCGCCGCCAAAATGTTCCTGCGCGTCGAATAGGATACTGAAACGCTGCCGCGCCGGGCAAATGGCGTCCTCGCAAAAATGTCGCGCGCGCGTACCCGAGTCCGGTTTTGCCCGCGACGCAAAATTGATCGGGCGTCCATTGATAGTCCAGTGTCGAAGTGAGCCAATGGATTTCGGGCAGCTGTTCAAACAAGTTTGCCGCGCGCTCGCATGCCCACGGAAACAATCGCTCATTCGCGTCGAGCCACGTCATAATTTCGCAACGGCTCATTGCAAACGCGCGATTGAGCTGTGAAATTGGATCGGTTGAATCATTTTCGAGCGGTGTAATTTTTTCGTGGAAGCGGGCGAGGGTTGCGCGGATCGAATCGCGCGCGTTTAACGCCACGATAAAACATTCCACGTTCGGATGCGTTTGCGCGGCGATTGCGGCGAGCGCGTGTTCCAAACCGATGGACGACTCGGAAATAGAGAGAACGATACTCACGCGTGGGAGTGGATTCGACATTGTGCGTTATCGAATGAAGATGCTGTGATACTGCCACGTTTTTTGTTCGGGATCATAGCTCACCCAACAATGACGCGAGCCATCGGGCGGCGGCTTGCCGCGCGCAAACCGATCGAGCCATTTCCAATTTTTCAAGGAACGCGAGGGGTCTTGACGCTCGCGGGGATAGCGCGCGAGAATCGTTTTGGCGACGCGGATGTATTCATTGAGCTGCGTTTTGTTGGAGCTATGCAAGCGAAACGCGGCGAGCGGCACGAGCGTTGTGACAAGTTCGGCGTGTTGATAAAAGCGCGCCCACAATTCAAAATCGCCCGCCAGATACAACGATTCCTCCATTCGCGCGCCCGCTTTTCCCCACAACCCGCGCCGCCAAAAAGTTGCTTCTTGCTGAATCCAGCCGCTGGATTCCTTCACGTTGCCGAGGGTCATGCCCTTGTAAAAACGTCGCCGCGTATGCGCGATCGCATGGTTCGCCATGATGGGCTCATTCGCCGCGTCGATCACAAGCGTCGTGCGCGAGGTGAGCCATTCGACGTTTGGCGTGTGGGTAAAAATGTTGGCAATCGTTGCGAGCGTCCACGGCAAGTAGATGTCATCCGAATTGAGATACGCGAAAATTTCACCTGTCGCATGTTTGAATCCTTCGGTGAGCGCGTGATTTTGCCCTCGATCCTTTTCGCTCTGCCAATACGCGAAATGTTTTTCGTATTTGCGTAGAATCTCTACACTATTGTCCGTCGAGCCGCCGTCCATCACAATATATTCGAGATTGGGATAATTTTGATCGAGGATCGAGCAGATCGTTGTCTCGAGGAAGCGACCTTGATTAAACGACGGCGTGACGATAGAGATTTTTGGGTGAGGTGTATTCATTCGGCTTCCAAATAACATGCGAGGTTGACGAGACGCGGACGCGGTTGTGTCGAGAGGCGGAGATACCGCCGCGCGAGCCAGCCATCAAGCGAGCGCCGGGTTTTGGATTCGATCGCGCGTTTGGCTCTCAAGACGATGTGCGCGCGGCGCGTCGCTTTGGCAGGACCCCATTCGATGGCATCGAGCGCGAATGGACTGGGTTGTTCGGAAATGTAAAAGCGTTCGCGCGCGCACAATTGGGTATCTCGCAGGAGCGCATCAAATTGTGTGGCATCATATTCACGCGCGAAAAAATTGCGCGTCTGCGCGTCGCGTTCAAAAACAGCGCCATCCTTGTACACGATATTTCCTTCTGCTTTGAACGGAAGGGTCAAAATGATTTGTCCCGCGGGACGCAAGAGCGCGCGCAGCGCGTTGAGCGCGGTGACATCGCCGCCTTGCGCGGGCGCGATATGTTCGATCACCGAGAGCGAAAAAATGCGATCAAAGCTGTGTGGCGCGAACGCGGGTTGGCGAAGGTCGGCGCGCATAAATTCGAGATTGGCAAGGGCGCACGCAGACGCGATGTGCCGAAACGGCGCGAGTTCCTCTTCCAAGATATTGGCGTACACAAAACGCGCGTGCGGGAAACGCTGCGCGAGTTCCAGCACAAACCATTGCGGACTGCTGGCGTCCAGAATCTGCATGCCGCGCGCAATCTGCAGCGCGCGCTGTGCCGCGTCAAATTCCGCGCAGCGCATATAGTCAATCGGTTGACGCAGCCGCGCCTTTGCCAGCCCAAAGCCCGCTTGCCCCGGCTTCAACACGGTCAGCGCGCGCGCGGCGAGCATGCGGATGTTGTCCGCGATCAATTTGAAATCGAGCTGCTCACTCATTCAAGAATCGTGTTCAACGGCGGAACGCGAGGGACGCACCGCCTCGTTTGCCAATTGCATAAACCCGCGCGCAAACTCGCGTTGACGCGCGGGCAGCGCGCGGCGCGCCTCCGTTTCCATTTCCAGATCGGGTCCTCCCGCGTTCATCTCCCACACCATCGCCATCTTGTCCGCGAGATCGCGCGCGTCTTGCGGATCGAACCATGTCGCTTGCGGCGGAGCTTGTTCGCGGAGCGAAGGGAGATCCGAGAGCAGGGCGCGTTTGCCTAACGATTTGGCTTCCGCCGCGCTCAAACCGAATCCTTCAAAACGCGAGGGGTTCAATACCGCGACACATTGACGCATTAACGCCAAGAGATCGTCCCGCGCGATCATGCCGAGCAGGATAAATTGTTCGCGCACATTCGCTTGCGATGCCGCTTGTACAAGAGCGCCCAAAAAATCGGGATTGCGCTGATCGAACAAGCTCCCCGTACAAACGATCACAGGAAAGATTTTGCGCGCGCGGAGCAATTGCAATGCGTTAATGACGCCCAGATGATTCTTGTGCGCCCAAAATTGATTGGGCAGCAGAAAAAATTTGTGCGGCAAATGAAAGCGTTCTATGACCTGCATTGGATCCGCAGCATAAATCGTTTCGGGAATATGGGCGACCCAAGGGAGCGTTCGCACTTTACGCGTCGCTTGGGGAAAAAATTCTGCCAGATCGCGCGCAACGCTGGACGATTTGGCAAGGAGCAAGGTTGCGCGTTCTGCATCGCGCGCGATGGCGGCGTCGCGTTGCGCGCGCTCGCTCTCGGAAATCCATTCGGGGAAATGATGATGCTGCAAATCATAGATCCAAATCAAAAGCGGCACCGAGGTGTCAGTGCGTGTGTCAATGATGACAGAGAACGAGCAATCCACGCCCGCCGCGCGCAATGTTTCCTCCGCGCGCCGCGCGGTGGAACCGCGTTTGAGAAAACGCGCCGCGCCGCGCACACGCGCGCGCCAACTCACTGGCGCGGCAGGCGCGGGAAGGGATGGATATTTCGCCTCGACCCAACCGTCAATGTACGGACTCAACATCTCATAATCTTCCAGCGGCGTCCCCTGCCAGCGCACCAACGCAATACTCGGACGTTCGGGCAAGGTTCGGAGCGCGATAAAGAGGTCTTGAAACGTCATCATCCCGCCGAGCCACAGCGGACGCGTCGAAGTTTGAAAAGCGATACGCATAACAAGGGCCTACGCGTTGTGGGGGATTCCCGGAGAAACACCCTTGACACAGCTTGGCACACGATTATACTCTTGCGCGCAACGTGGAAGGTTGTGCGCGCTGGAAAAATCTCGATTCATGTCGTCGGAGTAAAAATGAACTATGCGACAAGGTTGATCCAAACGATGCTTTCCCCGACGGGGTATCAGCTCGTTCGCAAACAAAATCTGCATGCGCTGCAAAAGCACAAGACGATCCGACCCGAAAGGTCAGACCATGAATTTCGTTTTCAAAATTTTGAAAACCTGGTCAGCGCTTACGAACACGCCATAAATCAGCAGTCAGATTCTCCACTCATTCCTCCCAATCCGCTGCGCGCCAAGTTGCTCGCGCGGCTTTTGGGCACGCCGCCTTCTGAGGCGTATTTTATTATTGCGGCGCTCGCCAAGACGCGTGAGCTGGAGGGGGAGGTCTGCGAGTTTGGCGTTGCGCAAGGTGAAACCTCGGCGCTGATTGCCAATGAAATTGCGGACACGCAAAAACAGCTTCACTTGTTCGATTCGTTTGCGGGTCTGCCAAAGCCGACGGCGCAAGACCAACTCAAGGACGACATTTTCGCATTGGGGACGATCGAAGCGTATGCGGGAACAATGATGTCGCCTGTGGATTTGGTGCTTGCGCGTTTTCAGGCAATCTCTTTTCCGCCCGCTCGATACATCCTCCATCAGGGCTTTATTGAAGAGCTGATTTTGCGCGAGACTAATTTACCCACCCAAGTGTCATGTGCATATATTGATTTTGATTTCTATCAGCCAATCAGGGTTGCTCTCCAATTTTTGCACACCGTAACGCCGCGCGGCGCAAGGATCATTGTAGATGATTACGATTTCTTTTCGACGGGCGCGAAAACAGCGGTGGATGAATTTCTGGACGAACAAAATAAGTTGGGACGCATGTATGAGAGTTTCACGCCGGATACGCGGCTCGGTTACTTTTCGGTGTTGACAAAGGTGGGTCAATAGAACGCGCGAGCTGAGCGTGCGCTCCCTCGCCTCAAAAATTTTTTTTGCGCGGCGGTGCTCATGCCTTGCGCGCGGCGCGCACACGCGCGCGGACGCCCTTGAGAAAGGCATTTGCGCGGGAGTGCGCGCGAACAGCTTGTAGAAAGGTGTCAACTCTCTCAAGGCGAAAGGGTTTGCGTAAAACGACGCAGGCAACCGCGCGCGCCGCTGCCGCATAATCAGCTTCAAACTCGCGCGCGCGATGCACATCGAAATAGCGACAGTCCGCGCATTGGGCGGCGTCTGCCTTTTGCCAGCCATTGACGCCGTACTTGAAAAAAGTAAGTGACAGCGTTTCCCCATGAAAGGTCTCTATCGCATCCTGAAGTAAGGGTTCGTCAAACTGTTGCAGCCAGCCCAAATGTTCATACCTGCCGTACGGGACAGTCAAGTACAAACGCCCGCCGGGAACCAACAGCCGCCGTATTTCGCGAAGGACTTGGCGATACGCGCGGGGTTCATTTTCGCGGTAGCGCGCGTCCCCGACGTACAGCTGCGTGTTATCCATGCCAATGTGTTCCAACGTAGAGAGACAAACAATTTCATGAAAGACCTTGTTCTTGAATAATGTCTCGCGCAAGTCGCCATACACATACGAAACGTTGGGTTGAATATAAACCCATTCTTCGGGCGCAAGCGTATAGACAACAATGGTCTTGCCGCGGAAGGTGGGCAGCTTTAAGAGAAAGGGATAGATCAGTGTGGCACCCGCATCGAGCAAGCGGGTGTATTTTTTTTGCAGGTGGCTCAAGAGCCACGGATATTCAACGACGCGCTCATCCAGGCGCGTCCCGTACTCTGCCGGCAAAATCCCGCCCTCGTGAAACCACGCGAGCCGCGCCTCGCCGTTCAAAACCTCTTGCAAGAATTGTTCCCGATATTGCCAATACCCTTCGCTAAAGGGGACTCGCCCGCCTGCCAAATACGCATCAAGCGCGGCGCGTAAAGCAAGGTCATCCTGCGGCGCGTGTTTCATTTTTTGCTGCATTGTCTTGATCGTCGCGCAAGTGCCAATGTACATGGATGCGATGACATTGACCAAATACTAGTACTTTGTCAATCTCATCTTGATGAGTCAGCACGCCTACAGCCTGTGGTGAGCCCTTCGGCTGCGCTCAGGGTAAACTCCGCCGAACCATGCGAAGCGGACTCCCGACGCATCTGGGGATGCTGACTCATCATTATCTGTGTGACAGACTACTAGTCGCTATGGTCGTTGTACTCTTCTGCCGGGTAGATAAATTCGCTGCCCTTTAAGATGCCGTCGCAAACGAGGTCAAGCCCTCGACTTGCTCCCGGCGCGAGTTCGGCTAACGAGTTGATGTTGAGTTGATACGGCGGCCATCCCGTTTGCGGTTCAAACATTTCAAGTGGGATCATGCGGCGGAAAAAGAAATGGTACGCATACATGAGGGCGCGTCGCTGCGTTGCCGCGTCGAGACGCGTGGGCAGGGGCAAGCGATCCAAAAATTGAAAATACTCGTCCGCTGAGTGTGCATCCATCGTGATCCCTTTGTTGCGAATCCATGCTTCGCCAGCAACAATGACGGGCACCCCGATACTCGTCAACTCAACCCCGGTCTTGGTGCCGTAGATCAAAACCGCATTGCATGCCACCATCGCCGCGTAGGTGCTGACGTTGCTTTCGGGTGGAATGAGAAAGATATTTTTTGCGAGATCAGGAAATTCGCTTTCGATTTCCGCGCGGACGCGTTGACGCGAGGGAACGGTGCCGCGAATTTCGGCGGGGTGAACGCGAATCAACAATTGCAGATCGGGGCGCGCGGTAAAGTATTGAATCGTCCGCATGAGCCAATCGCGCATGTTGGGAAACGCGTTCGCGGGATAATGCAGCTGCGCGTCCCACATCACATTCGTCAACACGCCGATGGTGGGGCGCTTGAAATCAATGCCCAATTCCCTCGCAATAGCATCGAGTTCATGTTCTGGTTTTTCGTGAAACCAAATCCAATCGCGCGTGCCGTGCCAGCGACTCGCCAGATATTCGCGCGCGGCAGCTTCAACTTCGGGTGTCCACGTCATCGCTTCCCAATTCGCGGTGGGTTCGGTCATGAGCGCGTGATGATAGGTTTCGTGATGGGAAAAGAGAAAGCGCCGCTTGCGATAGCCCGCTGCCCAAGTGACGACATCCATCTTTTTTGCGCGCGCAACGTGCGCGATCAATCCTTGTGGAACATAGATGCCGTGATTGAGACACACGCTCTTGAAAGGGTGTGCAGCGACAAGCGCTTGTGCGGCGAAGGTTGTTTGCAATGCGGCGCGGAGATACCGTTGCTGGACTTGTGCGTGTCCCTCTTGCTCATTTAGATCGCCGCGCGCATAAAATCGCAGCGCGCCCGCTTGCGCGTGTTCGCCCACGGGAAGCCCACCGAACGTAAATTGTGGAATTTCATCCGGCGCGACACTGGCAATGATTTCATTGATGCGGCGCGTGGTAGCGGGCGCGAGAAATTCGCTGTAGCGATGGACAGGCAAGCCCAGTGATTCATAGACTTGATTCGCCGGGGGAAAACACAATTCGCAATAGCGCGCGGGACCGTTCTGCACAAATTCGGCAGTATCCGCGTAATCCGCCGAGAGCGCGATTTGACACGCCGCCAACGCGTGATCGCAAAGCAAGAGATGGACGCGCGCGCCGCGCAGTGTGAGCGCCACCGCGAGGGCGCTTTCCACAATCGCGCTTGGGGAATGGATTCCGAAACTTGTTGCGACGAGAACATGCGGCCCTTTTTTCGCTTTGGCAAGGGCGCGTGTCCAAACACGCCACTCGCGCCTCAAAATTTCGTGCCACGCGGGATATTGATTGGAGGTGGGGAAGGAATAGGGCGACGGTGGCAATTGAACGCTGCGATATTTCAATTGGCGTCTCACGCGTTTGAGCAAAGGATACATATTAGGACTAGGACAAGATGAGAATGCGGGGAGTTGACGTGCCACGCACTTTCGGAAGTGCGTGGCACGTCAACCCCCCCGACAGACCGCGACAATCCGTTCCGCCAACGATACGCCGTCGAGCCGATGAAATTTCAATGCTTCCGCCGGTGTGCCGCACGCCGGAAACCCTTCGACGCCAAAGACATGCAAGGCGCGTGCTTGCAAATTCGTAGATGTGTTCAGTGCACGCAAGAGGGTATCTCCCAAACCGCCAATGGGCGCATGATCCTCGATCACAAAGAGCTGCGCGCAGTTTGCAATCACCCTTTCTAACCACGCCGCATCCACGCGATTGAGCCAAGGCATGTTCACCACACGCAACCCGAATCCGCGTTCAGTCAAGAGTTCTGCGGCGGTCAATGCTTCATGCAGCATGACAGGTCCATATCCAAACAGGATCGCATCCGCGCCCTCATGTAACCGCGCGCCTTGTCCAAACGTCACGCGATACTCTTGCGGCAGTTGCAATTTGCGCGGCGAAGGACCAATCGCAAAACGCAGGGCGACATTTTCGGACGCGTCGCGCACGCTCCATTCGACGAGTTGACGCGTCTCGTCGGCATTGCACGGCTGTGCGATGATCATGTTGGGCAATGCGCCGAGCAATGAAATATCGCGAATGCTTTGATGCGATTTACCGGGGCCCGCAGGAATCAGACCCGCGTAGTGCAGCGCGTAAATAATTTTCGATCCTTCGGTGGCGTTGTTGTAAATTTGCTCGTTGGCGCGCGCGGCGAGAAAACTCGCAAACGAATTGACGACAGGCAGCCAGCCCTGCCGCGCCAAGCCGCCCGCCATCGAAACCATGTCTTGTTCGGCGATCCCGTTTTCGATGAACCGTTCGGGAAATGTTTTTTCAAATTCGCGCACGCGGCAATCCGACGCGAGATCGGCATCGAGGACGACGAGATTTGGAATTTCGGGTGCGAGCGCGACCAACGTCTTCCCGTATGCTTGCGCGACAAATTCTTCCGAGACCTTCGCTTGGATTCGTTCGGCCGCGGCTTGACTCACAGGTTCACCGAGCAGCATGACCGGTGCAGAGCTGGTCGGTGTTTCTGGCGGAATCGTTTCCAAAAGTAGTTGAGACAAATCCATTTCGTCCAAACGCGTGTTGAGACGCTCGATCAATTCCGCGTACGCGCGCGTGAACGTGGCATCATCGGGCGCGCCCGCGTGATAGGGATACAAACCGTGATTGGCTGCGAGGGCGACGGGATGTTCCATAAAGGAAACGCCGCGCCCTTTGATCGTATCGGCAATAATAATTTTGGGTTGATCGGGAAATTCATTGAGCGCGTGTAGAACGTTTTCAAACGCGGACAAATCGTGTCCGCCCACACGCGCGACGCGCCAACCGAACGCGCGAAATTTTTCGGGCAGCGCGCCGAGCGAAATAATTTCGTCCACGCGCTTGTCGGATTGGACGGCATTGTGGTCCACAATCACGATCAAGTTGCCAATTTTTTGCTGCGCGGCAGTTTGCAGCGCTTCAAAATTTTGACCCTCCTGCCATTCGCCATCGCCCGTGAGAACAAACACGCGTCCGCGATCCCCTTGCTTTTGTTTCGCCCACGCCATCCCCTTGCCTTTGGAGATGCCCATGCCGAGCGATCCGGAATTGGCATGAATCCCTGGCACATGCACGTCGGGATGCCCATCGAGCCCGCCGAAACGCCGCAAGCGAATATAACGTTCACGCGGAAGGACGCCGCGCGCATAAAGTACCGCGTACAGCCCGGGGACATCGTGACCTTTGGACGAAAAATAAAGATCGTGCTGTCCGTCGCGTGCTTGCATTTCGCTCCAGTACAGCCACGCCACCAAATCCATCGCGCTAAAGCTTGAGCCGAGATGTCCCGAACCCGCGCGCTTGACCATCGCAAGTGTGTTGGCGCGGCACATGTCGGCAAGCAGCGCGACTTGGACATGCCGCGTTAAGGGGGCGTGTTGGACGCGCGCGAACTCGTTGATTGGGATGAGTTGAATCTCAGGCATGGGTGAAAAATGAGAAACGAGAAACGCGCGTAGGGAGCGTTCTCTCACGCGACCGACTCGGCTGCGCGTGGGGGTAGTCGCCAAGATCAGAGTTTGAGAAAAGGGGGCGCGGCGACGTGTGGCAATTGCGCTTGACCGGTGGCAAGCAAATGTTCCGCATAGTCCCAATCGTATGGTTGATTCACATCGTGGCCTTCATGTTCGTGCGTAAAAAACGGCATCATGACGTTGCCCGCGATGGTGCGCGTTTCCAAGACGACGCGCGTCCACGCGATTTCGAGACTTGCATTTTGAACATACACCTGCGGCAAAGAAGGAGATTGACTGCTGTGCCACGGCTGCTCGATGGGTGACAGGGGCAAGAGGGGCGTCATGCGTTTGCCGCGCACGACCCACATTTTGCCCGGATGTTGCTTGCACAATTCAACCGCGCGCAACGAGTCCACGCCCTCTTGGTTCAAAAATTCATTCCACGCGCGTTGAATTGTTTCCGCCTGGCGAAAGGGACTGGTGGGACGCAGGATGCTGAAACAATCGTACGCGCGTCCCTCCTCGCGCAAACGGGTGACGGTGTATTCGACCCAATCAATGTCTGGCGAACGATCTCCCGCAAACTCGATTGGACGCAGAAAGGGAACGCTTGCGCCGTAATGAGCTGCAATCGCCGCATAGTTTTCTGAATCGGTGGAGACGATTACGTCCTCGAAAATGTTACTCGCGCGCGCGGCGGCGATGGTGTAAGCGAGCAAAGGGTGTTCACCAAGCCGCCGCACATTTTTATCCGGAATGCGTTTTGAGCCCGCGCGCGCGGGAATGAGCGCAATCACGCGCGGCGCATTTGCAGATCCGTTCATACCGCTTGAAATTTTTTAACCTGTTCCACGACAAATGCTTGATCCTCCTGCGTTAAACGATTGTAAAACGGCAAGCGCACCAAACGGTCGCTGATGTCTTCCGTGATGGGACAATCTCCGACTCGCCCACCAAAGTGTTGTCCCATTTCGGAAAGGTGAAGCGGTAAATAATGAAACACACTTTGGATCTCGTTCGTCTTGAGATGTTGAATAAAATCTTGACGTGACTCCAGCGAAGGCATCAACAGATAAAACATGTGGTACGGCTGCTCGCAGTGATTGGGAACGCTCGGCAAGCATACATTGTTTTCTTCCGCCCACTTGCCTAGGTGCTCTGCGTAAAAATCCCAGATGCGCTGCCGCTCGGTTTGAATTTCGTCGCGCGCTTGAAATTGTGCGTACAAAAACGCCGCGAGCAAATCGGAAGGGAGGTAGCTTGAGCCGACATCCACCCAAGTGTACTTGTCCACCTGTCCGCGAAAAAAGCGGCTGCGGTTCGTCCCTTTTTCTCGAATAATTTCCGCCCGTTCAATGTATTTTGGATCGTTAATCAAAAGGGCGCCGCCTTCGCCGCAAGTAAAATTCTTGGTTTCATGGAAACTTTGCGTCGCCATCGCGCCGAGGGTGCCAAGATACTTGCCCTTGTATCTTCCGAACAAGCCGTGCGCGTTGTCTTCGACAACAGGAATGTTGTGGCGCGCGGCGATTTCCAGGATCGTGTCCATCTCGCACGCGACGCCCGCGTAATGGACGACGACGATTGCTTTGGTGCGGGGTGTGATCAACGCTTCCAGTTTGGTCTCATCGAGATTCAACGTGTCGGGACGAATGTCGGCAAAAATTGGCGCGGCGCCGCGCAGGACAAAAGCATTGATGGTCGAGACAAAGGTAAAGTCGGGGACAATCACTTGGTCGCCGTGTTCCAGATCGAGTAGCAGCGCGGACATTTCCAGGGCGTGCGTGCATGACGTCGTGAGCAGGGCTTTTGGCACACCCAACGCTTCCTGCAAGAACGTATGACACTTTTTGGTAAATTCACCATCACCCGAAAGGTGCATTTTTTCGAGCGCGTTTTGCATGTACTGAAATTCCATGCCAACAGTGGACGGACGGTTAAAAGGGATCCAGCTCATTCGGTTCCTTCCTCATACCCCACGTTCGGGTGTGTCAACACGGTCACGCGTTCCGCAAAGGTTACATGCTCTCCCAAAAGAATGGTGTCATCGCGCGGCAATCCAAATGCCTAGGCAAACGATCAAAACGCCCAACCAGCGATGCCAAGGCACCACTTCCCCAAACAGGAGCGGCGACAAGACCAACACGAGCACGATTGCGAGGCCCATGAATGGATAGGCAAAACTGATGTCACTGCGCGAGACCGCGCCCAACCAACAGAACGATGCAAGCACTCCCGCCGCCAAGCCCGCAAGCACCTTCCAGTACCGATACGCGCTCAAGGCAAACGGAAGGAGCTCTTCAGGGCGCGTGGGGATTTGTCCTAACTCGCGCGTCGCGCTCTTGATCAACAATTGACCGCTGAGCGTGAACAAGATGGTCAACGCGATCAACAGATAAACGACCCACGAATTTTCTATCTTGAACATACGCCTAGCCCTGCCCACTGCGATACAAACGCTGTTCGCTCGGCACATAGTACTCGGGCAATGAGGTGACGACGCGCGTGTACCAACCCAACAGCTGTTGGGTGCGCGGTTTCTGCGCCGATACCGTGTCATCGCCGAGCGCGCGGACGTAATCAATTTGCTGTTTGATCCACGAACGCGTGAATTGGTGGTTGATGCCGAGTCGGTCTTTGCCCGAAACATTGATACCTGCCGCGTGCCACAAGGTCGAGTCAAACACCACCATCGAACCGGCCGCGCAGATGACAGGCGCCGCGTTGGCTTGGAGGTACTCCGGTGAAGGGGGGGGGGATTTTTGATGCGTCCCGACGACTGCCAGCGTACCCCCATTCTCTGCCGTAAAATCGTCTATGGCAAATAGCAGATTGACCGATGCGAGATAGCCATTGAGCATCCGTCCAAAGTCCATGTGAAAGCGGTTTTGAAAGACGGACGGGGTTTCGCCCGCCGCATACGAAGGGAGCAGCAAGCCATTTTGCAAATGTAGGATCGCCGTTTCTGAAACTGTTTGGTCAACGATTTGCAAGACCTCCGGAATTTCCAAAAATTGGATAAAGTGGGGTTCATATTTAAGCATCAAGCGCAAAACACCCAGCTCTCCCGCCTTTTGCAATTTTTCAATTCCGACAGCTGTTTGAATCTGCACGCGGGCGCGATACATGGCGTCGCGTGTCTCGGAGAGAAAGCGTGGCGCGAGAACATTTTCCACGATCGCACAACCCTGCTCACGCAGCGCATCGAGGGTCACAGCCAACCAGTTTTCTTGAACTTTGCAATCAACGCGGATCATTTGTTTTCTACCTCGCGAAAAGTGTTTGAGTCTGCAACAGAGAGAGCGAGATCCGCTAACCCGATGCCCGTACGTCCATAGCCGTTGCCATTGTAAAACATCCACAGCTTGTCTGCGTCGCGCAGGATGTAGGGATACGCCTGCATCTCCGAGTCCCAACCCTCCGCCGAGACATCTATGCCTGCGCGTTCGTCGTGGCGTTCCCAGGTCAAACCATCGCGCGATTCCGCATACCCAATCCGATAACTTGTCCCACGCGACGAATACCACATTTTATAGGTGTCGCCGTCGCGGATCACACAGGGGCGCGCAATCGCATACTCGGATTCCGAAGCAAAGTCAATACACACGCGTCCCGTCGGCTGCCACTGAATGCCATCCCGCGATTCGGCATAGCGGATATGATAATAATGTTTTGGCGCGCCGCGCTCCAAGACCCAGCGCGCCGCGCTGATGTACCACATGCGCCATATTCCATTTTCGATCAGGACGAAGGGCGACGCGGTAAGGAAAGGATCAATTGGATTTCGCCCCAGCACAGGCGCGGGTGAAATTTTGGTAAAGCTGGCACCGCCATCGTAACTGACTGCCAGCCCGATGTAAAAATAAAACGGCACCGTAACGCCAAGCGTCCAACCCGTAAAGTATTGGTACAACGCGCCCGCGTGTTCGACGATGCAGGAGCTCGTTACCCCGTTGTCGTCAAATGCGCCTAGAGCCCCAAGACCGATCACAGGCGTTCGCGAAATCGCACAAACGGTTTTGGTCCCCAAGTCGTAATCAAAAGAACCAATTTGCGCGCGCCCTTGTGCGTCGCGGCTGCAAAAAAAAACGCGCACGCTTTGATCCGCGCGCTGCCAAACTACAGGCAGCGCGGCGTGTGTGACCATCCAATCCGCTTTGGGTGTTGGGGCAAAGATTAACCCCCTTTTTTTCCAAAACATAGCATCGAGCTCGCGAGCGTGTTGAAAAAAATTTGCGAAACAAGTTACATGTTCACTTGATCGCTGCGTTTTTTCAAGAGTTCACCGCGCGCGGGAACATAGATGCCGCGTTCGATCGTATCTTGAGCAATCACCGCGCCCGCGCCAACCAAGGTTTCGGGCGCGAGCGTGATGGAATTGTGAATCGTTGCGTTCACGCCCAGAAAACAATACGACCCCACGCGCACATGACCGGAAATGACCACATGCGAACTGACGAACGTGTGATCCTCGATGATCGAATCGTGTCCAATATGATTGCCGCTCCACAGCGTGACATTGTTTCCAATCGTCACAAACGGCTGAATCGTATTGTCTTCCAAGATGAAACAGTTATCTCCAAGCGGATTTGTCGTGAGCAGCGAACAGCGGCTGCTCACATAGCTCGCCATTTGATAACCCCACTCTTTTGCCTGTAGATATTTTTCGGCGCGCACATGATTCATCTTGGCATAACTGACCGCGATGAACGCTTGAAATTGATTGGGTGGATAGCGCGCGGGAAGGTCTTGAAAGTCAAAGAGGGGCAAGCCCAAGAATGACTCTGCATTGCGAAAGGCGCGGTCAACCGCGAACGCAACCACTTGATGCGCGCTGTCCGATTGAAAATAAAAGTGTGCCAGGCGCGCAATATCGCCTGTGCCGAAAATGACCAGCTGCGCCATTAGGGATGCTCCTCTTTGCGAACGAGCAGGGTAAATTCGTACAAGGGATAATCGTGAAGCAGCGTCACATATTTGGAAAACGTGCGCTTGCAATAATCGAAATAAAACAACGGGTCGGCGTAATACAAATCCGCGCGCTGCTTTTCTACGTCCGAATAACTGGTGAGAAGGTTGAACGCGAATCCGCGCGCGCTTTTGTCATTCAACTGCGCCAGCGTTTCCAAAACATAGTCCTGCCACATCAAATCTGCGGCGCCTTGTTTCACATTAAAAATGCCGCTCGCAATCGTGTAGTCGGCGATGGGCAGCGCGTGATACTCTGTCGTAAATGAGCAAGCGGGGTTGTCGTCGTAGAGGTCACGGGCGCGTGTGATCATCGCGTCAGAGAGGTCGAAACCACAATACGAAAAATCATACTCTTGTTGCATCAAATACGCGACGAGCGCGCCGTACCCGCAGCCAAAGTCGTTGATGGAGCATGTGGCGGTTTCCGCGAGCTTCATGAGTTGGCGAAAGCGTAACGCTTGCGACTCTGCGGATTTCCAGTCAACCCCTTGCGCCGTCGCGCCATGTTCCAGAATTTTCGCCGTGTAGTACTGACGCACGTTCTGTAGGATAACTAAATTTGTCATGCGAAGAGCTGCTCCATTCATAAAATTGGCGGACAATGGTGTAGGGTCGCTGTTTGGCTTCGATAAAAATTTTGGAGAGATAAATGCCAATGATTCCCAGACAAAAAATCGTCAAGCCGCCGAGCAGCCAGATCGAAACAATCAATGAGGGCCAGCCATCCAGCAGCACATTGAAAAAGAAGCGTTGGATGACGAGAAAAAGCGCGCCCACGAGAGCTAAGAGAGAAATTGCTGTTCCCAAATAAAAGATGAGGATGAGCGGCTTGTTGCTGAACGATGTGATGGCGTTGACCAACATGCCAAACTTGCGCGTGAGGTCATACGCCGAAGTGCCTTTGGACAATTTTTGGATCGGTTGCGCGATTTGTTGAAAGCCCGTTATCGCCCACAAGCCCGCGATATTGATTTCGCGCTCGCGGTGCAGCAGCAAGGCATTGACATAGCGGCGTGACATGAGCCGTACAGTGCAAAGGTTGGGGACAATCGGTTCTGGCGAGAGGAGATTCCAAAGCCAAAAATACAAGCCGCCGCTGACGCGCTCGGCGATGCCGCCTTTGCGTTTCATTTGCACACCAAAGACAACATCGCTCTGGCGCGCCTGCATGATCTCAGAAAAGGTTGCTAACAGTTCGGGAGCTTCCTCTAAATCGGAATCAATCAAAAAAATCAATTCGCCGTGACTGTACTCCAAGCCGGTCATCATCGCTTTATGATGTCCAAAATTGCGCGCGAGATCAACGACGCGCACGCGTTCATCCGTGAGATGCAAGGCAACCGCGCGGTCAAGCGAATCGTCGGGCGAGCCGTCATTGACAAAGATGATTTCGAACTCGGACGTGAAGTTTGCAGCTTGCTCGCGCGCGCGGCGATAGAACTCGTCCACGTACGGCGCCGAGTAGTAGAGCGTAGTGACAATGGATAATTTCATGGGGCAAAACTCTTTAGGTATTTGTGCGCGTCCGGACCGGCGTTGAACAATAGATCGAGGATTGTCACCGCATGCTCGAACGCGCCGTACAACTGCGGATATTCGGGATAGCCCGCATAGTCCATGTAGCGCACTCGAATCCCCGCGCTCGCAAATAATTCTTCTTGCATGTACCCGCGCGCCGAAGGGCCTGACAAATACACGGTGGCGTTGGCCTGCTGGCACAAACTCAACAAGCGTTCGGTCTTGCCCTCGATGACCGTATAGTCCATAGACCAAGACAATTTCGTCTCGATCTCGAGCAATTGGCAGATGGTCGAGAGTAAGACAAAGTTGATCCGACTCAGAGAGGTTTCGCGCAAACCCAAATACAACGCCTCGAACTGTTCGCGGTACAGTGAAAAATAGTTGGCTGCGCTATAGCTGTGAACAAGAGTTTGCCAATGGCGACGATTCCAATCCGGGTCGCTCACATGCGTCTCTTTGATTTTTTGAAATCGTTTGCCCTTGATCTCCACTGGAATCGTCAACCATTGAGTGCCTGTGGGCGTCTTGATCCGGTTGCGATTGCGCCAATCGCGTTGGGTGTACTGCACATCGTCAAACAAAATAAATTCATCCGCAAGGTGGATCAAATCAAAGTAACCTTTCCAGGGAATATAGTTGGATTGGACGACGGCGACGACTTTGGTCATTGGACTGCTCGGGAAAGGAAAGGATGGTTCGCTCTTGCAGCGGGCGCGCACGCAATCACTCGCACAAAGGAATTGGCATAGATCGGTGTGCGCCGCCAAACCCAGCTTTCTGGATTTGACCACGCGCGATCCGTATCTTTGCTCACCAAGATCGTGACAGGATACCTTTCACAAAACAGGGTCATTTCATCCACGCTGGCTTGGGAATTGTCAAAGAGTCGGAGCGCATCAAGCCGCAGCTTTTCGTATTGCGCTTCTAGGGCGCCCCGAAAGAATGCGCGATGTACCTGGTCCGAAACGAAAAGTTGTCGCTCCGCATACAAACCATGAAAATGATCAACACCCGCGCCTGGATTGTTGAGCCGTGGATTGTGCTGTACTACCGCCGCACGCGGAAGAGTTGTATTGATCCAGTCATACGCTTGGCGCAACGCAAACGTCCGCTTTGACAGTGCCGCGTCGGATGGTGAAAGGATGGTATGAAAGCGCACCATAAACAGATCGTATCCGATACCGAGCGCGCCGATTAAAAGCAAGAGAACGGCAAGCCCTTTGACGTAGCGGTTTGAAATCACCGCACCCGCGTGCTCGCTGCGTTGAGTTGGGCGAAGGATGAACAATAACGGACCAATCGCCCACAAGAGCAGCAAGAATTGCGCGGGCAAGATCGCGCGCCAGGCAAAATCATTTTTGGTGAGGTCAGTGCGCACGAACAAGCTCAGGCCAAGACTCGAAACAAGTAGAACGAGCAAGAGTTGTTGGTCAAGTGTGCCCAGAAAGCGCTGGCGCAGCTGCTGGCGCAAAACCACAATCCCCACCAGCCCAAAAAAGCCAAATTCGGCAAAATAATTTAAGGGCAACATGAGCAAGAACAACACTTGTTGACTGCGCGGTCCGAGAAGGATTCCATTTATTTTTAGCCATTCCACCAAGCCCAACGCGGGTTCAAACGGCATGACTGCCAGAGCCAAAGCGGTGCCGCTGTTGGCATTCGCGCGTACCAATTCCAAAAAAAAGGGCATCGTCAAAACGCCTGCCACGATACCGATCGCGATGAGCAAGCGCAAGTTTTGAAATGAACGGCGCAGCAACAGGATGATGCCCCACGCCGTAAGGGCACACGCAAAAACAATCGCGCAGAACGAAGATAGCCCAAAAGCGGAAGCAAACGCTGCGCTCGCGAGGACGACGAGGGCAAGCCGCGCGCGCCGCGAGTCTGAATATTGCGCGGACATGAAAAATAACATGCCCGCCAATCCAGCGGCTAATCCAGCCGCGTGATTTGGTGCCCAAAGGAGCTGCATGAACCAAGCAGGAAACCTTCCAGTTTCTTGCCACAGATCAGAATAGTACGGGATAGGATGCTTTGCAAATACATAAGCGCCCGCCATCAAAAGGTCCGAACCCGAAACAAAAAAAAGCCCACTGCCAACCATCATGCGCGTTCGGTTGTCGTAGGGGGAACTCGGCGTGACAAATTTCAAGTACGACGCCAGCAACGCGAGGATTATTATATGTGTCCAGACAATCCCTGCAAACAGCGCGCCGCGCGCCATCGAAAAGGTACCAAGCGGCAAAGCGACGCGGCTTGCCAAGTTGTACCAAAAGTAAGCATACGGAAATCGCACGGCTTCGCCGGGGAAAAAAAAGTGGATCGAGCAGCGGGATCCCATGGTTGGCTATTTCACGGATAAAAGCAATCCGTGTCGGAAAATCATAGAGGGCAATGAGACTGAAAGAAACCTGCTCCTGCCATTGCACATCAATCGTCGCGGCAATAACCAACAACCACCCTGCGCCGATCAAAGCAATCACGCGGCGCACGGGACGCAATTCGCGCCTCAGGCGGGAGGCAATATGTGGTCGCGTCACCAACAGATACAATCCGCACACACCACACGTGCCCAAGACAATCCAAACCAATCCAAACCCAATGCGCGCCTCGATTCTACCGAGCAGATATAACGCAATCGGCACGACGGCAATCGAGGTGGTCAAGCCGATGACGATCTGAATCGGCACGCGCTGCTGCCGAAAGGACAAAATGTCCAAGCGCCACGCGACCAAACCACCAGGGACAAACAAGAGCAGAGGATACAACCCGAATGCCGCGAGCGTTTCTAAAATGTCACGGAGCATGAACTGATCAGCCAGCATAGGGATCCATTTTCAAACCTTTAGAGCGAATTCCTATTCGGTGGAAGGGAGACCTGACACCTAATTTTTGCGCAAATTAGCCGACAAGTCATCGCGAGAAGTTACGGTAACGTCGTTGAATGACGACTTGGAAGGTTCAAGACCGAAC
>Ga0247727_10006581_pt1 | contig 22750 bp, 17 predicted proteins | sample WisWelCaveWW1625_FD_202498 | JGI IMG/M metagenome (GOLD analysis project Ga0247727, IMG submission 202498) | Biofilm microbial communities from Wishing Well Cave, Virginia, United States - WW16-25 | ecosystem: Environmental > Aquatic > Deep subsurface > Groundwater > Cave microbial mat | place...
CGGCGCTGAAAGTAGTTGTACGCCATGACCGCCGGAATGGCCGCCACCAATCCGATGGCGGTGGCGATGAGCGCCTCGGCGATCTTGGGCCCCAGCACGTCGAGGCCCGCCTGCTTGGTGAGGCCAATCGTCTGAAACGTCTCGAGAATCCCCCAGACCGTGCCGAACAGGCCGATGAACGGAGTCACCGAGGCAGTGGTCGCCAGCCAGTTCATATGCCGCTCCAGAAGAGTCATCTCTTCGCTGATGCCCATTTGCAGCGCCCGCTCGACCGCCGGCTTGTTCACCAGACCGCCGCGCGATTTCACCTGCCGGTCGATCTCCTCATAGCCGAAGTCGAATACGCCCACCAGGGGCGCGCGGCGAAACTGTTCGGCGGCCACTGCCACGGCTTCCATGGCGGTGGCCTTGCGGAACGACCGCAGGAACATGGCGTTGGCCGCGCGCGCCTGCCGGAAGGTGTTCCAGCGCGAGAAGATCAGCGTCCACGACAGGACCGAAAACGCCAGCAGGATGGCGTCCACCACCAGCGACAGCGGCCCCGCGCGCATCATCAGGTCCCAGACATTCACCTGCGCCGGGAGGAACAGGTAGGAGAAGGAATTCAACGGGGCCAGCAAATAACCATGATACGCCAGCGGGCCGGCCGGCCGCAGATCAGAGGACGGGCATAAAACATAAACGATCATTATTGTCTTTAGGAAACCTGGACCGGCTCAAGCCGGTCAGCGGGCTAAAGCCCACCCCACGGTATAATCCGGTTCAGTGCTGCACGAGCTGGTCATTGAGAACTACGCCGTCATCGAGCGTCTTCGGGTCCGCTTTCACTCGGGGCTGAACCTGCTGACGGGCGAGACTGGCAGCGGCAAGTCGATCGTGGTGGACGCGCTGGGCCTGCTGCTGGGCGGACGCGCCTCCTCCGAGATGATCCGCTCCGGCGCCGAACGCGCCCGCGTCTCCGGCATCTTTGACGCGCCCGGAGACACTGCGGCGCGGGCGCTGCTGGAAGCGGCCGGGATCGAGCTGGACGACTCCGAGCTACTGGTGGAGCGCGAGCTGCTGGCCAACGGCAAGTCGCGCGCGTATGTGGCGTCGCGGCCGGTGGCCGCCGCGCTGTTGCGCGATCTGGCGCCGGCGCTGGGCGACATCCACGGCCAGCACGAGCAGCAGAGGCTGTTCGCCCCCGGCGCGCAACTGGAGATCCTGGACGAGTTCGGCGGGGCCGGCGCGGCGGTCGCCGAGGTCGCCGCGCTCTATCATCGCTGGCGTGCCTGCGCCGGCGAACTGGCGCAGCTCGATGCCCGCGAACAGGAGAAGCTGCGGCTCGCCGATCTGTGGAGCTTCCAGCGGCAGGAGATCGAAGGCGCCGGAGTGCGAGCCGGCGAAGACGAAGAGCTGGAAGCCGAGCGCCGCGTACTCCAGAACGTCGTCCGGTTGCAGGAGAGCGCCGGCGCCGCCTATCAGCAGCTCTACGACGCTCCCGAGGCCGCGTTGACACAGCTTCGCCAGGCCCGGCGGCGTCTGGAGGAGATTTGCCGCATCGATACGAGCCTGGCCGAGGCGCTGGAAAGTCTCCCGCCGGCTGAGATCGCCATCGAGGAGACCGCGCGTGCGTTGGGTTCCTACCTGGGGCGGCTGGAGGCCGATCCGGACCGGTTGGAGGCAGTGGAGACGCGGTTGGCGGCGCTGGATAAGCTTCGCCGCAAGTACGGGCCGAGCCTTGCTCAAGTGCTCGCGTTCCTGGAAGAGGTGCGTGCCAACCTGGCGGCGCTGGAGATGGCCGGCGAACGGCGCGCGGCGCTGGAGGCCGAGCGCGAGCGTCTGGCGACCTCGTATCAGCAGGCGGCGGAAAGATTGTCCGGCTTGCGCCGGCAGGCTGCCGCGAAGCTGGAGAAAAGCATCGAGGCCGAGCTGAAGAATCTGGCGATGGAACGGAGCACGTTCCGCGTCGAGTTCTCAGCCACCGAGTGGTCCGAGCAGGGACTGGAGCGCGTGGCCTACCTGGTTTCGGCGAACACCGGCGAGGAGCCGCGCGCGCTGGACAAGGTGGCCTCCGGCGGCGAGCTGTCGCGCATCGCGCTGGCGCTGAAGACGTGCACCATCGATCCTGGCCGGAAGCGGCGCACCCACGCGGCGGAACGCACGCTGGTGTTCGATGAAGTGGACGCCGGCATCGGTGGAGGCACCGCCGAGACCGTCGGCCGCCGCCTCAAACAACTGGCCGCGTCGCACCAGGTGCTGTGCGTCACGCACCTGGCGCAGATCGCCGGCTTCGCCGATCACCATTACTTTGTCGAGAAGCACGAGGCGCAAGGCCGGACCTCGGCCTCCATCCAGGAGCTGAGCGGGCCGCAGCGAACGCGCGAGATCGGCCGCATGCTGTCGGGCCACCAGCTCACGCCGGAGGCGCTGCGGAACGCAGAGCAGCTCATCCGATTGGCGAGCCGCTGAGGGCGCCTACCCCTCCGTCTTGCCCACCAGGATCAGGGCAATGGGAACGTCGCCGATCTTTACGTTCAGGACCCAGTCGGTCTCGCCCAACGGGGCCAGGCCTGCGGTGAAATCGCCCTCGACCTTCCACATGCTGAGCACCGCCGGATGCGGCGTGCCGGAGGACTTGCGGCTCATGGCCACCAGGTCGTCGAAAACGGAAACGGCGGCGGCGTCCTTGTCCTCGGCGGCCGGTGTCATCAGCAGGAAATCGCGTTGCGGCGCGACACCCTGGTGGTCGCCGTTCACCGGAAACATGCTGAAGCGCAGCGTGTAGACTCCGGGTTTGAGGCCCTGCCCGCGGCGGTCGGACCCGGGGCCCGGCCAGCGGATAGCGCCGATCACCGCGCCGGGCGGCGTGGTTTTCCAGGTCACGTCGTTCTCGCTGGTCAGCGGTCCCACGGGCGGTTTAATCACAAACCAGACTTCGCAGTAAACCTTGCCGTCCGGCGCCAGGATCTTGTGTCCGTCCTTGGCCATCAGACTTTGGATGGAAGCGGCCAGCTCCGCCGGCGGCGCGCCGGCAGCCTCCCGCTTGTACTGGCCCGGCAGGGTGGAAACGGACAGCAATAGAATCAGGAACAACTTCAGCATGAACTATGGGTCTCCTCCACTATTATGACGTGGTTGACCATGTCTGTGGTTGCCGCGCCGAAGGTGACGCGGCAACCTGATACCATGAAAAATTCTCCATGAAAACCGCCTCGATTCTCGTCTTCGCGGCAAGTCTTCCGATGTTCGCGCAGGAAGGCGCCCCGCAAACCGTCAAGGGTCTTACCGCTGCCTCCGGCCTGGAGGTGACGCTCTGGGCTTCCGAGCCGATGCTGGCCAATCCCACCAACATGGACATCGACGCCCGCGGCCGGATCTGGGTGCTGGAAGGGGTCAACTATCGCCGCCAGCTCATGGGCCAGAAGGACTATCGAGGCGGCGACCGCATCCTGATTCTCGAGGACACCAATCTCGACGGGCGCGCCGACAAGGTAAAGGTCTTCGACCAGGGCCCGCACCTGCGCTCGCCGCTCGGCATTGCCGTGTTCGGAAACCGCGTGGTCGTCTCGCAGTCTCCCGACGCCGTGGTCTACACCAAGGATGAAGACGACCGCATCATCAGCAAAGAGACGCTGGTCACGGGCTGGCGCGGGGTGGATCACGATCACGGCCTCCACGCCTTCGTGTTCGGTCCAGACGGCCGCTACTACTTCAACAGCGGCGACCAGGGTTTCGATGTCACCGATCGCGGCGGGCGGCGCCTGGTGAGTTCGCGCAAAGGCGACTATTACGCCGGCACGGCGCTGCGCATCAACGCGGATGGGACCGGGTTCACGGTGCTGGGCCACAACTTTCGCAATCCCTACGAGCTGGCGCTGGATTCATTCGGCAACATCTGGCAGACCGACAACGACGACGACGGCAACGCCTGGACGCGGGTCAACTACGTGATGCAGGGCGGCAACTTCGGATACTGGGGCCCGGGCGGGCGGAGCTGGCGCGAAGACAGGGGCTCGCACTTCCACTCCGAGCTGCCGGGCGTTGTGCCCAACATCGCGCGCACCGGCGCGGGATCGCCCTGCGGGCTGGTGGTCTACGAGGGGACGCTGCTGCCGGCCAAGTATCGCGGCCAGCTTCTGCACGCCGAGGCCGGCCGGCGCTACATCAACACGTATCTGCTGGAACCCGATGGCGCCGGCTACACGATGAAGACCGAGAACACCGTCAGCGGGCCGGACATGTGGTTCCGCCCGAGCGATGTCGCCGTGGGGCCGGACGGCGCGGTCTACATCAGCGACTGGTACGACCCCGCCGTCGGCGGGCACCAGATGAAGGATCTGGATCGCGGCCGCATTTACCGGCTGGCGCCGGCGGGGTTCAAGGCGCGGGCGCCGAAGATGGATCTTGCCACCGAGGCCGGCGTGGCCGAGGCGCTGCGCTCTCCGGCGATGTCGGTGCGCATGCTCGCCTGGACGCGGCTGAAGGAACAGGGGGCGGCGGCGCTGCCGGCGCTCGAGGCCATGACGCGGAGCGGCGACCCGCTGCTGCGCGCTCGCGCGTTGTGGCTGCTGGGCGACATTCCCGGTCCCGGGGAGCAGCGCGTGCGCGAAGCATTGCGCGATCCGGACCCGCGCTTCCGTGTGCTGGCGCTGCGGATTCTGGCGGGTCATTCCGGCGCGGATTTCGCCGGCGCCGCGCGGGGATTGCTGCGCGACGCGTCCCCGGCGGTGCGCCGCGAGATCGCGGTGTCGCTGGCGGGCAACAACAGCGATGCCGCCGTGGAAGCGCTGGCGGATCTCGCTGTTCAGTATGACGGAAAGGACCGCTGGTACCTGGAAGCGTTGGGCATCGGCGCTCGCGGCAAAGAGAATGCGCTCTTCACACGATTGCGGACCAGGCTGGCGGGAAGTTGGAATCAGCGCCTGGGCCAACTGCTCTGGGAACTCCGGCCGCCGGACGCGCTGCCCTACCTGGTGACGGCTGTGCGCAACGTCAACCTCCCGGTGACGGACCGGATCGAGGCGCTGGCGGCGTTGGCGGCGATGCCGTCGCTCGAAGCCGCGCAGCCGGTGGCCGATGTGGCCAACGACGCCTCCGCTCCGGCGGAGCTGGCCGGAAAAGCATTCGAGTTGTTGAGCCGGCGGGTGTTCAGCGAATGGAGCGACTTGCGCGACGGCCCGGCGGTGAGGAACGCGGTGAGCCGCGCTTTGCAGTCGCCGGCCCAGCAGGCGCGCGCCGTCGAGTTCATCGACGAAATGGAAGACGCCTCCTTCACCGCCGATTTGCTGGCGCTGGCGCGCAACGCCAACGCCGCCGAGGAACTGCGCGCCGCCGCTGTGCAAGCGGCCGGTAAGTCGCGCAAGCCGGAGATTCTGCCGGACCTGGAGAAGCTGACCGCCGACGGACCGCTCGCCGTGCGCATCGCCGCTGCCCGCGCTCTCGGTTCCGCCAGAGCCCCGGAAGCCACGTTCCAGCGCCTAATCCTATCCAATGCGCCCAACGAAGTCCGCACCGAAGCCGTGCGCGCGTTGGGCCGCTCCGAAAGCGGCGTCACCATGCTGCTGAACCTGGAAGAATCGCAGCAACTGCCGGCCGAGTTGCGAAACGCCGCCACTGGCGCCGTGAGCATGTCACGCAATCCGGCGCAGCGGGCGCGCGCAGCCAAACTGCTGCCGCCGTTCACCGGGCGCAACAAGCAGCCTTTCAATCGCTACCAGCTCATCCACGAAGACGGGGACGCGGCCCGCGGCCGCCGCGTCTTTCAGGCGACCGCGGGCCCGAAGTGCAACTCCTGCCACACGGCCGGCGAAGCGGGCAAGAAATCGGTGGGGCCGGATCTGGCCAACATCGGCGGCAAGCTGGGCAAGGACGCGCTGCTCGACTCGATTCTGAATCCCAGCGCCGGCATCGCCCACGAGTATCAGGTCACGATCCTGGAGACCACCACGCAGGGGCAGGTGATCGGCATTGTGAGCGAGGACACGCCGCAGCGCGTGATCGTCCGCAACGAATTGGGCGATGAGATCCGGTTGAAGCCCTCCGAGATCAAGTCGCGCCGCCCGAGCCATCTGTCGCTGATGCCCGAAGACCTGGTGTCGACCATGACGATGCGCGAGCTGATGGATCTGCTGGAGTATCTGATGACATTGAAGTAGGGCGGACTTTACCCCGGCCATGCAAGGACCGGCTGAAGCCGGTCAGCGGGCTAAAGCGCACCCCACGAAATGGCACACACCATGTTTCACGTTCGCACGATTCACGCCGAGGACTGTCGCGTCGATACCGCCGCTTATGACCTGGAGCCGGCGCTGCCGCAGGGCCGCGTGGTCTGCAACCTGTTCGCCGAGTTCCTCAGCACGCGGCCGATGGAGTTCCGCGAGCCGCTCACCTTCCTGAACAAGAACCCGCTCGAGTTGGAATGGGCGGCGGCGGCCGGCGGCGCCGCATTTGCCGCGTTTCTGGAGAACGGCACGGCGCTGGCGATCACAGTGCTGCTGTCGGGCAAGGATGCGGAAGCCGACCGGCAGATGCTGGACGGCCTGCGGCAGGTGGTCGCCGGTCCCATGCTGGGCGAGGAAACCGAGCGGTGCCTGGAAGCGGCCGAGCGGCCGCTGATGCTGGTGCTCGTCATGCCCGGCAGCCCGGAGCGCATCCCGACCCTCGAACTGCTGGCGACCGCGCTGGGCTCGGTGTACTTTCGCGCCATCGCTCAATTGGGCGGCACGGTATAATTTCACTGTCGTAAGGGTATGTCGCTCAGTTTGCTCCGGGCTCTTTTCTTCACCGATCCGCTCATCATTCTGGCGACGGTCCTCATGGGATCGTTGTCGGTCATCTGTTCGGTCTTCGATCCGGGAGGCCGCAGGCAGCACGCCATCTCGCGCCGATGGGCGCGGATGCTGCTGGCCCTCAGCGGGGCGCGGGTGCGTGTCCAGGGACTGGAGCGCCTGGACCCCGGCCGCAGCTACGTGTTCGCCGGCAACCACCTCAGCCTGATGGACACGCCGGTGGTGCTCGGCAGCATCCCGCACCAGTTTCTGTTTCTGGTGAACGCCAAGTACGTCCGGCTGCCGTTTCTCGGCACTCATCTGCGCCGCGCCGGCCACTTCGCGGTGGACTCCGACAACGTGCGCGCCTCGCTGAAGATCCTGACGGAGGCGGCGCGAGTGATTCGCGAGCAGGACCTTTCGGTGATGCTGTTTCCGGAGGGCTCGCGTGCCCGCGGCGGGCTCCAGGAGTTCAAGGAAGGCGCCGCCTATATCGCCATCAAGGCCGGGGTGCCGGTTGTGCCGTTCGCCCTGCGCGGCACGCGCGAGATTCTGCCGATCGGCAGCGTCCACGTGCGCGGCGGGCCGGTCGAGCTGATCATCGGCGAGCCGGTGGCCTCGGAAGGCTGGTCACTCAAGAATCGCGAGGAGTTCACGCGTCTGATGCGCGAACGCGTGGCCGTCCTGCTGGAGCACGGCCTGGACGCGCCGCAAACGGCGGCGCGCGAGGCCGTGTTATGACGGCGCCGGCCCCGGCGTTCGATTCTCACTCCCGAAGCCAGAGCCTGCAACGGCTCCGCCAGGAGACGTTCGACGTCCTGATTCTCGGAGGCGGCATCAATGGAGCCGGCATCGCCCGGGACCTGGCGCTGCGGGCGCGCCGGAAAGGACACCAGCTGCGCATCGGTTTGATCGAGCAGCGGCAATTCGGCTCCGGCACCAGCGGGCGCAATTCCCAGCTCCTTCACGGCGGGCTGCGGTACCTGGAGAACCTGGAGTTCGGCCTGGTGCGGGAAGCGCTGCACGAGCGCGCCACGCTGCGCGGGATCGCGCCGCACCTGGTGGACCCGCTGCCGTTCCTGATTCCGTTCTATGGCTGGTTCGAGCGCCGCTACTACGGCACGGGGCTGTGGCTCTACGACCTGCTGGCGGGCAGCCGGAACATCGCCCGGCGCCGGTATCTTTCGCGCGAGGATCTGGCACAGGCCGAGCCGCGACTGGACATGTCGGGCCTGCATTCGGCGGCGATCTACCACGACTGCCGTGTCAACGCCGCGCGATTCCTGCTGGAGAACATTTTCGACGCCGCCCGCGACGGCGCCGCCATCGCCAACTACACCCGTGCGGACAAGCACGAGCAAAGCAATGGGGGACACGCGGTCGAAGCGCGCGACATGCTTTCGGGCGATTTTTTCCGTGTCCGCGCGATGAAGCTCGTGGACGCCCGGGGACCGTGGGACGACGGCGGGTCGCTGCGGCTGGTGCGCGGCTCGCACATCATTCTGCCCCGTGTGAACGCCAGCCCCAACGCGATCGCGCATTTCGCCGCCGACGGCCGAATAATTTTCATCATTCCCTGGGGGCCCGGCGAGCGGCTCTCGCTGGTGGGCACCACCGACGTCGACCACGCGGGCGGTCCCGACGATGTCCGCATCACCGCCGACGAAGTCCGCTACCTGCAAGGCATCGTCGCCGGGCTGTTCCCGGCGGCAGCCGGGCAGGAACCCATCTCGACCTACAGTTCGCTTCGTCCTTTGCTCAAAACTTCCGGATCGGCTACCGCCGCCAGCCGCGGGCACCGGATCTGGAACGACGACGAGGGCGTGCTGCGGATTGCCGGCGGCAAGTACACCACCTATCGCGCCATGAGCGACGAAGCCACCAGTCTCGTGGTCCAGGAGATTGCTCCGGAACTTACGGATCGCTGCGCGACCGGAGAAACGCCGCTCGGCGGCAACACAGGCGAAGCCCTCGAGGAACTGACCGCGCAAACTCCGGCCCTGGCAGCGCGCCACGGGTTGGAAGCCACCGAAGTGAAGCAACTGGTCCGCGCCTACGGCGTGCAGACGCCGCGCGTGCTGGAGTTGATGCCGCCGCGCCCGGAAGACGGGCTCTCGCGCATCGAGTGCGCCATCATCGCCTTCGCGGCACGGCACGAGATGGCTCAGCGTTTACCTGACGTTTTGTACGTCTCGACGTATTGGGGCTACCAGCGCCACTGGGAGCCCGAGGATCTGGCGCGAGTGGCGCGCCGCCTCGGTTGCCACCTGGGATGGGACGAAGCGCGCGTGGCGCAAGAGGCCGAGCTGGCGCTGCGCATCGGCAGCGCCGCGGCGGCCGACACCCGGCAGAGCCAACCCGCAAGGAGCTGAAATGGATCACGTTTTCGGATTCGCCACGCGCGCGCTGCACGCCGGCCAGCGGCCAGACAGCGACACCGGCGCGCGCGCGGTGCCGATCTACCAGACGACTTCGTACGTGTTCGAGGACACGGCCCACGCCGCCGAACTGTTCAACTTGCAGCGGTTCGGCAACATCTACACGCGCATCATGAACCCGACCACGGCGGTGTTCGAGGAGCGCATGGCGGCGCTGGAGCGCGGCGTGGGCGCGCTGGCGGTGGCCAGCGGACAGGCCGCCCAGTTCATCGCGCTGGCCAGTCTGCTCCAGGCCGGCGACGAGATCGTCGCCGCCAAAACGCTCTACGGCGGGACCTACACGCAGTTCGACATCAGTTTTCGCCGGCTGGGGATCGACACCTCCTTCGTCGATCCGGACTCGCCGGAGTCCTTCCGCCAAGCGACCACGCCGCGCACGCGCGTGCTTTACGGAGAGACCATCGGCAATCCGAGGATGAACGTGCTCGACATCGCCGCCGTCGCCCAGGTGGCCCACGAGCACAATCTGCCGCTGATGATCGACAACACCTTCGCGTCGCCCTACCTGTGCCGGCCCATCGAGCACGGCGCCGACATCGTGGTTCACTCGGCGACCAAGTTCATCGGCGGGCACGGCACCTCGATCGGCGGGGTGATTGTGGACAGCGGGCGCTTCCCGTGGGACAAAGGCCGCTTCCCGCAATTGCTGGAGCCCAGCAAGGGCTACCACGGCATCCGCTTCTATGAGACCTTCGGCGACTTCGCCTACATCATGAAGACGCGCGTCGAGGGCCTGCGCGATTTCGGCCCGGCGCTCAGCCCGTTCAACGCGTTTTTGTTCCTGCAAGGATTGGAGACGCTGAAGCTGCGCATGGAGTGCCACTCGCGCAACGCGGTGGCGGTGGGACAGTTCCTGGAGCAGCACCCGGCGGTGAGCTGGGTGAACTACCCGGGACTGGCGTCGAGCCGCTACCACGGGCTGGCCGGGCGCTACCTGCCGCTGGGCTGCGGGGCCGTTCTCACGTTCGGGATTCAGGGCGGCCTCGCCGCGGGCCGGCGCTTCATCGAAGCGCTGGAGCTGTTCTCGCACCTCGCCAACGTGGGCGACGCCAAGAGCCTGGTGATCCATCCGGCCTCGACCACGCACCAGCAATTGACCGACGAGGAAAAGCTCGCCGGCGGCATCACCGACGACCTGATCCGGCTGTCGGTGGGACTGGAAGAAATCGACGACATCCTGTGGGATCTGGGCCAGGCGCTGGAGGCGTCGCAGAAGGCATGAGCGCGGAAGCCTGCATTTTTACGCTGGCCGACGGCGTCGGCGGGAACTCACCGGTGAACCACAGCCGCTTCTCGACCACGGTGTCCCAGCGCCGGCGGATCCTGGAGCGCTACAAGCATATCGCCATGGTCGGCTTGTCGTCGAATCCGTTTCGTCCCTCGCACTTCGCCGCGATCTACATGATGGCGGAAGGGTATGTGGTGACGCCGGTGAATCCGCGCGAGCAGATGGTGCTCGGCCAGCGCAGTTACTCCTCGCTGCGCGAGGCGCCGGGTCCTATCGAGATCGTCGACATCTTCCGCGAGATCGCGGCGGTTCCGGCGATCGTCGAGGAGGCCATCGCCGTTGGGGCGAAGGTGATCTGGATGCAGCTCGGCGTGATCCACGAGGAGGCCGCCGAGCGCGCCCGCGCCGCCGGCCTGGAAGTCATCATGGACCGCTGTGTCAAGATCGAGCACGCGCGCTTCTTCGGCGGCTTGTCGACGATCGGGATGAATACCGGTCTGATCACCTCACGGCGGCGGTAGAGAGAATGGCCAAGCCCTTCTGGCAACCGCGCGGATTCCACCGCGAGGAGGCTTGTTGCCAGTTACACCTTGGGCCTGGCCATAGCCGAACCTGGTCCAGTCTTGATCAACAACAACACTCCCGCAACGACAGGGGGCAACACCAGCGTGAGAAGCAGAAACCACGCCTCCTGGGTCAGTCTCACGCGGAACGCGACGGCCGACAGGATTCCGGCCAGAACCAAAAGCACTCCACCGGCCCGCTCATAACGCCACGCCACCAGGCATAGCGCCGCGAACAACCCGCCCGGCACGGCGGTGTGCAGCAGCGTGGCGCTGATTCCGCCCCCTTCTCCGAGGCCCGAGGCCAAACCGAAGAAGGTCCACCACGCCGCCCAGCACACCGCCAATGCCCTGGCCGGGGAACCCAACCAACCACCCCGCGCTGTGCCCGGCACGGTCGCTCAGCGCGCACGGGCGAGAATGATCTCCACCCGCGGCTGGGCTTGCGCCCGCAGGTGGCTGGTGACGAACTCATGCGGGACGGGGAAGGTCTCGAATCCCTGCTCCCGGCCCCGATACCAGATCTGCGCCAGGTAGCGCTGGTCGCCGTAACGGTGAAACACCAGTTGCCCGCTCTCCAGGTTGGCGTCGCGGGTGACACGATGCGCCAGCACGGCGGCGGAGGCCCGGAAATCGGTCGTGTCCAGCCAGACGGCGCCGGGCACAATCCCGGAGGTGACAAAATAGGTGCCGGCCGGCATCAGCGTCTTGTTCAGATAGAACGCAAAGGGGATCTGGACCTCGATGCGTTGGGCAGACCCCGCAGTGAGCCCCACCGCCAACACCACCAGCACAACCACGGACAATAAAAGTTTCATAAAAGCCTCCTATAATGTTTCTCGCCGATGTCAGGCCTGCGCGGCAATGATCCAAATGCATCAGTGGTCCCTCGCATTTGGCCTTCAGATTGCTTGTGGAACCGCCGGATGCGGGAAACCGAGCTGTTCGCCATGCTGGAAGGCACCGCCGACGCCGTCTTCGTCGTTGATCAGGGCGGCCTGATCCGCTTCTGGAATCCCAGCGCCGAGCGGCTATACGGGTTGCGGTCCGCCGACGTGGTTGACCGGCACTGCGCCTGCGTGATCGGAGGCGCCGATGCCGCCGGGGCCCGCGTGTGCACTCCCAACTGCGCTGTGCTGGAGATCATGCGCAGCGGCTCGGAGATTCCGGCCTACGATCTGGAGGTGAACACCGCCTCCGGTGCGCGCCGATGGGTGAACGTCTCCATCATCGTCGCCAAGGCCGGACCGCGCGGCGAGCGCCTCGCCATCCACCTGGTGCGCGACATCGACGCGCGCAAGAAACTGGAGAACCTCACCCAGGAGATCGCCGTGCGCGTCGGCCAGCTTACCGGCCGACAGGCCGAGGAACTGGTGAAGCCGGCTCGCAATTCAGCGCCGGCGGTGCCTCTGACCGCGCGGGAGCGGCGCATCCTGCAACTGTTGTCGCTCGGCCGGAGCACGGCGGCGGTCGGGCGCGAATTGGAGATCAGCCCGGCGACGGTCCGCAATCACATTCAGCACATCCTGCGGAAGCTGGGGACGCATTCGCGTTTGGAGGCGGTGATGCGCGCCGCCGCGGCGGGGTTGATTTAGATGACTACTGCAACACTGGAACGCGCTGCCCCTCCAGCTCCGCCGCCAGCCGCGCAATGTCCACGTCTAGCGGCCGGTCCGCATCCAGATACGCTCCCGCGCGGCGCACAGACCGATACAAAGGAGCCGTGCCCGCCGCCAGCAAATCCGGCCCACCGCGCAGATCCACGGCCTGCGCCAGCGACAGCAGCAGGATCGACAGCGCGGACCGCAGCAATCCCGCCATCTCGTAAGCCCCCAGTGCGGCGTTCGTGCCCAGGCTCACGATGTCCTGGTTGAACTGCTCGGTGGGCAGCGTGTGGACGGAGCTGGCCGAAGACATCTGGCGCAGCGCCGTCACCAGGCTGGTGTGGACGATCTGCGTTCCCTTGAATCCCTGGTAGACGCCCGGATGCGGGCTGAGGGACGCGGGCAGGCCGTTCGAGAAGCGCTCGTCCATCAGCAGCGCCATCATCGAGTGCGCCCAGTTGGCCAGGTTCGCCAGATCGAGCTTCAGACCATCCATGGCGCGCGCGATATGGCCGCCGTAGAAATTCCCGGTGTGGAACACGCGGCCCGATTCGGGGTCGATGAGCGGATTGTCGTTCACAGAGTTGGCCTCGCGCTCCACCATCAGCCGCGCCTGCTCCAGGGTCTCGAACATCGGCCCGAGTCCCTGCGGCGCGCAGCGCATCGAATACGGGCTCTGAATCGCTTCCTTGCTGGCGACCACCTGGGCCGCGTGCGCCGCCTCATGCGCCACGTGCTCGCGGATCTCCTCCAGCGGCACCGCCAGCGCCACCGCACCCAGCGCGACGCGCAAGAGGTGCTGCGACTGCCAGAGGGCCAGCGCGGCGATGGCGGTCATCACGGCGGTGCCGTTGAGCAGGCCCAGTCCCTCCTTGGGCTCCAGGCGGATGGCGCCGATGTTTTCCGCCGCCAGGGCGCGCGCGGCCGGCATGCGCTCGCCGCGAAAGAACACTTCCCCGCGCCCCAACAGCCCGCGCGCGATGTAGGCCGAAGGACACAGATCGCCGCTCGCCCCCACCGATCCCCACCGCGGGACTACCGGTGTGATGTCGTGGTTGAGCAGATCGAGCAGCCGCTCGATCACGCTGAGACGCACGCCGGAGAACCCGCGCGCCAGCGTATTGGCGCGGAGCAGCATGGCGGCGCGCACCACTTCGCGCGGCAGCGGATCGCCGACTCCACAAGCAAGGTTCTCGAGCAGATTCTCCTGATGGTGGCGCAGCTCGGATTCGGGAATGATCAGCCGGACGTTGCCGCCGAAGCCGGTGTTCACTCCGTAGATGATCTCGCCGCGCTCGAGCGCCCGCAGCAATGCCTGGCGGCTGCGCTCGATCGTCTGGCGGACCACGGGCGCCTCGCACAAACCCACCCACGCTCCGTGGCGCGCGACGGCGATGATTTCCGGCAGCGCCAGCGGCTCAGCGGCAATCTCGACGGAATGGGTCGGTTTTGTCGTAGTCATCCGGATAGGGAATGAGCACGACGACTGCCAGGCACAAGCCTGTGGTCTTTGGTCCCTGCTGCGGCCTTTCCCCCTACCGCTGGGGTTTCTCGCGGGTCGACTGAGTCCGTTTCCGATGCTTGTTCGGGGGGCAGGGAAGAGCGTTTACAACAGCAGTACCGCATGTTGCGGCCTCACGAAAGATAGCCCAACAGACAGTACCCCGGCTCCTTTACTTTTCCCGGGATCGCGGCTAACATATAGTCAGTTCCCCCGAGCCCCGGGGTGTTGTCCCTGGGCGAGATACCATAGAAACAGGTGGGCTGACGTGCCGTTGCTGAAACTGAAACGCGTCGAACTCCAGGGCTTCAAGTCCTTCTGCGACCGAACCGAGATGCGGTTCCATGGAGCGGGCATCGCCGCTGTGGTGGGACCCAATGGGTGCGGCAAATCCAACCTGAGCGACGCCATCAGTTGGGTGCTGGGTGAGCAGTCCGCCAAGTCGCTGCGCGGCAGCCGCATGGAAGACGTGATCTTCGCCGGCACGCGCGACCGCAAGCCGGTGGGCATGGCGGCGGTCACGCTCACGATGGTCGACCCGGCCAACCACGACGAGAACGGCCTCCTGGCGTCGATCCCCACCAACGGCGTCACCAATGGAGTCACCAATGGCGCCGCGACCAACGGCCACGCCACCAACGGGCACGCGACCAATGGCGCCTCCCAAGGTCACGACATCACTATCACGCGCCGCCTGTTCCGCTCCGGTGAAAGCGAATATCTCATCGACGGCAAGCTCGCGCGACTGCGCGACATCCAGGACCTGTTCATGGGGACCGGCCTGGGACCGGAGAGCTATGCCATCATCGAGCAGGGCCGCATCGGGCAGATCCTCAGTTCCCGTCCCCAGGATCGCCGCTCGGTAATCGAGGAAGCCGCGGGCGTCAGCAAGTTCAAAACGCGCCGCCGGCTGGCGGAAGCGAAGCTGGAAAGCGCGCGCCAGAACCTCTCGCGAGTGTTCGACATTCTGGAGGAGGTCGGCCGGCAAGCGAATTCGCTGAAGCGCCAGGCCGCCAAGGCGCGCCGCTTCAAGGAACTTCACGAGGAGATGGTGGCCGCGCTGCGCCAGACGCTGGCGGGCCGCTATCGTATCCTGGAGCGCGACGCCGCCAAAGTCGCTCTGGATCTGAACCTCGCCAACGCGGACCATCAGGCGCTCACCGCGCAGCTCTCCGAAAAGGAGCAGCAGCAGCAGCGCTGCCAGGAGGAATGTTTCACCCGCGAGGCCGAGCTGACGCGCCTCCGCCAGGCGCTGGCCGATCAGCGTCTGGATGCCGAGCGCACACGCGGGCGTCTGGAGGCGCAGGCGCGCCAGATCGCCGCCATCGAGCAGCGCCTCACGCAAGGGGAGACCGATACGGACGAGCTGGAGCGGCTCTGCCAGGAACTGCAGTCCGAGATCGAGAAACTGACGTCCTCACTGGCTGAGCTCGACCAGCAGGGCGAGCAGGCCCGCCAGCGGCTCGCCGCCAAGACCCAGGAACGCGACCAGGCGGCGGAGTCGGCTCGCCGGCAGGAGATCGAGATCGATCAGACGCGCCAGCGCGTGCTGCGCCTGCTGGGCGAGTCCTCGGCGCTGAAGAACCAGCTCGCCCAGATCGACGAATACCTGGCGGCGCTGGAGCGCGACCAGGCGCGATCGCGCAAGGAAGAGGAGTCGTCCGCCGCCGACACCGAGCGGCTCACCGGGCAGCGCCAGGAGATGTCGGCGAAGCTGGCCGCGCGCCAACTCGAGCTGGAATCCACGGCCGATCGCCGCCGCCGCGTCGAAGAAGACCTCAACGCACGCAAGGCGCAGGAAGCTGAGCTGCGCCGCAAGGTGGATGAATTGCGCGGCGACGCTTCGCGCCTGAAGGCGCGCAAGGACTCGCTGGAGGAGATTCTCTCGCATCGCGCCTACACCACCGAGTCAGTGAAGCGCCTGTTCACCGCCATCGAGCAGGGGCAGGCGGAAGGGCTGCACGCGCAAGGCGTGCTGGCCGACTTCGTCGATGTGGAAGCTTCCTGGGAGAAAGCCGCCGAGAGTTTTCTGCACGACGAGCTGGAGTACGTCGTTGTCAGCGACTGGCCGCAGGCCGAGCGCGGCATCGATCTGATGCGCACCGAGCTGGAAGGCCGGGCCACGTTCCTGATTCATCCCGAGAACGGCGCCGGGGCGGCGCGCGCCTTCGCCGAGCCGCCGCTGGGACCGGAAACCGGCATCATCGCGCGCTTGAGCGACATGCTCAAGATGACCAATGGGCTGCGCAGCGCGCCGGCTGACATGATCCCGCGCCTGTCGCGCTGCTTCCTGGCCGAATCCCGCGGGGCGGCGCATCGCCTCGCGATGCAGTATCCGGAATACTATTTTCTGGTGGCGGACGGGGTCTGTTACCACGGGCACGCTGTCAGCGGGGGCCGCAAAGCGGGAGGCGGCCCCCTGGCCCTCAAGCGCGAGCTGCGCGAGCTGACGGTTTCGGTGGCAGCGCGCCACCGCGAGCTGGCCGCGGCGTCGGAATCGCTGGAGCGCCTGGAGCGGGAAGCGCAAGGCCTGGCACTAGAGTTGGAGCATCTGCGCACCGAGCAGCAGTCTCAGGAGAAGGAAACGCTGGCGCTCGACCACGAAATGCGCCGCCTGGCGGAAGAGCTGGCGCGCACCGGCTCGCGCCTGTCGCTGGCGCGCCTGGAGTTGCAGCGCCTGGAAGGAGAGCGCGCCCGCGCGGTCGCCCAGAGGGAATCCAATCTCGCCGACGTGGAACAGAAAGAAGGCGAGCGCCGGGCGCAGGAAGATGGGATCGAGCAGGCGCGGATCCAACTCAACGAGTTGCAGGCGCGCGGCGTGCAGTTGGCCGAAGAGCATTCGGCGCTGCGCGTGGCGCTGGCCGAGAGTGAGGAGAGACGGCGGTCGGAGAAGGCCGCGCAAGGGCGCATCGAGACCCAGCACATCGACCTTCTCCGGCGCCGCCGCGAGCTCGGCGAGGAGATGGAGCGGTTGGGCGTCGAGCGCGCCCGGCTGCTGTCGGACAACATCGAGCTGGACGCGCGCGCGGGCGAACTGGCCGCCGCCATCGAAAAGCAGGAGGGCGGCGTCCAGCAACTGGAGCAGGCCGACGCCCGCGGTCGCGAGGAGCTGGCCGCCTCCGAGGAAACGCTCCGCCAGATGCGCCTCCAGGCGCAGGAGTCGCAGGAGCGCCGCGCGCAGATCGAAGTGGCCTTGGCCGAGCGCCGCGCCGAGCTGCGCTACCTGGACGAGACCTGCCGCAAGGAACTCAATGCGCCGCTGGAGGAGATCGCCGCCGCCGTCGAGGCTCCCGACGAGATGGCGCTGGCGGAAACCGAGCAATGCTACAACGAGCTGAAGACGAAGATCGACAACCTGGGCCCGGTGAACACGCAGGCGCTCGAGGAGTACCAGGAAGCCCAGCAGCGCTACGACTTCCTCAACGCCCAGCGCCAGGATCTGCTCGATTCCATCCGCGACACTGAGAAGGCCATCCAGGAGATCGACGTCGAGTCGCGCCGCCGCTTCAACGACGCTTTCACCGCCATCAATGTCTACTTCCGCGAGATCTTCCAGCGCCTGTTCGCCGGCGGCGCCGGGGAGATGCGGCTCACCGACGAGGCCAACATCGGCGACTGCGGAATCGACATCGTGGCTTCCCCGCCCGGCAAGCGCCTTCAAAATGTCCTGCTGCTGTCGGGCGGCGAGAAAGCGCTCACGGCGCTGGCGCTGCTGATGGCCATCTTCCGCTACCAGCCGAGCCCGTTCTGTATCCTCGACGAGGTGGACGCGCCGCTGGATGAGCCCAACATCGAGCGCCTGATGCGCCTGCTGCGCGACATGTCGCATCAGTCGCAGTTCATCATCATCACGCACGCCAAGCGAACCATGGAAGTGGCCGAGTCGCTCTATGGGGTCACCATGCAGGAGCCCGGCGTCTCCAAGCTGGTCTCGGTGCGCTTCCGCCCCGCCGTGGGAGAAGCCGAGCCAGTGGCTGCGACCGCTGCTGCCACCGCCGTCGCCACGGCGTGAGCCAGAAGAGTCTGGATTCAGGAGTTCCTTCGCCTCAATCCGCTGACGTGATCCTAACGGATGTCACTTGCCGTTCAGTCCGTCGCGCCAGGCGATGGCTTCGAGTTCGACGCGGACTGCGTCCTGAACGGCGACTACGGGGCGCGCCTGGAATTCAAATGCAGGGAACGTCGAACAAACCTTGTGAACCGTCAGCGGGTCGTCGCAGTCCACCAACATATGCCCACCCCATTCGCCCACACGCACGACGAACACCTCGATTTTGAAATTGGCTGGCGCCTTCCACTGACCAAACACATCAAGGATTCGCTTCTGGGCATTCTCGTACTCCGCGGGCGAACCTTGCGGGCGTTCGAACCAACTGATCATGTACTTCATCTCATCTCCTTATTGCAAATGGTCTGACCGATCACAACGTTTCAGTCTACTCCCTCGGCGATAGGTGTCGGACTGAGCGCGACTCCTGACTACCTTGACTTCTGATCCTGCCTCCTTCTGCTATGTTGGAAGGAATAGCTGTGCCTGGAGAACCAGAAGCATCCGGGCCCGCCAGGGCCGCGGGCACACTCGGCGCCGTCTTTCTATTCGGCGTGCCGGTGCGCTTTCACTTCACTTTCGTCATCCTGGTGTTTCTGCTGCTGGCCGCCGGGCTGCGCGGCCGCCAGTCGGCGATGCTGGAAGTGGTCTACTTCCTGGCGATGTTCGCCTCGATCCTGATGCACGAGTTCGGACACGTGCTGGTGGCGCGGCGCTGCCGCATCCAGACGATCGACGTGGTGCTGTACCCGATCGGCGGAGTCGCAAGGCTGGCGCGCACGCCGCCCCCGCGTCATGAAGTGTGGATCGCCGCCGCCGGTCCGGCGGTGAACATCGCCATCTGGCTGATCGTGCTGGTCCTGTTCCAGTTCGGCGGCGAAGCCGCGCTGGGCGCGTGGCTGGATCCCGCCGAGACCCGATTGCTGGCGCGCGTGGCCGACAGCAATCTTTTCCTGGCCTTGTTCAACCTGCTGCCGGCGTTCCCGATGGATGGCGGGCGCATTCTGAGATCGCTGGTGGCTCTGTGGAAGGGCGAAGCCCCGGCCACGCGCATCGCCACCTGGATCGGCCGCATCATCGCCGCCTCGATGGGACTGTACGGATTTCTCACCGGCCAGTTTCTGCTGGTGTTCATCGCATTTTTCATCTACACCGGCGCGGCCAAGGAAGGGCTGGCGGTGCAGAGCCGCTCGCTGAGCCAGGGCTGGCCCGTGCGCGCCGCCATGGTGACCGAATACCGCACGCTGTGCCATGGCGACACCCTGCGCGAAGCGGGCGATCTGCTGCTGGCCACTTCGCAGCAGGACTTCCCCGTGCTGCACGGCGACCAGGTGGTCGGCGTGCTGGAACGCGACACGCTGATGGAGGCGATGTCCCGCGGCGGCGCCGAAACCTACGTCGCCGGGGTCATGAATCGCCGCTACGTGGCACTGGAGCCCGACATGGATCTCGCCGAAGCTCTGCCGCTGCTGGCCCAGACCTCCTCGGCGCTGGTGATGGAAGGCGAGCGGCTGCTGGGGATGCTCACTAAGGAGAATCTCAGCGAGTTCCTTCTGCTGCGGAGGTTTGGGGTGGAGCCCGGCAGTCGCACGGCGGGGTAGGAAGGGCGGACTCCTGACTTCTGACTATGGCCGCACGGTGGGGGCGAGGATCTCGACCTTCGGAAAATAACTGCCATAGCGCGCGGCATCGCGAGTGAGCAGAGCAAGGTGTCCGATGGCAGCGTGCGCGCCGATGTAGAAATCGGGCAGAGGCGAGCTTCGCAGCCCTCCCCGGCGGCGGTACAGCAGGAAGCATTTCCCGGCCAGAAAACCGGCCTCCCAGGGGAGCGCTTCGCGCTGATACAGCGTGGTGGGCAGCGCGTCATCCAACGCTTCGATGGTGCTGTAGCCGATCGACACCTCGGCATAGATGATTGGATTGATGATCAGTGTCGTGTGCTCCGCAGTCTCGGCGAGCGCTTTCGCTGACCATTCGCTCCAGCTCGGATCGTTGGTGGCGATGTCCAGCAGAACGTTGCTGTCCACGAGCGCGCCGCGACACGCGCTCAGGCGATCCTGCAAGCCGGCTAAGGCCGGTGTCATCAGGGCCGCTTTCGGGCGCGAGCTTCGCTCCGCGTCAAGGCCATGATCTCGTCCGTGGTCATGCGGATGTCCGCCGTGCCGCGGAGCGCCTCCAAAGCCAGGCGTCCTCGGGCGCTTTCTCCGGCCTCGCGCCGGGCCTTGCGAATCCGGGCGTGATCTTTGGCCAGCTCGAACACGACCTTTGTATGCGGCAAGAGACCGAGCCGGTTCCGGATCTCCTGAGGGATCGTGACTTGCCCCTTGGTAGTGATCCGCATGGTAATACTCCTACTGGTAAGGTAATACATTTCTGAAACCGCGACTTGGCGGCTAAAACACCACCACGGCCCGCCCCACCAGTTCCGCGGCCCGCATTTTTTCCAGCAACGCGGGAGTCTCCTCAAGCCTGTGTCGCTCGACGTGCGGAAGCCCGATGCCCTGGACCGCCAGGCGGAACACCTCTTCCAGATCGGCGCGCGTGCCGAGGTAGCTGCCTCGGATGGTTACACCTCTCAAGACAGCTTCGTTCACCGGCATCTCCCAGGGACGAACCGGCATCCCCGCGATTACCACGGTCCCCGTGCGTTTCACCGCGCGAAAGGCCTCGTGGACCGCCTCGGGGACGGCGGCGAACACGACCGCGGCATCGACGCCGCCGTGCTGTTTCGTCAATGTCCGGCCGGCGTCGGCGGCGGGCGCGGTGATCTCGGCGCCGAGCGCGCGCGCCAACTCGAGCTTGGAACCCGACACGTCCACCGCCGCCACGCGCAATCCCCTCGCGCGCGCGTACTGCACGCCGAGGTGACCGAGGCCGCCCAGGCCGAACACGCCGAGCAAGCCGCCCGCAGCGAGTCCCGTCTCCCGCACGGCGCAGTGCGCGGTCCAGCCGGCGCAGCACAGCGGAGCGACCGCCGCCGGATCCAGTCCATCGGGGACGCGCACCAGGTTGTGCGCCGGGGCGACGGCGTATCCGGCCAGCACGCCGTGGCGCGTGTAGCCGTGAGTGGCATGCTTGAGGCAATAGCGCTCGTACCCGCTCGCGCAGAATTCGCAAGCTCCGCACCATGAGGCCAGGAAGGTGACGCCCACGCGATCACCCGTGGCGAACTCGCTGACACCGGCGCCGGCGGCCTCCACCACGCCGATGCCTTCGTGACCGAGCACCAGCGGCGACAGCGGCAGCTTGGGCAGGCCGGCGATCATGAGATCGGAGTGGCAGATCCCGCAGGCTTCCATGTGGAGCAGCACTTCGCCTGGGCCGAGATCGGGCAAGGAAATCGGCTCGACGCGCACGGCGGCCTGGGGGGCGGGCAGCACGACAGCAGTGGTCTCGATCACAGTGGACTCACGGTACCGCTCCCTCGCGGTCGCGGCTCTGTTACGGCGGAGCGGTTCGAAAGTACGAAGTAACGAGTCTAATACTTGGGGACGCTGGGGTCGACTTTGTCGCTCCAGGCGAGGATGCCGCCCCGCATGTTCTTCACCTTGCGAAAGCCCGCCTGCTTAAGGAAATCCACGGCCTTGCCGCTGCGCATGCCGCTCTTGCAATGCGCGACGATCTCGTCGGCGGAATCGAGCTCATGCACGCGCTTGGGCAGCTCACCCAGCGGGATCAGCCGCGTTCCGGGAATGCGGCAGATCTGGTACTCGTGCGGCTCGCGCACGTCGATGAAAGTGAATCGTTCGCCGCGGTCTTGTTTGGCCTTCACCTCGATCGCATCGATCTCCCATTCCGACTTGCCCGGCTGCGGCTCGGGCGCATGCTGCGGGACGCCGCAGAACTGGTGATAGTCGATCAGCTCGCGCTGCGTGGGATGATCGCCGCAGACCGGGCATTCCGGATTGCGGCGCAGCTTCAATTCGCGGAAACGCATCGCCAGCGCGTCGTAGAGCATCAGCCGGCCCACCAGCAATTCGCCCGAGCCCAGCAGCAGCTTCACCGTCTCGGTGGCCTGCACCACGCCGATCAGCCCCGGCAGAATCCCCAGCACGCCGCCCTCGGCGCAACTGGGCACCAGGCCCGGCGGGGGCGGCTCCGAATACAGGCACCGGTAGCAGGGCCCGCCCGGATAGGCGAACACGGTGGCCTGTCCCTCGAACCGGAAGATCGAGCCATACACGTTGGGCTTGCCCAGCAGCACGCAAGCGTCGTTCACCAGGTAGCGCGTGGGGAAGTTGTCGGTGCCGTCGACGATGACGTCGTAGTCCTTCAGGATGTCGAGCGCGTTCTCGCTGGTGAGCGCCACTTCATGCCGGTCGATGGTGATGTTCGGATTGATGTTCAGCATCGCCTCGGCGGCGGAGTCCAGTTTCTTCCGCCCCACGTCCTTGGTCCCGTGAATGATCTGGCGCTGGAGATTGGTGAAATCCACGACATCGAAATCTACCAGCCCGAGCCGGCCCACGCCGGCGGCGGCCAGGTACAGCCCCAGCGGCGAGCCCAGCCCGCCGGCGCCGATCAGCAGCACCTTGCCCTGCTTCAGCTTGAGCTGGCCGTCCATGCCGACCTCGGGCATGATCAGGTGGCGGCTGTAGCGCAGGATCTCCTCTTTGGAG
>Ga0247727_10006582_pt1 | contig 22748 bp, 21 predicted proteins | sample WisWelCaveWW1625_FD_202498 | JGI IMG/M metagenome (GOLD analysis project Ga0247727, IMG submission 202498) | Biofilm microbial communities from Wishing Well Cave, Virginia, United States - WW16-25 | ecosystem: Environmental > Aquatic > Deep subsurface > Groundwater > Cave microbial mat | place...
CTCTTGACACCCCGCTCGGCCCAAGGAATCTCTTCCTCGGACTGGGGCCTGCTACCGGGCGCTCCGGCGCTTACCCGGACGGGACTTTCACCCGTTAGTGAGACGCGTCTTTCAGGACGCACCATGGCCATATTCTAACTTGCTCCGGCCCTTTCGAGCACGTCGAGAATCCGCGCGGCGGCGCGGCCGTCCCACCGCTCGGGAACGCGGCCCGATGCAGGGGGCGCGGCCAGCGCCTCGCGCGCCGCGGCGACGATGCGCGCCGGGTCCGTCCCCGCCAGGCGGTTGGTTCCCTGCTCGATCGTCGCCGGCCGCTCGGTATTATTACGCAGTGTCAGGCAGGGAACTCCCAGGATGGTGGTCTCCTCCTGGATGCCGCCCGAGTCGGTCAGCACCAGGCGCGCGCGGCTCATCAGTTGCAGAAAGTCGAGGTAGCCGAGCGGCGCGGCGGTCTTGACGCCGGGGCTGTCCAGGCCGGCGGCCGCCAGCATGTTCGCCGTTCGCGGATGCACGGGGAATACGACCGGGATCTGCCAGGCGATTTCGCCGAGCGCTCCCATCAGGCCACGGAGCGAGGCGGCCGGGTCGACGTTCGACGGCCGGTGCAGCGTGACCACGGCGTAGTTCTCAGCGTCGAGTCCCAGACGCGCGACCACGTCCGAGCGCTCCGCCCGGGAGCGAAACCGCAGCAAGGTATCGATCATGACGTTGCCGACGAAAAAGATTTTCTCTCGCGGTACGCCCTCGGCCAGCAGATTCCGCTCCCCGCTTGGCTCGCTGACGAACAGGAAATCGGAAACCGCGTCGGTGACCAGGCGGTTGATCTCCTCCGGCATGCCGCGGTCGAAGCTGCGCAGCCCGGCCTCGACGTGCGCCAGCCGCAGGCCGAGTTTGGCCGCCGTCAGCGCCGCCGCCAGCGTCGAATTGACGTCCCCCACGACGACCACCACGTCGGGCGCCATTTCCGCCAGCACCGGCTCGACGCGCTTCATGATCTCGGCGGTCTGCCAGGTCGGGGTTCCGGAGCCGACCTCGAGGTTTACATCGGGGGCCGGGATCTCGAGCTCCTCGAAAAAGTTTCCGGACATCTCCGGGCTGAAATGCTGTCCGGTGTGGATCAAGCGGTGCTCGAGCCCGGGCCGGCGGCGGATTTCCCACAGCAGCGCCGCCATCTTGATCAGGTTGGGCCGGGCGCCGACGACGCAAGCCAGCCTCATCGCTTCACCGCCAGGACGTGGAAGAACGGCCCGACCAGGTAGAGCAGCTCGCGGGCCAGCGGCAGCGCGCGCAGGGCGAGGTAGAGCCGCGCCAGCTCGCGGCGCAGCGGGGGAAAGCTCGCCAGCTGCCTCGTACTAAGATCTGGCAGCCGTACCTCGGCGGTTCCCGGGAAACCCGACCCGAGCGCCCGGCGCAGCCCGAAGACCGACAGCGGCCGCACATCGTCGTAGAACAGCCCGCGTCGCAGCCGTACATACCGGTTGGCCCAGGCCCGCGGCAGATAGCCGACGCCCCACAGTCCGACGTGCGGCTCGGCGGCCAGCGTGAGGCGGTTCGGCGTGGACAAAAACAGCGGGGCGCCGCGGTCGAGAACCCTGCCCATTTCGCGAATGGCCTCGAGCGGATCGGCCAGGTGCTCGATCACGTCGGCGGCGATCAGGGCGGCGAACGATCCGTCGCGAAACGGAAGACGCTCGGCCTCGGCGGCCAGCAGCACGCCGCGCCCGTTCAGCCGCTTGCGGGCGAGCACCAGGAAGGCGAGGGAAAGATCGACGCCGGCCACGCCATCCACGCGCTCCGCCGCCACGGCCAGGTGCTGTCCGAACCCGCAGCCGACTTCGAGAACCGCGTCGCCGCGCCGCAGCGGCCGCACCCGCTGCATCTCGTCGAGCGCCGCGCGGGCCTGATCGGCCTCGCCCGCCAGATGCGCCATGTGCCGGGCGTGCAATTCGTCGCTGGCCTCCGGGTGCAGGCGGTAGTAATACTGGGCGAGACCTTCGGCGTCGAGGCTGTTCTCCTTTTCCGCGAGCCGGGCGGCGGTTTCCAGGTCGGCCTCGCAGTCAAAATAGGCCGGCGGCGCGACGCGGAAGTCCGCGATCCCGAAACGAAACGGGTAGCCGCGGCCGCACGCCGGGCAGGAGTAGCCGTCGGTCGAACACGTCAGCGTTCCGCGGCAGACGGGACAGCACAGGTCGATCGTCAAGCGGCTGTTATTATAGCTGTTTCGATTCTCTCCAATGCTGCGCGTGGCGCTCATCGGCCTGGGCGGAGTCGCCGAGCGCATCCACATTCCGGCCTGCCGGCGGGTGAAGGAGATCGAGCTCGCCGGCGCCTGCGAAACCAATCCCGAAACGCGCCGCCGGATGACCGAGAAATTCGGCCTGTCGAAGGTCTACCCGGATGCGGCGACGCTCCTGGCGGCCGAAAAGCCCGAGGCGGCGATCATCGGAACGCCGCCGGACTCGCACCACGAGCTGTGCCTGCTGGCGGTCGGCCACGGCGCGCACGTCTTCTGCGAAAAGCCGTTCCTGCGGACGGTCGAGGAAGCCGACCAGGTCATCGCCGCGGCCCGCGGGAAAAACTTACTGGTCGCAGTGAACAACCAATACCGCTACATGCCGATCTACCAGCGGACGCGCCAGCGGCTGGAGCGCGGCGACTTCGGCCGGCTCTACTTCGTGCAGTGCTGGCAGCAGATGTTTCACCCGCCGACGGCCGAGAAGGTCGCCTGGCGGGCGGCGCTCCGGCAGTCGACGCTCTACGAGTTCGGCACGCACGCCATCGACTTGATCTGCTACTTTTTCGACGCCCTGCCGGAGGCGCTTTCGGCGCAGATTCCGCGCGCCCGGGCCGACTACGAAAGCGACGTGCTGGTGCAGGTGACCCTTCGCTTCCCGGGCGAGCGCGTGGCCACGTTGGCGATGAACCGCGTCAGCCACGCGCCGGAGCGGTACCTCGAGATGCGGCTCGACTGCGAGCGCGCCTCGCTGCGCCTGTCGCTGGGCGGGCGGGCGGGGGCGAGCGTCGAGTGGTCGAAGCGCCTTGGCCGTCCGACGGCGCGCCTGAGCTTCGTAAAGGGGGGCGAGGCCCGCGAGGAATCCGGAGGCCGCTCGGTCGCCTACGTCAGGGAAAAGGAGCCGGCTTTCATGTCCGCCACCGCGACGCATCTCGAGCAGTTCGCCGCCGCGATCCGCAGCGGCGCTCGCGACTATGCCGCGGTCATACACGCCCGCGAAGTTCTGCGACTGGCCCTGGCGGGCTACCAGTCGGCGGCTTCCGGAGAAACCGTGTGGCTCACGCGCGCGGTGCTATGATGGCCGCATCGGAGGCGGTATGGGCACGTTTGTGAAGGTCGCGCGGGTCGGCGAGGTTGCGCCGGGCGCCGGCAAACTCGTGGAGGTAGCGGGCAAGCAGATCGCATTGTTCCACGTGGAACAAAAGTATTACGCGCTCGACAACACCTGCACGCATGCCGGCGGCCCGCTGTCGGAGGGCTACATAGAAGGCCTGGAAGTGGCCTGCCCTTTCCACGGAGCGCATTTCAACCTGGCCACCGGCCAGGCGGTTCTGCCGCCGGCGACGCAAGACGTCGCCTGCTACGCGGTGCGCCAGCAGGGCGACGACATCGAGATCGAGGTCTAGCCGTGGCCGCCTCGCCGCGGGTGATTCAAGGGCTCGACGAGCTCCGGTCGCTGCTGGGACAGGAGATCGCCGCCAGCGAGTGGCTCGAAGTTCCACAAGCGACGATTGACGCTTTCGCTGAGACAACCGGCGATCATCAGTGGATTCACGTGGACACCGAGCGCGCCCGCACCGAATCGCCGTTCGGCCGCACGATCGCCCACGGTTTCCTGACGCTGTCGCTGGTGAGCCAACTGGCTTCGCGCGCCCTCAAGGTCGAGGGCAATTTCAAGATGGGGATCAACTACGGGCTCAACCGCGTGCGGTTTCCGGCGCCGGTGCCGTCGGGCTCGCGCATCCGCGCGCGGTTCAAGCTGCAGGCGCTCGATGATATGGGGCCGGCGGTGCAACTGGTCTGGACTGCTACCGTCGAAGTGGAAGGCGCGAATAAGCCTTCGATGATCGCCGATTGGGTGGTCCGATATTACCGATGAATTGGCTGCAAATTTGCAGCCGCTAAGTCATTGATAATGCAGCAACGCCTCTCCAGCGCAAATCGATCGCCATGAATCGCCGTCGTTTCAGTTGCCTGCGACCGTGATGAGCGGCGCATTGCTGGCCACGCCGCCGATGGTGACCACCAGGGGGTGGTTGCCGGTCGGCCAGGGTGGCAGCCGAAGGTTCGCTTGCAGGGCGCCGACCAGGCCAGGGGTAAGTCCGAGGAACAGGATCTCTGCCGGCTGACCGCCAATGGTCACACTCGACGGCAAACCCCTGACCTCGACCAGAGGCGAAGCCGGGCTGGGAGCGCCCGTCACGGCCGGATTGTTGAAGCCCCCGCCGCCGGTCAGGTAGGCCACCATGGTCGTGCCGGGACCTGTGGGATTGCCGGCGTCGTTGACGCTGAAGTCTTCATTCTGAACCACGGCGCGATTCGTGCCGAAGGTGAAAATCCCGGGAGCGGCGGCCACGATATTCAGCGGGGTTGGAGCGCTGGCGACACCGCCGACCGTGACCACAACCAGTGTCTGGCCCGCCGGCGTCTCGTAGGGAACCTGGGCGTTGATCTGGCCGGGCGCGGCATAGAACAGCGGCGCGGCGCGGCCGCCGATGGCGACCGAAGCGCCCCCGAGGGTAGTAGGAAGAGGCGTAGCGGTGGCGCCGGCGGGGGCGGCGGCCAGCCGTTCGCCGAACAGGCTCACAATGGAGCCGGCGGCTACCCCGAGTGCGGAAGTTGCAAAACTGGCGCCGTTGAGGGACCGGACCTTGGCGTAGTGTGAAGCGGGCCGCCACCATGGCCGCGGGGCGTCGTCGGCGCTATCCGGCGATGTCGACGTCGGTTCGGGCGACGTCGGCGCCCTTGCAAAGCAGCGGCTCGCCGGTGGCCTTGGCGAGGGCGTAGGAGAAACAGTCGCCGAAGTTCAGGCCCGCCGCGTGGCGGCCCATTCCGTACTTGCGATAGGCGGCCCGCGCGATTTCCGCCTGGTCCGAATCGACCGGCACAATTTCGAACCGCGCCCGGTGTAAGAACAAGTCCAGCTCGCGGCCGGCCGCCTCGCCCAACCGCCGTTCCAGGGCGATGCCGGCTTCGACGAGCGTCGCCGCTGAGAGCAGTCGTCGCGAGTCGGACTCGATCAGCTCATCGAACCGTCTTCTTTCCGGCTCGTCGAGGAGAATGGCGAGCAGCGCCGATGCGTCGACAACCATCAGCTCGGCAACCCGTGTTCGTCGTAGCCGAGGATTTCGTCCGCGGGGCGATCGTCCAGCACCGGCAGCGCAGCGCAGCGCTTCGCGATTGCATCGAGCTCATCGGCCAGAGATCTGGCCCGCTTGCGGGGGGCGACTCGCTCCAGCCGCTCACGTAGGGCAGTTCGAACAGCATCGGTCAAGGTCTCGCCGGTGGCCTCGGACAGCCTCCGGGCCAGCCGGTCCGCTTCGACGTCCTTAATGCTGAGGGCCATTTCTACCTCTATAGAATCCTATCAAGATTCTAGAATTCTGGCAAGCGTTTCGAGACGTGGAGTTGGTAAGCGCGCGGGGTTTCGACTACCGCAGGTCGACCGCCAGGATGGCGCGCCGGTCCCGGACGTAGAGCGTCGTTGCGGACAGCGACGGGGCGGTCCATGCGTTCTTGGTTCCCAGGGGACGGCTCCAAAGGACCTTCGGGCCGGCGGCCGGCCAATCGGCGGCTAGGCCCTTGGCTGGAGATGTAAAGTTGCGATTCGGGCCGCCGAACTGGGGCCACTCGGAGGCGGAGGAAGTCGTGGCCAGCGCCGCGGCGAGCAGGAGTGCGGTGCGCATGTGGTATTAGACGCCGCCCGGAAGCGGGCCGATCTTACCAGGGCGAAGGGCCGCCGATCCGGTGCGCGAAATAGATGTCTGGAGACCAGCCGGAGCGGTCCAGTTCTTCGCGAGTCACCGGCGCCGCCGGCACGACGCCGCGGAAGCGCGGCAAGGCAATCACCTCGAGCCGGCCCTCGGATGCAGGAATCGCCAGCACCGACTTGGGGTGAAAGCGGCCGTCGGGCCCGCGCACAAACGGGCGCAGGTGGGGAAAGTCCTGGCGAGTGATGCGACGGGTCCGGTCCCGGTTGTAAAGAGCCAACTCGCCTCGGTCGTTGACCAGCAACTCTCGCGCTCCCAGGAGCTCCAGGGCGGCGCCGGCGTGGTGCTGCAGGGCGCCGCGGAGCGCCCAACTGGCGCCCAGAATAAAGCTGGGGGCCGGCCCGGTGGCGTGTGGAGCCCCGGAGAAGATCAGCATGTCGAAGGCGCGAAACGGCCGAGCGGCCGCGATGGCGTCGAGGACGCTGCGGGCCTCGCGGCTCTCCGGAACCCAGCATTGACGGATCTCGAAGTAGGTCAGGGAGACGCAGTAGGCGATGGCGAGCAAAGCCGTGGCGACCGGCGCCGGTCCTTTCAGCAGACTCAACAGCGCCACGCCGGCAGGGACCAGAAAGAGCGACGGAGCGTGCAAGTATCGCCATTCGACTCCCGGGAGCAGCGCCACGGGGAGGTAGGTCAGCGCGGCGGCCGCCGCTGACCAGAGAAACAGCTTCAGCAGCCGCGCCGGGGGCGGGGAACCGTCTCGAACACGCCGCCCACACCAAAAAAACGCCGCGCCCGCCAGCGCCAACAGCGCCATCAACGCCAGCTCCGGGCGCCAGCGAGGGCTCCATTCGGCCACGCCCGGAAGCAGCCCCAGGGAGGCCGCCAGAGTCTTGACGAACGGCAAGAGGCTCCAGGCGCCGCCGGTGTAGCGCAACGCGAACGTGCCTCGCACCGGGACATTGTTAACTAGAAATACATATGCGGCGAGCAAGACGATCAGGGTCGCCAGGTGGGCCGCCGACCACCGCAGCAAGCGGCCCCTAGCGGCCGGCGAGCCAAACAGCAAAGCGGTCAGGGGCATCAGCAGTAGGAGCGCGGGAAGGGTTTGCTCGCCGGCAAAAGCGACGGGCAAGGCCAGCGCGGCGTCCTTCCAGCCGTAGCCGGGAGGATCCGCGACGGCCAGTTTCTTCCAGGACCGATAAAACCAGAGCATCAAGAACAGCGGGGGCCAATAGTAGTTGCCCAGCGGCCACAACAGGTTGTTGCTGGCGGCGGGGAACACGGCGAAGACGGCGCCGGCAAGAAAGCCGGCGCGCTCGTCGGCGGCGAGCAGCGAAATCGCGCGGCCCAGGAGCACGGACGTAACGCAGTGCGCCGTCCAGGCCAAGAGGAAATACGGCCACCCGGCAAAACCCGCCACCCACGACAGAGCGTAGACCGGGACAAAGCTGGCCCAGAAAATGCGGAACTGTCCCCACCAGGTGTTGTCGACCAGGCGGCCGAGGAAGCCCGCGGCTCCGGCGACTCCCGCTGTCCGAGCCTCGCGAAAGATCTCGAGAATCGTCCAGTCGTCGAGGACGGGCAAGGCATGAGGCAGATATAGAAGATACACCGCGCTCAGGCAGGCGTAAACGGCCAGCATGGCGGCGGCGAGGGATCGGCCGTTCGGCACGCCCCATGATAGACGAGGACGGCGGAAGTTGACGACAGCCGGCTGGTTCCCTACACTCGTGGATTCGAAGCCGGACTTTGGCAGTGGACACCGACGTTCTCCAGCAAGTTCTTCGACAGGCGCGTCTGCCGGAGCAGGAGGTGATGCGCCGCGTCGAGAAGGCGACCGATCCGGATTACTGGCGGAAGCTGATCCCGGGCCTTTCCGTGGGCGGCTCCGTCTCGGGGGATGCTCTCGAAGCGGCGCCGCTCGACGCGCGGCGCAGGAGCGAGCTGGCGGGGCAGATCCGCGAGGCGGGCTACTTCCAGACCGCGCCGTTGCTCGAAGCTTCGCTGATGGAGCGGATGAGGAACGGCGTGGAAGTTCTCCGCCGCGAGCAGTGGCTGCCGGTGTTCGCGTTCGTCTACGACGAATTCTGGCAGGTCACGCGGACGCCTTCCGTGAGCGGCCTGCTGGCAGAGGTTTTGGGACCCGGCTACCGGCAAAACGCCCGGATCTGGTGCTTCTATATACCACCGGTAGGCGGATCGCGCGGCTGGAAGCCGCACGTCGACGGCTACGACAAACCCAACCGCATGGTGGTGTGGGTTCCTCTTAGCGACGCGACGGTCGAAAACGGCTGCATCTATGTGATCCCGCCGCGGCTGATTCCGGAGGAAGTCCGCGACTTCTCGGGGCTGCGCAGCGTGGCGGCGCAGCACGTCAGCGCCCTGCTGCATGCCAGTCACGCGCTGCCGGCGGCGGCGGGATCGGTCCTGGGGTGGAACTTTCAGGTGATTCACTGGGGCTCGACTTGCGGGCGAGCGGAGCATCCGCGGATCAGCGTGTCGGTGGAGTTTCTCGGCGAGCGCGAGGAGCCGCACCCGGATGAAGTTCCGTTGATGGCGGGGCGCGGGGCGCCGCCGGAATTCGTCCACCGCCTGCGCGCCATCGGCAAGGCGATTCTGGACTATCCGAGGTTCGAGGCGCGGCTGGTTCGTTATCAGGGGCTGGCGGAGCGGCTGCTCGCGGCCATCTAAAGCATTTTCACCGCGGAGGCGCAGAGGCCGCAGAGAAGACCGGCAAGATTTTTCTCAGCGCACTCTGCGTCTCTGCGGTAATAGCAGCCCCAGACTTCACTGATAGGTCACATAGAACGGCGAGGTCCAGGCGATCTCGGGGTCGCCGCCGGGATTCTCGGGGTCGCGCTGGAAGACGCGGATGTAGTAATAACTGCGACCTGGGCGGGCCTCGGCGTCGCGCCAGCGGAGGGCGGCCGTCCGCGTCCCGGGCGACTGCGTGAAGACGTACTTGCCGTCCTTGACCACGTCGATGCGGAGGATGGTGTCGGGGACCTCGACGGCGGCGGTAATCTCCGGCGGGTGGGAGGCGCGCGCCGTGAACTGCTCGCCGACCAGGCGGCCGCCGGCCGAGGCCTTGACGATGATCTCGTCGCTCGCGGCGTAGGTGCGGCGCGCCAGCATGGCGTCGAACAGCGCTTCGCGCGTGATGTCGCTAACCCACACGGCGGCCCAACTGTTGTGGGTGGAGCGATGGTCGCTGAAGGAGACGAACCCGTAGATGTTGCCCTTGGCCAGCGCGTCCTGGGCGAAGTGGCCGGGCTCGTCGGTCTGGGTGCCGCCGCGTTTTTCCTTGTCGGGCAGGCGCCAGGCCTCGTAGCTGCCGCGGGCGCCCTGGTAGATCTCAAGCAGACAGTCGAAGCGGGCGTTCGGCCAGTTCCAGTCGGCCAGCGGTCCGGCGGCGAAGGTGTGGGGCACGATCACCGCTTTCTGGCCCGGCTGCGCGAGGACATTCTTCTCCATCCATTCCCACAGCGCCGGCGGGGCATTGTCGGGCGCTTCGAGGCCGCGGCTGCGGTCGATCATCCGGAGGGGCGCGCCACGCTTCAGGAACAGGATGTTGCGGTGGCCGCCGGGGCGGTTCATGGAGTGCTCGTAGCTGTAGAGTCCGAGGAACACCGGCGGGTGCGTCATCAGATCGACCGTCTTCTGCACCGTCCACCACTGGTAGTCGCGCAGGCCGTCGGGCCAGGCGCCGCCGACGACCTCGTTGTGGTCGCTGGTGCCGAGGAAGTCGAGCTGGGCGGCGTCCAGGGCGTAGCGATAGGTATCGAGCAGCGAGGCGTCCACGCCGCTGTGGCCGCGGATGTCGGTGTGGCGGTGGCAGTCGCCGAGCAGCAGCGTGTAAGTCTTGCCGCCGGCCTGCTGTGTGGCCCGGCGGCGCGGCGTGAAGCCGGATCCGAGCTGCGCGAACGCCACGGGCGCGAGCGCCGCCTCGGCCGGCGCGGACTTGTCGAGCGACGCCAACCAGACGTTGTAATGCAGGGCGTGCGACTGGTCTTTCGGGACGGCCGTCGGCGAGCGCCCGTCGCTCGAGTAGACGACGCGCAAGCCGCCGCCGGGCGCCGCGGCCAGGCCGGCGCGCTGCGTGTTTTGTCCGGAGCTGGCGCCGAGCCGCAGCGGCACGGTCCAGCCGCCGGCGCCGAGCCGCGTCGCATAGAAATGATAGATCTCGTGCGGCTGCGTGTCGGTCCAGTGCCGGAAGATCATCCAGAGCGCCCCGCCGCCGTCGACCGCCAGGTGAGGCAGCTCGGCGTAGCGCTCCATGCGGCCGGTGAGGATCTTGCGGACGTCGGCGACGGGCGTCATGACGCGCCCGCCGGTCCAGACGCGGACGCCGAGTGAGCGCGAGAAGTGCAGCCCGCGATTGCCCGGGGCGGCGCTCGAGGTCGACAGGTCCTTGCCCCAGTTCTCGCCGCCCTCGTCCCAGGCGATCCAGACGCGGTCCTGGCGGTCGACGGCGACGGCGGAATGAAACTGCGCCGTGGTGTCACTGGTGATGGGTATGGGGGACGACGTCCGCACGCCATCGAACGACGCCAGGAACACGTCGTAGTTGCCGGTGTGGTAGCTGTCCCAGCCGATCCAGGCCGTGCCGCGGGAATCGAGCGCGATGGCCGGCTCCCAGTCGTTGGCGGCGCTGGGGGAGACGCGCACTTCCGGTCCCCACCGGCGGTTGGTCCAGCGCCGCGCGTAGATGTCGCTCTGGCCGTTGCGGAACGATTGCCAGACGACGGTTACGCTGCCTTTAGGGTCGGCGGCGGCGCGGGCGTTGAAGTCGGCGTGCGGCGCGCGGGTCAGGCGCTCCGTCGCGCCCGCTTGGCCGCCCGAGGAAATCGTGGCCGCGAACAGCTCGAAGCCGGCCCCGGCCCGGCCCGACCATACTGCTAATGCCGTCCCGCCCGGCAGCGCCACGATGGCCGGCGAGTAGTGGTCGTCCGAGCCGTCTTCGAGCGCGACCGGCTCCTGCCATTCGCCGGCGGCCGATTGCCGGCGCGCGACCACGCGGTCGCGGTCCTTGCCGTCCCACTCGACGTACACGGTCCACAGCGAGCCGTCCGCGGCCGCCGCCACCGCCGGCCAGTCGGAAGTTACCTCCGGCCGGCTGACGCGCAGGGCCGCCACCTCGCCGGCGATCGCGGCGGGCGGGAGTCCCGGCTCTTTCTGCTGCTTCTTCGGCGCCGCCTTCTGGGCCGGCCGCTGCGCCTGTGAGAGCGCCGCCAACCCGGCCACGACCGCGACAATCACGAACGACCAAGGCGGTTTCGGCATGTCGTCTACGCTAACATAGGTGAGGATCCCAGGAAGATGCCGGGCATTCAACGTGCTTCGAGAAGAACCGAGGGGAAGGCACGTGCGCGAAGCAGGTTGGTCAAGCGCTCCGCCGGCGACGAGGCGGACGTCATTATCAGCGACCGCAGGATGAGACGGCCGGGCAAGACGATCTCCCTCGGCAAAGCCATGCGCGGCCTCGGCTATGATCTGGACCGTCGGGGCCCGGGACGAGGAAGTTCCCGCCGAGGTGGCCGATCTCCCGCTGGGCCGGGCTAAAGCCCGGCCGCGGCCTGAAGGCCGCCCCACCTAGGCACACCTGTGAACGCCGGTCACAGCCTCACGACGCGCGACCCCAGCAGCGTCAACACTTTCCGTTTGGCACGCGACTTGCATCCTTGGTCGTTCATGAGACTCGCAGCCATCCTAAGCGCGTTGCTGTGGGCGTCGCCGGCGACGGCCCAGGAGCCGGCGCCCGAAGCCAACGTCAACGAGCGGTATACGGTCGAGAGCGTCGCGATCACCGGCGTTCCGGAAACCCAGCTTCGCAAGGAGCTGCACGAAGACCTTCAGAAGCTCGTCGGGCAAAAGTTCAGTCAGAAGGCGCTGGACGATCTGACGAAACGCCTGCGCGACGAACTTCCCGGCCGCACGGTCGTCCAGACAGTGACACGCGGCGACAAGCCAGAGCACGTCAAGGTCGTGCTGGACGTGGCCGAGCGAAAAGACGAACGGTTCGACGTTTCGATCTCCAGGTTTCTCTATCACTCCAAGCAGGGCTGGAGCGGAAAGGTGGTCGCCGACTGGGGGTTAGACTACGCGGCTAGCGTGATCCTTGGGTTGGTGAGCGACGCCGACGATCTGCTCGAACGCTACGCCGGCCTGGTCGGCGGATTCCAGAGCAAGAAAGTTGTCAGCGACCGGGTGCGGCTCAGGTTTCTGTTCGAGACCTACCACCAGCAGTGGAATGGCGCGACGCTCGAGGCGCTCGAGGAGCGGCCCGATGTGCCCGGCATCTACCGCACGCGTAAGAGCTTCGCGCCGACGCTGACGGTTGCGCCGCTTCGGCCGCTGGAGCTGAGCTTCGGAACGAGCTTCCAGTTCGTCCAGACGCAGTTCCCGGCGGCGCGCACCGAGGCCGCGCACGCGGCGGTCGCCGAGGTGCGGTATCAGCAGCAGTTCCGCGACGCGGCCCTCCACCGTCACTATGTAGCGGCCAACTACAGCCTGCGGGCCGCCAACCGGACGCTGCAGAGCGACTTCGTTTACACGCGGCACCGGGCGGAGTTCGGGTACAAGCTGTCGAACCGGCGACAGTCGCTGCTGGTGGTAGCCACCGCCGGACGGCTGACCGGCCGCGCCCCGCTGTTCGAGCGCTTCACACTGGGTAATAGCGCGACACTCAGGGGCTGGCACAAGTTCGACGTGGCGCCGCTCGGCGGCACGCGCCTGGCGCACAACACGCTGGAGTATCGCTACCGCCTCTTTCAGGCCTTCTACGACGCCGGGGCGGTTTGGGATCGCGGCCAGCGCGCGGTGACGAAACATGCCGTGGGGTTCGGTTTCCGCCAAGACAAGGGGCCGGCGCGGGTGATGATGCCCGGCTTCTTCGGGTCGGTGGCCTTTCCGGTGAAGAGCGGCCGCATGGAACCGATCTTCATGATCGGCCTGAACTTCTGATGAGCGATCCGGCGCGCCGGCGCATCCATCGCTTCTGCATACTGATAGTAGCGTCGGCGGCGGTGTGCGGCGCGCAGGGCCTCCAGGTGCGGCTGGAGGGCGACCGGCTGCGCGTGTCCGCTCCCGGGCTGCGCTTCCTCGCGGGCAAACCGCTGGAGCGGCTGCGCAACGGCGCCGCCGTCGCCTACGACGCGCAGGTAACGCTGGCGACCGACATCGGGTTCGCGGTTCGCGAGCGGGCCGCCGAGCGGTTCGTCGTGAGCTACGACTTGTGGGAGGAGCGGTTCTCGGTAGCTGCTAGTCTCTCGGCATGGCACTGACCCGGCGGATAGCCGGAGGTCCCCCTTTCTAGATTCTAGCGCCGGTGAAGACCGAAGCAAGGTGTTGATGGCTGCGATGGCGTAGCAGAGGCCGTGCGCCCTTGGCTTGGGCGCCGAGGCGCTTTCGTTTTGCGGCACTCGATAGATCAGGATGGAGTGGCCCACTCGATCGTCCGGCGCGCGCCGGCGGAAATAGCGAAAGTAATCGCGATACGGCAAGGCGAAGAAGTGTCCCGGCAGGAGCGTGGCGCTCACCGCGTAGAGGCCGGGCTGCGGGGTCCACACCATCTCTCTCACCAGGTCGGGGCTCCAGGGCGGCGGCAGGCGGATGCTGTCGTCCAGTCCGTAGCGATGCAGCTTGTCGAAGCCGAAGTAGAATAGCTTGAGGTCGCGCAGGCGGTTGCGGCGGACGTACTCCGCCAGCCGCGGCAGGTCCTGGCCCCAGTCGAGGTTGCTGTCGACCAAGTACCTAGAGCCTTCCTTAGGGCCGCCGGCCCATTCGTTGAAATAGGCGATGCCCTGCGGATAAATCGACAGGGAAGCGGCGAGGAGCCAGGCGAACGCCGCGGCCAGCGCGGCGCGACCGCGGCGGCTGGCCAGGCCGCGCTCGATGGCGTAGCCGCCTATCAGCAGTAGGAAAGGGAAGACCGGCATCACCAGCCGCACGCCCAGTTGGAGATTCGAGCGCATCGCCACCGCGAGGTACACCGGTCCGGCGGCCAGCAGGAACGCCTCCGCCGCCGATCCGCGGCCGGCGAGCCGCCGCCGCACGAGGAGGATGACTCCGCCAGCGAAAAGAATCTGCAGCGCGATCGGCGTCTTCAGCGCCAGGGCCAGCGGGTAGTAGCCCAGGTGGCGTTCCGTCAGGATCCCGCCCAGCATGTAGCTGGTAGGAAGGTCGAGCTCGTTGGAGCGCAGGGAGCGCGCGCCGCGCTGGGCGTCGGCCGGCGTCGGGATCCAGCGAAAAACGGAGGCCGCGCGCAGCATCGGCTCCGGAAATTGCCGCCGCCCGCGCATCTCGCGGAAATCCTCGTCGGTGAGGCGTCGCATGTCGAACTTGTAGGCGGCGATCCAGCCCGCATACGGAACGAGCGTCACCGACGCCACGGCCGCCGGCAGCCATCGGCCGAGCGGCCGCGGCCCGCGCACCACGCGCGCCATCACCAGCAGCACGCCGAGCGGCCACACCACCAGCAGCGACATCTTCGCGAGGATCGCCAGCAGCACGCTTCCACCGAGCAGCAGCGACCGGCGCGCGCCGGGCTCGATCCAAAACCGCCATCCGCAGAACGCGAACAGCAGATAGGTGAACGCGCTCGCCAGGTCGGACTTGACCAGGCAGCCGTGCGCCAGCGCGGTCGGCTCGAGCACCGCCGCCGCGAGCAGCAGCAGCGCCGCGCCGCGCCCGAACAGCAGCCGGCCCCAGCGCCAGACGAGCAGCGCCGTCAGCAGCGGAAAAATCGTCAGCACCAGCCGCATCAGGTAAACGAGCTCCTGGATTCGCGCCGGCGACAGCCGGTCGAGAATGTCCGACGCCACGTTCGCCTTGATCCCGATCTTCCAGCTTTCCACCTCGGGGAAGAGCGGGATTTCGAGCGCCCGCGGGATCCAGCCGGTCAGGATCTTGATCAGCGGCGGCAGGTCGATCGGGAACAGGTCGGGCTTGTCGAGCCAGTAGAGGTAGGCATCGAGCATGTGGGCCGGCTCATCGACGGTCAGGCCCACGCGCCAGGCCTGCCAGCCCAGCGCCAATAGGTATAAGCCCAGGAACACGGCGACCAGCAGGCGCTCCCGGGGCGTCGTACGAACTGCGTCCATGCGTGATTACACTATAACCATGTATTTTCTCGGCGTCGACGGGGGGCAGTCGAGCACCACCGCCGTGATCGGGGACGAGACGGGGCGGATCCTGGGCCGCGGCGAGGCCGGACCTTGCAACCACGTGGAATCGGAGGCCGGGCGGGCCAAGCTCGAGGCGGCGGTGGCGGCGTCGGTGGCGGCCGCGGCGCGCGCCGCCGGCCTGGTGGAGCCCGTCGAATTCGCGGCGGCCTGCTGCGGCATGAGCGGCGGCCCCGCAGACAAGCGCGACCTGATCGCCTCGCTGGTCCGGGCGCGGCAACTGGAAGTAACCGACGACGCGCGCATCGCGCTGTGGGGCGCCACGGCGGGCGGTGCGGGCATCATCGTGATTGCCGGCACCGGCTCGATCGCCTTCGGCCGCGACGCCCGGGGCCGCCTGGCTCGCGCCGGCGGCTGGGGATACATCTTCGGCGACGAGGGCAGCGGCTTCGACATCGCGCGGCAGGCGCTGCGCGCCGCGCTGCGACAGGAAGAGGGCTGGGGTCCGCCGACCTCGCTGGGCCAACGGCTGCTCGAAGTCACAGGGGCAGGCACCGCCAACGAGCTGCTGCATCTCTTCTATACGCGCGACTATCCGCGCGACCGCGTGGCGGCGTTCGCCCCGCTGGTGGACGCCGCGGGCGATGCCGGAGACGCCGTGGCCCAGGAGATTCTGCGCGGCGCGGCCCGCTCGCTCGCCGAGCTGGCGCGAAGCGTTCAGGCCCGGCTGTTCAGCCCGGGCGAAGGTGTGTACATATCGCCCATAGGCGGCGTCTTCCGAAGCCCGCTGGTGGCTCGAAGCTTTCGCGATCTTGTGGAACGGGAACCCGGCTCGGTCGTGGGCGCCCCGAAGCACGACCCCGCTTGCGGCGCGCTGTTGCTGGCTTACGAAGCTGCCGGGATCCTACTCCGCGATCTCCGCCTGCTCTAAGAAGCAGCTCTCGAACCCGCGATCCAGCAGGTCCTCGGTCAGCTCCTCGGGCAGCCGCTCGAAGCGCATCAAGTCCTGGGCGTGGCCGACGACGTCCCTCGGATGGCAGCGCCGGAACTTCTTGCCCGTCTGCCGGTAGTGCTTCTCGACGAAGTTATCGATCAGGCTGCGCGAGCAGAACAGGTTCTCCGCCAGGCAGTACCGCTCGAAGATCTCGACGAATTCCTCTTCGCTGGGGTTCTTCAGGAACATCTTGTACTGGATGCGGCGCAGGAACGCCTCGTCGCCCAGCGACTGCGGGTCGAGGTTCGTCGAGAAGATCAGGAAAGCCTCGAAGGGGACCTCGACCTTGCCGCCGGTGTGGAACGTCAGGTAGTCGACGTGGCGGTCCATGGGGATGATCCAGCGGTTGAGCAGCGCGGCCGGCGACACTTGCTGGCGCCCGAAGTCGTCGATCAGATAGATGCCGTTGTTGGCCTTGAGCTGGAACGGCGCGTCATAGACCTTGGCGGTGGGGTTGAAACTGAGGTCCAGCATGTCGAGCGTCAGCTCGCCGCCGGTGACGATGAACGGCCGGCGGCAGCGCACCCAGCGGGCGTCATAGAGGGGATCATCGGACAGCGAGGACGTGGAATCCTCGTCCGATTCGGCGGGCCGGTGGTGAATCGGGTCGAACATCTGGATGATCATGCCCTGCGCCTCGATGGCGTAGGGCACGTAGACGCTGGAGCCTTCCAGGTTGTTCAGCGCCTCCGACATATAGGTCTTGCCATTACCTGGCTGCCCGTAGATCAGCAGCGACTTGCCGGCGTTGACCGCCGGTCCCATCTTGACCAGCATCAGGTCGGTGACCACCATGTGCTGGAAGGCCAGCGCCAAGGCGTCTTTGCTCACCCAGTCCTGCCGGGGGCGCTGCGCGCGCACCGCCTGGACGTACTGCGAAATCGGCACCGGAGTCCTGCCGCTGTACTGGTTGATCTCCTGGTACTCGCGGGCGCGGCTGCGGCCCGCCTCCGACAGCGCGAACACCGCCGAGACGTTGCCGTATCCGGAGGAACGCTTCACCTCCACTTGCCGCGTGCGCTTCAGGAACTCGAGCACGGCGTCGATGACGCTGAACTTCAGGCCCACCGACCGGGCCAGCTCGCGGCCCACGGTCTCGCCCTGAAAGTAGAGGATCTTGACGATGATCTGCTCGACGACGCTGGCCGGCACGCCGGTCTGCTCGATGGTCTGCGGCACCGGCGGCACATAGGCATCGTCGTTCAGGTTGAAGGAGAATTCGGCGAGCTGAGGAAGACTCATGGACACCTCGCGGGCTGGGCGTGGACGCCGAGCCGCGCTAGGCCAGTATGCGCGAGCGGCGGCGCTCGTAGTACCGGGGAAGCGACGTAATTGGGGGGCGGCGAATCGCTCTACGCCGGGAGTCTTATGCCGGGAGTGATACTCGCCGCGGTCGTCAGAAGACGCGCGATTTCAGTCGCGCCACGTTAAACGCGGCCGTGTCGGCGATCGCCATCACCGCCATCACGCCGGCCTGGACGGGATCGGTGACGACCAGATCGGCGGCTTCCGGAACGCTGCCCGCCATGTTGAGAGAAATCACGAGCAGCCCTTTTTCGCGGACCTCGCGCACGGCCTGCTCGATCTCGCCGCCCATCAGCGAGCCGGCCAGCACCAGGGCTTTGGCCCGCGGCAGCCGCGCCACGGCGCGCACCGCCTCGGCCAGCGCCTTCTCGCCGACCAGCGGGATGGTGTCCACGGAGATGTGTTCGCCGCGGATGTTGTGCCGGTCGGCTTCCGAGATGGCTCCGATAGCTACTTGTCCGACCTGCGCCCCGCCTCCCACGATGATCAGGCGTTTTCCGTAGACCTTCTGGAGCGTGTCGGTGCGCCGGACGCTTCGAACGATTTCGAGCGCGCGCATCTGCTGCTCGATGGCGCCGATGGCGTCGGAGCCGGCCCCGGCGACCTCGAAGAAAACCGTGGCCGACGGTTTTTCGCCGTCCAGAATCGCCACCGAAGTGATATCGCCGCCGCCGCGGAAGATCACCCCGGTGAGCAGGTGCAGCACGCCCGGGCCGTTGCGGACCTCCACCAGCAGACCGACCGGCTCGTGCGCCGTGGATGGGTCGGACATGAGGCTAGTGTAGCGCGGCGGAGCTGAACCAAAGGCAAGTCAAAAGGCAAAAGTCAAAAGTTCGCGATGAGCGGCTGCGCCGGGCTCTTGTTGGGCCGCGCTTCGCGCGGCGGCCGGGCGGCAGAGATGGCACAGCGCGGCGAGCCGCAACCAAACGCGGCTCGCCGCGCGGGGGTCGGGGGCTGGGGGATGGGGGCCGGAGCGGAGGCGAAAAATCTTCGCGGGCCGAATGAAATGCGGGGATAGTCGTATAGAGGGATAATGAAGCAGGATGCGCGCTGTCGTATTCTCGGCGGGCGGTTCGTTCGGCGCTTACCAGGCCGGCGTTTGGCGGGCGCTCGAGGAATTGGACTTCCGGCCGCAAGTCGTCGCCGGAACTTCCGCCGGCTCGCTCAACGCTGCTGCCGTGGCACGCGGCGCGCGCGCCGCGTGGATCGAGCAGCTCTGGCGCGATCCGTCCGCTGACGTCTTCCGCTGGAACTGGCCGCCGCGCGGGCTGGGACTGCTGAGCGCGCGGCGGCTCGAACGCCGGCTCGTGGAGATGCTGGAGCAGTTTCCGCGCCTGACGCCCGGGATGCGTTTGCGCGTCACACTGACGGAGCTGCGGTCACTGGCCATACGGACGTTCGCGGACGAGCGGGTGACGCTTCCGGTGTTGCTGGGCTCCTGCGCCATCCCGGGCATTTTCCCGCCCGTGCGGCTCGACGGCCGCCGGTATTGCGACGGGGGCGTGTTTTGCCGCGCGCCGGTGGCGGCGGCGATCGAAGCGGGGGGCGCCGACATCCTCGTCGTCGACGTGCTGGATCCTCCGCCGTCGCGTCTGGCCGGCGCGCTGATCGACGCGGGCATCCGCGCTCGCGCCTGGCTGCGTGGCGAAGCGCCTCAGACCGCAATCCCTCCGCCGGTGCGGGTGCGCGTGATCTCGCCGCGGGAGCCCCTGGGGCGCGTGCGAGACATCTTGCGGTGGGATCCGCGGCTGATCGACCGCTGGATCGAGACGGGCTACCGCGACGCGCTGGCCGCCCTCGACTTTTCCCCAGCGGCGCTCGCGACCGCCAGCGCCGCGCACGCCAGCAGCCCCAGCGCGGTGAGCGCCGCCCCTAGATAGACCGAGTAGGGTCGATAGGCCATCTCGATGCTGTGCTCGCCGGCGGGGACGACGACGCCGCGCAGCGCCCCGAGCGGCGCGTGCAGCTCGGCCGGCTGACCGTCGACGCTGGCCTCCCAGCCGGGGAAGTGTGGCTCGGCGAACACCAGCATCGCCGGGCAAGGCGTCACGCTGCGCGCCGCCAGCCGGTGAATCCCGCGGCCGGTGATCTCGACTTTCGATTCGCCCGCGCACGGCTCGATCTTCGGCACAGGCGCCGCGCCGGCGATCAGAAACGTTTCGCGCCGCGGGTCGAACTCGGGCGAGCGAAACAGGGCGGCCGCTTCGGCGGCGTCCCGCGCGGCGCGCACACGGCCGACAACCCACGCCCGCGGAAACGCGTCCGGATTGCGGAACACCTTCCACCCGGTCGCGGGATCGGCGTAAACCTCCACCTGCTGCGACCGCGCCGGCTCCTTGGCGACTACGTACACCGTGTTGAGCACTAGGGTCGCCCGGCCCCAGTCCCAGCCCACGAAATCGTAGAGCTTGTCGGATACCGACACGAGATACCCGCGCGTGCTCTCCAGGCCCTCCCAGTCGCCGAGGTTGGCGGGGAGCTGGTCTTGGGAAGCGACGTCGAAGCGAAACGGCTCGGGAGTCTGTTTCTGCTGCGCCTTGAGGAATCCGGTCCAGCCGGAGCTTTCGGTGAGCTTCCGCAGGTAAAGCGCGCGCTTGGGGTCGTCCCGGTGGGAGAGGAAGAAGTGACTCGTAGTACTCAGCTCGAAGAGCATCAGCAGCAGCACCGAGACCCGCGTCGCGCGCGGCGAAACGAGCCCCTGGTGGTAACCCGTCACGAGCCCCGCCAGCAGCATCGCCACCACCGAAGCCAGGATCACTTGGTCGCCCGGCTCGGTCTGGAACTTCAGGTTCAGATACAGCCAGAACAGCAGGCCCCACGAGAACAGGCCGATCGAGACCAATCCTTTGGCGATCCGGCTCCGCCAGCGTTCCCAGGCCGCGTCCTGCGAGCCGAGAAACAGATCGAGACCCTGGGCAGCCAGGGCGAAAGCCGCAAACTGAAAGACGAAAATCGCATGGCCCGGGCTGCGCGCCTTGTCGATGAACGGCGCCAGCGTGTAGATCCAGCCGTGAAACAGCGAGTAGTGCCCGGCCGCGTAGGCCAGCGCCGCGAGCGCCAGAGCCGCGTAGAGCCTTACCGTTGCCCGGCTCCAGCCCACAGCCACGGCAAAAACCGCGAAGCTCAGCGCGACAAACCCGAGGAACGGATCCGTCGTCAGGTGGGCCTTGGGGATTACGGTGCCCAGCAGCGACAGCGGAAAAATCCCGTAGTTGTGGTGCGCGTAGTAGGGGACGCTGTCCTGCATGCGGACGGGGCGCTCCGCCGTCACCCAGCGGTAGGCTTGCGAGCCGTACTCCCAGGCGGGCAGCCATTGCAATGCGCCGGTCAGCACCGCAAACAAAACCACGATGCCGAAAAGCGCGGGGAGCCGCCGCCGCTCGCCGCGCCGGATCGCGATAAACCAGGCGAACACTCCAGTCAAGGCCAGCGCCGTGAACATCGGCGCCTGGTGATGTCCGCTGAGCAGGGAAACGCCGATGGTCGCGCCACACAGCGCGGCGCTCGAAACGCCGCGGCGGCTCCAGCCTCGGTCCACCGCGCGATGTAGGAACAGAAACACCAGCGGAATCCACAGCGCGCCATTGAGCATCTGCGGCCAGGCCGTCGTGCCGAGGTATCCTCCAAACGAAAACGCGCACCCCGCCAGGATCGACGCGTAGCGGCTCGACTCCAGTCGCCGGCAGAACGCGTACATGAACAGCGCCGCCAGCAAGTGCATCACGACGAAGTGGTAGTGCAGGTAATCGCGCCGCAAGTGGCCGTTCTTGAGCGGCGCCAAAAACAGCGGCCAGTTGAGCGGAAACGCCCCGCCCGGCTGCATCTGCCCGATCACCGGCTGGCCCGACCACTGGTGCGGATCCCACAACGGAAAGACTCCCTCGTGCCAGGCCCGCGCCTGGAACTGATACCAGGGGAGCACCTGGTAGGCCAGGTCCGGCGTCTCCATGTAGGTGAACTGCGAGCTGAGAGAGAGCTTCCAGTAGAATCCGATCGTCAGTAGCAGCAGTACCAGTAGGGGCCGCCGGTCGAAGAAATCAGGGGTCGGGGGTCGGGGGTCGGGGGTTGGGGGTCGGGGGTCGGGCGTTGGGGGCGGGACTCCGGGGCCGCTGGTCATCGGGTTTGGCCGTCTTGCGTTCGAGCTCGGTGATCTTCTTTTGTACCGCAGGCTTGCGGCCGGCGGTCGGGGCAAGCTCCAGATATTTTTGATATGCGGCCAGGGCGAGCGCCGGCTCGTCCAGCTTTTCCCGCGCCTCGCCGAGTTTGTAGTACGCCTCGGCCAGCCCCGGCTCCCACTTGGTGGCGCGCTCGTACCGCAAGGCGGCGGCGCGGAAGCTGCCCTTCTTGAAGTAGAAGTCGCCGACCTTCATCTCCTTGCGCGCCTGGATGGGGTTGAAGGTGTACTCCGGTTCGACGCCTTCTTCCTCGGGCTCGGGGTCGGGCGGCGGCGCGGGGCGCCGCTGCTGGGCGGCGAGCAATACGGCCGCGCAGCAGAGCATCATCAACAGCCAGCGAGCGATCACCAATCGAATTATATCGTGCCCGCCGCGCCGGTTCGGTTCTCAAAATTTGTGGAGTTCTCGGACAAGCCTCTGGATGTGGGAGAGCGCCTCGCCATTCGCAAAAGCCCGCACGTCCACGCGAGACTCCTGAACGTCCAGCGCTCGATGGAGATCAGTGTCCATGTGATATTCCACCGTCAGCGCCTGAATTGTATCCCCCGGATAGAGTCGTCGCTGGCCTGTCTGACGGAAGAAGCGGTGAGTTTCCGTGGCCCGATCCTTCTGCTCCGCCGCATTGATCGTGTGGGTATCCATGAGCGCCTTCGGGAAAAGTAGCTCTACCCAATAATCGTCAATGGGGATTTCGCCAGTATTTGAAAGGGTCACGGCTAGCTTATACAGATAGAACGCATCGAGCCGCTGTAGCACCTGGTAGTCCAGCGACGCCGCCAGGGCCAGTTGCGGGCCCTTCGGTTCAGTCAGAGCAGCCCGAAACTTGCCCGACGTCAGTCGCGACCTAAAGTCATCGATCACTTGGCGCGAGGTCTCAAACTCAAATTCCTCAAGCAATAGTTGCTCCCGGACTCCCTCGCGTTTGATTCCTTTTTGAAGATACAAAGCTACGGGCAGGTCCTTGTCATGGGCTTGCACCAGAAACGCGGCGATCGCGATTTCCTGCTCGACCCATGCAGACCCGCGGAGGTGTCGTTGTCCGCCGGGAGCCGAAACCGTCCCCCGGTGGTGGAGAACCGCGACAAATCCGGAACATTGATCGATGGCTCGCAGAATATGCCGAGATAGCCCCTCCAGCGAGTTCTGGTTTTCGGCGAAGTAACCCTTGCAGGGAGTCAGGGCCTCGACGAGGCGGGTCCCCCGGCC
>Ga0247727_10006583_pt1 | contig 22745 bp, 23 predicted proteins | sample WisWelCaveWW1625_FD_202498 | JGI IMG/M metagenome (GOLD analysis project Ga0247727, IMG submission 202498) | Biofilm microbial communities from Wishing Well Cave, Virginia, United States - WW16-25 | ecosystem: Environmental > Aquatic > Deep subsurface > Groundwater > Cave microbial mat | place...
CTCCGTCAAACAGGCGGTTACATGGCAAATAGCCCTACAAAAAACGCACTTTTAGGCCACTTTTCATTGCACTTTCGTCGCGGATCGCCACTCACAAGCTGCGCTGAAAACAGCCACGCTCAAAGCGCAAACACAATGAACTTCCTCAACGAAAACCAAAACCAGCAACCGCCAGAAAAGGCGGCATTTCTAAAGTGGGTTGACACACGCCGGCTGAAAACTGACAACTCCTTTGCGACAGTGTATCCTGTGCGTCCCCGGAGCCTCCGGGCGGAGAGTTTCGCGGATGGCGAGTCTCGAAGGACGCACCGCGGTCGTATTCGGCGTTGCCAACAAACGCAGCATCGCGTGGACCATTGCGCAGCGCATGGCCGCCGCGGGCGCGCGGATGACCATCACCTACCAGAACGAGCGCCTGGCGCAGGAAGCCGGCGAGCTGATCAAAGATTTGCCGGGCGCCGAAGGCTTCCAGTGCGACGTGTCGCAGGACGCGGAGATCGAGAGACTCTTCGCCGCGCTGGGTGCACGCTACGACAGGCTCGATGCACTGGTGCACAGCATCGCCTACGCTCCCGCCGAGGAGCTGAAGGCGGAATTTGTGGCTACCTCCCGCGAAGGGTTCCGCATCGCCCACGACGTAAGTGTGTACTCGCTCATCGCGCTGGCCCGCGCCGCCGCGCCGCTGATGACCGATGGCGGATGCATTTTGACACTGACCTACTACGGAGCAGAAAAAGTTGTTCCACACTACAATGTGATGGGCGTGGCCAAAGCTGCTCTGGAATGCTCCGTGCGCTACCTGGCCAATGACCTGGGGAAGAAAAGAATCCGCGTCAACGCGATTTCCGCAGGGCCCATCAAGACGCTGGCCGCGCGAGGCATCTCTGGCCTGGGCGATATGCTGAAATCGCACGCGGAGCGCGCCCCGCTGGGTCGCAACGTGGACGTCAGTGAAGTCGGCGAAACTGCCGTGTTCCTGGCTTCCGACGCCGGCAGCGGCATCACCGGCGAAGTCATCCACGTGGACTGCGGCTATAACATCATGGGGTTTTGACCTTGGCAAAGGAGTCACCGCTCGTGCAGCTTCGAATTCCTCTCCTCGTGTTCTTGTTTGTGCTCGCGGCGATGCCACCCGCGGTGTGCGCTCAGCCCGCGCCTGCGGTTCCCGCCACTCGCACATTCGACTTTGAATATGTGGCCAGAATTCCGGCCGCAGATCCGGGCGGCGGCAAACTGCGTGTGTGGATTCCGGTTCCGGAATCGGACCGCTATCAGTCCATCTCCCGTCTGCGCATGGAGAGCCCGGCCGGCTACGTGCTGCACCGCGACCCGGAATATAAAAACCAGTACGCCTATCTGGAGCTGGCCGAGGAGGGGAGTAAAGCTCCGCTGGTCGTGCGGCTCAAGTTCCGCGTGGCGCGACGCGAACATAAGGTGAGATTACCCGCCGCGTCGGCCAACGGGGGCCAGGGGAAGCTGCCTCGGGAGGTGATGCGCTTCCTTCAGCCCGACAAGCTGGTGCCGCTCCGTGGTCAGATCAGCGCCCTGGCCGAACAGGAGACCGAGGGGCTCACCCGGCCTCTGGAGAAGGCGCGGGCCATCTACGACTACGTGGTGCGCACTATGAAGTATGACAAAAGCGGCGAAGGGTGGGGCCGCGGCGACGCCATCTATGCCTGCACCGTTCGCAAGGGCAATTGCACGGACTTCCACGCCCTGCTCATCGGGATGATGCGCGCCGCAGGAATCCCGGCGCGATTTGAAATCGGCTTCCCCCTCCCCGCCGGGAAAAGGGAAGGCGAAGTCACTGGCTACCATTGCTGGGCGCAATTCTATCTTCTGGGCATCGGCTGGGTGCCGGTGGACGCCTCCGAGGCGTGGAAGCAGCCAGCGTTGCGCGATTACTTCTTCGGCGCGCACGACCCCCACCGTGTCCTGTTCACGCGCGGGCGCGACATCCGCTTCAACCCGGCGCAGGAGGGAGAGGCGCTCAACTATTTCATCTATCCCTATGCGGAGAGGAATGGGATGCCGCTCAATGACATTGCGTGGGAGTTCCGTTTCCGCGACGTACGCGCCGCTCCCCGCTGATGAATCCCAGAACCGGATCACCGCCAAGAACCGCTTGCTTCCGCCTGCCTTCGGGTGTATAGGGATGCCTATTGGGCCCTATCCTCAACAAAGGAGTAACTCGACTATGACCGAGGAAAGAGAGGTACCAGTCGAGATTCTCCCGGCCGATGCAGAAGTGGACCGGGTGAGTCTCGTCCCCACGTGACACTAGTGTGGGAGCCCGGCTCGTCGAGCCGGGCGCAATTTTTTGGGGTCAGCCGCGCCGGCGCCTGAGCAGTTTTCATACGGATGGACACCCAATTCATCGGTGTCGGAGCTTTTTATAACCCCCATCTGGCCGCGGAAACACTTTCCACGGGAGACCTGATCGACCATCTGGCGATGGCCGATCCGCCCCACAAAGACGACCCTCACTTCGCTTCCATCCAGCAGCGCTATACGCTCCTGCTCCACGACTACATTGGCCAGCTCGCCGACCCGGTGCCGCTGCACGCCGTAGAACGCGCCTGCCGCCTGGCTGCGCTCTACCGCTCGCCGTGGATTGCCGAGCACTTCCAGTGCGTGATCACTCAGGACGGCCGCTGCAACGTGGACTACGTGTTCCCGCCCATCTACACGCGGGGGATGCTGGAGCGGTACGTCGCCAATGCCCGGGCGTTGCAGCAGGCCATCGGCCGCCCGCTGGTGCTCGAACAGATTCCCCGCTACTTCCGCTGCGACCTCGACGAAATCCCCGAAGCGCAGTTCCTGCGCGAATTCTTCGAAGCCACGGGCGCCGGGTTTCTGCTCGACGTCGCCCATGCCTGGCTGGAGGCTCACTACCGCGGCCGCGACATCCATTCCTACCTTGCGGACCTGCCCCTGGACCTGGTCACCGAGCTGCACGTTGCCGGCGTGAGCCACTACTCCGACCTGGGCGGGCCGTGGATTGCCCCCGTCGAACCCACCGAGGAGTTGCTGGATCTTTCTGCGTGGGCATTTGAACGCATGCCCCGCGTCCGCGGCGTCACCTTTGATGCCTTCTCCACGATACTCAAACCGGGGGTCATTCCCCGCACGGTGGAGCGCATCCGCCAGCGGTTGCAGATCCCCGCGGGCCGCCGCGCCGCAAGGCCATGAATTCGCGCGACACACAGGATGTGATCCTCCGTTTGCTGGCCGACGGCCCGCTGCGCACTGCTGCGATCCAGGGCCAGGCCGGCGGCGACCCCGATGTGGCCTTCGTGCTCGCCCGCGTGGATGCGCCGGCCCTGGACCGCTTCGGGCGGTTTCTGTGCCGTCACTTCTACCGCGAGCGCGTGCTGCATTTTTTCAAATACAGCCGCGCACTTTTCTCCCTCACCGGCCGCGCCCCTGATGCCGTCCTGAAAACGCCCGAGTTCAACGCCCTGTTGCCGCAATTGGTGATGGGCGAGTTGGACAGCGCACGAAAGGTGCTGGCGCTGCTGGAAACGCATCTCTTAGGCAACGCGGATTCGATTCGCGCCGCGGTTCCGTACTGGGACGACCTGGTCCGATACCAAGGCCTCTTCTTCCTCACCGATGCGCTGCCTACGGATAACACCGTGGTCGCGGGCGCCCGCTTTCCGGCCCGCGCACCTACGGCAGCCATCCTGGAGCTGGCCTGGGATTTGCCGCCGGTGCTGCCGCAACTGGTGAAACCCTTCGAGCGCCTGCCCTTGGCATCGCGCCAGGCCACGCGACTCCTGTTTGCCCGGTCGGCGGAGGGGGAAGTGTCTGTTCTGCGTTGCACCGATGTCTTGCGAGATCTCCTCGTGGGCATGACCGGCGAGCAAGATCCGCGCGAACTGGCCCGGCCGTTGGGTCTGGATACAGCGTCGCTCGAAAAAACGATGCAGCGGCTCGAGCAGTTGGGCGCCGTCATCAGCCAGGGTTCCTTCTCCGCTTCTCACCGCGGCTCGGAAGTCTCTCCGGCCGCGACCCCGCCGGGCCGGTGATACCATACCGGCATGCTCGCCGTGGATGTTCTCCAGACCGAAACCGAACTCGCGGATGAGTTTGTGGCTGCGGTGGAATCGCGCTACCTGCCCGAAAAGTTTTTCTACTGGTTTCCGCTCTCAGTGAAGGCGTGGCTTGACCTGTGCCGTGGCCAGCAGCCCTACAAAAACTATTCCCGCTCGCGAGAGCTGGTGCAGCGGGTTGCGAAAACGCTGCCGGCCGCATGGCCCGGCGACCCGCCCAGTGAAGTAATCAGCCTGGGCGCCGGCCAAGGCGACAAAGACATGCTCATCCTGCAATCGCTCACCAACGGCAAGGGGCGCCAGCCGCTTCTCTACAGGCCCGTGGATTCCAGTCTTCCGTTGCTGGAGCTGGCGGTGCAACACGCTTTGCAGCAGGGAGTTGCTTCGCGAGGCCTGAAAGCGGATGTGGCCAGCGACGTCACTGCGGCGTTCCTGTCGGAGGGCACCCGGAAATCCCCGCCACAATTATGGCTGATACTCGGCAACTCGCTGGGTATCATCCGCCCCGAGAAATTCCTAGGCGTCCTGAGCAGTCTGATGCGGGCCGAAGACCGTCTGCTGGTTGACGGGGAGATTTACGACCGGGAATCCACGCTGGCGGGCTACGAAAACCCGGTCAACCGCAGATTTGCCTTTGCGCCGCTGGCGAGCATCGGACTCGAAGAAGGACGCGACGGCGCTCTGGTCTTCGAGCAGCAAGCCGACACTCGCATACCCGGTCTGCAAATGGTGACAAAGTATTTTCAGGCCGCCCGGCGCCTTGAACTCCGTCTGGCCGGCCGGCAGATGGCACTCGAAGCGCGCGAAAAAATCGAAATGAACTGCTCCTATAAATATTCCCTGAAGTGTTTTCTTGGTTTGCTAAGGAATACAGGAAAATTTCAAATCCTGCGCGAAGAGCTCAGCGCCGACGGGCGTTTTGCGATGGTGCTCGCCGCTCCTGAAAAGGCTGCGCGATGAGCGACGGCGCCCGGCCTACTCCGCCTGCCGCAACGTCCCCGGTCATCTCCCTCCGCACTGTCTCCTATCGTCTGCCCGGAGGGCGCGTGTTGCTCGACGCTCTCACGCTGGACGTAGCCCGCGGTGAAACTCTCGTGCTCCTCGGCCGCAGCGGCTCCGGCAAGACCACCACGATGCGCCTGGTGAACCGCCTGCTCGAGCCCAGCGCAGGAGAGGTCCTGGTGGAAGGCCGCGCCACCTCGCAATGGGACGCCATCAAGCTGCGCCGACACATCGGTTACGTCATCCAGGAAACAGGACTTTTTCCCCACTTCACCATCGAACGCAATATCGCGCTGGTGCCCTCGCTGGAGGGTTGGGCGCCGGATCGCGTCCGCGCGCGCGTGGCTGAGCTGATGGAACTGGTTGGCCTGCCATCCGAGATGTCTGCGCGCTATCCCCGGCAACTGAGCGGGGGGCAGCGCCAACGCGTGGGCGTGGCTCGTGCCCTGGCGGCAGACCCGCCCATCCTGCTGATGGATGAACCCTTCGGCGCGCTCGACCCCATCACCCGGGCCGACCTTCAGAACGAGTTTCGCGCACTGCAACGGCGGCTGGCCAAGACCATCCTGTTTGTCACCCACGACCTCCGCGAAGCGCTGGTGCTGGGCGACCGGATTGCACTGCTCGAAGGCGGCCGCCTGATGGGACTGTACACACCGGCGGAGTTTCTGCGCGCGGACGAGCCGCTTGCTGCGGCCTATCTGGCCGCGTTCCGCGCAGGGGATCCGCCGGGTGCTGGATGAGGGGGTGAACCGTGGGACTTTTCGAATTTTTCACCGCGCACCGCCAGGAAGTGTGGGATTTGACGGCGGAACACCTGGTGCTCGTCGGCGCGGCAATCTTTTGCGCCGTACTCATCGGCATGCCGCTTGGCGTGCTGACCACACGCTGGCGCTGGCTGGGGCGTCCTGTGCTGGGCGGCGCAAACGTGATGCAGACCATCCCCAGCTTGGCGCTGCTGGGTTTCCTCCTGCCGGTGCCGTGGATCGGCGATCGTGCAGACCGTCTGGCCATCGTGGCGCTCACGATGTACGCCTTGCTGCCCATCCTGCGCAACACGGCAGCGGGAATCAATGGCGTGGACCCCAGCGTAGTGGAAGCGGGCCGGGCCATGGGGATGACCTCGGGGCAAATTCTGCTCCAGGTGCAGTTGCCGCTGGCCATGGGTGTCATCCTGGCGGGGGTGCGCGTGGCCACGGTAATCTGCGTGGGCACGGCGACGATCGCGGCGGCCGTGGGCGCGGGAGGCCTCGGCGAATTTATCTTCCGCGGTGTGGCCATGGTGAACAACCAGCTCATCCTGGCCGGGGCCATCCCCGCGGCGGCACTGGCGTTGCTAGCGGACCTCCTGCTGGGGCGCGTGGAAAAATTCTTTCAAACGGCGGTGTGACAGTGCGCAGTCTGCTCGGTGCGACACTGGCATTGCTCGTGGCATTGACGGGGTGCGGCGCGCCGCGGCGCGACCGCATCGTCGTCGGCTGCAAGAATTTCACCGAGCAGGTAGTACTCGGCGAACTGCTGGCCCAGCACATCGAAAATCGCACGGGGATGCGCGTCGAGCGCCGCTTCTATCTGGCTGGAAGTTACATCTCCCACCAGGCGCTGCTCTCCGGGCGCATCGACCTCTACGTGGAATACACGGGAACCGCGCTGACCGCGGTGCTCAAGCTGCCACCCGGGGGTGGGCGAGAGGAAGTGTTCCGCCGCGTGAAGGCGGGCTACGCCGAGCGCTGGAACTTGGCGGTGACCGACCCGCTGGGCTTCAACAATACGTTTGCGATGGTGGTCCGCGGCGAGGAGGCGCGCGCGCGCAGGGTGCGCACACTTTCGCAGGCAGCTCAGCACGCGCCGGCATGGCGCGCGGGTGTGGGCTACGAATTCCTGGAGCGGCCGGACGGATTCCCCGGGCTAGTAAAGACGTACGGGCTGATCTTCCGTGAGCCGCCGCGGACGATGGACCTGGGACTTCTCTACCGCGCCCTGAAGGAAAAGCAGATTGACCTTGCAGCCGGGAATTCCACAGATGGCCTGATTGCCGCGCTGGACCTGGCCGTGCTCGAGGACGACCGCGGATACTTCCCGCCGTACGAAGCGGTGCCCATTGTCCGCGCCGATACGCTCGAGCGCCATCCGGCTGTACGCCGGGCACTGGCCGAATTGGCGGGGAAAATCACCGAAGCGGAAATGCAGCGGCTGAACTATGCGCTGGACGGAGAAAAGCGCGACGTCCAGGAGGTGGTGCGGCAATTTCTGGTTCACAAAGGGCTGGCGCCATCGGCGCGCTGAAGCAAGAAAAAGGGGCCGCCCCGGGGCAGCCCGCCGCAAAACGCAGAAGCGTGTTCAGGCGACGAGGTCGCTGCAGCGCCTGCGCGCCAGGACGTCCCAACCACCCGCCGGAACTTCCTTCTCCCAGGTGCCTAGCAAATACACCTTGCCGTTGTAGGGCGAGATGTGGATGTAGAAAACGCGCGAGCAATTCTCGAGCTCGTAGAAATTCTTGCGGCGCGGGTCTGGCGTGGCCCTGGCGCCGGCCACCAGCAGAGCCGAGAGCTTTTCGACCAGCTCTGCCGGGTGTTCGCGGAGATCCTCAATCTTGGGTGTATCGTTCAATCGCAGAACCATAGCGGTTTCTATTCGACCTCATTCCTTGTGAATCGGATGCGAGAAGCAGCGGAAACCAGTTTCCCCGGCATTCCCTGCCTGCGGCCTGCGAGGCATACTTCCGCCTCGCTGCTTACAGAGCGTTGGATGCAAGGGAGCGGGAAAGGTCGCATCGAATCTTGAGGCCGTCCTGCAACCTTTCCCGTGCTGGCAATCCAGCTGCGTCTCTCATATGTATAGACGATGCAAACGCGAAAAAGTTCGCTGCCTGGGGCAAAAATGTTGCGTGGGACGGACAGGGAGAGAGCCAATTTGGATTCAACAAGCCCGTATCACAGGCCTGCCTATGAGAAGAGAGCGATTGCACAAGCCGGCAGCACGGCAGGAATGGTCCCGGCACCGTATTTCCAACCGGCCATCATGGCGCGGCAGAGCGGAAAAACTCCCAGCCGGAGAGCACGGCGCGCAGGGCTTGGCCGTTCAGGACAGTCTCGAAACGTATGCGTTCGGCGGTCTCATCCTCGCCAATCTGGAATGAGCCCGCCTCGGCAGGCACAAGCGGGAACTGGCCGCCGCCGGAGTAGAAGATCCAGAGTTTGCCCTTGAGCAAGCCGATGCGGAAATTGCTGAGCCACGGGCTGTGGCTGCGATAGTGCCCGGCATACGAGAGCCACTCCTTGGGAAACTGAAAATTCCGCCCGCCGGTGTAGTGCTCATTGGCAAACCATTCGGCGCCGTGGAAGGCCTGCGAGACTCTGCCATCCTTCTGGCCAGCGGCGGGCTTTTCGCGCTCAAAGCGCAAAAGGAACAGAACAAAATCAGGGTGGCCGACGTAGAATTGGTCCCGGCCGCGGCGTTCGAGTTGAATTTTTGCGCCCGCATAGTTCAGCCACAACGAATCGCCTTGTGCGGTCAGGAGCAAGCGCTTGCCGATGCCGGCAAACCCGCCGGCGTAGTCTGAGGCGTTGGAAATTCTGGCGGGATCGGAAGCCGGCATCGCGGGCAGCTCTTTGCATTCGAGCGCGGCGCGCACAGTCTTGAGCGCAAAGTCGGCCACTGCGCCGGCTGAGCCAGGCCCGTTGATGAACACAATCACGCCGAGGCCCGTATCCAGGTCGCCTTTCAGCATCGAGGAGTAGCCCACCATCCCGCCGGCGTGGCTGATGATTTTGTGCCCGTCTTCGTCGCTCGAGCCCATTCCGTACCCGTACCAGGAATTTTCACCTTGCGATATGGCGCGCTGGATCAGGAGTTGGAAACTCTCCTCGGCCAGAATGCGGCCGCCGGGAACCGCTCCGCGGTTGAGCAGCATCCGCAGATAGGCGGCGAGGTCTGCAGGAGTGGCGGCAATGCTGCCATCGCCGGCGTCATGCTCGAGCCATGTGGCCTCGACCACCGGGTGGCTGCGATGCGCGGGGCGGTCGTCATACAGCGTGGTGTATCCAACAGCCAGGCGTCTGCGCGTCTCATGGCGGATGATGGGTTCGCTGGATGTCATCCCCACTCGCTCGAAGATGCGCCGGCGGATGAGTTCGCCGTAACTCTGCTCTGTGAGGTCTTCGAGTAGGTAGCCGAGAACCTGGTAGCCAATGTTCGAGTAAGCGAATTTCTTGCCGGGGGCGTAACCGGTAGCGCGGTCACGCAAGGCCGCGGCCATCATCCGCGAGGCCGGCATATCATCGCGGTCCCGGGGAATCCCCGCGGTGTGCGAGAGCAAATGATGGCCGGTAATGGGTTCAAACGCGGATGAGATCTGGAACCAGGGCAGGTATTTCGTCACCGGCGCCTGCAGATCGAATTTACCTTCCTCTTTCACTTGCAGCAGGGCGATGGCGGTGAATGATTTGGAAATCGAGCCGATCTCGAAGAGGGTGTCCGGGCGGACGGGCGCGCGCGATTTGAGGTCGCCAAAGCCGTAGGTGGCCACGCGCAACAATCCTTCGCGGTTGGTAATGGCCAGCGCCAGCCCCGGCGTGCGCTGCTGATCCATGGACTGGGCCAGAAACGCGTCAATGCGTTCAAAGGCCTGTTGGAGTCGAATGGCATCGGACTGCGCGCGGGCCGGAGAAGTAGCGGCGCCCAGGAGCAGAATGCCGATGAGACAGACCTGAATGCGACGGTTGGGGAGCGTCATCCTGGGACCTCCTGCTTTCGCGAAACTGCTGCTGGAACGAAACTGGAGAGTACTAGTTCGGGTCGGGCACGATCTCTCCACGCTGTCCGGGACGCCCGGGCTTATTTCTTCTTTTCCGGCGGCGGTGCGGTGGCTGGCACAGCCGCGGGAGCAGCGGTCAATCGCGCGCTCTCGTCATTTGTCCAGGCGCAGAAATTCTTGATGTCCTCTTCGCTCAAACGCGCGTGGGAGTGTAGAGGCAAATAGACGGGCAGGGGCATGGCCTTCTGTTCGACCTCCCCGCACATCTCCTTCAAAGTGATGGCGGCCTGCTTGGCGTCAAGCTTGGCCCAGTCGGAGAAGTTCAAGTGGCTCCGTCCGTGCTGCACGTGGTCCACAATCCACCAGGAGACCGGGGAGACGTTGGTGTACCATGGCCAGACGGTTTCGTGGGAGTGGCAGTCGCGACAGGCGCGCTTGAGAATTCGCTCCGCCTCGGGGGAGACCTGCACGCGCGCAAAGATGGTGCGCGACTCGTCCGTGGGTGGATTGGAACGCTCCGGTCGGACGAACTGCGCCCCAACGAACACAGCCAGGATCAAGAGCGCGATGCGCTTCAACCAGGTTTTCATAGGCCTCCTCAGAGGCCCTAGCCTATCGCACCGCCGCGCGGAAAGGGAAGTTGCTGCAATCGGGATGGACGGGGACCCTAGCTACGATCCCGCGCGTCGCGGAACGAGTTCGAGCGGATCAGCGACCGTCTGGCAACATGCGGATTTTCCGCTCCATGCGGAGCCATCCATCCGTTCCCCGGGTTCGCCTGCCGCAGAGAAGACAAGCGGGATTATGGCCGAGCTGGCCCGGCGAAAACTGATCCGCTCGCTGACCACGCAGGGACATGTCGGCTACGTCCTGCCGGACAAGATCGTGTACGACGCGCAAACCACGTCGGGCGGCTCAGGTGGGCCGGTCTTCAACAGCCAGGGAGAAGTGATCGGCGAGAACTTCGCGGTGGTGCGGGGGATTCGGCGGCTCGAATTTCGGCATCCCCATCCGCTATGCGGACGCTCTGCTGAAGTGAGAGGCCGGTCAGTTCTCCCGGCGGATGGTGCGAACCGGGCCGATGCGAACGATGGCGTTGCGCACGCGGCGCTCCTGCGGAGCGGTCAGCCCGCGGGCCAGCTCCTCGCGCACGGCGGCGATAAACTCTTCGATCTGCCGCTCCATTTCAGCCATTTTTTCGCGCATATTCAGGATAATTTCGATGCCGGCCATATTGACCCCGAGGTCGCGCGAGAGGTTCAGGATAATCTCGAGACGCCCGAGGTCGGCGTCGGTGTAGAGGCGGGTGTTGCCCTGCGAGCGCGATGGCTTGAGCAGGCCGAGCCGCTCGTAGAGGCGCAGGGTCTGCGGGTGGAGCTGATACAACTCCGCGACGGCGCTGATCATGTAACCGGCGCGGGCGCGTGGAGTGGAGCGTGGCGGCATAATGCGGTCAGACTCAGATGCCCGCGCGTGCAAACAAGTCGCGCCGCGGGTCTTCGTGTGAAATTTTGCCCAGCTCCTGGATCAGCGCGCGGACGCGCTGGTCCACCGTCTTGGGCGCGACTATCTGCACTTCGACGTATTGGTCGCCCCGCACACTCGCGTTTTTCACCGACGGCGCACCCTTCTCGCGCAGACGGTACCTCTGCCCGCTGTTGGTCCCCGGACGGATGTGCAACACGGTACGGCCGTCAATCGTGGGCACCTCGATCTTTGCCCCCATCGCGGCTTCGAACACAGTAATGGGCACGACCGTGTGGATGTCGTCGCCCTGCCGCTCGAAGTAACCGTGGTCCAGTACGCGGGTGATGATGTACAAGTCGCCGGGCGTGCCTCCCATCACCCCTGCATTGCCGTGGCCGGGAACGCGGACACGGGAACCGGTCTGCACGCCGGCGGGGATGCGCACGGGGATTTCTTCGGCGCGGCGCAGGCGTCCTTCACCGCCACACGTGCGGCACAGGGTGCGCTGCTTGCCGCTGCCGCCGCAGCGCGAACAGGACATGTTAAAGCGCAGGCGCCCCGAGGTCTGCGCGGAACGCCCAGTGCCGTTGCAGGCCGGGCAAGCCTGCTGTGCGCCGCCGGTGGCCCCGGAGCCTTTGCAGTCGCCGCAGCCGTCCAGCCGCGCGATGCTGATTTTCTTAACTGCGCCGCGCACCGACTCCGCAAAGGTGATCTCGATCTGATATTCGAGGTCGGTGCCGCGCTGCGGCTGGGCCGCCACCTGCTCGGCGCTTGTGCCCCGCATGAACTGGCTGAAGAGGTCACGGAAGCTGGTCCCCGCCCCGGCGCCGCCGAAATCAAAACCCCCGAAATCGAACTGCACGTCTCCGCCACCCGCGCTCGAGGGCGCAGGGCCGCCGGTGAAATGATCGGTAAGGAATCCGTGCTGGTCGTACATCTGTCGCTTCTTGGGATCGGAGAGGACGTCGTAGGCTTCCTGGATCTGCTTGAATTTTTCCTCGGCAGACTTGTCGCCGGGGTTGAGGTCGGGATGGAATTTCCGCGCCAACTTGCGGTAGGCCTGGCGGATCTCCTTCAACTGTGCCTTCCGGGCTACCCCGAGCAGCTCGTAGTAATCCTGTTTGGTCGTGGTCGGCATTGTCCTGAAGTCTGAACAGCGGCCGCGCCGGAGATTACAGCTTCTCCCATCCAGCGTTGAGGCCCGCCAGTTCCCGCTGCTCCTGGGCCAGATCTTCCCGGTGGCAGCGCTCCTCCTCCGAGCGCACGCCGAAGGTTGCTTCCTTCTGGTTGGCCCGCTCAATCCACCTGTCAATCAAGGTGATGCGCTCGGCCACCTGCTGCGCGGCGGAACGAAAACGCATCACCGTGCCGGAGACGTCAATCCCGCGTGCGGGAAATTCCGGCGGGGCATCGCGCTGGAGGTCATAGAACAGGCGCTTCCAGTCCGCGCTGGGCGGCTCGCTGAGCATCACCTGGACGGAATACAAATCCTCGCGCAGTTTCTGAACTGCCACAGGCGGGCTGGCGCGCCGGATGCCGTTGGTCTTCAAGGTGCGTTCCCGTCCTTCGGCCGCACGTCCTCAGTTGGGCTTCTTGTTCTCGTCCACGTCCACGAACTCGGCGTCAATCACGTCGCTGGAGCCGGAAGGCGCGCTGCCCGCGGCTCCCGCGCCTGCGGGACCCGCCGTGGTTCCAGCGCTTGCGGCTCCGCCGCCGCGGTAAAGGACCTCGGCCACGCGGTGGCTGGCGCGCATCAAGGCATCCGTGGCCGCAGCGATCTTGTCTGTGCCGCCGCCTGCCAGGGCCCGGCGACAGCCCTCGATGGCTTCCTCGACCGCCTTGGCATCGGGTTCGGACAACTTATCGCGGTTTTCCTTCAGCAGCTTTTCGGTCTGATAGACGAGAGAGTCGCAGCGGTTCTTGGCCTCGATTTCCGCCAGCCGGTTGCGGTCTTCTTCGTTGTGGGTCTCGGCCTCGCTGCGCATGCGCTGGGCCTCATCCCTGCTGAGTCCGGTGGAAGCGGTGATGGTAATCTTCTGCTCGCGGTTGGTGGCCATGTCTTTGGCCGAAACATTGAGGATGCCGTTGGCGTCGATGTCGAAAGTCACTTCAATCTGCGGGACGCCGCGGGGCGCCGGCGGGATGCCCACCAGGTGGAATTTCCCGAGTGTGCGGTTATCACGGGCCAGGGGCCGCTCACCCTGGAGGACATGGATTTCCACGGAGTTCTGGTTGTCCGCGGCGGTTGAATAGATTTCCGACTTTCGCGTGGGGATGGTGGTGTTGCGAGTAATCATCGAGGTCATCACGCCGCCCAGCGTTTCCACGCCCAGGGACAGCGGGGTTACGTCGAGAAGCAGGATGTCCTTCACTTCGCCGCCGAGCACGCCGCCTTGAATGCCCGCTCCGACGGCCACGACCTCGTCGGGGTTGACGCCCTTGTGAGGCTCGCGTCCCCCGAAGAGATCTTTCACGATCTGCATGACGCGCGGGATGCGCGTCGATCCGCCGACCATAACCACCTGGTCAATCTTATCTGTCGTTAGCCCGGCGTCGGAGAGGGCCTGCTTCACCGGCCCGACCGTGCGCTGGAGGATCTCCTCCATCAGTTGCTCGAGTTTGGCTCGAGTCAGTTTCAGCATCAGGTGCTTGGGACCCGAGGCGTCAGCGGTGATGAACGGCAGGTTGATCTCCGTCTCGGAAACCTGAGAGAGCTCGCACTTGGCCTTCTCCGCGGCCTCCTTCAGGCGCTGGGTGGCCATGCGGTCTTTGCCGAGGTCAATACCCTGGTCCTTCCTGAACTCTCTGACCAGCCACTCCATAATGATCTGGTCAATGTCGTCGCCGCCCAGGTGCGTGTCGCCGGCCGTGGATTTGACTTCGACGACCCCTTCGCCGACCTCGAGGATGGAAATGTCGAAGGTGCCGCCGCCAAGGTCATACACAGCAATGGTCTCGTCCTTTTTCTTGTCCAGGCCGTAGGCCAGGGCCGCAGCGGTGGGCTCATTGATGATGCGCAGCACTTCGAGGCCGGCGATTTCGCCCGCTTGCTTGGTCGCCTGGCGCTGACTGTCGTTGAAATAGGCGGGGACGGTGATGACCGCCTTGGCGACCTTCTCGCCGAGGAAGTCTTCCGCTGCCGACTTCAGCTTATTCAGGATCATCGCGGAGATTTCGGGGGGGCTGTACATCTTGCCGGCGATCTCCACGCGGGCGTCGTCGTGTGGTCCGCGGACCACTTTGTAGGGGACGCGCCCCAGCTCCTCCGCGGACTGGTCAAAACGCTGGCCCATGAAGCGCTTAATAGAGTAGATGGTGTTCTCCGGGTTGGTGACTGCCTGCCGCTTGGCCACCTGTCCGACCAGTCGCTCTCCAGATTTCGTAATCCCCACCACGGATGGAGTTGTACGTGTCCCCTCCTGGTTGGGGATAACAGTCGGCTCGCCGCCCTGCATCACGGCGACCACGGAGTTCGTTGTTCCCAAGTCAATGCCGATGATCTTGCTCATCTAGGGAGATCCTCCTGATTTGCCGAAATGCGACAGGACATTCCGCGGGGCGAGAGTATAGAGGTTGAGTATGGCTTTGTCAAGCTTTCACGATGATCTGAAGTAACCTGTTATGTATCAATTGTTTATAAAATCATGATACCCCGCTGAACGGTGGCTCGCTGGCCCAGTGGTTCGCATGAATCTACCTTGCAGGCTGTTGCTGTGTGAGGCAGTGCAGAGTCCCAAATCCCCAGACCAAATCCACGGCGTGAATTCCAACCACCGGCCGCCGCACAAACAATTCCTGAAGAATCCCCAGCGCGTTGCGATCCTGCGGGTCATTAAAGGTAGGGACAAGAACGGCTGAGTTGGCGATGTAAAAGTTTGCATAGCTGGCGGGGAGACGGGTACCACGAAAAAAGAGCGGCGCGGGCATCGGCAGAGGAATCACCTCGGGGCGCGAGCCATCTTCGAGTCGCGCTGAGCGCAGGCGCTCGCGGTTCTCCGCCAGCGGCCGGTGATTCACGTCCCGGGAGTTTCTTTCCTCGCAGAGAACCACTGTGCGGGGGTTGACGAAGCGGCACAGGTCGTCCACGTGGCCGTGGGTGTCGTCGCCGGCGATGCCGCGCCTCAGCCACAGCACGTTTCGGACGCCCAGGCTTCCGCGCAGGCTGGACTCGTAGTCCGCGCGTGTGAAGCCACGGTTTCGCACCTGCCTGCGAGTGTCGAGCAAGCACTCCTCCGTCGTGAGGACCGTGCCGCGCCCGTTGACGTCAATGCTGCCGCCCTCGAGAACCATCTCGCGCTCACGATGGGCGACCGGCAGCAAGCGCAGGCGCAACGCGCGGGCGGCACGCCGCGGAACGGCGTCATCTTTTTTCCAATCGGGGTAGCGCGCCCAGGCAGAAAATCGGAAGCGGGCGATGGCCGTTTCCGGGCGAGGCCCGCCGCGTCGCACAAAAATGGGGCCGAAGTCGCGGGTCCAACCGCGGTTGGTGGGGAACCGGAAGAACTGAACACGGTGCAGCGGCACGCCGGCATCGCGCAATACTCTTCGCGCCACCGCTTCGTGCCGGCGCGAGTTCACCAGGATGCGGACAATCTCGCCGGGGGCAATCTTGCGGGCGATTTCACCGTACACCCAGTGAATCACGTCGAGCTTGCCCGGCCAGTCCGTTGGGTTGTGGGGCCAGCCGAGCCAGGTGGCCACGTGCGCATCCCATTCGGCAGGCATCCGGAATCCGAGCTGCGCGGGTGTCGGACTTGTGGGTGCGTCGCGAAGGGGGCCTGACAAGGATTGGCGTGCGGCCATCAGGTCTTGTCGCTCCACGGCTCGCCGTTCAGAAAGCGCTTATCCAGTCCGGCGTAAGCATCAATCCGACGGTCGCGCAGGAAGGGCCAGTTGCGGCGAACGTCCTCCAGCCGTGCCAGGTCTACTTCGCCGAGGAGGATTTCTTCGCGGTTCACCGAAGCCTCGGCCATTACCACGCCGTGGGGATCGCAAAGGAAGGAAGTCCCCCAGAACTCGATGCCCGCGCCGCCGTCGGCAGGCCTTTCGCGTCCAACGCGGTTCACAGCTGCGACGTATATCCCGTTGGCGATGGCGTGGCCGCGCTGTACCGTGCGCCATGCATCGCGCTGTGCGGGGCCGTGCTCTTCCTTCTCGGTGGGATGCCAGCCGATGGCCGTCGGATAAAAAAGGATGCAGGCGCCCTCAAGGGCCGCGAGGCGCGCGCCTTCCGGGTACCACTGGTCCCAGCAAATCAGCGTGGCAATGCGCCCGGCACGGGTGTCGAACGCGCGAAAGCCCAGGTCGCCCGGCGTGAAATAGAATTTCTCGTAGTAAGCGGGGTCGTCGGGGATGTGCATCTTGCGGTAGAGGCCCACGATGCGTCCGTCGGCGTCGATCACTGCCGCGGAGTTGTGATACAGCCCCGGTGCGCGGCGCTCGAACACGGGCGCAATCACTACCACGCCGGCTCCTTTGGCTACCTTTGCCATGGCTTCGGTGCTGGGGCCGGGGATGGACTCCGCAAGATCAAAGTTTGCAGCATCCTCGCTCTGGCAGAAATACTGCGAACGGAAAAGCTCCGGGAGGCAGACCACTTGCGCGCCCATACCGGCCGCCTGCTCGACCTGGGCCGCAGCGCGCTCCAAGTTCTCCTCGGGCCGGGTGGTGAGCTTCATCTGCAGCAGAGCTACCTTGAATTTCGACGAGTTCGGCATTGCAGGAAGCCTACACGAATCCGCAGGCCCGTCCAAGTCCCGCGCTTCAGGCTCCTGCGCGCGGCCGGAAGGAAGCCCGTCTGCGCCGGCAAGCCGAAAGGGTTGCGCCTGCATCCAAGACAGAGTGGTTCATTGTTCGGGCTGCGCCACCGCGGCAAGTCGAGGTAGAATAAGAGTTTGAATTCCGAGGCAGCGGCCCTTCTGCAACGGAGGCGGGCGTGGTCGGAACCAGTATGCACAGAATTCTGAAGGGTGGTAGCACGGCGCTGCTGGCCGTTGGGCTGAGTGCCACGCCTGCCGGAGCGCAGGGAGCGTCGACAGCCGCGGCCAAACCCGCCGCGGCGCAGCCCAGCAAGGCGCTGGGGTCGATATCTGCGCCTATCACGATGGAAGTCTTCAGCGACTTCCAGTGCCCGTCGTGCCGCGAGCTGTACCAGAACACGCTGCGCGCCGTGATTGCAAACTACGTTTTGCCCGGCAAGGTGTATCTGGTGCACCGCGATATGCCGCTGGCCATGCATCCCTACGCGCGCGAGGCCGCCCGGTATGCCAATGCCGCCGCCCACGTGGGCAAGTTTGAGCAGGTGGTGGATGTCCTCTACGCGACTCAGGCGGCGTGGAGCGCGAGCGGCAAAATTGAGGAAGCTGTCGCGGCCGCGCTCACGCCAAAAGAGATGCAGCGCGTGCGGAAGTTGGTGAAGAGCGGGAAGGTGGACGCGGCGATTGACAAAGACGTCTCGATCGGCCAGATGTTCCAAGTGCGTTCCACGCCGACGGTCATCATCACCCACAAAGGCCAGACCACCCCGTTGCCGCCCGGCGGCGTGAACTATTCGCTGCTGAAGCAATACCTCGACCACCTGCTGCGGCAATAAATATGTCTCCGGTAAAGTTCAGTTCCGGCCGGGCAGTGCTCCTGCTGACGCGGTGCGCGCTGGGAGGAGTCTTTTTGTACGCCGCGTGGACGAAGCTGAGCCAGCCGTGGGCGTTGTTCGCCATGTCCATCAACGCCTACCAGCTCTTGCCGGAGTGGAGCGTGACGCTGCTGGCGCGGACTCTGCCGTGGGCCGAACTGGCTCTGGGCGCGCTGCTGATCGCGGGCTGGGCACTGCGCATGGCGGCGACGATCGCCAGCATCCTTCTGGCAGGGTTTTTTGCCGTCATGTTGCGCTCATTCCTCGCCGGCAATACCGGGATTGACTGCGGTTGCTTCGGCGTGGGCGAAGCCCTGAGCGGCCAAACGCTTTTGCGCGACGCGGCGCTGGGGATGCTCTCCTTCGGTTTGACCCTGGCAGCCTTCCGGGAAAACAAGAATCGGGCGGATGCTCCAGCAGCGCAGCCGGCCGCCTTTGCCGCCGGAGAGGCGGGTGAAACCGCCAAATGAGAGGCGATGAAGTCGCTGGATGAATATCTCGCACTGGCCGGCCAGGCGCACGGCCATCTGTGCGCCGGTCAGATCCTGGGGGTGCGGCTGGCGATGTGCGGCCTGCGTGAACTGGGGATTGAAGACCCGGTGGCCGAGCGCAAGCGGCTGGTGACCTACGTCGAGATTGACCGCTGCGCCACGGACGCGATTGCGCTGGTCACCGGCTGCCGCCTGGGCAAGCGCGCGCTGAAGTTTTACGACTGGGGCAAAATGGCGGCCACGTTTGTGGACCTGCGCGAAGGACGGGCGGTGCGCGTGGCCGCGCGTGAAAGCTCAAAGCAGCGCGCCCGGGAACTGTTCCCCGACCTGAGCAAAGAGATCGGCCAGCAGCGCGCCTACCGCGATCTGACCGACGAAGATCTGTTTACGCGGGAGCGGGTTCAGGTGACTGTGCCGGCCGAGGACTTGCCGGGCTACAGAGGTGGACGAGTCACTTGCGCGAAGTGCGGGGAAGGGATCGCCTTCTGCCGGGAAGTGCTGGCCGAAGGACGCACGCTCTGCCGGGCCTGCGCGGGGACGAGCTACTACCGGCCGGTTTCCTGAGAGAGACAAGCTTTTGCGCTGACAGAAGGTGATCAGCAATGCGCGCGCCTCCAATTGTCTTCCAATTCCGCGGACGGATCGTGGTCATCACCGCGGGGAAGCTCATCTTTGCCTTCCTGTTTATCATTTCGTTGTTGACCGGCGCGGCGCTCGGGCTGCTCTTTGTCTATGCCAGTGAATTGCCGGAAGTGCGCGCGCTGGAAAACTTCCGACCCAACGTGGTCACGGAGCTGTACGCCGACGACGGACAGTTGATCGCGACGTTTGCCCTGCAACGCCGCGTGCTGGTCTCCTACGAACAAATCCCGCCGATTCTCCGCGATGCCCTGCTGGTGACCGAGGATCAACATTTCTTCGATCATTTCGGACTGGACCTGCCGCGAGTGGCGCAGGCCGCGTGGCGCAATCTGTCGAAAATGCGCAAAGCGGAGGGGGCCAGTACACTCACGATGCAACTGGCCGGGGTGTTGTTCCTGGACCGCACCGACCGCAGTTTCCGCCGCAAGGTCCAGGAAGCACTGCTGGCCATGCAGATCGAGCGCTACTACACCAAGCAGCAAATCTTCGCGCTGTATGCAAACCAGATTTATCTGGCCCACGGGATGTACGGTTTTGAGGCCGCCGCGCAGTACTACTTCAGCAAGAGCGTGGCCGACCTGGAGTTGCAAGAGGCTGCCCTGCTGGTGGGCCTAGCTAAAGGACCGGGCTACTCGCCCATCCTGAACTCCAGGGGCGCGTTGGCGCGGCGCAACCTGGTGCTGGGACGGATGGCCGCGGAGAGAAAGATCACGCGGCAGCAGGAAGCAGAAGCTGCGGCGGCGCCGCTGGCGTTGAAAATCCAGGCCCCGCGCAACGACCTGGCGCCCTACTTTGTGGAGGAAATCCGCAAACACCTGGAGCGCGCCTACGGCACCGAAGCCGTGCACGAACGCGGTCTGCGCGTGTACACCACACTCAACGTGAAGATGCAGTTCGCCGCGCGCCAGGCGGTGCGCGACGGCCTGCACGCCTATGACCGGCGGCACGGTTGGCGCGGCGGGCTGGTCAACGTGCGGCGCACGCGGCCGGGCAAGCTGGAAGAGTTTCAATCCGAAGACTGGCGGAGGCCGCTTGAGCCAGGCAGCTACCGGACCGCGCTGGTGCTGGAGGCGGATGCGCGATCCGCCACGCTGCGCATCGGCCCGTTGCGCGCCGTGCTCGGTCTCAGTGAGATCGCCTGGACCGGGCGGCGCACGCCCGCTGAGCTTCTGAAGAAAGGCGACCTGCCGCTGGTGCGAATCCTCGAAATCAGCGGGACCATGGCGCGCGTCTCCCTGGAGCAGCGGCCCGTGGCCCAGGCGGCGGTGGTGGCCATCGAGAACGCCACCGGCGAAGTGAAGGCCATGGCCGGCGGGTATGACTTTGAAGACTCAAAGTTCAACCGCGCCACGCAGGCCCTGCGCCAGGTGGGCAGTTCGTTCAAGCCGTTTGTGTACGCAACGGCCATTGCGGAAGGGCGTTCGCCGTTCGACACCATCGTGGATGCGCCCTACGTGACGCTCAGCGGCGGCGAGTCCTATGCCCCGCAGAACTACGACGAAAAATTCGAGGGCCGCATCACGCTGCGCCGCGCGCTGGCCGGGTCGCGGAATGTGCCGGCGGTGAAGCTGGCCGAGGAAATCGGAATCGAAAATGTGGTGGCCACCGCGCGACGCTTCGGCATCACCAGTCCGCTGCCGCCGTACCTGCCACTGGCGCTGGGCGCTGCGGAAATCACCCTGTTGGAACACACTTCGGCTTTCACCGTGTTCCCCAGTGACGGCATCCGCATCGAGCCCCACCTGATCCGCCGGGTTACATCGTATGACGGGTCGCTGCTTGAAGAGGCCCGGCCGAAGGTCCACGACGTCATCACGCCCGAGGTGGCGCGCACGATGGTGGCTATGCTCAGCGAGGTGGTTGCGTTTGGCACGGGAATGCGGGCACGCGAGCTGGGCCGCCCGTCTGCGGGGAAGACCGGCACGACCAACGATTTTTCCGACGCCTGGTATATGGGCTTCACGCCGGCGTACACCGCGGGGGTGTGGGTGGGAAACGACGACAAACGGATATCCCTGGGCCAGAAGGAAACCGGTTCGCGGGCCGCGCTGCCCATCTGGGTGGGCGTGATGAAGGCCGCGCATGAAGGACTTCCCATCGAAGAATTCCCCAATGTGGAATCGCTGGCAACTGAGGCCGCGACGCGCCTGGTCAACGTGGATACGCCGGACTCCGCGCCCACCGAGGAAGAAGAGCCGGCCGCACCGAAGCCGCCGCTGCCGCGAAAGCCTCCTCCCCAACGCCGCTGAATCTATCCCCTATGTGCGCCACGGCGGCGGAAATGGTCCCATCCGGCGGGATGGAGGACGCGCGTGCTTCCATCTGACCCCTCGAGCAGAATGGCTTTTCCCTTGCGGATGCGCCCGATTTCGCGGAGGGGCACGCCTGCGAATTTCGCGGGAAGCAGTTTCCGTTTGCGGTGTGGCACAGTGAACAGCAACTCGTAGTCTTCTCCACCGTGGAGCGCGAGCATCCGCGCATCGAGCTTCAGCCGCTTCCACTGCGGGGGCACCTCGGCGGCAGGCAGCCGGTCCTGATAAAGGACCGCGCCCACGCGGCTGGAGGCGCACAGACGCGCCAGGTCCGTGGACAGGCCGTCGGAGAGGTCCATCATCGCCGTGGGCATCCGTTTTTGGGCCAGCCAGCGGCCCAGAGCCAGGCGCGGCTCTGGAAAACAGTGCGGCTGCAGCAGCGCGGCCGAGCTCCACATGCGTTTTTTTCCGCGCAAGAGAATTTCCAGACCGAGTTGCGCCGCGCCCAGAGTCCCGCTGACGTAGATGAAATCACCCGGGCGAGCGCCGCTGCGCGTTACCGCGCACCCCCGCTCGATCTCGCCCAACACCGTGATGCTGATCGCGACCCGCGAGTCTTGCGCCGAATCTCCGCCGGCCAGCTCGATTCCAAATTCCCGTGAAGCGCGGCCGAGCCCGCGGGCGAAAGCGTCCAGCCATTTGCCCGTGCGCTGCGGCGGCAAAGCCAGGCTCAAGAAAAAAAATCCGGGCAAGGCGCCCATCGCAGCCAGGTCGCTCACTGCGCGGGCCAGGCATTTGTAGCCGGCCACCGAGGGCGAATGAAGGGCTGGGAGGAAGTGCACGCCCTCGAGGAACTGATCGCAGCTCACAACCAGTTCCCGGCCGGGAGAGGGGCGGATGACTGCGGCGTCGTCGCCAGGGCCGATTGCCATCGCGCGGGAACGGCTGCTTCGACGGCCGCCTCGTCGGGTCCCCAAAACAAGGGCGCAGAGCCTCCGGATGAATCGGTCCTCGGCGATCATACATCCATTATATCTCCCGGCTCAGCCATGGGTGGTGACGGGTATTCCTCCAAAAGAATGTGGGGACGGCCTGGCAATTCGTAGATAGTGACTACCCCCCCGCCCCCCCCGGTATTCGGAAAGTATTGAAAATGCAGTGGAAGAGCTCCGGCGGAACGATCGCGGCGGATATTGCGTGCGAACGGCCGGGCACAAGAGGAGCACAAGCTCTGCGCTCCAACGGGCCGCAGAAGTGAGGTTTTTGGTGTGATAAAGTGGCATAGAAGTGGGGTTTTTGAGGGCTCGCGGGCGAGCAGCCAGGGATAAGAGGAGCACAGGTTCTGCTCGCCAACGTGCAACAGAAGTGACAAGTTTGCGATGAAAAGTGGCGCAAAAAAGGGGTTTTGCAGGGTTTGTTTTTGAGGTAAGCAATTGAAAAGAGGATGGT
>Ga0247727_10006584_pt1 | contig 22743 bp, 11 predicted proteins | sample WisWelCaveWW1625_FD_202498 | JGI IMG/M metagenome (GOLD analysis project Ga0247727, IMG submission 202498) | Biofilm microbial communities from Wishing Well Cave, Virginia, United States - WW16-25 | ecosystem: Environmental > Aquatic > Deep subsurface > Groundwater > Cave microbial mat | place...
CAAGGCTGGCGCGTTGGAACCGTGCAGGAGTTTCTTGGCCTCACGGACGAAGAGGCCGCGTTTATCGAGCTCAAGCTCGCGTTCAGCGATCACTTTAAAAAGCTGCGCCAACGAAAAAAATATCTCTCAAGTCGATAAGGTCAAACTTAGAATCGTGAAAGAGCTTTCCTACCCCGCCAACACCCAGCATTTGCGCGGGTCGCTCGCGCAAGCTGGAATGGGCAAAGTCCAAAAGCGTGAGTTGGTCGAGTCATGAAAATTGCTTTTACAGAAGCAGAGTTGATCATCATTTCATGTCGTTATCATTACAGCAAGCACTGACTAGCGCAATGACTGCTCACCCTCTCCTCGATCTCTCGCGCGACGACATCGTCCCGTATTTCATGTGGGACTACCGCGACACTGTCGGTCAAATAAAAGAGATTCTCGCGGGCAGCGACGAGCCGAAAAAAATTTGGCTCATGGCCAAGCTGCTGCGCGACGCGCGCTACGTCGATGTGTGGAAATTCATCTCCCTAAAAGATTTTCTTGCATACCGCGAGCGCTTAATGCCGCGCCTCGGTCGTGAGAGAAAGTTTTGGGAGTTTATGTACGAGCAATGGATAACCCATGGCATCGTCCAACCAAACGCCTATTCTAACCTTGCTGCAGAGTAAATTTCTGGAAGCCTTTTTTCAGCAAACCCAGGATTTTTATCTGACCGGCGGCACGGCCTTGAGCGCGTTTTATCTGTATCATCGCCACTCTGAAGATCTTGACCTCTTCACTCAGGACGATGAGGCCTTTCAAGCTGCCGATACGATCGTCAGCAAAGCCTGCTTGCAGCTCGAGATTGCGTTTGTGCCGGTTCGAATTACATCTTACTTCAAGCACTTCCGCGTGGGCGCAGCCGGCGCGCCGCTCACGTTACATTTCTCGCGAGATTACGCCACGTCCATCAAATCGCCTAATCGCATCGGGAACGTATTAGTCGACTCCATTGAGGACATCACCGCCAATAAAATTTGCGCGGCGTTGGGCCGAACTGAAATCAAAGACCTGCTCGATCTCTATTTTCTCGAGCAAGCGGATTACAGCGTCCCCGAATACTTTGAATTGGCGCAGCAGAAAGACGCCGGTTTGTCGTGGGAAACTTTGGCCTACACGTTGAGCCAATTTCAGATACATGAAATTCCCTCATTCGTGATCAAACCCGTGACGACAGAAACACTGGAGCTTTTCCGCAAGAACACCATCGCCTGGTTGATCAAAAAATCCGCGCCTTCGACTTTGTGATAACTATACTGCGTAAGGATTATTTTGTAACTCCCCCTCGATTGTCATTCTGAAAGAACCTTTTTCAGCACTGGTAAAACTTCCAATGGGAGAATCTTCCCCGCGCATAAAAGGGTTCCTTCTGAATGACAATTCTGTGATGGTGTTACAAACCAACCCGCAACGAGTATAACGCGCATAAGCAGTCGGGCTTGCGCAACGGTTTCACATATTCATTCAAGTCCCTCTTGCGCAAGTCCGACTTTCCCGACGAACCATCACTCCAACAATCCAACGTTCACACCTCTCCCAGCCTCTCCTCCAACAACGCGGCCATCTCGTCTTCCGATAGCTCATCCAGCGCCTCTTCTTTTTCAACAAGAGCAGCTTTGCCGTTTGTAGCAGGCGCTGCGTTCTCCACTACAGCGCTTTCAAACGCGAGCACGTTCTTGCCGAGATGATTGACCAGCTCTTCAATCGTGGGATGATCGAACAGCAATGTCGCCGGCAGCGTTTGCTCCACGCCTTTGCCGAGCGTATTGCGCAGCTCAACGGCCATGAGTGAATCGAGACCGAGTTCGGTGAGAGGTCGTTGCAAAGAGAGCGGCCGTGAAAGATCGAGTCCCAAAACTTTCAGCGCTTGTTCGCGCACGAAGCCGTGCAAAAGATTCCAGCGTTTGCTCGTCGGCGCTTGCTGAAGTTGCGCCAGAAAAGTAGCTGAAGGCTGAGGGCTGAGGGCTGGGCGTTGCTTAGGCTGCGAGGCGCGTATCAACTCGGAAAAGAACGGAGAGCGTTGGCGTTCGCCCATGGCTTCGAACGCTTCGGCCCAGTTCACGGGCAGCACACCGACTTGCGCAGGCGTATCGCGCAGCAGGCGCTCGAAAATTCTCAAACCTTGCGCGGGTGTGATCACGCTCTTGCCGCCGATGGTGAAGCGCTCACTGCGATTGTGCCGAATGACGGTTCCGACTTCCGACCACGCGCCCCAATTGATGCTCAACGCCGGCAATCCCAACGCGCGGCGATAGTGCGCGAGCATGTCCATGAACATATTCGCCGCCGCGTGATTGCCCTGCCCCGCGGAGCCAATCAACGCCGCGCCGGTGGAGAAGAGAATGAAGAAATCGAGTTCGAGGTTTTGCGTGAGCGTGTGCAGATTCCACGTGCCGAAGACTTTGGCTTTCATCACCTTTTCAAAACGAGGCCAATCTTGCTGCAAGAGCACGCCGTCATCAATCGCGCCCGCGGAATGAATCACGCCGCGCAAGGGCGGCAGTGTTTGCTCCATCATCGCAAAGACTTCGGCCATGCGCGCTTCGTCGGCAACGTCCGCTTGCGCGACGATGATTTTAGCGCCCGCAGTTTCCATTTCATGCAATGCGGCTTTTGCTTCTTCACTCGGAGCGCTGCGTCCGAGGAGCACGAGATATCGCGCACCATGCTCGACCATCCACTTCGCCACGAGCAAGCCGAGGCCCGCGAGCCCGCCGGTGATGAGGTAGGTGGATTGAGGATCGAGGATCGTGGATTGTAGATCGTGGATCGTGGATCGTGGATGGTTGATCGTCGATGGTTGCTTACGATCCACGACCGACGATCCACGATCAACAAGCTTCATCGCGCTGCGCACCAATCTCGGCACGTAACGCACGCTGCGACAAAACGCGATCTGATCTTCCTCGTCCGCGTTTTGTATTTCATCAAAAAGAAAGCGCGCGGCCTCTGCGGCATTCTCCGTGTCGAGATCGATGCGCGTGCATTGCAATTCGGGATGTTCCATCGCAATGACTTTGCCCAAGCCCCAGAGCGATGATTGCGCGAGATTCATTCCCCCCTTGAGGGGGGTGTTATCGCGCGTCAGATTTTTTTTCGGATCTAAAGTATCATCATGATCGAGTAACACCCCCCTGGCCCCCCTCAAGGGGGGAATTACGGGCTGTGCGTTGCGCGTGACCAACCACAGGCGCGAAGACTTCAGCTTTTCATGCGCAGCGAGGGCTTGCACGAGATGAAGCGTTCCACCGACGATCTTGTGCTGTGTTTCGCGCAGCGCCTCGAGTGAGAGGGTTTCCGAAGAGAGCGCATCAATCGCCCAGAGATTGACAACACCGCGACAAGGCGCGGTTTGCGTTGCGGATATTTCAGCAAAGACGCGCTTGAAATCTTCCGGCTGCGCGGGATTGATTTGAAAGTCGTCCTCTGCGTTCGCATGCACGAGCGTGCAGGCTTGATCACTCGCTTCAAAAAGCCGCGCGAGTTTGTTGCCCACGCCATGCGCATCGGCAAGAATGATCCAACTGCCTTGCTCGCGTTCGCCATTTCTGTTTGTTGTAGGAAATCTAGGTGAAGGTCGCGCGACAATTCCCCCCTTGAGGGGGGTTAGGGGGGTGTGCTCTTGCGCTAGCGAAGACGATGACACCTCCCTCAAGGGGGGAATTGCTGAAGCTTCTTCGCTGCGTAATTCCCCTTCTTTCGCGCTGGTAATCTCAACCTCTCTCCCTCTCCCAATCTCAACGAAAGGCCCGCGCGCGAGAATGACGGCCTGCGTTTGCAAGACGCCTTTGCGATCCGCGCTTTGTGGCAACGCAATCGCTTCAGTGAAGCCCATCGCCGTCAGCAAGTCGAGCCATTTGTCTTCGGCGAGCAGCGCATAGTCCGGCCGCAAATCGTGATCGGCATAACTCCACCAACCCTCGGTGAGGCCCACGGTCAAATCGCCGAAGCGTTGCGGCACACTGCCTTCGAGCAACACGAGCAGGCCTTGCGAGGCGAGCAGCCTTTGCACGTTGGCAAGCGTGCGGCGCAAATCGCTCGTGGCGTGCAACACGTTCGCGGCGATGATGAGATCGAACCCGTGCAACGCGAAGCCTTGCGCTTCAAGCTCGGCGCTAATGTCCAAAACTTGATAGCGCACGAACGGATAGTCTTTGAACTTTTGCGCGGCGCGCGTAGTGAAGAGCTGGCCGATGTCAGTAAACGCATACTCGGTACGCTCCGGCGGCAGAATCGGCAACACGCGCGTGGTGGTGCCGCCCGTGCCTCCGCCGATTTCGAGCGCGCGCAGTTTGCGATCCTTCGGCAAATTTTTCAGCGCGCTTGCGACCGCTTCACGCAAGAGCAGATTGAAAGCTTTGGAGACCGGCGCTTCTTGATAAAGCTGCTCCGTGTCCGCGAGCGAGCCTTCGGGAAAGAGCAATTGCAAAGGATCGATCTCGCCGCGCAGCGCGCCCGCCAAGCCTTCGCAGCAGCGTTGCGTGATGTTCAACTCCGAAGCGCACGCCGGATATTGTGCGAGCAAGTCGCTCATCGCGCGCGCCGTGTTTTGCAGCGCAGGCGCGCTCACCGTTTGCCACGCATTCTCGCTTTGCGCGAGCACGCCGTCTTGTTCGAGCATGATGAGCATGCGCTCGAATAAACGCCGATGCCGAGCTTGCACGTTGAGCCGCGACCTAAGATCATCGAGCGCGAACCGTTGTCCGAGTTTAAACTCGAAGCCGAGTTGACGCAGCGTTTGCGCAACATACGCGCCGCACAGCGCATCGAGGCGCGGCAGCAATTCTTCATAAAGCCGCAGGTTGTTGGCCTCATAAAGCGGCGCAATCCTAGGCTGCACGGCGTGCGCGATCTCCGCGAGTTTGGGAAAATGTTCCGCAACGGAGCGCCGTTCTTCGCCAACGCGCGCTTGCGGACGCCATTGCACTTCATAGAGCCATTCGTGCAATTGCTGGAATTGTGCGCGCAACATGGCTTCGGGCGCGACGCGCTTGAATTGCAGGCCGAAAAGTTTAGCGAGGGGGTTGCCGTTTTCATCAAACAGAAACGCTTCGCCTTTTAAGATTTCATTGTTGCCTTGCGAACTCTCAGGCAACACCGCATGTGTCCACACACGCGCGTTGGCGCGCTGAAAAAATTCCAAACGCTCCAGGCCCATGAGCATGTACGTCTCGCCGGTGAGGTCGCTGCTCTCCGGCAATGCGGCTTCGAGCACTTGCAAGCAAGTATCCATCAGCGCGGGATGAATTTGATATTCGCTCGCGTGGCCGCGCACGGCTTCATTCATCTCGATTAAGCCGAGCGCTTCGCCGTCACGGCGCCAGAGTTTGGCAATGCGCTGCGAATGTTCGGTCACTTGAATGCCGCGACGCCGCACTTTCTCAACGATGACCTCAACGGAACTCTCAACACAACGCGCTTGAATCTCCTGAATTGAAAAGTGTTCCTCCTCTTGTCCGATGTGCTTCGTATTTTGTTCTTTGCCTTTTGCTCTTTGCTTCGCGCCCTCGGCCCTCAGCATTCTTCCGCTCGCGTGCAAACGCCACGTGTCGGGTTGCTCTGCGCGCGTTGCATCGTTGCTAAAGAATTGAAAAGAGGCGCGACCGGCGTCGGCAGCATCGGGCGTGAGGATCAACTGCACCGTGCGGCTCTCTTCTTCCGGCAATGTAATCGCGTCATGGATCACGACGTCTTCCAAAAGACAGCTTTCCGTGCCCAATGCTTCCGCAGCCGCGCCCAAAGCCATTTCCAGAAAGACAACGCCGGGCACGACCGCAATGCCATGCGCGCGATGTTGATCCATCATCGCGAGTTTCGCAAGGCTTAATTGCGTTTCGAAAATGTGCAACGGCCCGCGGAGCTTGTGGCCGAGAAGGGGATGTTTAGCCGGGGATCGGGGATCGTGAATTGTGGATCGTGAAGCGCTTTCTGCCATCCACGATCCACGATCCACGACCTTCGAATCGTCAACCCAATACCTCTCGCGCTGAAACGGATACGTGGGCAACACGACCTTGCGGCGAGGATAATCATGATCGAAACCGGCCCAGTCAATGGCGGCGTTGTGCGTATAAAGCGTGGCGAGGCCGTGCAGCATTTGTTGCCAATCATCTTTGCCTTTGCGCAAAGACGGCACCCAAACACAATCACCTCCTCGGCACTTTGGCTCCTTGGCTCCTTGCCCACTTGGCTCCTTGCCTTCAAGACATTTGGTGGCCATGCCGAGCAGCGTCGGGCTTGGCCCGATCTCGACAAAAACTTTATAGCCTTGCTGCTGCAGCCATTCGATGGAAGAGGAGAAACGCACGGCTTCGCGCACGTGACGGCACCAATAGAGCCGAGGATCGTGGATTGTGGATTGTGAATCGTTACCGGCTACTGCAAACTGATCACTGCTTACTGAAAACCGAAGCGGTTGCGCCGTGAGATTCGAGATGAGCGGAATCTTAGGCTCATGAAACGTGATCGTGTTGACGAGCTTCGCAAAGTCATCGAGCATGGGCAGCATGAGCGGCGAATGAAAGGCGTGCGAGACATTGAGCGGTTTGCTCTGCACGCCCTCGACGGCAAGTTTTCTGACGACCTCGCCAACGGCATTTTTCTCGCCGGAGATGACCACGTTCTCCGGCCCGTTGATCGCTGCAATGGCAACGCGATACGAAGAAATCGCGGCGGAAACTTTTTCTTCGCTCGCAAAGACGGCGACCATAATTCCGCCCGCAGGCAACGCTTGCATGAGACGGCCGCGCTCGGCAATCAATCTCAAACCGTCTTCCAAACTGAACACACCGGCAACGCACGCGGCAACGTATTCGCCGACGCTATGGCCCATCACCGCCGCAGGCTCCACGCCCCACGAACGCCACAACTCCGCGAGCGCATATTCAATCGCAAACAGCGCGGGCTGCGTGTAGGCGGTTTGATCGAGGAGGTTGTTGGTTGCTCGTTGTTGGTTGCTCGTTGCAATTCCCCCCTTGAGGGGGGTGAGGGGGGTGTTTTTGAGCGTAGCAATTTCATCCCAATTTATCAGATCACGAATGATACCCCCTTCAATGGAGGAATAACGCGATTCCCCCATTGAGGGGGGATTAAGGGGGGTGTTTTCGGAAGCAGCAATTTCATCCCAATTCATCAAGTCACGAGCAACACCCCCCTGGCCCCCCTCAAGGGGGGTATTATAAAGCGCCGAGAGCAACGATATTTTAAGATACGGTCGCAAAATTTCATCGCAACGATCCATCGTTTTGCAAAACACCGGCTGCGTTTCATAAAGCGCGCGGCCCATGTTGAGATATTGCGCGCCTTGCCCGGTGAAAAGAAAAACCACTTCGGGCCGTTTGGAATTTGGCAGCTCGGCGTATCGCGCATCGGAAGGAAGATCACCGGCGGCAAATGCGCGCAGCTTGGCTTGCATCTGTTGCGATGACTCCGCGAGCAACGCCGTGCGATGCGAGAAGTGCGAGCGGCCGGCATTGGCAGTGAAACAAACATTGGCTAATGTGATTGTCTCGTCGCGAAGAACACCCCCCTGACCCCCCTCAAGGGGGGAATGATGTGAAGCGAGATGCTGTTCATATCGCGCCGCAAGTTCACGCAACGCTTCGTTACTTTTCGCGGAGATAGTGAGCAGATGCCACGGACGAGTCACAACCGTCAAATTCTTATTTGGCTCTTTTGCTTCGTTTTCTTCTTTGGCTCCTTGACCTTCGTTGGCACTTTGCACTATAACGTGCGCGTTCGTGCCGCTGAAGCCGAACGAGCTGGTCGCTCCGATACGCCTGCCATTGATTTCTTCCCACGGCGTCAACGTTGTGGGAATATCAATCGGCAAATCGTCCCATGGAATGTAAGGATTGCGTGCGGCGAGATGCAGATGCGGCGGAATTTGTTGGTGCTGCAAAGCGAGCACGAGCTTGATCAAACCCGCGATGCCCGCCGCGCCTTCGAGATGGCCGAAGTTGGTTTTCACCGAGCCGATTTTGAGACGATGATTTGCCTCGCGCTCTTGGCCGAGCACCGCGCCGAGCGCATTCACTTCAATCGGATCGCCGAGTGCAGTGCCGGTGCCGTGCGTTTCAACGTAGCCAATATCAGCGGGCGAAAGTCCGGCAACTTTGAGCGCCTCGCGGATCACCATCTCTTGCGCGGGCCCGTTCGGCGCAGTGATGCCGCTGCTGCGACCGTCCTGATTCGCCGCGGACCCGACAATGAGCGCGAGCACGTTATCGCCGTCCGCAATCGCATCGCGCCAGCGTTTGAGCACGACGATGCCGCAACCTTCGCCACGCACAAAGCCGTTCGCCGAGGCCTCAAAAGTTTTGCAGCGTCCGTCGGGCGCCATCATGTGCGCCTTCGAAAGCGCAATGGTCGTGTCGGGTGTGATGATGACATTCACGCCGCCGGCGATGGCCATATGGCAACCGCGGCTGCGCAGATTCAAACAGGCTTGGTGCACCGCAACGAGTGAGGAAGAGCAGGCCGTGTCAATCGACAAACTCGGGCCGTGTACGCCAAGCACGTAGGATAATCTGCCCGAGGCAATGGCGTGCGAGCTGCCCGTGGCCGAGTACGCATCGAACGTATCGCGGCCCTTGCCGAGCAGGAGCTGCGGATAATCCGTGCTGCAAATGCCGATGAACACGCCGGTCGCGCTGCCTTCGATTTTTTCCGGCGCAATGCCCGCATGCTCAAGCGCTTCCCACGTGACTTCCAACAACAAACGCTGTTGCGGATCCATGCTGCCGGCCTCGCGCGAAGAGATGCCGAAGAAGAGCGGATCGAAGCGGTCAACCTGTTCGAGAAAGCCGCCAAAGCGCGTGGACATTTTGCCGGGGGCGTCGGGATTGGCGTCATAATATGCGTCGATATCCCAGCGCTCTTTCGGCACTTCACGGATGACGTCGCGGCCCTCGCGCAGCAAGCGCCAATAGGCTGCGGGATTTTCCGCGCCGGGAAAACGGCAACCGATTCCGATGATTGCAATCGGTTCTCTGTCGGCTTGCTCAAGCTTTTCCAGCTTGGATTGCAGCTCCAGCGCGAGAAGTGTGATGCGTTTGGGAGAGAGGTTTTTGAGGCGTTCGAGGAAGTCGGACATTTCAGTTTCCTGCTTCATATTCAAATGACGAACCGAGTTCTTGACATTCGCAACCGTTCTCGCGACATTCGATCATCGTTTCCAGATTAGCAGCATGGCACGACCAAATTCAGCTAGGCGCAAAACATGATCACCGTGTCGTTAAAGCAATTCAAACAAAAGCCCGAAGTGTTTCTCGAGCAATCCCAAAGGAACCGCGAGCCGGTTCATATTAAAAGCAAAAGCTCCGGCTTCGTTATGCTTCAACTCGAAGATTATAACTCTCTGATGGAAACCTTATATCTTCTCAGCAACGAAGCCAACGCCAACTGGTTGAAAGAATCCATCCGGCAAGCCGACAACGGTATGTTGATCCCTTGGGAAGAGGCCAATGCAAGACTTGGTATTGACGCCAAACGCGCTTAAAGATTTGGAGACTTGGGCAGAAACCAGCCCCAAAACGCTCAAGCAGATTTTTAAACTGTTCAAGGACATTGCTAGGAATCCTTTTACGGGTTTAGGCAAGCCCGAGCCGCTTAAGCACAACTTGCAAGGCTGCTGGTCGCGTCGCATCGACTGGAGCATCGCCTTGTTTATCGAGTGCAGGGCGATCAGATTCAAATTCTCTCTTGTCGCCACCATTGTCGCTGATTTTGATTCTACTCTTTGGCGATTTCTGTTTTTCGTGGCAAGCGGTGTCATTCAAAAAAGCAAAACACACCAGCGTGAGCAAAAAACTTACAATCAAAAGCGACTTGCATCGCATTGGCGCGATGAAAGACGAGGATATCGATTACTCGGATATTCCTCCATTGACCGATGAAGATTTTGCCGCGATGCGGCCATTGCGGGAAGTCTTTCCGGAACTGGTGCATCAGCAAAAACGCCTCACGCTGCAACTGGATAACGACATCGTGCAATGGTTCAAGCAGAACTCTCGTCCGAAAAACGGCGACAGCTATCATGCTTTAATCAATGCGGCTCTGCGTGATCATATTGCGCGGCAAAAGAAGCCGTTGCAACGAAAGCTTCATAAGAAGACTGAAGCCGCGTGATGAAAAACGGACCTTTAAAACAGCCGGAAAACTTACTATGAATGCCGTCACTGCCAAACAAGCGAAACAGAATATCAGCCGTCTCATCAAACAAGTCATCACTAACGCCGAGCCGACCATCATTTGTGCGGATAATGGCGACCGGACAGTGCTGCTCTCTTTGGATGAATTCAACTCGTGGCGTGAAACTCATTATTTATTATCCAACCCGGCGAATGCCGAGCATTTGCGCAAGTCCATCGCACAAGCCCGCCGTGGTGAAAAGAAAGAGCGAAAGTTGATCGAGTAATGAAGATCACCTTCACTGAAACAGAAATCGTGATTGTATCTTGCCGTTTTCATTACGGAAAAAAATAAGAGGGGAACTGCGAATCCCCCCGCGCATGTTTCAACCTCCCATCTTCTCCGCGAACAAGCGCTCAATCTCCTCTTCCGAAAGCTCTTCCAGTTTATCCAGCATGCCCGCCGCATCGATCTTTTCTTGCTTCACCTCAACCGCCGGCGCCGAGGTTTCTGCGCCGAACAATTCTTTGGCAAGATAGCTCGCCATCGCGGCGGTCGTGGGATAATCGAACACCAGCGTTGCCGGCAGCGCGCGCGGCAAGCTCAGACCCGCGCCGAGCAAGTTGCGCAACTCCACGGCCATGAGTGAATCCAAGCCGATGTCGGTGAGCGGCTGCTTTTCGTGAATCGTTTGCGAAGCTTCCATGCTCAACACCTTCATGGCCTGCGCTTCGACGTAGTGCAGCAAAAGTTTTTGCCGCTTGGCGGCGGAAGCGTCTTGCAATTGCCGCAAGATTTCCGGACGGGCTTGCGGAGCTTCTGGTTGTTTGGCGCGCGGCTTCGTTGCCTTGATCAACGCCGAGAAATACGGCGGCATGCGTTTGCCCGCGAACATGCCGCCGAACGTGGCCCAATCCACCGGCATCACGCCGACTTGCGTAACCGGATGCTCGAACAACGTCGCGAGCACTTGCAAGCCTTGCTCCGGCGTGAAGGTATCGATGCCGCGCACGGCGATGCGACTTTCGAGATTGTGCCGCGCCGCGGCGCCGATCTCCGACCACGCGCCCCAATTGATGCTCATCGCCGGCAATCCCAGCGCGCGACGATGGTGCGCGAGCGCATCGAGAAAAGCATTCGCGGCCGAATGATTCGTTTGCGCGGGCGAGCCGAGCAGCGCCGAGACCGAAGAGAAGAGCACGAAGAAATCGAGCGGCATATGTTTGGTCAGGGCGTGCAAATGCCACGCGCCGTAAACTTTCGGCGCCATCACCTTCGTATAGCGTTCCCACGTTTGTTGCAACAGCACGCCGTCGTCGAGCACGCCCGCGGAATGAATAACGCCGCGCAGTACCGGCATCGCTTGATTGATCTCGGCAAGAATGCGCGTCACGTCTTCAGCTTGGGATACGTCGCCTTGCAATGCGAACACTTGCGCGCCTTGCTCTTCCAATTCCGCAATCACACGCCGCGCTTCTTCCGAAGGCGCGCGACGGCCCATCAACACGAGATGGCGCGCGCCGCGTTCAACCAACCATTGCGCCACGAGCAAGCCAAGGCCGCTGAGTCCGCCGGTGATGAGATAGGTCGCGTCGGGTTTTATCGTTGTTGCTCGTGGATTGTAGATTGTGGATTGTGGATCGTGAACAGATTTTTCAAGCGCCATGATTTTTGATCCACGATCTACGACCCACGATCCACGAACCACGTCTTCTTGCGCCACCACCACCTTGCCGATGTGCTTCGCTTGCGCCATGTAGCGAAATGCGCCGCCGGCTTCTTCCAAAGAGAAAACTTTGTGCGGCAGCGGCTTAAGCTCGCCCTTTGCAATCGCCGACATCAATTCCAAAAAAAGAGGGCGAATCGCTTGCGGCTCGCTCTTGAGGCGCTCCGCAAGATCAATCGCGAAATACGAGACGCGAGGATTGGCTTGCGCAACCTGCGCATTGGTCCAAATTTCTTTCTTGCCGATTTCTAAAAAGCGGCCATGCGTTCGCAACAAAGCAAGGCTTTGCGGAATGAACTCGCCGGTGAGGGAGTTGAGCACGAGATCGACACCCGGCTCCGTGGATCGTGGATCGAAGATCGTGGATTGTGGATCGTTGGCGGTAGATCGTAAAGCACGATCCACGATCCTCAATCCACGATCCTCACTCTCCACGCTCGTAATCCGCACGATCTCCTCCGCAAACTCCACTGTGCGCGAATTCATCACATGCTTGATGCCGAGAGCTTTGAGAAACTCACGCTTCTCCGCGCTGCCCGCGGTCGCATAAACTTCGGCGCCGGCGCGTTGCGCGAGTTGCACCGCGGCCATGCCGACGCCGCCCGCTGCGGCATGAATGAGCACGCGCTCGCCCGCTTTGATTTTGCCGACAACGTGCAACGCATAGTGCGCCGTCAAAAACGCCAGCGGCAGCGTCGCGGCTTCTGCAAAACTGAGTGCTCTCGGCTTGTGCGCGACCAGCTCGATGCCGGTCGTCACATACGTGCTGAAGCCGCCCACGGTCACGGCAATCACTTTCTCGCCGATTTTATAGTCGGAAATATTTTCGCCGACGCGCACGACCACGCCCGAGACTTCGCCGCCGAGCGGATCGCTATCGCGGCGCAGGCCCAACACGTTGAGCACGTCGCGGAAGTTGAGGCCCGCGGCGGCTACGCGAATCTCGATTTCATCTTTCGCCGGCGCGCGCCGTGTTGCCGGACGCAATGCCAGCCCATCGAGCGTGCCGTGCTCGACGATTTCCAATTGCATTGGTTCGGGTTCGTGGATGGTGGGCCGTGGCTCGTGGCTCGTGGATCGTGGCTCGTGGATCGTTGCTTGTTGCTCGTTACTCGTTGCTCGTGGCTCGTGGCTCGTCATAATACTTTCACGATCTTCGATTTTCGATCCACGATTTTCGATCCACGATCCACGATCTTCAATCTTCGATCCACGATCTTCGATCCACGATCCACGATCTTCAATCCACGATCCACGATTTTCGATCCACGATCCACGATCTTCGATTTTCGATCCACGATCTTCGATCCACGATCCACGATCTTCAATCCACGATCCACGATCCTCAATCTTCGATCCACGATCCTCGATCTTCACCCGCGCCAGCCGCGCGACGTAACGCACGCCGCTGCGATATGCCACTTGATCTTCGGCGCCTTGCGCGAGAATCTCTTTGAGCAGGAGCTGCAAGTTGCCCGCGTCGTCATACGGGCCGAGATCAACACGCACGCAGTGCAGTTCCGGATGCTCGAGCGCGAGGCCGCGGCCCATGCCCCAAATGGGAGCTTGCGCGATCGCAACGTCATTGGGCGCTTCGCCCACGGGCTGCGCGCCGCGCGTGGCAATCCACAAATTATGCGCATGAAATCCCTCCGTGGAGAGCAGAGCTTGCACGAGCGACAACACGCTGCGTGCCCCTCGCGTTTGTGCTTCGCGCAAATATTCGAAGCTGCTTTTCGCGATTGGCGCATCAGCGCTCGGCCAAAGCGCGATGACGCCGCGACACGATATTTGAGGAACAACAAAAGCTTCGTGCAGCAGCCTTTTGAAATCCGCCGGGTTCGTGGGATCGACGGCATATTGCGAAGTCTCGAGCTGGGCGAACGACTCCGCGGGCGAAACCAAGAAGCATTGTCCGCCGCGCGCGTGCAATTGCTCCGCAAGCTTCTCTGCCAAACCGTTGCGATCACGAAGCAGCAACCATGCGCCTTCTCCTTCTGATGCCATGGATGCCCCGCCCCTCAAGGGCATAGATGTCAAGCTTAGTGAATCTGCACGGCATATTCCCCCCTTGAGGGGGGTTAGGGGGGTGTTCTTGCGCGCGTTGATCATTTTAAATTCATCATACGAGCCTGCAATGCCCTCTGAGCTGATCGTCATTTCTTCACGATACCGAGCGACACCCCCCTCAAGGGGGGAATCGTTGGGTGCATGCTCTCTTAACTTGATGATTCCCTTCTCTCCTTTCCCCTTTCGCTCTTCATCTAAAACACGAGGGCCGCGCGCGAGCAGCACCGCGTTTTGCGCGAGCGCGCGGCCGACGCTGAAATCGCTCGGCGCCGCGGCAAACTGCGTAAAGCCTTCGCGCTCCAACAATGTTTGCCATTGCGCTTGCGTGATGAGCGGATACGCGGCGCGCACGTCGACGTCCGTGAAGCGCCACCAGCCCTCGGTCATGCCGAAGGTCAAATCGATCCAACGCTGCGGATTCATGCCTTCGCACAACATGAGCAAGCCTTCCGGCGCGAGCAGCGTTTTGATATGCGTCAACGTCTCGCGCAAATCCCGCGTCGCATGAACGACATTCGCGCCGATCACCAAATCGAAGCAGTGAGGCGTGAAGCCTTGAGCGCTCGGCTCGCGCTCGAGATCGAGAAGTTCATAACGCACGAAGGGAAATCCTTTGAACTTCTCCCGCGCGCGCGTGAGAAACAAAGGCGAAAGATCGGTGAAGACATATTCCGTGCGGTCCGCGGGAAAATCTTGCAAGATGAACGAAGGCGTGCCGCCGGTGCCCGCGCCCACTTCCAACACGCGCAGCTTGCGCTCGCGCGGCAGCCGCGCCGCCAACTCTTGCACGAGGCCGCGCAGCACGCCGTTATAAATTTTCGCGCTGAGAGATTGATCGTACAACTGTTCGGCAACCGCAAAGGAGCCGCCGGGGAAGAGCACCTGCAAAGGATCATACTCGCCGCGCAACACGGCCGCGAGATTTTGCCCGCCGCGCTCGAGCAGATCAAACTCCGCGCGCTGCGCCGCGAATTTCGCCGCGAAGTTTTGCGCGAGTTCATGCGCCGGAGCACAATGCGGCAAGCGGCAAACTTCCCACGTTTCATCTTCGTGTTGCAGGAAACCTTCTTCACGCAAGATTTCGAGCAACCGCGCAAAGAGGCGATGATGCCGCGCGCTGACGCCTAATTGCGTTGCCATTTGCGTTGCCGTAAAACTTTGGCCGAGGGCAAACTTCCAACCGAGGTCCACGCAAGCTTGCAAGATATACGCGAGGCTCAAGGCATCGAGGTGCGGCAGGATTTCATCATAAACCTGAAAGTTGTGCATTGCGCTCAAAGCTTGCAAATGCGCGGACGACATGGCGGCAAACGCGCTGCTCGCGGGCAAATAATCCACGGCCGCGCCGGCAATCTCCTCTCGCGCGCTCGGCAACGGTTGCGCTTCCCAGGTCACTTCATAAAACCATTCGTGCAAATTCGTCGCGGCGACGCGCTGCAATTGTTCCGAGGTCACACGCTTCACTTGCAAGCCCAGCAACTCGGCAATCACGCGGCCATCGGGAGCATAAACTTGAAAATCAACCGTTCGCGTCTCATGATCTTTTGGGCTCTTTGGCTCTTTTTCTTTTTGGCTCCTTATCTTACAGCAGCTCCACAATTCTTCCGGCGCCGGCGCGAACAAACGGAAGGCTTCAAGGCCGATGGGCATGAAGATATCATCCGCGGCGATCTTGCTGCGATCTGCCGACATCACCACGCCCACGACTTGCAGACAGGCATCCAACAATGCGGGATGAATGCGATAGCTCCGCGCATCCGCGGCAATCGCCTCGGTCAAATGAATTTGCCCCAAAGCGCTTTGCGCATTGCGCCACAATTTCGCCACGCCCTGAAAACGCGCGCCGAATTGCAAACCGCGTTCGCGCAAATGATCATAAAATGCTGCGACGGGAATTTCTTCGCCACAAAGAGCGCGCAGCTCTGGGAGCGCTGGTAAAGCCGCGGCCGGCTCGTCATGCGCTGAAGCTAGCCGCAGCTTGCCGCGCGCATGCGTTTTATACGTTGCCTCGCCGTTTTTCTCCGCCGAGGCAAAGCGGATCACTTGAAAGCCATAACGCGCTTCCGTATCCGGCGAAAACATGAGCTGAATCGTGAGCGTTTCGTTTTCATGAAAAATGAGGGCCTCGCGAATATCCATGTCCTCAATCGCATGCGCGCCGGAGCCAAAAGCCTCGTGCGCCGCGGCCATGATCATTTCGAGATACGCAGTGGTCGGCAACACGGCCACGCCGTACACGCGATGATCCGCGATGAAAGGCACTTCAGCGAGACTAAGCTGCGCCTCGAAAATAACCTCGCGCAACAACGGCGTGTGGAGGCGATGCCCGAGCAGGGGGTGTGACGCCGTGGATTGTGGATCGTGGATTGTAGATCGTGAAGATTGGTTTGATAAGCTGCGATCTACTAGCAACGATCTACTAGCTGCGTTCTTCAACCTCCGCTCTTCCTCAAACCAAAAGCGTCCGCGCTGAAAAGGATACGTCGGCAATGCGACTTTGCGGCGCGCGCCCTCGCGCTCAAATCCTTGCCAATCCGGATTCACGCCGTTGACGTAAAGCAAGCCGAGGCTATCGAGCATTTGCCGCCAATCGTCTTTGCCTTTGCGCAAAGAGGGAATGCAAACGCATTCACTATCGATTTCTTGGCGCCCTGGCTCTTTGGCGCCTTGGCTCTTTGCCCCATTGGCTCCTTGCCCACTTGGCTCCTTGCTTTTATCTATCATGCCGAGTAGTGGTGCTTGCGGCCCGATTTCGAGAAAGAGGCGATAGCCTTTGTCGTGCAGTGTTTGCATCGAAGCTTCAAACTGCACGGCTTCGCGCACGTGGCAACGCCAGTATGTTTGTGGATTGAGGATCGTGGATTGTGGATTGTTGGGTTGAAAGCGAAAATCGAAAGGCTTGCCCGTGAGATTAGAAATGAAAGTAATGCGCGGCGCATGGTGTTTGATGGTGCTCGCCACTTTTTCAAAGGCCTCGAGCATCGGCGCCATCAACGGCGAATGAAACGCATGCGAAACATTGAGCGCTTTGCTCTTGACGCCCTCCCCCTCGAGGCGCGCGCAAATTTGTTGCACGGCATTGCGCTCGCCGGAGATGACGATATTTTCCGGACCATTCACGGCCGCAATGGCGACGGCTTCATGATACGCCGCAATCGCGTGCGCGACTTTTTCTTCGGAAGCAAAGATCGCGGCCATCATACCATTCGCGGGCAGCGCTTGCATCAATCTCCCGCGCGCGGCAATGAGCTTGAGGCCGTCTTCCAAGCTAAAAACGCCGGCAACACACGCCGCGACATACTCGCCGACGCTGTGCCCCATCACAATCGCGGGCGTGACGCCCCACGAGTGCCAAAGCTGAGCAAGCGCATATTCGATGGCAAAGAGTGCGGGTTGTGTGTAAGCCGTTTGGTCAAGGAGGTTGATCGTTGTTGGTTGCTGATCGCTGGATGCTGGCTGTTTGTTGCTGGTTCCTTGTTGCTCATTGCTCACGGCAATTCCCCCCTTGAGGGGGGTTAGGGGGGTGTGCTCGAGGGTAGCCGTCTCTTGCAAATTTTTCATATCGCGAGCGACACCCCCCTGGCCCCCCTCAAGGGGGGAGTGAACAGGATAGAGCACAGAGAGCAACGGCATCTCAAGATGCGGGCGCAGCAACTCATTGCACTCCTCCAGCGCGCGACGAAATACCGGCTGCGTTTCATAAAGCCTCCGCCCCATGTCGAGGTATTGCGCGCCTTGTCCGGTAAAGAGAAAAGCAATCTTGGGTTGATCTTCATTCACAACGAAACCGCGTTGCACATGCGGGAGCATTTGCCCGTTTGCAAAAGCCGCGAGCTTCTCGCGCAACTCGTCTTTCGTTTCAGCCGCAATCGCCAAACGATGCGAAAGCTGCGCGCGCCCGGTATTCGCGCTATAACAAACATCGGCGAGAGTATCCTCGGGATGATCGGCAAGACGTCGTTCATAACGCTGCGCCAATTCATTGAGCGCCGTCTCGCTCTTCGCGGAAAGCGCCAACACATGCCGCGGCCGATCTTGGCAGTGATCAGTGATCAGTGACCAGTTATTAGTAATCAGTGAGGAGTGATCCGCCTTCCCTGTTGACTGATTACTGATTACTGAATACTGATCACTCTTTACTGACATCTGCTCACCGAACTCTTCGAGAACCACGTGCGCATTCGTGCCGCTGAATCCGAACGAGCTCACGCCGGCGATGCGTTTGCTTTGATACTCCGGCCATGAGCGAAGCTGCGTTACAACCTCAACCGGCAATTCTTGCCATGGAATAAATGGATTCGGATTTTTGAAGTGCAGCGTTGGCGGAACCTGCTTATGCTGCAGCGCGAGCACGACTTTGATCAAACCCGCAATGCCGGCCGCGCCTTCGAGATGGCCGAGATTGGTCTTGACCGCGCCGAGCAGCACGGGATTTTCTTTCGCGCGGCCTTTGCCTAATGCTGCACCAATCGCTTGCACTTCAATAGGATCGCCGAGCGAAGTGCCGGTACCGTGCGTTTCGATATAACTCACTTCTTCAGGTTGCACGCCCGCATTTGCGAGCGCATCGCGAATCACTGCCTCTTGCGCAGGGCCATTCGGCGCAGTGAGGCCACTGCTCGCGCCGTCTTGATTGATCGCGCTGCCGCGAATCAAAGCGAGTATCCGGTCGCCATCCGCAGCCGCATCGGAAAGCCGTTTGAGCACGATGATGCCGCAGCCTTCGCCTTGCACAAAACCATCGGCAGAGGCGTCGAAAGTTTTGCACCGGCCGTCAGCCGCGAGCATGTTGGATTTGGAAAACGTGATGGTATTATCCGGCGAGAGCACGAGATTCACGCCGCCCGCAATCGCCATGCGACTTTCGCCATTGCGCAAACTTTGACACGCAAGGTGCACGACGACCAACGAAGACGAGCATGCGGTGTCGACGGTCATGCACGGGCCTTGCAAGCCGAGCACATATGAAATGCGCCCGGCTGCCGTGCTGTACGCATTGCCCGAAGCATAATAGGTATCGAGCAATGCAGGGTCGTTCGCCTTCAACATGAGCTGCGCGTAATCGACTTTGCACATCGCGAGGAACACGCCGGTGCGCGTGCTCTGCAATTGATCCGGCGCTTGGCCCGCGCGTTCGAGCGCTTCCCACACGACTTCCAAAAGCAACCGCTGCTGCGGATCCATGCTCGCGGCTTCGCGCGGCGAGATGCCGAAGAAGTGCGGATCGAACTTGTCGACCTCCTCCAAAAACGCGCCCCACTTCGTAATCATCTTGCCCGGCGTGTTGGGATCGGGATCGTAATAGGCGTCAACGTCCCAACGATCGCGCGGAAATTCTTTGACCGCATCGACGCCCTCGCGCAACAATTGCCAGAAAGATTCGGGGTCGTGAATGCCATGCGGCAAACGACAGCCGAGACCGACGATCGCAATCGGCTCGCGTTTGGCATTTTCAGAAGCCGCAAGTCTGACCTCCATTTCTTCGATCTTCAAGAACGCGCGTTTGAGAGGGGAAAGTTCTTTTGTTGCTTTGGGCATGTCGCTCATGAGAAATCCTGGTCCGCAAAAGATGTCGGGAAGCTCGGGGTGCGTCGTTTGAGCGTTATAAAATGCCGTTTCCGGCGAGACCAAACGCTCGATAGCTAGCCAATAATTTATCGTCTAGGGAGGGCAGTAGCGGAGAAGAAGTTTTGAAATTTTAGCTTTACTATTGAGGAGGAAATGCTATTATAAGAGACAAACACCGTAAACAGAAAACCTAAAGCAAGGGGCAACAACATGACGACCTTAGAAAAACTTGAAGAGCTGATTTACCACGGTTTCAAAGACACTGACCGGAAATTTCAAGAGACCGATCGGAAGTTTCAAGACACTGACCGGAAGTTTCAAGAGGCCGCCGAGTGGTCTAAAGAGACTGACCGGAAATTTCAAGAGACTGACCGGAAGTTTCAAAACACTGACCGGAAGTTTCAAGAGGCCGCCGCCGAGCGGTCCAAAGAAACGGATCGGAGATTTCGGGAAACCGATAAACTCCTCGACAAACTAACCAAGAACATTGCCGGAATAACGGACTCCGTCGGGTTGTTCGCCGAAAATATGGTCAAACCGGCCGTTGCGCGCCTCTTCGCGGAAAGAGGGATCGAGCTGACAGATTTCTTCTCACGCGCCTCGCATCGCAAAAATGGCAACGCCATGGAAGTGGATGTTCTTGGCAGCGGAACCAAGCACGTTGTCGCCGTTGAAGTAAAATTTCGTCTCGGACAGCGAGAAGTTGCGGATTTCTTGGAAAAGCTTCCGCGCTTTTTCGAGTTCTTCGAGCGTTATCGCGGTCTCACTCTCTATGGCGCAGTGGCAGGCATGAGCATCGACGAAGGCGTAGATCGCTTTGCTTACAATAACGGCTTGTTCATACTCGCGCAGTCCGGCGAAAACATTCGGATGATCAATGATAAAAAATTTCGCCCGCGTGAGTATGTTTATGAAGCGAAGACCCGCAAAGCCCCAAAACGAGGTTGAAAGAATTGCCGCGCAAAAGCCGGCTCGCTCGTGTGGCCGAACGAGGCCGACTTCGATCCGGCCACCCTTCACGATTGGGATCGCGTCGGCGAGGCTTTGATTGAGATGGCGCACTCGTGGGAGGAGCCTAAACAACTCGATGGAAGCCGCAGAACGGATTGCAAAGATCACGCGTTGATTGCAACTACGCAAGAATTACCATAGAAATCAGCAAGACTCTACGAATTAACGAGTCGAAACCGTTTTTGCCCGATTTTTTGAAATACGTAGGGCCTCTAAACTTGCTGTATCCAGTGCAATGTTGTTGAATAAGTTGAAAGATAGTTTTCACATAACTATCCCAGTGCAAGTAGGTCGGTGGCAGCCTATCGCCTCTGTTTCTAATTACGACCTCTTTGATTTCATCCCAATTAGCCTCACCGCCTAGTTCTTTCATGGCGCTTATCACTTCTTCGACATTGACTGATCCATAAAACATTTTGAAGCCCTTTCGAACTAAAATTACCAATTACATGAAGAAATGAAGTCATTCACACATGGTCCCACCAAAATACAAAATCACATCCCATCCAGCTTCATCTCCAACATTTTCTCCACCTCTTCCTCCGACAACTCGCTGATTACGTCTTTCGTCATCTTCCTGACATTGCCGACCGTTGACAAAGTCGCTTTGTCTGCAACGGCCTTTTCATTTTCACCAAAGACTTTTTTCTCCAACAGCTTCGCAATCGCTTCGATATTCGGATAGTCGAAAATCAACGTCGCGGGCAGAGTGTTCGCTAGGCCGAGGCCGGTAGCCAACAGATTGCGCAGCTCGACGGCCATGAGCGAGTCGATGCCGAGGTCCATCAAACGCTGTGTGCGGCCGATGGGGTTGGAGCGTTCGCGGCGCAAAACTTTGGTGACGTGGCCGCGCACGTAGTCGATCAATCTCTCCAAGCGCTCATTTGCTGGCGCTTCTTCTATCTCGCGCAGAAAAGTTTGAACGCGCTCTTCGGCGGGTTTCGTTTCAGGCTTGCCATTCGAGAACTCCGGGCGAAGTCGGACTTGCGCCTCGGGAGTTTCATAAGCTTCAAAGCTTTTTGTGCGCAAGTCCGGCTTCCCAGAGGTCAAGTGTTTCCCTGAAGCGAGCGACGCTTGCGCGACAAAAACATGTTGATTGAGCATTTCCGTCGGCGCGCCGGCCTCCGGGAAAACTGCAACTTGCTCGAAGCCATGTTCGCGCAGCAGGCTCTCCCACATTTTCACGGGCAATAAAGGAATGTCGTTGCGCAGACCGTCTTCAAAACGTTGCCAGCCTTCGATCAAAGCAATCGTCACATCGAACCACGCGGGTTGATGCGTGGTTTCGTAGAGCACAAGCGCGCCGCCGGGCTTCAAAAGCGTGAGCACATTGTCGATGGTCGCGCGCAAATTTTTCGTCGCGTGCAAAACATTTGCGGCGACAACGACATCGAATTCATGTTGGCCGTAGCCTTGCCCATGCGGCTGGTTTTCAATATTCAAAATGCCGTAGCGCAAAAACGGAAACGCAGCAAAGCGCTCCGCGGCTTGCGTGAAAAAGTATTCCGACATGTCGGTGAAATAATATTCCGTGCGCGCTTTCGGCAAGACCGGCAAAATCGCCGCAGTGGTTCCGCCCGTGCCCGCGCCCACTTCGAGCAACTTCAAATGCGAATCACGAGCCGTCGCGCTGACGATCGCTGCAACCGCTGCCCGCGCAATCGAAGCGTAATAACGTGACAACGCCCACTTGTGATAGAGAAACTCCGAAGTCGTGTTCGCGCCGCCGGGAAAGAGCGTCTCGAGCGCATTCTCTTTGCCGGTCAAAATCGGCGCGAGCAGCTTGCCGCAATGTTGCACATACTCTAACAACTCGGGAATTTCCGCGAAGACATTGCCGTGCTTCTTCAGGACAGAGCCGGGCGAGATTTTCGGCAGTGCACTCGTGTTCGTGAACAACTCGCCTTCACGCACGAGCACGCCTTCATTCACCAGCTTATTGAGCCAGCGCTGCACCAGATGTTTGTAGGCCGGAAGAATATTGAACCGTTGGAGAAAATTCTCTAGTGCGTACTTCTCATTCTTTTTAGTGAAGGCTCGTAGTTCACGCAATGCCTGCACGATGTACGCAGTCGCGAGGCGATCCAAACATTGCCACTTCGCCGGATACGTGTGCAGCGGCATGTCGAACGGAATCTGTTGCGATTGCCGGCGCGCAGCTTCGATTATGCTTGGCCAGCCTTGTTCGTGGATTGTGGTTTGTGGATCGT
>Ga0247727_10006585_pt1 | contig 22743 bp, 27 predicted proteins | sample WisWelCaveWW1625_FD_202498 | JGI IMG/M metagenome (GOLD analysis project Ga0247727, IMG submission 202498) | Biofilm microbial communities from Wishing Well Cave, Virginia, United States - WW16-25 | ecosystem: Environmental > Aquatic > Deep subsurface > Groundwater > Cave microbial mat | place...
CACTTCCACCAACGACCCAGAACCAGATCTCTTCCTCCCGCCCTTCATCAATCGCTTCATGACCTCAGCCTCCTTGAACTCCGGATTCTCCACAAATCCGTGTCCAAGGAAACCGGGTCCACTTCAGTCAGAGGATCAACACACCTCTCGTCAAAATATGCGAGGGTATGCCAACTGTCGCCTCCTAGCCAGTTGAGTACCCTCCGGTACAGAACCGCTGATCCACATTGACCAATCACAGGCATAGGGTCCTTGTAGAAGATGCGGCCTTGGTTGTCGAAGAAGCTGATGTCCCCCATGGCGCATGGAGCAAAAACGCCGTTTGAGAAACGGCATTGCTGGCTTGGATCGCTAAAATGTGAGCACGCATACCCAGGCTCCAGAAACACCCAATCGCTGCAATCCAGCGGCTGCCCCGGCTCGCTGGCGAAGACGGGGCCGAGGATGAGAACAACAGCGAACGCGACGGCGATGCGGGTCATGGGACAAACCCCCGCTGCCTCTTCTACACCCGGAACGGGGGCGGTGGGAAGGGGGAAAAGGGACCAAGGTGGTCGGGATTGCCGCGGTCGGCTGGGGAGCGCCCCCCGTGACGCGCATGATCGAGCTATCAGCGTCTGGGAGGGTCGGAACCTCTGGATGTCTTGGCAACGACGCCCGGTGATCGGGACCGTTCGCCTCCTGATTGGCCGGCCCCCATTGGCGCGGCGGCCTACCCGGAACTACTCGGGGTGAGCAGGTCGCGGGGATCACAGTTGAGCGCTTCCGCCAGCCGGAAGATGTTCTCCAAGGAGAGGTTACGGTGACCCCGCTCGATCGAGCTGATGTAGGTGCGGTGTAGGCCGGCACGGTCGGCCAACTCCTCCTGCGAGTAGCCAGCCGAATTGCGTAGCCGGCGCAGGTTGCGGGCGAAAAGCTTCTTCGGGTCCGGCCGGCGCACTCCTGATCTCCCGGAGCCGAAGGCTAGGGGGTTGACAACTCATGGTCCACAGATTATGAGTCACCAGACTATGCGTCACAGTCCTGCTGCAAGAGGGGGGGCGGATGAACGGTCAATCTTCTCCGCAGCTGGCCCAGGTCATCGCAAAGGCACGTGACCGCATCGCGAAGCTCCGCGGTGACAAGAACTTCAACGAGCAGAACACGAAGGCGTCGCTCATCGTGCCGGTTCTCCAGGCCCTCGGATGGGACACCAACGATTCGGACGAGGTTCACTGGGAGTACAAGCCGAAGCCCAAGTACAACCCGGTAGACTTCGCGTTGCTGCTCCAAAGGACGCCTTGCTTGTTCGTCGAGGCGAAGGCGCTACGCGAGGACCTTGGCGACGACAAGCTGATTGCTCAGATCCTCACGTACGCATCCGTCGCGGGCGTGCAGTGGGTCGTGCTGACGAACGGAGACGAGTACCGAATCTACAACGCGGCTGCCCTGGTTCCTGCCGAGGAAAAGCTCTTCCGCACGGTCACGATTTCGAAGGACACGGACGCCACGGTCCTCGCGACCCTGTCACTGCTGTCAAGGTCGGATCTTCAAGACAAGAAGATCGGCCGCTTGTGGGAAGCGCACTTTATCGATCGTCAGGTTGAGGCGGCGCTCACCGAACTTTTCTCCCCTGGCGACCCGGCAAGGCCGCTCGTCCGCGCAGTAAAGAAACTGGCAAGAGGGAAGCTGCGTGATCCTGAGATACGAGCGTCTCTGCGGCGTGCGCGCGTTCGTGTGGACTTCCCTCAAGAGCCGGACGTACTCCCTCCGACACAAGCCGGCGAATCGAGAAAGGCGAGGCGAGCGACACAGGCGCCCAAAACGAAGCGCTCAGAGACGGTAACCCAGAGGTCCGCGGTCTCCATTGCGGCAATCATCGAGGAGGGACTCATACACCCACCCGTTGACCTCGTTTGCAACTACCTCGGTCACGAGCTGCGAGCGACGGTGCAACCGGATGGGTCGGTTCTGCTCAAGGGCGTCCGTTACGCCTCGCCATCCATCGCTGGTGGGATGGCGCGGAAACCGTTCTTCAAGGGCGACCTCAAGGGGAAGAGTTGCCCGTCGACGAACAGCTGGACGTTCTGGCAACTGCAGGATCCCACAAGCCGGGAGATGATGCCGCTGGACGCGCTACGGGGCCGTTATCTGCAGAAGAAGAAGAACGAGGCCGAGAGGTTCAAGAATCGTGGGGCCTGAGGGACGGGGATCGCTCGAATTCAGCAGCTCAGCCCTCGCACCTTCGCCCGCATCTCCTCATCGCTCGGATGGGTGTAGATCGTCGTGGTCAGGGGCGAGACGTGGCGCGCGAAGCGTTGCGCCAGGAACAGGTCCCTGGACGCTCGGTACACGTTGGTGATGCTGCTGTGCCGAATGGAATGAAAGGAGTACAGCCGGTCGAACCCCGCCCGCTGCTGCCACGTCCTCCAGGCGAATTGGACCCGGCGCTTCGAGATCCGTCGGCGCGACTGGTTGCAGAAGAGGGGCGCGTCCGTTTCCAGCTGTTCCCCGCGCTTCCGCTTGTGCGCCCAGAACCGCCGCAGCTTCGGCAGCAGCCTGTCCGGCAGGAACACGTCTCCGGCCTTGCCGCCCTTGGCGATCTCGGCGCGGATGCGAATGCGAACCCGAGGGATGCCATCGTCATTGTAGATGTCGCCGACGTCCAAGCCGACGATCTCGCCGAGGCGGAGGCCGGTGCCGAGGGCCAAGGAGAAGATGAGGTGGTCGCGGGGATTCGCCGCCGTGAAGCGGAGGATCAGACGTTGCTCGTCGGCGGTCAGGGTTGGGGGGCTGAGGTACCGGCCGGCCATCTCATTCTTGCTCTGCTCGGAAGTAGAGCACGTCCAGGTGTACAGGTCGGGTCCCCATCCTTCTCGCGACGCGACGCGCCAGCTCTTGGAACTGCGCGCTTGATTTGGGACTCAACGACTTGATGGTTTTCCAGCGGAGGGGCGTCGTGCGCGTTTGATTCTCCGGCTCTCCTGCAAGCCCGCGGCCCACATAGCTGTCCAGCGGTACCTCGAGCCACCTCACGACGGTGCGGAACCGATAGTGACGTCGAAGGTAGTGATTGTAGGCGACGTTTCGCAGGAAGATGTTCAGTTGTTTTCGCGCTGTACCCCACGGGATGTCCTTCGGCCGCAGTCTTGACTGAAGCCTCTTGGTGTCGCGATCGAGGAGAACTCTGAAGCGTCTCTCACTGGCCGCTCGGTACTCGCGCAGGTCTATCGTCTTGAGGAAGCGACGGATTCCTCTCGCGCTGCCCTTGGGGACCTGGTTGCGGACGGCCGACGCGGTAACCGAGATCTTGGCAATCCTCCGCCGGTGCTTGTCGATCCAATTGATCGCCATCCATTCCTCCCGCTCTAGAGCGACCTCTGCCTTCCAGCGAGTTGGCCGCGAGTGCGCGTGGCCATTGTACGACCGGCCACGAACATGACGATCTGCCGCTCCCACTCCGGCTCCGCCACGATCTCCCTCAGGTTCCGCTCCGTGACGGGGTCCCGCCCCTTCGTGACCGCCGGGAGCTGCAGGATCGCCTCCTGGATCTCGGGGGCGAGCAGGAGCAGGTTGCAGACCTGCGTGACCCTGGCTCGCGTCAGGCCGCACAGGCGTGCAGCGTGGGCCATGTCGCGGATCTCACCCGAGCAGATCATCGCGTCGATCTTGTGGGCGAGCGCGAGCAACCTGGCGACCCGGGGAACGCGGCCCACCGGCTCAGGAGGGGGCGGTACGGGTTCCCGCTTGAACTGGACCCGGTAGCTGACGGTCGCGCCGCTCACGGTCCCACCTCTTCCGCCAGGGTCGCGAGGCCGTCCAGCCGGAACTGGATCTTGAGCTCCTCGGTCCTACCGTCGTAGCTGACGCTCCCGATCAGCAATCTGAGAAGGCGCTCTTTCTCGGGGGCGAGGAGCACCTGCCAGATCGGCGTGAACGCCTCCAGGGCCCGGGCCAGGTCGGCCTCGTCCACGTGCTGGGCCGCGAGTGCCTTCTCTTGGGTGTGAACCTCCGCGAACCGGGCTTCGAGGGTGGCGATCCGTTCCTGGGCGGTTTGCAGGCCCGCCAGTAGAGCCTGCTCGGCCCGGCCTCCTGCCTTGGCGATGGCGGCGGTGAGACCGTCCACGTCCCGCCGGGTGGTGGCCATCTCCTTCTCGATCCGCTTCGCCTCGGCCCTGGCACCCCGCTTCTGCGCCGCGACCTGGGCTACGGCCTGCTCGAAGGTGGCTGCCTGCAGACCCGGATCGGCCCCGATGCGCCGGATTTGATCGACGACGAAGCGCTCGATCTTGTCAGCCTTCACCGACTTCGTGGGGCACGCGTCCCAGCCAGCCTTCTGCGCGTGCTGGCAGATGTAGTAGCGGTAGAGCTTCCCTCCCTTGCGGGTCCAGGCGTGGGTCATCGCAGCGTCGCAGGCCGAGCAGCGGAGCAAACCGCGCAGGAGAGCGCCATGCTGATTCCTGGAGCCGGCACCGCCGTTGGCGCCATTCGCGACGAGGAGGTCGTGCACCCGCTGGAACAACGCCTTCGGCACGATGGCCGGGTGCTCGCCGGGGAACACCTCGCCGCCAAGCTTCTGCAGCCCAGCGTAGAGGGGGTCGGCCAGGAGGCGGTGAAGGTTGACCCGGTCCCAGGGTTTCCCGTGTCGCGCGATTCCTGTCTTCGTCGTCCACGACTTCCGCCGCCAGCCCCGATGATTCAGTTCCTCGGCGGTGGCGACGAGCGAGCCCTTCTCGGCGTACAGCTCGAAGATCGCCTTGACCTGCTCGGCTTCGTCCTTGTTCACGACCAGCCTGCCGCCCTCGGGCACCACGTCGTAGCCCAAGGGAGGCATGCCGCCCGTCCAGCGACCGCGTCGACGCGCTCCGGCGATCTTCTCCTTGGTACGTGCGCGGGCCAGCGAGCGTTCATACTCCGCAAAAGTCGCGAGGATGCCGATCAACATCTTGCCATGCGCCGTACCGCTGTTGATCGACTCCGCCACGGATGCGAGTGCGACGCCGCGCCTCTCGAGGAACTCGTGAATCCGCACGAAGTCAGCTAGATTGCGGCTGATTCGATCGAGGCGGATGGTGACCAGAACATCGATAAGGCCGGCATCGACGTCCGCGAGCAACTGCCTGAGAGCGGGTCGTTCCATGGAACCGCCGGAAAACCCGAAGTCGTCATAGCGTTGCGGAAGGCACGCCCACCCTTGGTCGGCTTGACTCGCGATGAAGTTCTCGGCCGCCTGGCGCTGATTGTCGATGCTGCTGAAACCACTGTCGATACCTTCTGTTGTGCTCTTCCGGCAGTAGACCGCCACGCGAATTGGAGCCGTCACCGCGGCAGCGGCGAAACGCGCTCGACCGTTCCGGAGCATCCCAGCCATCAGGACCTCGGCTTCCTCTGTTTCAGGTTCCAGAACAAGAAGCCATCCCAGCGAGCGCCACTCGCGTGGCGGGCAGCCTCGGAGAGAGACCCGAAACTCTGGCCGTCGAGTTCGAAGTGGTCCTCGTGGACAACCAGTCGCAGCCGACGACCCTTGTAGTCCTTCACGATGACGGAGCCCACGGGCGGTAGGCGAAGGTCTCGGTTCCTTCGGGGCTCGTCTCGCCTATGCTTCGGCTGGGCCAGGAGGTTCTCGATGGCGTCCCGAGGAACGACGGCCCTGGGAAAGTGGTCGGGGGCCAATTCGCGGATTCGGTCCTGGGCCCGTGCGCTCAACCCGCCGTACGCTTTGGCCTGGATCTCCCAGGCGATGCGCCTATAGAGGTAGGGCTTGTTCCGTGAACGGGCCGGCTCACCGAAGACCTCGACCCAGCAGGTCTGGAGCTGGGCGACGCTCATGTCCTGCAGCGCCTTGATCTGGCCGATCACGCTGGCCTGCATGCTCGCCTCCCGGGGGTTCGTTCCCGGCCATGACTGTGGCTCTCTTCGGCGCCCTCATCCAGTCCTTTGTCGAGATTCTCTGCGCGAGAAACGGCGCCACGGCACGATATTTCGGTGAGCCGCAAGTAAGCCCGGGCGAGGAGGGAGGCCAGTTCCCGCATCCCATCGCGTTCCGCTTTGTGACGCGTCTGTATCGTCATGACGACGCCTTGAGGAGTGCCGCCTCCCGACGCTCCTTCTTCAGAATTCGACGGTGGATTGCGTCGCTCCAGAACTTCGCGATGGCCTCCGTGTACAGCCGCTGCAGCACGTCCGGCGGGAGGGCATCGAGCTCGACTTGGACGAGCTTCCCGTGCTTCTCGATGAACCCACGGGCCCGGGTGTCACTGGCCTTGCCCATCTGCTCCGGGAGGTCGTACTCGTCCACCTGGTCGGCATTCAGGGCGATGCGGACGACCTCCTCGAAACAGTCGGCCCGGCCGATGAAGTCTCGCTGAATGTCTTCGCCCGAGGGATCGAAGTCACCGGAGTAGATCAGCACCGCAGGCCGGTCCTGCTTTTGGACATCTTTCGCGATCTCGTCGACGTAGCTCTGGGAAGAGTATCCGCCGAGCGCCAGGATCGACACCCCCAGATCGCCGAACCAGGACTGAAGCTGCTCGACGATCCCAGCCTTCTCGACGCCGAGGTAGATCGAGTATGGCTGCCCCTCGGTCCGGTCACGGCGGTAGATTCGGCTGAGCCACTTACGGGCGTGGTGCGGATCCTCGAAGGTCTGGTATCGGTGAATCTGACGCGTCCGATCGACGAGGGAGGGGAATCGCCCCTGCCGCCTCGCCTCCGCGGTCACATGGCTCAGCGTGGTGTAGGCCACCCGCGTGTTGGGCAGGAGCTCGGCCGCGACCAACCTGTAGAAGAGCTGCCGGAGGGTCACCCCCGTGTCGTAGGAGTCGACGATCTCGGCGGCCTGCTCGAGGATCCCGGACCAGTCGAGGCGGGGTTTCTGACGAGTCACAATCCCGCCTCCTGGCCGGCCGGACCCACCAGCCACTCGGCGACAAGGTGGGGAGCGGCCGGCGGGTGGCAGACCCCGCAGACCACCACGCCGTACACGGAGCGCCAGAAGCGGCGTTCCCTGCAGGCTGGGCACGCCCCCGGCGGACGGCCCGACTCAGGCTCAGGGGGGAGGTCGTTTACCTCGTCTCCGGCCGCGACGATCGTGGCGTTGAAGGCCAGCTTGAGGGCAGCGATACCCCGGAGGTCGGCACCGCCTGAGCCCGAACTCAGCACTTTGGTCAGGTTGGTCAGTTCTTTGGCGGTATAGACACGACCGCGAGCGACGTTGTGTTCAACAAGGTCGGCGACGTGCTCGATGCGTGGGACCCACCAGAGGGTCTCTTCGAGGCACGGGACCCGGACCTCGATCGGGCACCCTTCCTTCTCGAACTCCTCCAGGGACATTTCAAGCAGGCGGGACTCAAGGGCAAGTCGTTCCAGAAGAAGCGCTTTCGTTGCGGAAAGGGCCTGGCGGTCGTCGTCCGTGAGAACGCCGCGTGGTGCATCCACGACGAGGTGGTCGCCCTCGGGTCGAAGCTCAGCGCCGCGGCTCCGGAGATCATCGAGAAGAGTGCCAGCGATGGTCCTCATACCTCGAAGACCTCCCTGGTGTGAACACTCTCCCTTTCGGGACGTTCATCCTTCTTTCCAGAAACCCGACCAACCCGACCACGAGAGGGCTTGGAAGGAGAATCGATTGGAAGCTCGCCGCCGGCTGGTCGGGTTTCCTCAGCCTCCTGGTCGGGTTGGGGTGCGGCACCCGACCACGAACCCGACCACGGACCCGACCAGGAATCCGCTTCCTCTTCATCCACTGGATCTGGTTGGTCGGATTGGTCGGGTTTCCCGCGCAGGAGAGAGGCGGCGGAAAGATGGAGTACTTCACGCCTGGCTCCTGCAAGAACCCTGCGCACCTTGAGCGTCTCGCGCTTCTCGTCGACCGACAGGAGGTAGCCCTTCTCCTTGAGGCGCCTATGAAGGGTCGTGGCGGACACCGAGAGGCTGTCGGCGCCTTCCCGGGCCTGTCTTTGGGCGGCGCCGTGGGACGCTTCCGGTTCCAGGTACAGATCGGTGCCATCCACCCACCCGATACGTGCTCCTTGGGGACGCCACAGCTGGGCGTGCTCGGCAGCGTCCCACCTCCAGCCCCACCTTTCCGGGCCCTCTGGAGCCTCCCCGTTCCTGCTGGCCACATGGGCAGCTCCGCTCGTTATTGCGGCGACCAGGAGTTCGAGGAATCTCCTCGTCGGCTCCTCGGCCCCGAGGTGACGTTCCTGGGCTTGCGACACCTCCCCCAGCGCGGCCCAGGCCTCGGTCCAAAGGTGCTTCGCCTCGGCTTTGTCGATCGCCTTCGTCTCCACTGCGAACTTGAGGAAGTACCTAAAGCCCAAGGCGAGATTGGCGATGACGAAAGACGTGCGCCGATGCTGTCCGCTCTTGAAGGCTTTGTCGCGTAGCCTCCGAACCTCGCTCCTCAGTTCGGCGCGGACAGTTTCAATCCGGCTGGCGAGCCACCGGATGAAGGCGCTGAGCGCTTGCGCGAGAAGCCCGCTTGAACCGTGACGTTGCACGACTGTGAGCTGGTCCCAGTCGATGTCTCCCGGAGAGAGCTCCACGATCAAGACGCGAGCTCGGAGGGACTGGCCCCTCGGAACGTCCTCTCCCGTGGAGAGGATCATGCCGCGTGGGGGTTTGGCGGGCCTGAGCGTAGCGTCTGCCCGAAGCCGCTGCCGCCCACTCATATTTCCCTGCGCTCGGAACAGCCGCTCGGCCTCACGATTGAGGCGCTGGACGTCGTTGATTCCTCCTCTGGGGACGAAGTCGTCCACCAGGAGCAGGGCATCCTTGGCCGCGAAGGCAATCGCCTCTAGGGCATTGCCCGTACTGCTCCACGATGCGGGGATGGTTTCTGGCGAGTGGTCCGCACCGAAGTGCTGCAGGGCTACCACGCTGAGGGCTGTCTTCCCTTCACCCGTGGGGCCTGCCGCGTGGACGCTGGAGTCGGCCTTGCCAGACACCGATCGGTAGACGCTGGCCACGATCGGAACGGTGATTCTTAGCGGAGCGACCTTCAAGATGCTCAGACTCGCATGGACCGCACGAGCGAGGTCATCTCCCTCGGGCGGCACTGGGAGCAGGTACCGATTCAACGCGTCCGGTACAACGACCTGGATTCCGCCCACGAGCCCGTCAGCGCCGATAGCTCCCCCGGCGTGGAGGTACACGTAGGCCCCGTCGATTTGTCTCCATCCGAGGTGGGAATAGACACGGTGCTTCGAGATCGTCTTCGAGAGCAGCTGAATCGCCGCTCGCGTGTGGTCCCGCAATGTCATTCCAGGAAAAATGATCGCCGACGCCCCGAGCTTCTCGACAGCCCACCCCATCCCCGGAAACTGCTTCGCCGGCACCGTGAAGATTTGCTCCCGCTGTCCAAGCTTGACCTCGATCTCGAACGAGAGATCCACCTCGACGCCGTCGTCCGTGGAGATCTCGGTGACGATCTCTGCGGTGAAGTTGGTGAGCTGGATCGGGACGAACCCATCCACTACCGGCTTGTTGTAGATGAGACCGCGATCCGTTGCCTCGTACGCAGACGAGCCGGTGGGGGCAGTATCAGGAGCGAGCCGCTCACCTGTCACCAGCGCGAGCAGGTCGGCGACGTCGTGGTCGGCGGCCAGGTAGTCGTCGAGCCCGACCTTCGTGGCCCCGTCGCCCGGCGGGATCTGGATAACCTTGACGTGGGCTCCACGAGCCTCGAGGAATTCGCGGAGGCGGGCCAAAGCCATGCGGACCTCGGGCTTGGAGAACGCGTCGCTGTCGAAAGCCACGTAAACGTCGCGGTCCTTGAGGGCGATCGACTCCCAGTCTGCGAGAGCGGTCCGACCGCCACTCGCGTTCGTGCCTCGCCAGTTCCAGACCCCCAGGAGCGCGACGCAGCACAGACTCTTGGAAGCGGCGGCGTCGGCCTTGCGGGGGCCTTCAGTAACGAACAAGGGGCGTCCGGGGTCGCCGAGCCACGGACGCGTCAGCGGGGGAACGTCCAGAACCATCCTGGACTTCTTTGGGGTCTCGTACTTGATGCGTTTGCCGTGTTTCCCAATGCGGGGAACATCCGAACGGATCTGGTACGTCGCGATCTCGCCATGGACGTCGTGGATCGGGATCAGAAGGCATGGGACGATCCGCTGAGGCTTGGTGAAGCCAAGGCGCTCGAGCTCAGAGCGGTTGGTGATGGATCGATAGCCCCGGGTACTGGCCACCTCGTCACTGATTGCGGAGGCTGCGATGAGCGCGGCATGGTGTGGAAGGAGGGGGGAGACATCCGCCGCGTCCTGCTGCGATGTTGATTCGACTTTCGATTTCGGGACACCCTTCACCTTCTTCTTGCGTCGTCGGGAGGCCATGGATCAGCTCCTCTTCGGCGACAATGCCACCGCTCTGTCTCGAAGAAAGTTCTCGACATCCTCCCTCCGGAAACGGATGAGCGTCCGCCTCGCTCCCTTCCAAAGCCTTACGTGCGGAATCACCCCGCGAGCGGCCTGGTCGTAGACAGTCGTGACGGCTACGCCCAACCACCGTGCAACCGTATTCGCGTTCAAGAGCGTTTCGTCGGATTCCTGCGTCGCCATCGGGCGCCTCCTTGGAATCCCGCCTCCATCGCGGGATCTCGTCCTTAGGGCGCCGGGTTTGTTCCACTCTCCGGACAGAATGATGCCTAACTCCTTGCAGACAGGGGGCTTGGGCTAGAGAAGCGGAGCGGATCAGCCCAGGAGGCGGAACGCGAGGATTCGATCGAGCCTTCGCTTCGAGACTCGGAAGCGCCTGAGCAGGCCCGCCTTGCTGATGCGGCCGAAGGGTTTCAGCTTGATATTCTCAGGGACCGCGCGATGTGCGCGCCCGCCACACTTGCGACAGCAGCTCAGGCCGTGTTCGTCTCGTGGTCGGCTTACGTAGCGGTGGCGGTGCCCGCAACCGAGGCACTCGACAAGCCCCCCACGTACCTTGTGCTGCGCCCTCCCGACCTCGATCCTGGCACGGTGTCGGAAGTGCCAAAGCCACCACAGGAGATGGTCACGACGAACGTGGGGACCGGTCGGAGTGGGGAGGAGATCAAGCGATAGGGCTTTGGAAAACTCGTCCTTCCACTCAGCGTAGGGCGCGAACGAGTAGGCCGTCCCGTTCAGATGGAACTCGTAGACGAACCCAGCGAACACTTGCGTCGCCCCGAGTTTGCACCACAGGACGAGGCGCTGGCTACGAAGGCGTGCAAGTTCTTCCTTCGCGCCGGGCGAGAAGTATTCTCTGCCGTCGACCACTGTGATCTCACCACTCTGGTACATTCGCGCAATGCGCGCCTGGACTTGCTCCAGTAATTCGTGGTCACCAAGGGTCCGAGTCTTTCCCTGCCGTACGGGTTGAGCATGGGATCGTACGTGAGGGACGCGATGCCCCTCGGCGGTGAGGATCTCCGGTCGGTCGTCGCGGGAAAGCTCTTCCGGAATCGACCTGGGACGCCCGACATGTTCATCACCGGGTTCCATGGAAACAGGCTATCACGGCGGAAGAACAGGGTCCGGCGAGTCGTAAGTTCTCGCCTTGAGCCCTTGTGTCGGAGGCCTTGGCGCTTCATCCTCCATATTGGAGCGTCGCTGTGGCATCGAGACGATGTGGGACGTGGACGTGATCGCGGAGAAAGAGACGCCCGCAGATCAGGTGACCTGCGGGACGTCCGGTGCTCGAGCAGTCCTAGGCTCGCGTCTCCCGCGCCTCCTTCACCACTGCTCGGAACGCGCTCTCGTCTTCACTAGCGAACGCAGCAGCGACGGCACGGATGAACCGCGTCGCGTTCCGCGGCCCGGCTGCCCGATGGATCGCTTCGAGTTCCTGGTCGGTAACGCGGATCGCGAACACGCGGTTGGGCTGGTCCTCCTTCGGCGCTCGCTCCTTTTTCGGTTTGGGCTCCTTGGCGGCCTTCGCCTTCTTGACCTTCGTGGGCTTGATCTCCTTCTCGGCCATGGTTCGCTCCTTCGTGGCGGCCCCGCCACCGGAATGCCGAGCGCATGTGCCAGCGCGTCGGCGGGTTGGTCTTCATCCATCAGTTCGTTCCAATGCCTCGAGCAGACGCCGTGACCCAGATAGGTGAGATCCACCTCGCCACGGCATCCGGGTACGGTGCAGCGGCTCACAGCCCGAAGCTCCGGGCCAGGGCCTCGCTCTGCTCAAGCCCCGCGTGGTCGATGAGCGTGATGGCGATTCCGACCTCGCTCTCGAACTGCCTGCGGTCGAGGGCGTCGAGCGTCGGGTGCTCCACCCGCATCCACGCCTCGACGTGCCGTGGGTTGGCGCCGATCCGACCTAGGCGGGCGGCGCACTCTCGAATCGTCTGCTGGTACACGTCGGCTCCCTACCGCGATCGCACTACGGTGATTTGGAACTGGCTTCCGTCGTCCATCGTGACGACGACGCCCTGGTTCATCGTCGGCACCTCTGCCTCCTCGAAGGTGTCGACGGCGGAGATGCCGTCGGGATCGAAGGACTCGTTCACGTCCATCCCCTCACCGAGGATGGCCTTGAGGCAGTTGGTGAATCCGGCTTCGCTCATGGTCTCCCTTTCTCGGAGCAGCGACCCGCGCTGCATGCAACAACACAAGGGCGCGGGTGTGCGTGCAAGTCAAGGCGATTCAAGGCGATGGTGAGGCGATGAAGAAGCGCGCGAGATCCCGCAGGAAGTTGGCATTCTTCGGAGCCTTGTTCCCTTACCTCGGCGGAAAACGTCGCCTCTGTCCCGTGATCTTCCGGGAAGTCGACCGGCTGCTCCCACGCCGCCACTGGGGCGGGCGGATGTTCCTGGACGGGTTCCTGGGTGGCGGGAGCGTCTCGCTCTACGCCAAGGCGATGGGCTTCCGCGTCGTGGCTGCGGACATCGCGGAACGAGCCATCACGGTGGGCCGTGCCCTGATCGAGAACTCTCGCACGAAGCTCACCCGCGAGGACGTGATTCGGTTACTCACCCCGAACCCCGAGCCGCCGATGCGGGTTGAGGGAGAGATGGTTCCCACCGTCTTCACGACGAACGTCGCGAGGTTCATTGACCGTGCGCTCGCGCAGGCACGGATCACTCCCGACCCGGCGAAGGCAGCGCTCCTGAAGATGCTGGCGATCCGTGTCGCGCTCCTTGAGCACCCGATGTCCCAGGTCCGGAAGGGCACGATCCACAGGATGGCGAGCGGGGAGTACGAGGCAATCACGGAGTCGTGCGTGCACCACTACGTGGACGGTCTGCGCCTGACACGTCAGGAACGGCTCTGGGCTCTGGCCGAGCAGATCAACGCTGGCGTGTTCCAAGGAGAGGCGGAGGTCCTGAAGGAGAGCGTGTTCGAGGTCATCCCTCGGGTCGAGGCTGATGTGGCTTACTTCGATCCCCCGTATCCAGGGGTCATGTCGTACGAGAAGGAATACAAGATCATCGACGAGATCCTGGAAGGGGCGAGCCGACCGACGAGCCCGTTCACTGCCAAGGACGGTGCCGCCATGATCGACGGCCTCCTCGAGCGGGCCCAGCACATCCCAATCTGGATCCTATCCCTGGGGAACGAAATCGTCACGATCGGTGAGCTCGAGGAGAAGATGAAGCGTCTCGGCCGCGAGACCCGGGCCCTGGAGATTCGCCACCAGCACCTCCCCGCCGTCGCGACCGACGAGAAGAAAGCCGCGAACCGCGAATTCCTGGTAGTCGGGTCGGATCCCGCCGCGCCGTTGCTCCGGGATCTGTCCGTTCCAGACGAGGTGAGCGTATGACCGAAGAACCCCGCACGAACGAGTCCGCCGGAGGAAAGCGCATCGGGGCGCGAATGATCCCGATCGACAACCTCCGCCCGCATCCCCTGAACTCGAACTTTATGCCGGAGGACCTCCGGGAGAAGCTCAAGGCCCACATCCGGCGAACGGGCCGGTACCCCTTCATCGTGTGCCGCCCCCATCCGGACGAGCCCGGCTGTTTCCAGGTCCTCGACGGCCACCACAGAGTCGACGTTCTCCGCGAGCTGGGGCACACGGAGGCCCGCTGCGACATCTGGAACGTGGACGACCGCGAGGCGAAGTTGCTCCTCGCCACCCTCAACCGGCTCCAGGGCCAGGACATCCCCATCCGCCGTGCCCAGCTCATCCACGAGCTCCTGGGCGAGATGAACCTCACCGACCTCGGCGGCCTCCTCCCTGAGACCGACAAACAGTTGGAGGAGCTGGAATCGCTGCTCCAGTTCCCCGCAGAGGAGATCGCGGCACTTCTGGCCGACGAGGCGGAGAAGCAGGAGAAGGTCCTGCCCAGGGTGTTGACCTTCGTCGTGACCCCGGAGCAGGAGGAGGTCATCGAGCGCGCGGTGGAGCTCGCGAGCGACGGCACCCAAGGACGGGACCGGAAGGCCCGGGGTCTCGCCAACCTGGCAAGTCGCTTCCTTGAGGGGAGGGAGGATGCCGGCGTACTCGAAGAACAAGCGTGAGGAAGCTCGTCGGCTCTACCTGACGGGCGAGGCCACGTCCGTCGCCGAGATCGCACGACGGCTCAAGACCAAGGCCCACACGGTCGGGATCTGGAAGCGGGACGAAGGCTGGGACGAGCTTCGTCTCAAGATCGACCGCCGTGCGGCGGAGAAGCTCGTCGAGCAGCTCGCGAACGAGCGGGTGAGTCTGAACGCGCGGCACTTCAAGTTCTGGGACGTGATCGGCAGCAAGGTGGTCGAGCTGGTGAAGAAGGGCCACTTGGCCGACGAGGAGATCAAGGGCCTCGACCGGCTGTCGGCGATCCTGGACCGGATGCAGAAAGGCCAGAGATTGGCGCGCGGCCTGTCCCTCGATGGCCAGACGGAGGAGCAGGTCCGAGCCGAGGCGCTGGCCGAGCTGCGAGCTCTCGTGGATCTGTTTCTCGACGTGGTCAAACTGGAAGTACCGGACGAGCCGACACGGGATCGGATCGCCCGGGCCGTGCTGGAACGCATCCCGGCAGAAGAAGTGGAGGGAACCGACGATGCTCGTGAATCCGCCTAGAACCGCCAAGATCCACTTGACCCGTGGCTACCTCCGGGGACGAATCTCCGAGATCGCGAGCCCCGCAACCCGGGCGGTAGGTGAGCCCCTGGCGGAGTGGACCGTGCGGCGCATCCGTCTCAGCGGGAAGCCCTTCAGTTTCGACGGCCACGCCTATCTCAGGGCCATCTACGACGACCCGGCACAGCACGTGGTCCTGATCAAGGCGGCGCAGATCGGAGGAACCACCTGGGCGATCCTCCGGAGCATCCACGCCTGCGCTATGGGTCTCTCGGGGATGTACTTTTTCCCAACGAGGACCGACGTCTTGGAATTCAGCAAGTCGCGAGTCGGGCCGCTTCTCCAGGACAACCCGTTCCTCTCGCGGCTGCTCGCGGACACGGACACGGCGGGCCTGAAGCGCATCGGCTCGGCCTACCTGTACCTGAGAGGCATGCAGAGCACGGTGGGGATGAAGTCGGTCCCGGCCGACTGGCTGGTATTTGACGAATTGGACGAAGCGACTCCGGACGCGAAGAGCCTGGCCAAGGAGCGCATGTCGCACTCGGACTACAAGCGCTTGGTGGAGTTGTCGAACCCGTCGCTCCCGAGCTACGGCATCGACGAGGCCTACCAGCTGTCGGACCAACGCCACTGGACGGTGCGGTGCGACGCGTGCGGAACGTGGACCGCGCTGGACAAGGAGTTCCCCTTGAAGCTCGGCCAGGAGGTCCGGATCATCCGCGAGCGCGACGGGGAGTGCTACCGGGCCTGCCCCCGCTGTGACGCCGAGCTCGACCTGGACCATGGAGAATGGGTTGCCGACTTCCCGGATCGCGCCACCCACGGCTACCGCATCTCTCAGCTCATCTCCTCCAAGGTCGACCCAGCGGAGATCCTGCGGGAGTACCGGAGCACCCGCTTCGCCGAGCGCTTCTACAACTTGAAAATCGGCATCGCCTGGGCCGACACGCAGAACCGGCTGACAACGGCGGAGGTGCTTGCGTGCTGCGGGGACCACGGGATGCTGGACGGTATCGACAGACGTGAAAGCAGCTGCACGATGGGCGTCGACACCGGCAAGGACCTCCACGTCGTCATCTCGCGGCACATCAAGGACGACAAGAAGAACCGCCGGCAGGTGATCTACATCGGGACACGCCAGCACTACGAGGAGCTCGATGAGCTCATGCGGCGCTACAACGTGGCCTTGTGCGTGATCGATGCTCTGCCCGAGATCCACGCGACGCGCGAGTTCGCCGGTCGCCACGCCGGTCGGGTTTACCTGAACTACTTCCTCGAGTCCCAGCGCGGCTCCTACCAGTGGAAACATGACGAGCGGATCGTCCAGGAGAACCGCACCGAGGCGCTCGACGCCAGTCGGCAGGCGATCCGGGAGGGGAAGGTCATCCTCCCGCGGGGTGGGCCCGTCATCCAGGAGTTCGCCGAGCACATGGCCGCGGACGTCAAGCAACTGGTAGAGGACGAGGACACCGGGGCGAAGTCCTTCCGCTACGTGAAGACCGGCACGAACCACTACTCCCTGGCGTTCACCTACGAGTGCATCGCGGCGTCCCGGTACCAGCCGCTCGACCTGTCGATGTACGGGTGGGTTTACTACGACCGGGACGAGCACTGGCGGAACAACATCCTGAACATGCGGTTCTGACTGTGGCAGGGCGTTCGCGGGAAACCAGAGCGGCGTGACTCGCGGCGCAGGCGAGTTTCGCGAAAATTGATCCCGCTAATCCCGCTGGTCAGCTCCCTCCCTGGGTCGCTGCCGGAGGGATCAAAAACGCTCCCTGGAGGGGGTCCGAGGGAGCAAATTCGTTCCCTCAAGGCCCTCGGAGGGATCAAATTCGTTCCCTCGGGGCCGATTCGGGACGAAAAACGCTCCCTCAAGCGGCATTCGGGAGGCCATTCTAATAAGGATGCCGCTGGCCTGTCCGGCCAAGCCGGAGGCGTAACTCGCGTGCCTGCTTCGAGATAACGTCAGAGGCGAGGGTGCGGTCACCTCCAGAAACGCGTTTCTAGGCCCTGAAACGTGCCGGTGGAATGCCGGTTGGCTCCCCAGATCTCGTCGAAACCGCCCCAATCCTGCCGCTTGCCGAAGCCGAGGGTGTGCCGCATGTCGTGGGTGGAGCGAGGCGCGCCATGCGGCAGAGGATCGGCTTTGCGCTTCTCGCCGACTACCTGGCTCGCGCTGGGCCTATGGGCAGGCCACGCTCTCCCTCGGAGCACCGCCGGATCCCCGTAGGTGCCCGGCCCGCAACTGTTGCGGCCTCGGACCAGGTACCAGGCGCCGGTGCCGACCACTGGCATCGTCGTGTCCGTCGTCTCGCTGTCCAGCCTGAGACGAACCGTGAGGGGAGCGCACGCGGAACCAAGACGAAGTGTCCAACCTCCTCAGATCTTCTCCAGCTCGTCCTCTAAGCCACAAACAGCATCGATCAGCGAGGACAGCGAGCTCCGCAATGGTCGAAGGTGCATTGGTTGAAGGTGCTCATACAGATCGACCTGTACGTCCGTGAGCCACTGCGAAACCTGCGACACGATCTGAAGTCGGTTGTTACCCCGAAGCCCCTCGGAGGATCGAGTGACGGATTCGAGACAGCACTGGATCGTCTCAAAGACCTCGCTTAGTTCAGCCAGGTGGAACAGCGCCTCTTGCTCCTTGGGCGTCAGGGTGAGCCCCAGATGTCGAAGTGCATTCTCAAGGGCCTTGCCAGTTACTCTGCCCTTCTTCGCCTTCATCGGCTTGGACGAAGTTGCCTTCACTGTGCCCCTCATGAAATCTTTCGCGTTCTGAAGATCGAAATCGGTGGAGGAATTCGCCTCCTTCGGATCAAAAGAAAACCACCTTCGATGAGCGCACGACTGATTGCCACGCGCTCGATGGACGCTCGTTCCCGGTGTTGGAGGTCCAGCATGGGAAGGATCCCTTGTTGAGTGTACTCCTCCTCGACCTTTCGGCGACAGAGTCGATCGAAGCTCTCACGCTCGGCCGCGGTGATCGGGTCGCGGGTTCGCCCGCGGCGCAGGACGACCCAGAAGAAGCGATCCGCAGTCCTCATGCGAGGTCGCGGCCGCTTGGCGGTGAGAATGGCGAGCTGTTGGCGGAGGGCGAGGTTTTCCAGGAGGAGGTCGCTCCGCGCGGCGAAGAGCGAGCGGAACCAACCAGCGATCGCTGCGATGCGAGGGAGCATCGCAAGAGGATGGAAGCGGCGCCCCGACCCGTCAACGGGGTCCAGGTGTCGGGAATGGCAGTATCATCCGTAACTCGTTATGGCTCAATGCGGACGGGGTTGTGGCGAGGGACAGGCCGAGTTTCGCCGAAAAAAGGTGTTCGTTCTTCGCCTGGATCTTTTCGGGGACACGCGACAAGGAACTAGAGTCGAGAGCATCCCTCTCGGTTCAGACGGCCGGGTGGGCCTCGAGGATGTTTCGATGAAAAACGTCGATCGATTTCTGCGGGCTCCTTGTCGTCGCGAGCATTGGGTTGGTGAAGCGCATCGACGAGGTTTCGCGGGCGCTTGTCTAGCTCTCGCCCCGAGTGGTGGAATCCAATCGGCTCGCGCGGCGGGAAGGTGGGCCATGGGGAAGAGACGCGCTGCGGCTCTGGTCACTTCCATCGCGATGTTCGGCGCGATCTCCCTCGTTCGCGCGGACGGCATCGTGAAGACGTTTACCGTGACGAACTATGGAGTGCCGGCAGCGTACCTCGCCGTGCGCTTCGATACGACCACCTCCACGACGTGGTCGTGACCGCGAACCCGACGATCTGTCAGCCTCCCAGTGCCGGTGTCTACAACGACGAAGTCCTCATCTATTATCGGTCGTGCAACTGCGTCACGACGGGCGAGTCCGTGACCTTCACGGTTCACACGTTCTCCGACGCGCGTCCCCTGTGGACGTACTGGGACGAGTTCGGACACGTTTGCCCGGGAGTTCTGGTCAAGTCATTTCGCGTGGTGGACGTCGACGGCGACCACGACGGCTACCCGGACACGAACGAGACCTTCGAGCTGTGGATCGGAATCTCGAACAAGTGGCCCGTGGGCCTCACCGGCGTCGTCGCCCGCGTCTCGACCGAGGACCCGAGAATCGATTGCATCCTCGAGCCGGCCGTCGCCTTCGGTGATCTTCCCCCCGACGCCGACGCGGAGGCCACGGTGCCGTTCCTCCTCCACGTTCACCCGGACGCGGAGCGCGGAGGATCCACGGTCGTGTGCAACAACCCGGGGCCCGGTGGTACATGCTCGAACTTCGTGTCCGTGAGCGGGGGGTGCCAGGGTGACGCCGACTGCCGGCGCGGCGTCGCCGACGACTATTCTGCGCGGATCACGGTAACGATCTCCGCGAATCAGCCCGGGGCCCAGACCCGCCCGCATGCCATACCGCTGGAGCTGGACCTCGACTCCGACCACATGTCCGCGCTGACCACGACGTTCCACGAGGGCTTCGAGGCCGGGTTCGGCGCTTTCGTGTTCCAGAACCTCGACGCCAACAAGGCGAGCAACTCCCTGTCGGACGGGTACCGCTGCCAGTACAACGACCCCGACTTCATCAACTCGAATTCCTATGGCGATACCGAGTGCTACCTGGGCTTCGCGAGTGGACAGACTCCCGCCAACGACTGGCACTACCACACCACGATGGCTCCGGACGGTGGCCGGGCGTACTCGGGGACGAGGTCGCTCCACTACGGCAAGCACACGCCCGCGAGTCCGTTGTACGACACGTACGGCTTGAGTCAGATGGATGCGGTCCGGATCAAATCCAGCATCAACCTCGCGGCCAGGATCTGCTGGAACGATCCGGCGGCGGACAGGAAGTCGTGCAGCTCGGACGCCGACTGCCTCGGCGTGGGCGGGGGGCCGTGCGTGTCCTCGAGCCCAGCCCTGCGGTTCAAGCACCAGGTCTCTCTCACGGACGACCGCAATGCGCGTCCGGGCCCGGACAGGGCGGTTGTCTACGTACAGACCTCCGGCTCCCCGATCTGGGAAAAAGTGAGTCCGTTCGAAAACGTCTATAACATGCAGGCCAGCGATTATTACTCCAACTGCCGATTCGACCCGGTGGACGATGGGAACAACGAGGACAGCTACTTCGACCCCACGGATCCCTACCGACGGCTCGGCCCGTCCTCGACTTGCTATCCGGAGCTTGCCTTCTCCTACCTGGGTGACACGGACGAGCCGTTCGACCCGGCGAGAATCGGGAGCGGAAGTGACGGACCGGGCCTTCAGGGATCTCTGGGCCCGGGGACCTGGGTCGAATCGCGATTCGACCTCTCGCGCTACCGCGGCCGCTCGATCCTGGTCCGGTTTCTTCTCACCTCGATCAAGATATCGGACACGGGGACCTGGGAGGCGGCATACATGTGGAACCCCTTGCCCGACGACGACGGCTGGTACATCGACGACGTGGAGGTGAGCGAGACCTTGGGCACCGCCTCACCGACCGTCGGCCTCGACACCTCCGACAACTCGGCACTGCCCGGCAACCTGGACCGGGACGCCCGGGGTGACGAGTGCGATTGCGCGCCCGCCGATCCGGGGGCGTTCGCGCTCCCCGAGGTGACGGCCCTGACGCTCGCACCGGACAGGCTCACGCTCACGTGGGACTCTGCGATTCCCATCGGGGGAAGCGCGACCGTGCACGACGTGCTGCGCGGGATCCTGGCCGAGCTTCCGGTCGGTAGCGGCCCGTCGGAAGCCTGCCTGGCCTCGGGAACTCAGGAGGCGACGGCGACCGATGCGGCTGTGCCGGTCCAAGGGAGCGGATATTGGTACCTGGTCCGCTGCCGGAACAGTTGCGGCCTCGGCACCTACGGGTTCCAGCGCGACGCTATCGAGAGGACGAGTGCGGTCTGCCCCTGATCATGGTGGTGCTACCGGAAGATGGAGATCCTCACGCAGGAGAGGGAGTTCCTGCCTGAGCCGATCGTTCTCCGCCTTGAGGCGGATGCGGGCGTTCCAGCTGTTGGCAGGCCACGTGCGGCCGTGAGGGAGAACTGGGCCAGGGAGATCGCCTGGATGACCGCGAACCTCAGCCGGCGGAGCCAGCCTTTCGGAAGACGGAGAGCGCGATTCTGCCTCGTGGCGACCAAGGAAACCTCCGCAGGCCTGTCGAGAAAGCCCGTTTGGAGGCAGGGTAACTAGCTGCCGGGGAAAGACATAGGGGTGGGCTTCCGCCTGGTCGAATCCATGGCCCTCTATCCTGAACGGTCAAACCTACCAAGTCGGTCACGTTTTGAGCTTCTCATCCCCCGGGCTTCGATGTACAAGTTGGTCAACGCTCAGTCCCGAGGGGGGATCATGACCGGCAGAGCGACGGCAGCGGCCTTCCTTCTTCTTATGTGGGGACCCGTTTGGGGTCGTGAGACGCAGACGCTCACCGCGGATCCCATCCCTCCCAGCCAGCCACGTACTGTGACCTTCGACGACCGCGTCGCCGCCCAGGAAGCCATCGAGCGCGTCTACTACTCCCACCAGATCGGGGCGATGAAACCGTTCGAGGAGGCGGTGCCTCGGGAGTTGTTGGAGAGGAAGGTCCGGACCTACCTCAAACAGTCGGTAGCCCTGGAGGAGTTCTGGAGGACTCCCGTCACCGCGGAGACGCTTCAGCGCGAGCTCGAGCGAATGGCCCGTGGCACGCGCATGCCGGAGCGGCTTCGTGAGCTTTACGCGGCGCTGGGCAACGACCCCTTCCTCATCCAAGAGTGTCTCGCGCGGCAGATGCTGGTCGACCGGCTGTCCCGGAACTTCTTCGCTTTCGACGAGAGGATCCATGCAGCGACGAAGAAGGAGGCCGAGGAGCTCCGGGACGGTCTCGAGCGTTACGGAAGCAGTGCCTTCGCCAAGGACCCGCGGCGGAGGGAGGTCGAGATCGTCGAGGTCGAATCCAACGAGGATGACCGAAGCGAACCGGGCGAAGTGGGCCGGGAGGCGCACCGGCTGAAGTTGTCCCCGGAGGAGTTCGCCCGGTGGCGAACCCGGGCCCCGGAGAGGGTCGGCGAGATCGGTTCTGTTCGCGACGAGCGGGATGCGTTCGCGATTCTCGTGGTCCTTGACGAGAATCCTGGGCGGACCCGGTTGGCGACTTTCGCAGTGGCCAAGAGGACGTGGGACGATTGGTGGCGAAAGACGTCGGGAAGCCTCGACCTGCAATCCGTGGAGCCGATCGCAGCCAGCGTAGGATCGCTCCTGTCTCCCGAGCAGCCGCTCCGGGTCTCACAACATCCCGCCGATTTTGCCGGTACTCGCGACCCCACAAGTCGAGAGGTGATGACCTCGTCGTGCGTCCCCGACGACACTTGGGACAACGGTGCGCCTGTCGGTCTGCCGGATGCCCGCTACAGTCACACGGCGGTGTGGACGGGGAGCGTGATGGTCGTCTGGGGCGGGTACGACGGCAGCTATCTCAACGCCGGGGCGCGGTACGACCCGGCGACGGACAGCTGGACGCCGACCTCGACCGCAGGCGCTCCGACGGGACGCTCCAGCCACAAAGCTGTGTGGACGGGGAGCGTGATGGTCGTCTGGAGTGGGTACAACGGCATCTATCTCAACACCGGGGGGCGGTACGACCCGGCAACGGACAGTTGGACGCCGACCTCGACCGCAGGCGCTCCGGAGGGACGCTCCAGCCACACGGCGGTGTGGACGGGGAGCGTGATGGTCGTCTGGAGCGGGTACAACGGCAACTCTCTCAACACCGGGGGGCGGTACGACCCGGCAACGGACAGTTGGACGCCGACCTCGACCGCAGGCGTTCCGGAGGGACGCTTCTACCATACGGCGGTGTGGACGG
>Ga0247727_10006586_pt1 | contig 22742 bp, 16 predicted proteins | sample WisWelCaveWW1625_FD_202498 | JGI IMG/M metagenome (GOLD analysis project Ga0247727, IMG submission 202498) | Biofilm microbial communities from Wishing Well Cave, Virginia, United States - WW16-25 | ecosystem: Environmental > Aquatic > Deep subsurface > Groundwater > Cave microbial mat | place...
ATTGTCAAACACAAAAGTAGACACCGGCCAATCCGGATTGGCGTCGTTATTGCGTTGAATATAAGATTGGAGATTCGCGCTCACCGCGGCGACATCCTGCGGCTGCTGCAGTTGGATAAATGTGCCGGCGGTACGTTGTTTCCAATCACTCGCCTCGACGCTGGTCAAATCGAGATACATTTCATACGACACCAGCGCGTCGAACCAGAAACTGGCCTGCGGCGGAAACTTTTCCGCGACGCCCGCGACGACGAATGATTCGAGGCGGTCATCGCGAAACCGCAGCGTGACGGGCCTGCCGACAGGGTTGGCGTCGCCGAAATATTTTTGCGCCAAGGTCGCGCTGAGAATGATATTCTTCTTCTCGGCGAGCGCGTTCGGATCGCCGTACTTCAGCGGAAACGTCAACATATCGAGAAAGCCGTTTTCCACAAAGAGAATATTTTCGTCGAACACTTTGTCTTCGTGGCGCATCGCGCCGCCCCCGAAGCCGAGACGCACGGCGCGCTTGATTTGCGGAAAATCCGCCGCCAGCGCAGGCCCGAGCGGCATCGGCGTAAATCCCCACAATTGTTTTTGGCCGTTGCGCTCAACGAGGCTTTCGACAAAAAATGTCGTCCGCGCATTTTTATGAAACGCATCGCGATTGTACTGGTTGTCGATAAACAGAAAAACCACGATGCTGCACCCGATCGCCGCCGATAGGCCGACGAGATTGATGAACGTTGACACTTTGTTTTTGAACAGGCTGCGATAGGCGATTTTGAGATAGTTTTTGAACATAAAGTTGTCCGAAGTTTTTGGTTCGATGTCCGAGGTCAATTAACTTTTTTGCTTTTTATCTATTTAGCTTTTTGTCTCATTCGTATCGCAACGCATTGACCGGATTCGCCAGTGCCGCTTTGATTGAACGGTAACCGACGGTCAACAGCGCGATCATAACGGTGAGCAAACACGCCAAAACAAAAACCACGGGGCTCATTTCCGCGCGATACGCGAAATCCTGCAGCCAGCGCTGCATGACAAAATAAGCCGCCGGGCACGCCACGAGGTTGGCGATGATGACGAGCCGAACGGTTTCTTTGGAAAGCAGGCCGACGATGCCGCCCGTCGTGGCGCCGAGAACTTTGCGAATGCCGATTTCTTTCGTGCGCTGCGCGGTCGCAAAAGAGACCAGGCCGAACAGGCCGAGGCACGCGATGAAAATTCCCAAACCCGCGGCATACGCGGACATGCTTTGCAAGCGCATTTCGTTTTGATATTGCCGCGCCATGCGTTCGTCAAAAAATGTATACGTGAACGGATGGCCGGGATCGAGCTGCTGAAATTTTTCTTCGAGAAAGCGCAGTGTCTCCGGAATATTTTGCGGGCGAATGCGCACCGAAAACGTCGTCATCCAATCCGGTCGCGGAATGAAGAACAGCAGCGGCCCGATGCTTTCGTGCAGCGAGCGAAAATGGAAATCTTTCACCACGCCGACAACGGGCGCGGCCTGGCGTTGTATCGCGGGCATGGCGATGGTTTTGCCGAGCGGATCGTTCCAATTCAATTGCCGCGCCGCTTCTTCATTGATGATAAACGCGCTCGTGCTGTCGCTTGCAAATTCTTTGGAAAAGGCGCGGCCCTGCGCAAGTTCGATTTGAAACGTGTTGAGAAAATCATGATCGCCCACGAGCATGCGCATCGGCGGCACTTGTTCGGGCGGGACGCCCTCCGGCTGCGTGGGAATGCCCCAGTCGCTGCCGCCGGGCAAATTCGCCGAGGCCGACACGGCCACGATGTTCGGATGTTGCAACAGCTCGTGTTTCACGGTTTCATAATTTCTTGCCAGCGCCGGATTCTGCATCGGAATCGTCAAAATTTGTTCCGGATTGTAGCCGAGATTTTTTTCGCGAATAAACTGCGCCTGCCGATAGATCACGCCGGTTGCCATCAGCAAAAAGGCCGAGAGCGCAAATTGGAAAACCACCAACCCGTTGCGCAGCGCGGATTTTTTTGACATGCCGCCGGATTGCCCTTTGAGCGCGGTCACGGGTTGGAAAGCCGAGAGCGCAAACGCGGGATAGCTGCCCGCGAGGCCGCCGAGGAGCAGCGTTAATCCCAACACGGCGAGCCAAAGCAACGCATTGTTGCGCCAGGCGATTTCAAGATTCGTGTTCACTAGCGTATTGAACGTCGGCAAAAAAAATTCTGCGAGACTGATCGCAAGCACGATAGCGAAAACGCAAAGTAATATCGCTTCGGTGAGAAACTGCCCAACAAGTTGTTGGCGCAACGAGCCGAGCACTTTGCGCACGCCGACTTCTTTGGCGCGGCGCGCGCCTTGCGCCGTGCTGAGGTTGATGAAGTTGATCGCGGCGACAATCAAAATGAGCAACGCCACGCTGGAGAAAATGTAGATGTACGCCATGTCCGAGTTGGGCGCCATCTCGCGGAAGAGTTGCGAGTGCAAATGAATTTTAGGCAGCGGCTGCAGAAACGGAGCATAAAGTGCGGCGGCCTCCGCGCCCATGCCTTGCTGCAAAACCGCAGGAATTTTTGCTTCGACTGTTTGTGGCGACACATTCTCTTTCAGCAGCAGATACGTGTAAAATTGATTCCACTGTATCCAATTGTCGCGCTGCGGATGCACGAGGCTCGCCATTGACAATAAAAAATCGAACGTGAAATGTGAGTTCGACGGAACATTATCGAGCAGGGCAGTGACTAAATACTCGGTTCGATTGTCAAGCGTGAGCGTTTGGCCAACGGGGTTCGCGTCGCCAAAATATTTTTGCGCAAAGTCGCGCGTGACGGCCATCGTGTTAGGCGCAACGAGCGCGGTGCGGGCGTCGCCCTGCAGCAGTGGAAAATTAAAAACGCGCAGCGCCGTGGAGTCGGTATATAATCCGTCGCTTTCATAAAAACGCTTTTCACCTTTGCCGGCTAAAATTTGTCCGACGATGACGAAGCGCACAGCATCTTCCACCTCCGGCACTTCCTTTTTTATCGCGATGCCCCAAGGGCCATTTACTTTCGCAATGCCGTTCTCAAAGGCCGCGCCTTGCATGCGCGTGGCCAAACGATAGAGGCGGTCTTTGTTTTGGTGGTATTGATCAAAACTCAGCTCGTGCTGCACGTAAAGCAAAATGAGCAGACAGCAAGCCATGCCGACCGCCAAACCGGCGATATTAATAAAAGCATGGCCTTTTTGTTTGCGCAAATTGCGTAGGGCGATTTTGAGATAATTTTTGAGCATGTTAGTGTCCGAAGTCTTTGGTCCGATGTCCAAGGTCTTTATCCAAACGAGACTCGTTTTTCTTTTTATCTATTTTGCTTTTTGCTTTACTCGTACCGCAGCGCCTCGACCGGATTCGCCAGCGCCGCTCTTATCGCGCGATAGCCGACAACGATGGCGGCGATGAACAAGGTGATCACCACCGTAAGCAGGAAAACGCCGATTCCGATGTTGATGCGATAGGCAAAATTCGTGAGCCAGTTATTCATCGCGAAATACGCCATCGGCGCGGCGACGATGAAGGCGATGGCGATAAGGGCGGCGAATTCCTTTAAGAAAAGACTGAGAATATTGCCGACGGTTGCGCCCAAAACTTTGCGCAAGCCAATTTCTTTCGTTCTTTGCGCGGCCATGAAAGAGATCAAACCGAGCAGGCCAATGCACCCGATGAAAATGGCGATGGGCGAGAAGGCGCGAAACAATTGCGACATCAATTTTTCCTGTTGGTAAAAATCGGCGATGCGTTGATCTAAAAATTCATAACTGTAAACAAACTCGGGAAATGTCGTGCTCCAGACTTTTTCAAGATGAGCCAATGCGTCTTTTGCGTTTTGCGCATTAATCTTAACGCTCCCTTCCTGATATACTGTGCGCCGCGCCGCGAGCAGACAAGGGCGAATTTCTTCCTGCAACGGTCGCGTATGAAAATCCTGCACCACGCCGACAATCGGCAAATAATAGGGGCGGCGGCCCAGCTTGAACGTTTTGCCGATGAGGTCTTGCGGCGCGAAACCGAGCTTTCGCGCAAAAGTTTCATTCACCACCAATTCCGTCGTTGTATCGCTTGCAACGTAATTGCGACCGGCAATGAGCTTCAAATTATATGTTGGAATGTATTCGGCGTCGGCAAATTTCAAATCCGAGGCGAAGGTTTCTTCCTGTCCACGCAACGTGTGGCGTAAATTGGTGTCCCAAACATTTCCGGAAGCCGCGCTGGCCCAGCCGAACGTGACGTTTTTGATTTGGCTATTCTGCGGCAATTGATTGCGCAACGCTTGCAACGACGCGGCCTCGTTCGCGGGCAGCGGCACGACCACGATGGCATTCTGATCGAACCCCATTTCTTTATTGCGAAAGTAATCCATTTGCATGGTGACGATGAGCGTGCCGATGATCAACAATTGCGAAATGACAAATTGAAAAATCACCAGCCCGCGGCGCAAAGACAAACCGCCGCCCGCGGAAGCGCGAACCTTGCTCTTCAACGCGAGCGCGGGCATGAATTGCGAGAGCACGAAAGCGGGATAGAGGCCGGCGAGCAAGCTGACGGCGACCACCAATAACGATAAAAAAAGAAAAACAGATAAATCGATAAAAGGATGGAAGTTCATCTGCAGTTGCAACACGGAATTCAATTTTGGCAAAAGCAGCTCGGCGAGGACAACGGCGAGCGCGGCGCCGAGCAACGTGATGATAAAGGTTTCGCCGAGATATTGCGTGATGAGCTGCGAGCGAAACGCGCCAAGCACTTTGCGCACGCCCACTTCTCGGGCGCGATTGATCGCCTGCGCCGTTGCCATGTTGATGAAATTGATGCACGCGGTGATGAGCAAAAAAACGCCGATCAAACCCAAAGCCCACAACGTTGTTTTGGACGTGGCGCGCTGCCCGAAGTTGCCGTAGCGCCCGTCGTAGTGCACGGCGCTCAACGGCTGCAATTTGTGTAGGCGCTTATTCGCGTCTTGCGCCTCAGGATGATATTTATTTTTGAAATCGGGCAGTTTCTTTTGCAGCGCTTGCGGTGAATCATTCGGCGCGAACAGAACATACGTGTTCACATTCGACGACAGGTTATTCCAGGAATCCATCGGCATGCCGGTGAGCGGGACGCTCTTCCAGGAGATAAAAACGGCAAAGGGAAAATCGGTGTGAACGGGAAGGTCTTTAACAATGCCGATTACTTTCAAATCGGCTTGATTATCCATTCGAATTGTGCGGCTCATGGGATCGGCAGCGCCAAAGAATTTTTTCGCCGTCGCTTCCGTGAGCGCCACGACATTCGGCTCGGCCAGGCTTTTGGGATCACCGGCGCTCCACGGAAAATCGAAGATTTCAAAAAACTCCGGCTCGACAAAGGCGACGCGATCATTTTCCTGAAAGCGGTTCGTCGTGTTCGCCTCGAGCGTAACCGAAAACAGGCCGCCGTACATGCCGAAAACCGCGGCGACTTTCTCAAATTCGGAAAGTCATTGCGCAGCGCTTGCGCCATCGGGATCGGCGTGCCCATGGTCGGGCTAACGATGTCGTTGATCTTTTCGTCTGTCACGACGCGATAGAGGCGGTCATATTTTTGATGAAAACGCTCGAAGCGCAGCTCGTATTGGATGATCAGAAAAATAAACAGACAGCAGGTAATGCCCAGCGCGAGGCCGAGCACGTTGATCAGCGTGTAATTTTTCTGGCGGTTGAGCTTGCGGAGCGTGGTGAGGAGATAGTTTTTGAACATAGTAGATTCCTTTGCATAGCGCATAGCGGCTTGCCGGTCACGGCTCAAAATAATTTGGATTTCCTCGCCGGGTTTGCTTATATTAACCTTGAACCTCTCACATGGAGAATATTTTTATGGCCGAACCATTGACACTTGATGGCATCATCGAAGATTTGCAGGCGATTGAGCCGCAGCTTTTGCAATTTGAAAAAAAATATAAACTGTTGAGCGCCTATTTTTACAAGCTCTACCAAACCGGCAAGCTCGAATGTGAAGAAGAATTTCAAGAGTGGGCAGCGCTTTACGAAATCAAATTGCACCGCATCCGCATATTCCGGATTTAGCCTCTACTCACCCACATCACAAACACGTTCCGCCGGATATCAAACATCATCGTATTCCTGCCGCAGATTTATCTTTCGTGCAGCCCAATTTGCCGTTCCTCATTCAAGAAATTCTCGCGCAGAGGGCATAGCGACACAGTATTCAGTTATCAGTGATCAGTTTACTGAATACTGATCACTGGTTACTCATACCGCAGCGCCTCCACCGGATTCGCCAGCGCCGCTTTGACGGCCTGAAAACTCACGGTGAGCAAGGCCACACCAAGCGCGAAAATTCCACTCAACACAAACGGCCACAGCGTCACGTCAATGCGATACGCAAAATCTTGCAGCCATTGCTTCATTGCGAAATAAGCGACGGGCCACGCGAGTACATTCGCCAGTACAATCAAAAGCACAAACTCGTTGGCCAGCAAACGCACGACGGAGAAAATAGACGCGCCGAGCACTTTGCGAATGCCGATTTCTTTCGTGCGTTTCGTGGCGATGAGCGCGGATAAACCGAAGAGGCCGATGCACGCAATCGCAATCGCGAACAGCATCGCATACGCCACGATTTGCGCCCAGCGTTCTTCGGCGCGGTAGCGTCGGTCGAAATCCGCGTCGAGGAAATAATAATCGAACGGTTTGTTCGGCGCAATCTCGCGCCAGTTTTTTTGCAAGAGCGCCAGCGCCTCGGAAAAATCGCCAGGCGTGAGCTTCACATAAATGTGGCGGATCGCAGCATAGGAAGGATCGAGCAACAACACGAGCGGCTTGACGCGTTCATGCAACGAAGCGTAATTGAAATCTTCGACGACGCCGATCACTTCCGGCTCTTTCAATTCTTCCGTTGCAAAATCGCTGAAAATATGCCCGACCGGCTCTTTCCAGCCGAGTTCTTTCACCAGCGTCTCATTTACGATGACGGATTTATTGACATCGGCGGTCATCGCGCGCGAAAAATCTCTGCCCTGTAAAACCTCCATGCCGAACGTTTTTATAAAGTCCGGATCGACGCGCATGACGTTGACTTGCCACGTTGCGCCGTCGTTGCTGCCGAAGGTCATCCAACCGGCGTCTTTATAAAAACCGTCGGAGTTGCCGGTGACGCCGAGCACGCGGCTTTGTCCGGTTAATTTTTCGCGATAAAGCTGCAACAACTTCTCGCCTTCCGCATCGCGCGCGTTGGTGGGAATGACGACGACTTGCTCTTCGTTGAAACCAGGTTGATGCGTTTTCAGCAGATCGAGCTGGTTGGACATAACGATTGTGCAAATCACCAGCAGCACGGAGAGCGAGAATTGCGCGACGATCAATGTTTGGCTCAGGCGGTTTTTGCCGCCGAAGAAGATTTTATTTTTCAGCGTGGCCATCGGCTGGAAGCGCGACAGGAAAATCGCCGGATAGCCGCCTGCCATCAAACCGATGCCGAGCATCAGCGCGGCAAAAACGGCGTAAATTTTCCAATCGCCGAGATAATCAATCGACAAAGATTTGTTCGCGAGCGAATTAAAAATCGGCAGGAAAAATTCGGCCAGCGCGATGCCGAGCAGCAGCGCGAGAAAGCTGAAAAGCATGGCCTCGCCCCAGAATTGTTTCATCAATTGGCTGCGCAACGCGCCGAGGGTTTTGCGCATGCCGACTTCCCGCGTGCGGCTCGCGGCGCGACCGATGGCGAGCGTCATGAAGTTGATGCACGCGATCAACAACACGATCAAGCCGATGCCCGCGAGAATGTACGAATAGGTTGGACTGCCGGTGGGCATGGGCACCGTACCGCTTTCAACTCGGGTGTCGAGATGCATCGCAGCCAACGGTTGCAGCTCTAATTGCAACGCCTCTTTTTCCTTCGCGAGCCAACCGAGTATCTCCCACGTTTGAATCATCGCACCGTAACGGCTTTTCACAAATTCTTTGAATTTGGTTTGTAGTTCCGCCGGTTGCATGCCCGCCGCCGTTTGAATAAACGTGACCGCGCCCCACGACGTCCAGAGATTTTCCAACGCAGCATATTCGAGCGAGTTCTCATAGGGCAACACGAGATCAAATTCAATGCTCGAAGTGCTCGGGGTTTTTTGGGCCACCGCTGAGACGATGAAATCCTGCATCCGGTCGCCGAAGTTGAGCGTGAGCGTTTTGCCCAACGCATTTTCATCGCCAATCGCAGATCCCGTTTGCGGGAAGTATTTTTGTGCCAGCACTTCGTTTAATACGATGGCATTTTTATTGGCCAACGCCGCAGCGACCTCGCCGTGGACCAATGGAAATGAAAACATTTTAAAAAAATCGGCGTCGGCATAGAGCGCCTGTTCTTTAATCGACTCTTCGCCGGAACGAATCACGACCGTACCGGCGCTCAAGCGCGTCGCATTTAAAATTTCCGGAAAAGATGATTTCAATGCCGGCGCTAACGGTGTTGGTTGTCCAGCTTTAATCTTGATGCCGCCGTCCGGCGTTTTCGCAGATAAATTGACGCGATAAATCTGCGCGCCGTTTTCATGAAACCGATCATAGCTCATCTCGTGCTGCACAAACAAAAACACCAGCACGCAACACGCGACGCCCAATGCTAGGCCGAAAACGTTGATGAAAGAATACGTTTTGTACTTGAGGATATTCCGTAGCGCGATTTTTAGGTAGTGGTTGAACATAGTAAAGTCCGAGGTCTTTTGTCCGATGTCCGAGGTCAACTATCGAACGAGTGAATTGATCGTTTTGTCTTTTTGTCAATTTATCTTTTTTGCTTCACTCGTACCGCAGCGCCTCGACCGGATTTGCCAGCGCGGCTCTAATCGCTTGCGTGCTCACGGTCAACAGCGCGATGAGCAGCGCCAGTCCGCCGGCAAGCGCGAACACCCACCATTGAATTTCAACACGGAAGGCAAAACTCTGCAGCCATTTGTTCATCGCATACCATGCGAGCGGCCACGCAATGAGATTTGCCAACAACACCAGCTTGACAAAATCTTTGGAGAGCAGCGTGACGACGTTCGGCAAAGTCGCGCCCAGCACTTTGCGAATGCCGATCTCTTTGGTGCGGCGCTCGGCAGTAAACGCGGCGAGGCCGAATAATCCTAAACACGCGATGCCGATGGCGAGCAACGCAAAGGCTTGAAAGACTCGCCCCAGTTGCTGATCGGCCTGGTGCAGGCGCGCGAAATCATCATCGAGAAAATAATAATCGAGCGGATAGCTCGGCGCAAATTGGCTCCACACGTTTCTGATATGCTCGAGCGTTTCCGTTACACCCTGCGGCGCGATCCGAAATGAGATAAAATTCAGTTTCTCCATTGGCATGATGTTGATGACGAGCGGCCAGACCGCTTCTCGAAACGAGACGAGTTGAAAGTCCTTCACCACGCCGACGATTTTGCCGTCATACTTTTGTCCGGCGTGGCTCATGCTGATGCTGCGTCCAAGCGCTTCCGCGGGCGACTTCCACGCCGCCCAGCGCACGAAGGCTTCATTGACCATGAATGCAACGGTGGCATCGGTGGAAATCTTTTCGTCAAAATCACGACCGCCGGCCAGACCGATGCCGTAGGTTTTGAGAAAATCATGATCGACGAAAAAGCGCGTCTGGCCTTCGGGTTCCAAACCTTCGACGGTATAACCCGCGCCGTTGCCGGCTTTGGCGGGAACCTGCTCGGTCACGGTCATGGCCAGCAGATTGGGATGTTGCAACAATTCGTGTTTGGCCGCGCGATAGCTGTTTCTAATGGGATCGTTGAGCGGCGCAACGACGATCACTTTGCGAGCGAAGCCGAGGTTTTTGGTGCGCACGTATTGCATCTGATAATAAACCACCGTCGTGCAAACCACCAAAATCACTGAAATGGCGAATTGAAAAATCACCAAACCTTTGCGCAAAATCACGGCGGCTTTTCTGCCGCCACTGGTTTTGCCCATCAACGATTCAATCGGGCGGCTGGCGGAGAGAAAGAATGCCGGATAGCTGCCAGCCACAACGCCCGTCATCAGCGCCAAGCCGAGCATCATCGCGACGAAAAGCAGATTGTTGGCGTAGTCGATTTCAATGCTCTTGCCGACAATGCTGTTGAGCAAGGGCAGGCTTACTTCAATCAAAATAAAAGCGACGGCGAGCGCCAAGAAACTCAAGCCAATGGACTCGGCCAAAAACTGTTTGACCAACTCGGAACGGACGGCGCCCACGACTTTGCGCATGCCCACTTCTTTGGTGCGCTGCGCGGATTGCGCCGTGGCGAGGTTCATAAAATTGATGCAGGCGATTAACAAAATGAAAGCCGCGATCGCGGAAAAAATGTAAACGTAAGCGATGTCACCGTTCGGCTCCAATTCCGCGCGCAACTTGGAGTGCAGACGAATCGCGGTGAGCGGCTGCAAGTGCAACGAGTACCAATGATCCTTGCCCACATGCTTTTCTAAAAAAGCCGGCAGTTGCGCTTGCACGCTTTCGGCACGAGCGCCGGACTTGAAGAGCACGTAAGTGAAAACCGACTCCAGACCCCAGCCGCGGCGGCCTTCCATTATATCCTTTTGGCTTTCGAACGAGGCGAGAAAATCGAATTTGATGTGCGAATAGTGCGGAAGATTTTTCACCACGCCGGTGATTTTGAAATCCGTGAACTTGCCGTCGTTATACGGATCGAGCGCAATGGTTTCGCCCAGCGGATTGTCATGGCCGAAATATTTTTGGCTCATCGCTTCCGTGATGACGATGGAGAACGGCTCGGCCAGCGCCGTTTGGGGATTGCCGCGCCGAAAAGGAAAGCTGAAAACTGCGAAGACATTTTTATCGGCGTAAAAGAAACGTTCTTCGTAGAAGCGGTTATCATTGTGCGCAAACACGCGCTTCTCGCCCCAGCCCATTTTGCGCAAGCGCACGATGGCTTCGACTTCAGGAAACTCCGTTGCCAACGCCGGCCCCTGTCCGAAACTGGTATTCGCGTTCGTGGGTTGGCCGTCTTTCTCGGTGCTGAGCGTGAGACGATAAATCCGGTCGGCGCGTTCGTGAAAGCGATCGTAACGCAACTCATCGCGAATGTAAAGCAGAATGAGAATGCAACACGTCATGCCGACGGCGAGTCCGGAGATGTTGATGAAAGAATAGGTTCGATATTTGAGCAGATGGCGAAGGGTGAGTTTGATGTAGTTTTTGAGCATGATAGTCCGAGGTCTTTTGTCCGAAGTCCGAGGTCACGATCAAACGATTTGATTATCACTAAAGCAGAAGTAGCACGATAAAAACCGTAAATTCCCGCCAGAATTTATCCAATAATCATGCCGATCTTGTTTTTTCAAGCGATTACAGCCGCATGGAAAGATGATCGCAAAAGAAAACTGTCCGCTGGCATAGCAATCGCTGTTCGCCAACGGACAGTGTTTTACGAAAATAAAAGGCTTTCCGCGACAGAATCATTTGCAATGAATAAAGCGGAATAATTTTTTCGCAATCTCGCGCATCATCGCATCAGCGTCATGGCTTTCGTTTCCACAAACGCGGGCGTTGTGCCGTGCAGAGGCGTAGCTTCGAGGCGATAGTAATAAACTCCGCTCGCCAAACCTTGACTGGAAAAATTGACGCGATGATTTCCAGAGGCTTTCTGCTGCTGATTCATCAAAGTGACGATCTCGCGGCCATTCACATCAAAAACTTTCAACGTCACGCGACTCGCCACCGGCAATTTAAAAGCAATGCTGGTTTGAGGATTGCCGAAGGTTCCGTTCGCGGAAAATGGATTCGGATAATTTTGCGCGAGAGAAAAACCCGAAATCGTCACCTCCGGCGGCTCAACGTCGCTGATCGGTTCGCGCAACAGCGGGCGCTCGAACACGCCGCTGCCGTGCGTGGCCACGCGCAGCTTGCGATTGCGCGCTGAAATGCTCAGATCAAACACTAACACGGCGTCGATAAAACCCTCGTTGAAATCCTGCCACGTTTTGCCGCCGTCGGTCGAAACAAACACGCCGATGTCCGTGCCGACGTAGATGTGTTCGGGAAACATCGGATCGACGGTCACGGCCTCGGTCGGAATATCGGGCAACGCGCCGCCAATATCTTCCCACGTCGCGCCGCCATTGGATGATTTAAACACGTGCGAGCTGCCGAAGCCGGAGAACGTGAGATAAACTTTCTGATCATTGTTCGGATCAAGCGCAAGATCGCTGGGAAAAAGATCCGGCAAATTGTTCGTGAGATTGATCCACGAATTGCCGCCGTCACTCGTGCGAAACACGCCGGCGCGCAGCGCAACGAGCGGCGCCGTTGCCGCGCTCCACGTCGCGCCCGCATTTTCGGAGCGCGACAGCCAACTGCGATTATCCACGCCCGGCTCAAAGCCGTTGCCGAAACTCGCCATCACGACGTTGGGATTGTTCGGATGAATGGCGAGCATCGTTTTGCCTGCATAAACCGTGGGCACGCCCGCGAGAATTTTTGTCCAATTGAGGCCGCCGTTCGTGGTGCGATAAAGCCCATAACCCGCGCTGGAAAAATTGCCGCAACCAACAATCGCGAGATTCGGATCAACCGGATGCACGGCGAGATCCATCGCCATGATCACGCCATGCACGCGCCGCCACGTTTGGCCTGCATCGTCGGATTTGTAAGTGCCATCCGTGGTCGCGGCCCAAATCACGTTCGGTTGCAGCGGATGCACCTTCACGGCCCACACGCCTTTTTGTTGAGCGTAGCTCCAATCCAAACTTTTTTCCCACGTGCTGCCACCGTCGCGCGATTTGAGAATGCCGATGCCATAAGTTCCACGCGTGGCGCGGCTCACTTGTCCCGGTCGCGCATCCTGCGCGTTGTAAACTTCGCCGGTGCCGAGGTAAATCGTGTTCGAATCATTCGGCGCAAATGCAATCGAACTCACGGCGAGCACGGGAAAACCGGTTGGTACGCGCTGCCAAGCCAATGCCCCACGACCCGCAGTAAAACTGCGCCACAATCCTCCACTCGCCGCGCCTGCATAAATCGTGTTGGGATTTTTCGGATTGAAAGCGAGCGCCAACGTGCGCCCGCCGCGATTGTGCGGCCCGAGTGTTTGCCACGGCGTGCTTGCGGAATTTTTGCGCAGCGCCGAAGCTTGCAGCATTTGCCGCGCCTGCTCGAACGCCGCATAACTCGCCGCGTTGGGAATGTCGCCGTTGGGATAAGCGCGCTTGATCGTCTGCCATTGCAGCGCCTCGTAAGCGCCCGACCGCCGCGCCGGAGGTTTATCGTATTTATTCCAAAGCAACGCGAGACCGGCAGCGCAAAGTAATGCGAAGACAAATTTTCGCTTGAGCATAAAACTCTCCGACGAGTTGTTTACGTGAACGAATATATTTTCGGGATCATAAAATAAGGACGGCAATACAAGCGGGGTCGTTGCACTTCGGCGCACAAATGTGACATACCCAAAAGTGGGTATATCATTTAGAAAATCAAACCATCAATGTCAAATCTCTTCCGTCTTGCAACAACATTAATCCCAAGATAGCGAGCAGCATAACAATGGCGGCAACGATAAAAATTCGCGAGGTGGTTAATCGCATGGTGTTTTTCCGAGTGAGCGAAAGCGAGCGCCTTTCTGCTAATTTAAGATCAAAAGCTTTTCGAACACGGATGACGCGGATCATACGGATTGCCGCTGCTTTTTTTAAATCCGTGAAAATCTGCGTCATCCGTGCAATCCGTGTTCAAAGCTTTTGACCTTTTCAACGATTTATTACCGGCCCAGCTTGCTCCTCGCCCACTCAAATATTTTTGGAAAAAACTCGGGATCGAACTGTCCGGTGATGACGTCGATCAAATCGTGATTCATGTTCGGAAAAAGCAAAACGGTGAAATCCTTATTCCGCTCCTGTTTGATTTTGTCGAGCTGCGCGATATCATAAAACGTCGGATTGCTGCGATCCATGCCGCCGTAAACCCAGAGCGCCGGCACGTTGAGCGCCTGCAAAGCCGCGGTCGGATCGTAACCGTGCGCGCCGGTATAATTCGCCAACATGGCCGTGAGTTGCGCAATGGAAAGCGAAGCATTGTCGGCGAGGTCATCGTAATAAATCTCGATGCCCACCGAGCTGCCGCCGCCGCTGACGCCGATGATGAAAGCAACTTTGTCGGTTTGCGTCGCCACCAACGGCGCCACCCATGCGCCCTGGCTCGTGCCCCAAAGAAAAATTTGTTTCGGATTGATGTCCTGATGCGTGGCGAGAAAATTCACGATGGCCAGCACGTCACTCGCGTGCTCGGGAATCAACTGCGCGCTGTTTTGGAGATTCACGTTTTGATAAGCGCCGGTGGATTGCCCAAGCCCGCGCTTGTCGTATCGAAACAACGCGATGCCCTGCGGCAACAAAATACTTTGTGCCGGTTTATCCGCTTCCCGCGTCTCTCGACCGGAGCCCGGAATAAATATCATCACCGGATACGGCCCGCTGGTCGAAGGCAGATCGAGCGTGCCGGTAATGGTGACGTCGCCATTCTTGATGGCAAAATCGCCCGCGCCTTTCGGCGCCTCGTTGGGCTCGAAGCGGGGGATGTCGCTCCGCTCCAAAATGGATTGGGATAATTTTGTTCGAGATCAAAATCTTGCGGCGGCGTCGCAACGCCCTCATCAACGCCGGTGGGATTGTTGCCTTCCGTAACGGTGAGGAATTGATTCGCGGCAACATTTTTTAAAACCTCAATCGCGCCCGAAGGCCATTCGATTCGCAGCGAGTCAATCACCGTCGCGTTGCCCAAGCCAAAGTGCAAATGCAAATTCTGGCTATTATAGCCGGTTTGCGGCACGACTTCCTGCATTTGCCAGCGCGCCGCGCCGTTGATCGCCGCATTGACGCGGACTTTCGCGCCAATGCCGGAGCGGTTTGAAATCGTGCCGGCGCATTTGAGCTCGAGCCAATGATTGGCGTTGCCTTCGTTGCGATACAAAAAATTTCGCTGATTCAACCGATTCGCGACAAACAAATCCAAATCGCCGTCGCGATCGTAGTCCGCCCAATTGCAGCCAAAGGAATTGCCGATATCGTTGACCGCGTCGCCCGCGGTGATTTTGGTGAAGCTGTAATTCGGCGGCCCGCTGTTCTCATAAAGAAAATTTCTGCCCGAGCCGCCCGCGGCGATATCGTTGGCTACGTAGAGATCGAGATCGCCGTCGTTGTCGTAGTCGCCCCATGCGCTGCCGACCGAGCTGCCGCCGTCATTGGAGACAATGCTGGTGGTCACCGCGGTGAGCACATAATTCGGCGCGCCGCTGTTTTGATACAAAATATTATTCTGGTTCAAAAAATTGGCGGCGAACAAATCCAGATCGCCGTCGTTGTCGTAATCGCCCCAGCTTGCGCCCAGCGTGCTTCTGGCGTCGTTCAATAAGCTGCGGGTAAAAGCGCCGCGGCCGGAGTTGGTAAAAAGATAATCGTTCTCGTTCGAGCCGTTGCCGACAAAAAGATCGGGCGCACGATCATTGTTGTAATCCGCCCATGCGCCGATGATCGAATTGCCGTTGTTCGCCAAAACGAGACCGGTATCGATTTTCGTCAAGCTGTAATTCGGCGCGCCGTCGTTGCGATAAAAGAAATGCCGCGCGCCAAAATTGATCACAAACAGATCGAGATCGCCGTCGTTGTCCGGATCAACCCAACTGCTGCTGTTGGAACTGGCAACATCGGTGACCGGATTGCCCGTCGTGATTTTTGTAAAAGCCGTATCGCCGCTGCCGAGGTACAAAAAGTTTTTGAAGTTGAACCGATTCGTCACAAAAACATCAAGCTTGTTGTCGTGATTGAAATCCGCCCACGCGCTGCCGATGGAAGTACCGCCGTCATTTACGATGGCGCCGGTTCGCACTTTGATGAAGCCGCCGTTTTTATCGTTGAGGTACAGCGAATTGTTTTGGCTGACGTCATTGCCGTGCGCGACAAATAAGTCCAAAAATCCGTCGCTATTCACATCGATCCAACTGCCGCCGCCGCTGTTAAAAACGTCGTTGACTACCGGATTGTTGGCGTCGGTAATTTTTGTAAAAGTCTGGCCGAAGCTTTGAATCGTGGAAAAGCAAATGATCGTGAGACAGGCGGCAAAAAGTTTTTTGTTCATTTGGTCTCATTAAGTTTGGAAGATTGCAAAGTGTCAAGCTAAAGCTTGACACTCCGGTTTTTTATTTTTGATAAGTCATGATTTTCGTTTCAACAAAGATTGGTAATCCGCCAGCGCTTGGCGCGACTTCGAGCTTGTAGAAATAAATTCCGCTCGCGAGATTTTGCGCGGTGAAATTCACTTCATGCCGTCCCGCATTCCTTTATTGTTGCATTGCCCAAGCCGAAATGCTGGCGCAGGCTGTTGTGGCCGTTGAAAGCGTTTTGCGAAGAGATTTCACGCAATTGCCAAACCGCTTTGCCGTTGATCGTGGCTTTCACGCGCACTTTCGCGCCGATGGCCGCACGATTCGACGTCGTGCCAATGCACGTGAGGCCGAGCCAATGATTGCCGTTCTGCGTGTCGTTGCGATAGAGCGCTAGCGCCGTGGTCGGGCCGACGGCCAGCAAGTCGAGATCGCCGTCATTGTCATAATCACCGGCAGTCGCGCCACGGTGCGTCAATGTTGAGGCAAGGGCAATGTTCGTTACGCGTGTAAATGTGCCGTTGCCGTTGTTGCTATAATAACGGTCGGGTTGATTGGCGTCATTCGCCACGTAACAATCGAGATCGCCGTCGTTATCAAAATCGCCCCACACCGAGGACAATGAAATGCCCACGTCCGTCGCAATCGGATCGTTCGCAATGCGCGTGAACGTGCCGTTGTCATTGCGATAGAGCCGATTCGCCAAACCGCCGAGCGGCCCGCCCCAATTGGTGAGATACGCGTCGAGATCGCCGTCGTTATCGTAATCAATCCAATTCCACACCTGCCCGTCTTGTTGATCGGTCGCCATCACGCCGCTGGTGATGCGCTCGAAATTTGCGCTGCCGGTTTCTTTCAAAAGATTGCGATACAAATAATCCGGCGCAGTCGTCCCGTCTGCCGGCCCCGCGCCGATGAAATAATCCATGTCGCCGTCATTATCGAAATCCGACCACGTGCCGACCGTGTAAGCCGCGAGTCCGGTCACAATTGGGCCGGTGGTGATTTTGGTGAAAGTATAATTCGGCGGGCCGTCATTGCGCAAAAGATGATTCGGCGTCGCGCCGCCCGCAACGAAGGTGGCCGGATGCGTGATCGCGAGATCGACATAGCCGTCGTTGTTGTAATCCGCCCACGCGCACGCCCAGCCGCGATTGGTTGCGCCGCCGCCGATTGCGCCACTGGTGATTTTGGTGAAAACGCCGTTGCCGTCGTTGCGATATAAAAACGAAGTCGCGCTCGAAATGAAACAATCGAGATCGCCGTCGTTGTCGTAATCCGCCCAACTGTTGCCGTTGCCGATGATTTGATTTGCCACAATGGGCTGGCCGTTGCCGAGATTGGTCGCGAGCTTGACGAACACGCCGTTGCCGTCGTTGCGATAAAGCTTGTCGTTGTTCACGAACAAATCGAGATCGTTGTCATTATCAAAATCCACCCAGCTCGCGCCGGAATATTCCAGCGGCCCGCCGTCGGCAATGATGGGATTGCTCGTGGTGGTAATGCGCGTGAAGGTTTGGGAGAAAGTTGGCAGCGGCAACAGCAGACAGAATGTCAAAGCCAACAGCGATGCGGCGAGGTGAATACGGTGATGGGAGTATTTGTTGTGCACTTCGATCTGCCTTTCACATTGGTTTTTTTATGCATAAGCCGGACAAGCCGGAGCCAAAAAGAAAAAGCCTCACGCAAAGGAGCGAAGCGGCAAAGAACCCGCAAAGCTTTTCTTTGCGGTACCTTTGCGGCTCTGCGTCTTTGCGTGAAAGTTTTTGCTTTTTTTTGCAACGATTGAACTTGTTAGAGATTAATGGTAAACTGATTCGGTTCAGCAAGCCTCAACGATATCTGCCGGCTTCCTCGCGAATCAGCTCGTATATTTTTCCGCCCGGATAAACCGTGCTTTTGTTGACGATATTCGTGAAAATGAGCAATCCCAATTTGTCGGTGGTGTTGATGCTTAAATTCGAGGACACGCCGACGAAGGCGCCGTTCAAGTAGGCCAAGGCAAAATGCGAAAACTCCTTGATCGAGCTGCGGATTGTCGTTGCCGGATAAAACTTGACACTGTATTGTCCGGTTGAGGCCGTGGGAGAAGTATAAAGCCCGGCCAAAAGACTTGGCTCGACGTCGCGCAGTCTGAAGCCCGAATTTTCCATCTCCAGTGGCTCGAAAATATTTTTCCGGCAATATTCTCCGAAATCAACGCCAGTGATGGCTTCGACAATGTAACCCAGCATCGAGCTGCCCTTTTTCCCAAAGCTGCATGATCGCGGTCGCCGTCACGGTTTTGGAAATCGAGGCGAGAATATAAACGGTTTCTGCGGTCGGGGCTTTTTTATCCGCAACGTTGCTGAAGCCGTAAAAATTTTGCCAAACGATTTTGTCGCCTTTGATGATGCATGCGGCCAGCGAAGGCAGGCCGTCCTTGCTCATCTCCGTCGGTAGCGCTTGGTCGAGCGTGGAAACTTGAATAGGCGGTGACGGCGTGGGGGATTTCCCGCCGCAGCCGAGCATCCACAGCAAGAGCATACTTGGCATCAAAATCGTACGTGCGGTTTTCATCTTTTATTTTCCTTCCATGAAATAAAGAGGCCTGAAAGGGCGGCGACAATCATGATTGCAGGCCGTATTTTTAAGCTCCGGCTTATGGGCGCTGTAAGAAGAGACGGAAAATTTAGGCGAGTGGATATACTCAAATGTGGGTATTTCGTGTGAGCTGGGCTGTTGCCGCGGACAATGGCGAAAGTGAAGGCGAGAGAAAGATATTGGCGCGAAACATCGCAGGCTATTCGTCGGTCAAAAAGCAATAAGCCGAAACCATACACAAATCACTGGAGCTTGCCATGAACAAAAAATTTCCGCGCGCCAAGAAAATCTTCAGCAATGAAACCGAACAACGCCCGCGAGCCGGATGGCGCCTGCTGGCCTTTATCCTCATCTTCATGATGATGAACGCAATCGTTTCCGTTGTCATACGATTCGGATTCGGCGGCCAACCAAAGGATAAAACTTTGGCAACCGCGCTGCTCGGGGTTCTTTTAGTGATGACCGCGACGAGCGCCGTCTATTTGAGCCGCCGCTATCTCGACAAAAAATCATGCTCCTCATTGGGCTTGAAAATCGCACGCGCGAGCATGGCCGATTTATTCTTCGGTTTCTTTTTGAGCGGCTTGATGATCGGCGTTGTTTATCTCGCGTTAATCGCTTTGGGCTGGGTTAATTTTCAAAGCCTCGCTTGGCCGGTCGATTGGGCTAAATTAGCTTTGCTGTTCCTCGGCGTTGGCGCAACCGTGGGTTGGTGGGAAGAACTGGTTTTTCGCGGCTATCTTTTGCAAAATTTGCAAGAGGGTTTGGGATTGCGATGGGCCATCGGCATCTCGTGTCTGCTCTACGGCGCAATTCACTTGTTGAATCCGAACGCCACCCTGCTCTCCGGTTTGCTCATCGCCTTCATCGGGTATCTGCGAATATTCGGCTGGCTGCGCACGAGACAGTTGTGGCTGGCAATGGGAATGCACGCCGGTTGGAATTTTTTTCAAGGCCCGATCTTCGGCTTCGCCGTCAGCGGCCGCGAGTCGTTCTCTTTGCTCAAACACGAAATCACCGGCCCCAACTGGATCACCGGCAGCACGTTCGGGCCCGAGGCCGGTTTCATTGCCGTGCCGGTAGTCCTATTCGGTTTGTTCATGATGTTGCTCTGGGCGCGAAAGAGAATCCGCCGCGTGACCACGCTTCAAAAATGAAACGCGAAACCGACGTTCGCCGCTGGCGATAATGGTATGGTTCATCGCAGTCATGCGCGTGAAGATTCGGGCAACGGAATTTCTGAAACGTTTCATTTTCTGCTGTTATTTTACCGGCAACGACACGAACCATGCGATCAATTCCTTATTATCTACGATGCTTCACGAGTGCGGATGACGAGCTCCATCCGGCAGATAGCCTTTGTCCGTCGTGAGGATCAACTCGGCTTGTTGATTTCCCATGAGGTTTAAAGTATTGATGAACGCGGCGAGATCGACGGCGTTGATGCCATAATAGTCTTTCCTTCGAGTTGCCATCCACCATTTGACGTCGGGTTCAGTGTACGCGCGAATGGCAATATTCGCAAAATATTGAAAAAGAATTCGAGGCGATTGCCAGTCGTCACGTACAACACGCCCAAATCATGCTGCAGGGCATAAAATTCGAGATTGGGTTCTTTGTTGGATGGCAACGGATCGCGATTGGCATTGAAGAAAACGACCAACCCTTTGGCTTTGCCATTCTCCGGTAACAATAACGTGTAGCCGGCATTTTCGACCGGAATGGCAATTTGCGGTGTGAGAAAGATTTGCCCCTCTAATTTTTCCTCGTGTTGATAAACCCGCTGAGCTGCGGCCGTGGCGTGCAGAGCGAAGAGCAAAATGAGTATGGAAAAATAATTTTGCCTCACAAATTCCTCATCCAAACTTTCCGCAAGGCAAGCTGTACCTCAGTGGCATTCGGATCAATTTCAAAAACGTGGTGGTCAACTTGTTCTTTGGAAAGTGTTTTTAGGTTTAACGTCATTTCTTTTTGATCGCGTTCGATCTTAATTTCGTACATTTGATCCGGCTGCAAGCGCTGCAACTCCTGCCCGATCTCCTGTATGGTTTCTAATTTCGCCGCTTTGCCGTTGCACGCAACCACGAAATCTCCGTCGCGCAGGCCCTGCTGTTGCATCTCCGGAGAAACGTTGACCAAAGCAAACCGGCCCTCTTTGAAAGTGATTCCCATGCCCAGTGTAGCCACTTGTTTGCCGGTGCGAATCTCCTCGGAATATTTAATCCCCAATTTGCTGTAGTATTCGACGAGCGGCAGCGGCTCCGCATTTTTAATATACCGCTCAAAAAAATTGGCAATTTCGGGATGCGTCATCTCAACGAAGATATCGAAAAATTTTTTCTCGGGAAAAGCGCGTTCGGGCCCATAAGTTTTCGCGAGCTGATTGATCACCTCGCGCAGCCCGCGCTTGCCGTTGGAAAGTTCCAGCAGCCGGATATCCAACAATCCGACGACGATGGCGCCGCGATGATAGATATTGCCGTATTGCTGTTGTCCCTCCGGGGCGTAGGAGGTGAGCGCCAGCTTGCTCAGACTGTAGCTTTTATCAAAGTTATCGTCGATGTTGAGTTTGTTCTTGAGAATTTGCGTGTACTGTTCCGGCGTGATCAAGCCGCCGCGCAGTTTCATGATTTGCGCCGCCCACTCGGTGGTGGCTTCGTACAGCCACAGATGCTCGGATGGCACCGGTTCGACAAAGTTGAATTGCGCGATGATCTCGCTGTGAATGTTGAGCGGCGTGACGATATGAAAAAATTCATGCGCCATGATGCCGGCGATGTCCTGCTGTCGCATTTGCTCGAAGGTCGCATCGTTGAACGTGTACAGCGAGCTGTAAGAATGCTCCCATGCGCCCAGCCCGCCTTTGTTGCCATCCTCGAAATGAAACAGAAACGTGTAGCGCTTCACCGGCAGACCCTTCGTGAAAGCCGCTGCAGCCAGCAACACTTCCTTCGCACTGGCGAGAACTTGCTCCGCTTTGATCCGGCCCGATTTCGAATACGCGTAGATTTCCACCTTGCTGTCTTTGACGTCCAGTTCAGCTCGCGTCAAGTGGCCCAGCAAAAACGGTGAATCGACGATTTGATCGTAGTTGTCGGCGTAAAAGACGCCGTCGCTGTTGCGATTGAGCGCCGTGCCGAGCATCCAATCTGGCGGGTGCGCGAGTTTGATGCGCAGCGGACGATTTTGCATGCCGGTCGGATAGCCGAACACCGCCTGACCGTTGATCTGCACGTGATCCGCCTCGAGTGAAGTGCCGGCCATCGGATAGATGCGATGCTCGTCCACCGGCGTATCCCAAGTCTCGGCGATGCTGTAGCGGATTTCCCGCGCCCGCTCGACCTCGTATATTTTCCATTGACTCGTCGAGAGCCGCTCGGTTTTCAAGGTATCGCCTTGCGCATCCAGCGCTTGGAAATCGCGCACGAAGCGGCCGATGTCCATCACCTGATAAGTGCCTGGTGCGGTAGAAGCGAATTGATAAATCGCATTTTCACTCTTGAGATCGTTGACGGTGAGCTTGACTTTGAATAAATCATCGGCGCGATCGTTGAGATTGACTTCGTACATCAGCGGCTTGGGTGCGGCATTCTTGCGGACTAAGTTTGAGGAACAGCCTGAAGCCAGGAGCACCACTAGCAGCAGAAGTTTTGAGAGAGGTTTCATGTTTCTCCTAAATAAAGTCCGAGGTCAAATGTCCGAAGTCTAATGGTGAGGTCAGATGGCCTGGACGAAATAATGAATTACATGCTTTTATGATTTATGACGGCTTGTCGTAAATATTGTTTAAACTAATGGCCGGTGTAATTCTTTTGCTGTATAAATTCAGCTTGCGTCTTTCGCCGGTGAAAGTTATATTATTGTTACTGGTTGGGATTTTACGACTCCTCGTTGAATTGACAAGAGATTTCATTCTATTTATAGGAAAAATAGCACACGGTTTTGTGGGTTTAGGCGACAGATTTCTGTTGTATATACCAAAAGACTTTGACAAAATTTTCTTCCCATAAGTTTTTTGGTGGGTTATAATCTTAAAT
>Ga0247727_10006587_pt1 | contig 22738 bp, 22 predicted proteins | sample WisWelCaveWW1625_FD_202498 | JGI IMG/M metagenome (GOLD analysis project Ga0247727, IMG submission 202498) | Biofilm microbial communities from Wishing Well Cave, Virginia, United States - WW16-25 | ecosystem: Environmental > Aquatic > Deep subsurface > Groundwater > Cave microbial mat | place...
GCATTTCCATGGCGGATCTCATCCTGGTGGGTTTTTGAGGTTCCAGAGCGGCTTATTTTTGAATTTTACCCTGCTCCCAAAAACCCGAAATTGAAAATTTCGGGTTTTTGGGACAAGCTCTAGATTATGGAGATCCGGTGCAATCACCTCTTTCGTTTCATCATCAGAACCTTCAGCCCGGGATAAACAACCATGAAATCCGCCTACGAACTTGCCATGGAAAAGTTAAGCAAGCAGAACCCGCAACCTGCCGGTCGTCTCACAGATGCACAGAAGAAGCAACTGGCTGAGATTGACAGCCTGTATCAATCCAGGATTGCTGAAAAGGAGCTCTTTCTTGAACCAAAAATTGAGCAAGCCCGCTTCCAGGGTGACGCCGCGGCTGTTGCTTCCCTTGAAAAACAGTTGAGGGACGAGAAACAGTCGCTTCGCGAGGAAATGGAAGGCAAGAAGGAAAAAATCCGCCAGGGTCCGGCCTGACCGCAAGCGGCACCATCATTTGTCTTTTCTAAGCAGGAGACGTTTGGTGATCGCAATCGTGGCATACTTATAAGTTCGGATTGCGGCAGTTTCGGCTCTTTTCCAGATACCGGATGGCTTCTTGGTCGTGAAAGCCTTCATAAAGTTTTTCAATGTTGTTTGCCCGTCCTTGGGTTTTTGGGCCATTGAATTTAAAATTTGATTTTTGGCAAGGGTGAGGTCGGCAATGAACTCAATGTGGCTTTTGTAGCGATCCTCCACCTGTTTCTTTAGTGACTTCTCGACCACCCGGCAGGTGGCATCATTTGCCCACGGAACATATGCCCTGAATACCGCGAGCTCGGCCTCCGTATGCATCACGGCGATTTCTTCCGCTGTGTTGGCCTGGAAGGGCGCCACCCCTCTCAGCAGGTGATAAAGGGTGGCTCCCAATCCATAAAGGTCGCTCCGAAAATCCTCCGGTTCCCCTCTCACGCGCTCAGGCGGAATGTAAAGAGGGGTACCCACAATGGCATGCGTTTCTCCCTCGGCAATCAGCTTCTCCACATTCGCAAACTGGATCAAACCGAAATCCAGAACCTTCACAATACCTTCAAATGTGATCATGATATTTTCCGGCTTCACGTCTCCATGAACCAAACCATTTTCATGCGCAACACCCAGGCCGGCGGCAGACTGCAGCATGATTTCCATGCAGATCAACTCGGGAAGTCCCTGACGATAGCGCTCGGTTTCACTTCCAAGATTGATCGGAGGAGGGGTTGCTCCACCTGACACAACCTCAGGATCCATTTGGATCGTCGCCATGATCTCATCCAGGGTTTTGCCTTCCACCAGTTCCATTGTCATATAATAGAAGCCCTCAAACTGACCGCCTTCATAAACATGAATCACATTGGGATGAACCAATTTTTGAGTCATCTCGTTTTCACGAAGAAAAATCTGCGTGCTTTCGGGATGGCGCTGCATTTCCACAGCGCTCAGGATTTTGAGAGCCACCTTCTTTGGCTGCTTTTTCCCCTGTGCCAGGTAAAGGACACTCGTGCCCCCGAAGTTGAGCCGGTAATCAATACGATAGTCTCCGAACTGGCGGAGCAGTTCAAAGGAGTTATTGCAGGAGGGGCACGTAATCTGGTCCAGGGGATCATTTCGTGTAACATTAATCCTGTGCTTGCAGTTCGAACAGGCAATCATTCTCTCCTGCCACAAAACATCGATCCGGCCACCCAACTCGGACGCCAGACTGATGCCGACCTCACGAAGCACCGCCTGATCCGAACTACCGGGCTTGATGCCAATGGATATGTAGCTGAACCCGCAAAACTGGCCGCTTTGAAAATTGCTCACCAGATCATTCTGGCAACAAGACAACATCGCCTCGGTCTCACGTGCAAAATCCTCCTTTGCCTCGGGCTGGGCCAGGACATGTGAACTCAGAACTTTCACGATCGCCTGATCGCCTGTCTGAGTATTCTGCACGAGGTAGACAGCGTTATGCCAGCCCGCATCGTATGCCTTTAACAGTGTGAAATCGCTGAATTGTTTGAGCAATGGGAAGGATTCGTTGCAGTAAGTACAATGAACCCTTTCAAGCGGGTCAAAGGTGGATACATCCAATTCGCTTCCACACAGAGGACAAGGCGTCATCCGGGGCTGCTCTCCTCCTGTTTGCGTTACAACACCCGTTTTACCTGTCCCGGAAATATTGGAAGGTTGACAGACGTGACGGTTGGGTCCCAAGGACATGGCATCTTCCTCGATCAGGACACCACAGTGTGGGCATGCAATCATAAATTCACTTCCAAATACGATTAATCAAGGCTAACACCAGTATGGATTCGGCACAAGCTGGATAGCATCTTGAGGAAGAGGCGGCAACGGCAAGTCCACCTCATTTGAGCGTATTTTCTCCCGACCTGTTTTGCGATGGCTCCATTGCATTCATAACACGCGCGTCCGTTCCTGGAATCAGCCCCATTACCATAAAAAATAACATCGCCATCTCATGGTGAAGCGTGGTGTTGCTCAATCCCACAAGGGTGACCACGAGCCACACCCCTCCTGCAGTACAGAAAACAAGGGCAACTCCGCCCTTCGGTGTTGGGCGCTGCTTCCAAATAGCCGCCCCACTGCTTGAAATCAATGCCAGAAGCGCAATGGCTCCGGGCACTCCCATTTGTCCCAGGGTGTTGAAATAGAGACTATGGGCATGGTCGATGGTTCCATAATTCCACGGTTCAAGGGTTTGAAGATGAAGGTTCCTTAAATTGTTCAATCCCACACCCGTCCATGGCCTGTTTTCCGCCATGTCCAGAGCGGACTGCCAAAATGCAATGCGATTGCTCAACGAACCACGAAATAACACACGATTGCGTATTGTGCCGCTTGCCGCAAATCCGGCCATCATCACAACCACGCTCAGGATCGAGAGACGCACAACCCAGCGCGGCGGCCTTGATTTCCACAGGATAATCACAGTGGCAAAACCCGCCACTGCGATAGCAGTTCGTGCCATGCTGCCCAATAACGCCAGGCCAATCAAGGCAGCGGTGACCTGGGCAATCCAAGAGCGTACAAACACCCGCCTTTCCGAAGATGCAGCAAGCGCAAGGAGCCACCCCATCGCCAGATAAATCCCGCTTTGATTGAAATGCCCGACAGAATGGAGTTCCACATGAACATTGGAAGGGTAGGTCTTTAACACTTGAAGCGACCACACGCACCGAAAAAGGGCGATCAGGGATGCCAAAGCCGTGGACAATACAAGATGTCTTATGATGACATGACGGATCTCTTCACTTCGATTGTGTGATCCAACAATCCAAAAAAGCATTGCTGCACGAACCATGTCCCACAAGCCTTTCCAGCCTGCCTGGGGCTCAATCGCAAACCAGCAGGACCACATTCCTGCAGCGAGCCATAAACAAATTGCCAGATCCATTCCTCCGACATTCGGCCATTTTTTTTCCACCAGGCAGCGCCAGATCCAGACCGACACCAGAATGCCCCACAGTATATTCTTGCCAGCTTCGTGAATGGGAAGCGCATAAACCAAAAGCACCAACAAACGGCGCTCCCATTTAAGAAGCTGCTCGAAAAGAGTCGTCCTCATATTATTTAGAGACTGCTTTAAAATTCAGTGGAGGCTTGTTGCGAGCGTTTGGGACTTGACCTCTAAAATAAAAACTTCAATTATCTTTGGCTAGGATTAAAGGTGAATGATCTCCAATTGCTTCTGCGGTCGCGATCGCTGTCGCTTTTATTGAACCGAGGCAAGAGACGATTTAGTAAAAATTTATCCTCTTTCAAGTTTAAAGGTCGACCACTCTTTTACAGGCCGGGAAGTAGCGATATCATTAATATTCAGCAACTTCTTCTACGTGAGAATAAAGAGAGTGAATATTTTATACCCAAAGCGCTTAATCCCTTGGTCATATTGGATATCGGCGCCAATACAGGAATCTCTACAGTCTCACTTGCCACAAGATTTCCAGCAGCAAAGATATTGGCTTTCGAACCGGTGCCTGACAATTTCTCGATCCTACTTAAAAACATTGAGCCATTTCGAAATATCCAGGCCTTTCAGATTGCTCTTGGTCCTTTTGATGGAAAACTCACACTCAAAACACCAGCCGATGCACGCGATTTTGTAGGTTACTCTCAATATGGTTTTGGTGAGACTTCCGGTGATTTGACGGTGAACGTTCGGTCTCCCTCCTCTCTATTGGAAGAGATCCATATTGATCGCATTGATCTCATTAAAATTGATGCTGAAGGCACAGAATATGATATTCTGACAGCTCTTGACCCAAAAATGCTGGCTCAAGTGCACTGGATTGCGGGAGAACTTCACGGAATTAAAGATTGGATTCTACTGGAACATTTAAGCAAGGATTTCTATTTGGAAATAAAAAAGACTTTTTGGTGCAGAATGTCCAAATTTTATGCATGCAACAAGAAGATTATCATCAAAGTATCCGATGATGCAAACCCTAGACGACTTGAGCTTTAATCCCGATTCCAATATTAAATTCAGTCACTGTTCCAGCATGATCATTTCCTTTCGTTGCCCACATTGTTCGAGCGAATTGAGCTTTGATGACCTTTCCCAGAATGAGTCCCCCTGCCCTCAATGCGAAACTTCCATCAAGCTGGGCATCACACGGCAAATGCGTGATGGGAATATTGTGGATAAATGCGCCATTTGTGATCTTGAAAAACTCTATATCCAGAAGGATTTTAATCGTGCCCTCGGCGCTTCTATTTTCGTGGGCGCGGCCATTGTCAGCCTTATTCTTTACGGATACAACCATGTGGTTGCCTCATTTCTGGTTCTTGGTGGAGCAGCTGCGGCGGATTACCTTCTGTATCTTGCACTGCCGGAAGTCACCATCTGCTACCGTTGTCACAGCCAGTATCGAGGTTTTTCCGCCAACCCCGTCAATACAGCATTCGAGCTGGGCCTTGCTGAAAAGTACGATCCGAAAGACAAACGTAAGAACGCTGAAAACCCGGCCACTGAATGGCAAGAACGTTAAGCCTGAAAAGAGAAGCCAGAATCTAGAATTCAGGAGCCTACAGAAAGGAGCTTACATAAATTTTGAGAGAATATTGATGATTCGCTTGCTGGCTCCGAATTGAAGAGGGGCCCGTCTCTGTCTGATTTCGCGCCGAAACTCGTCGGAGCTCATCAGACGTTTGGCCATTCGCACAATATTTTCTGGTTGTGTGCCAACGAGAAAATTTTTTCCCGCCTTCACAAGCCGCACCCACTCCGTATCCTCACGAAGAATCAGGCATGGACGATTGACAACCGCAGCCTCTTCCTGAATACCTCCCGAGTCGCTCATTACAAAAAGCGAATATCGCAGCAGGGCAATAAAATCCGGATTCCCCAGCGGCCGCATGGCATGGATCCCTGCGGCAAAATGAAACCGATGCTGTTTTAGAATCGCAAGTGTTCGCGGATGAACCGGAAAGAGAACGGGAATGCGTTGGGCCACCTGATTCATCGCCTGCAACAGCCCGATAAAACGGTCCAAATCGTCCGTGTTTTCTGCGCGATGCAGGGTTGCCAGCACATAGGATTCGGGCTTGACCCCAAAACGAGCCAGACGCTCACGCCCCGCCAGATTCATGATTCGTCGGGTGGCATCCAGACCCGTATTGCCCACAAGATGGATTTTTGCGGACGGAATTCCCTCCCGCACCAAATTTGCCAGAGCGGGCTTGTCCGGAACAAAAAGAATTTCAGACATATGGTCAACAAGAATCCGGTTTTTCTCCTCTGGCATCGAGCGATTGAATGAGCGACACCCGGCTTCCACATGAACCACCGGAATGTTCAACTTGGCCGCGACCAGGGCGCCCGCGAGCGTCGAATTGGTATCACCCAACACGGTCACCATGTGGGGTCTTGATTTCAGGAGAATCGGCTCAAGTCGTTCCAGCATCCGGGCTGTCTGCAATCCCTGACCTGCAGATCCGACATTCAAAAAAAATCGGGGAGCACCAAGTCCAAGCTCGCGAAAAAAAATCCGATCCATGTTTTCATCATAATGTTGGCCCGTGTGAACCAGCACGTGATGAAACTGCCGCTCCAGCATCGGAAGAAGAGGCGAGTATTTGATGATTTCGGGTCTTGTGCCCAGCACCGTAAGAATGGTTTTCACTGGAGAAAGGAGGATGGATGAAACAAAAGTCTGAATACGAGGCGCAGGTGTGCCTGAATCACCCGCATGGTTTTCATTTTGGATTCTCCGAAGCGGCGTACGGACAGGACGGCCGGGACCTCAGCCACACACAGATTCTGTTTCAAGGATTTTAACATCATTTCCGCCAGGCAGGTAAAGTCATTGGCGGGAGAGGCAATCCGGTTGTAGACCGTGCGACGATAGACGCGGGCAAGCGCGGTGAATGTATAAATCTGTTTTCGCAAAATCAAACGATACATCGCCGTCAGCACTTTACTCAAAAACATGCGATAAGCCGGCACACCTTCAACCTTCCCCTCAGGATGATATGGAGAGACAGTCACCATGTCGGCGCCACATTCCATCGCCTTGAGCATCGGTTCCAGAAGCGCCGGGTCGTAGGTACAATCACTATCGAGATTGGCTATCCATTCACCATGCGATTCGGTTACGCCTGTTCGAATCGCCGCCCCAAGGTTGAGATTCCTTTCATGCCGCACCACCCGGCTGTCCCTGCGCGAGCCAAAGGACTGGAGGAGGAGAGCATGCGTATCATCTGTGCTGCCATCATCGATAAAAATCAATTCAATCACATGGTTGACACCCACGCGTTCAAGAACCGGCAGCAGTTTTTCATGAAGCTGCGCAATCCCATCAGCCTCATTGTAGCAGGGAACGACGACGCTCAGGGTCGCCATATCATTTCAGCGCTTCGAATGTCACCCGCAGCCGTTCCCTCGTCTTGCTGCATTTGAAGATCAGGTAGTTTGCCTTGGCCTCCACTGATTCCATTTCAAAACCATTCTTGCTGACAAAGCCCTTCAGGCGCGCGGGATTCCCGATATACAATCCATAGGGCAGCGTATCAACCGTGATCACGGCGCCCGCTGAAATCATGCTGTATTCACCGAGCGTGATCCCGCACATCACGGTGGCGTTGGCGCCCACCGAACAACCATGACGTAAAAGGGTGGGAATCACCGTCCAATCCTTTGTGAAGGCGCGCGGACGGAAATCGTTGGTGAATGTCGAATGAGGCCCTACAAACACACCGTTTTCGAGGGTTACCCCCTGATAAATCGAGACACCATTTTGAATCTTGACGCCGTCACCAATCACCACATCTTTGTCGATGTAAACATCCTTGCTGATCACACAGTTTCTACCAATGCGCGCGCCATCCCGGACCTGGGCCAGATTCCATATTTTGGTGCCCTCCCCAATCACAGCATCGGACGAGACCTCAGCCGTCGGATGGATAAAAACATTAGGTATTTTCATGATCGCTCAACTTCTGACATTACCAACAGAGTCCCTTCTAACACTTCACGCAACCCCTGATCAAGGGAGACTTTGGAACGAAACCCCAGCAGTCGGCGCGCCCGACTGCAATCGGCAGCCACACGACGCCAGCGTCCTTCATTGGAACGAAAATCAATTATCAGTTTTTTGCCGGCAATGGCTGCCAGCCTTTGCGCTGCCTCCTGCAAAGTGGTTTCCCGCCCCGAGCCAATATGGATCACCCCCTCTGCGCCACTTTTCCCAACCGCCGCCCAAAGCGCGCGCGCGGCGTCTTTTACATGTAAAAAGTCTCGTGAATTACGCCGTGAAGCATGCAGAATGACAGTCCTGTTGCGGAGGATTTGCTCCGCAAACAAGGTAAGAACTGTGACAGGACCGGCGCCATCCACGGCATGTCCGTAAAGATTGAAAAAGCGAAGAATACAAACCGAAAGATCACATTCCCCGGCTCTCTCCATGGCATAAAAATCCGCGCATGCCTTTAAAAACCCATAAATCGAAAGCGGCCGTGGATACATGGATTCCTTGATGGGAAGACGATCCGGCGAACCATAAACCTCGGACGTCGATGCGATGATGAACCGCTGGATGCCTGCTTCCATGGAACATTCCATCAAACGACTGAAGCCGGCAACAATGACCTTGCTTCCAAGAAGGGGATCACGTTCGCATTCCATCAGTGGGCATGTGGCAAGATGAATCACCATGTTACATCCCTTCAGCTTCTTGCGCCACTGAGCGGGTTTCAGCAGATCTCCCTTCACCCATTCCACATTGGGCAAAACATGATGAACCGGTTTTCTGACAAGGCAACGCAAACGCAAATTCCGGGTGCTAACAAGTTTTAGGAAATGACCGCCGAGGAAGCCCGTCGCGCCGGTAACAAAGAAGATGGGTTTTGAGTTCAAAGCAGGCGTTGCGGATTTTCCTTGTACCATCGAACGGTTCTTTCAATTCCATCGTCCCAGGAAACTTCAGATGTAAAGCTCAACAATCTCCGTCCCTTTTCAATATTCGCACAATGTCGACGGACGTCCGCGGGGCGGGGCGGGGCGAAACAAGGCGGCTTCGTCCACTCCATCAGACGACTTACATCCTCCACAATTTTCAACACACTCACTTCCTGGCCGCTGGCAAGATTGATGGTTTGCCCGCGCGTGGATTTCGTCTCGTATAACGAAACAAGACCACGAGCCGTATCTGTCGCATAAAGGTAATCCCGTGTTTGTTTTCCATCGCCAAAAATCACCGGTGTCTCGTCTTTCATGATTCGCTGAATAAGGCGCGGAATGATCCCCGAAAAGTCACGCCCGTTCTGTCGTGGCCCGAAATTATTGAAGGGGCGTCCAATAGCCATGTCGATGCCAAACGTTCGATGATAGGATTCCACCAGCAATGCAGCCGCCGCCTTCGCCGCCGCATAAGGCGTTTCGGTTTTCAGCGGATGCGTCTCATCCATCGGCACATATTGGGCCGAGCCATACGCCTCGGAGGAAGAGCAGTGAATCAGGGTTTGAAAAGCGCCTTCACGACAAAGTTCACAAAGATTCAATGCCAGATCATAAATGACTTTGGATGACCAGTGAGGTTTTTCGAGTGAAGACGGCAACGGGATTGTGGCCAGGTCAAAAACAACATTCACCGGCCCCGCCTTAAAAAAACGCCGAAGCGCGGGCAAATCCGTTGCATCCAGATCCACAATCTCCAGATTGGGAAAATGACTGCGGACATCATTCAGATTCTCCCGGTTTCCCAGAAAGAAGTTATCCAGGGCGACAAGACGGGAAGGCTTTTTAGCGGCAACTGCATCGAGCAGATGACTGCCAATAAAACCGGCTCCACCGGTCACCACCACGCTTTTGCCCTCAAGGGTTGGCATCAACCGAAGAAGACTTTTGCATCTTCGTACAGTTCCCTGGGAACAAGTTTGCTTTTGGTGACCGCTTGAAGTTCGATGGCTATAATATCGGTGCCACGCAGAGCCACCATTTTGCCAAACTGCCCATTTCGGACAAGCTCCACTGCCTTTAAGCCAAAACGAGTGCCAAGAATACGATCAAAAGCCGTCGGGGCGCCACCGCGCTGAACATGGCCCAGCACAACGGATCGGGTTTCGAACCGGGTGCGCTTTTCCACTTCGCACGCGATGACCTCCCCCACCCCTCCCAATCGTTTATTACCAAACGCATCAAGTTCCTGGGTTTGCGTTACATCTATGCCATCAACCTTAAACCCTTCAGCCACCGCGATAATGCTGAAGGTGCGCCCTGTGGCATGACGTTTTTTAACTGTTTCGGCCACTTCATCCATTGACATTGGGAATTCGGGGATCAATACAAAATCCGCGCCACCAGCCAGTCCTGCGCCAATGGTGATCCAACCTGCGTGCCGGCCCATCAGTTCAACTACCAAAACGCGATTATGGGACTCCGCCGTGCTATGCAGACGGTCGATCGCTTCCATGGCAATATTGATGGCCGTATCGAAACCAAATGTGTAATCGGTGCCGGACAGGTCATTATCGATTGTCTTTGGCACACCGATGGTGGAAAGACCTTTCTGATACAAATCACAGGCCACACCAAGCGTGTCGTCTCCGCCAATGGCAATCAGGGCGTCGAGCTGCAATTCTTTGAAATTCTGGAAGATTTTGTCGATCGCCCCATCCATGGCCCGAGGGTTGGTCCTCGAAGTGCCGAGAATGGTCCCTCCACGATGAAGAATTCCACTGACCGAACCACGATCCAGAGGCGCGAAATTTTTCTCGATCATTCCCTTCCAGCCATTGCGGATGCCAATGGTGTCGTAACCGTCCTGAATTCCACGGCGAACGATTGCGCGAATCACGGGATTCAAGCCGGGGCAGTCTCCGCCACCGGTTAACATGGCCAGTCGTTTATTGCCCATAGATGATTCTTATTGAAATCAAGCGCCTGTGATCAACTGTAAATTTGATCATTCCTCCGTTTGCACCTTTTTGATGCCAAACAGAGCATCCAGGAAATCGAGATTATAACGTCCGCGCCTGAAATTCGGATCGCGCAACACGGTTTTAAGCAATGGGATGGTTGTTTTAATCCCCTTGACGATGCACTCGTCCAGCGCCCTGCTCATGCAATCCAGGGCTTCCCGCCGGTCGTGTCCGGAAGCGATGACCTTCCCAATCAATGAGTCATAGTCAGGTGGAATGGAATATCCACTATAGGCGTGGGAATCGACCCGGATACCGTATCCGCCCGGAGGATAAAAAAGGTCGAGCCTTCCCGGAGATGGCATGAATTGATTGGCAGGATCCTCCGCATTGATACGACACTCGATAGCGCAACCCTTTGGTTCAAGATCGCCCTGATCGAAAGGCAGCTTCTGGCCCCTGGCAATTTGGATTTGCAGTTTCACCAAATCCACATTGTACACCTCCTCCGTCACGGGATGCTCCACTTGAATGCGTGTGTTCATCTCTAAAAAGTAGAAGTTTTCCTCGCCATCCACCAGAAATTCCACTGTTCCGGCATTTGAATACCTGACCGCATCGGCCAAACGCACAGCAGCTTTGCCCATTTTCTTTCTCAAACCAGAATCCACAAAGGGTGATGGGCACTCTTCAATGAGTTTCTGATGACGCCTTTGAATGCTGCATTCACGTTCGCCCAGATGCACAATATTTCCATGCTGGTCTCCAAATACCTGGATTTCAATATGGTGCGCATTTTCAATCAGTTTTTCGATGTAAATCGCTGAATTATTGAATGCGCGCTCTGCTTCGGTCTTGGCGGAATAAAACCCCGTTACCAGGCTCCCATCATTATGCGCGGCGCGCATTCCACGTCCACCCCCTCCGGCCACAGCTTTGATCAGAACGGGATATCCCAACTTTTTGGCTGCATGCCGGGCTTCCTGCTCATTATCCACAATACCATCACTTCCCGGCACCACGGGAACCCCCATCTTCCTTGCCACTTCCCGTGCTTTGGACTTATCGCCCATCGAACGGATGGCGTCCGCCGATGGTCCGATAAACTTGATGTTGCAATTCTCGCAAATCTCGGCGAAATGCGCGTTCTCCGCCAGAAAACCATATCCCGGATGAATGGCGCCCACATCACCCACCTCCGCCGCGGAGATGATCCGGTCGATTTTGAGATAACTTTCTGTTGCCGGCGCCGTTCCGATGCAAATGGCCTCATCCGCCAGCTGCACGTGAAGAGAGTGCACATCCACGTCCGAATAAACCGCCAGTGTGCGAATCCCCAGTTCCTTGCAGGCGCGAATCACGCGCAAGGCAATTTCTCCGCGGTTGGCAATCAATACCTTGTCAAACATGAACAACCATCCACTAAGAAGGCTTCACCTTGAAAAGAGGCTTTCCAAATTCCACAGGCTTGGCGTTTTCAAGCAATACGTCCGTGATCACACCACGCACCTCCGCCTTGATTTCGTTCATTACTTTCATGGCCTCGATGATGCAAACCACGGTCTCCTCCGTGACAGACTGACCAATTTCAATATAGGGAGGGGTCTCGGGTGAAGGGGAACGATAGAAGGTTCCCACCATGGGCGATTTGATCTCCTTGAACTTCATTCCAGGAGCAGGCGTTGGCGAGGCAGAAGACACCGGTGATGGAACCGGGCCACTCGAGACAGGAGCGAACTGTGCAGGAGTTCCATTGCCGCCATTCTCATGCGCCAGCGATGTCAGTGAATGGGTTACACCCTCCGGACCACGGCGGATCCGCAGTTTGACATTATCCTTCTCCAGTTCGAATTCGGTCAAACCATTCTGGATCATAAGATTGATAATGGTCTTTATTTCCTTCAGTTCCACGGATCCTCCTGTGTTGTCTAAAAATTGCGGTTAGAAATGAGAAGTTCGAAGTGAGAAGTTGAGATGCAATGACTTATCAATAAAAACCTCAAAAAGAGCCTTCACCTTCTGGATGAAGATCGGAAAGTTCGCAACGTGTTCATCATCAATTTTTAATTTCTAATTTTTAACTTCTAATTACAGGATCTAGGATCATGGTGCCTCCGACAACCGTAATACGGCTTCCAGTGCCAACAGATATCCTGTGCTTCCAAACCCGCAAATCTGGCCCACACACACCGGCGCAATGATCGAGTGGTGACGAAACGGCTCCCGCTTGTAGATATTGCTCAAGTGAACCTCGATACTCGGCACACCCGCTGCCGAGATCGCATCCCGGAGCGCAACGCTGCTGTGGGTGTAGCCACCCGCGTTCAATATGATGGCTCGCCGGGTACCCTTGGCCCGTTGAATCCGGTCAACCAACTCCCCTTCATGATTCGACTGAAAACACTCAACATTCACCCCCAATTCCACCGCCTTTTGGGAAATGGCCGCTTCAATCTCGGAAAGCGTTTCGCGTCCGTAAATCTCAGGCTCGCGCTTTCCCAGCATGTTCAGGTTGGGGCCATTGAGCACCAGCACAGATATGCCTTTCTTTTTCAAGGGGATTAATCCTATGGAATCCACAACCCTTTGTCCATGACGGAGTTAGAAACCCGTCTTGCCCCGTACCATCAGATCACGACCCACCCGTCGCACCACAACCTCTTTCAGGGGTAATGACCTGCTCCAAACCGGAAATCCGGCTCCCGCCACAGCCCGCACATTCTTTTGTCCGCCTAATATCATCGGGGCTATAAAAAACACAACTTCCTGAACTCTGTTCTTACAGAAGAAAGAACCTAAAACACTTCCCCCACCCTCCACCATCATGCCAACCACACCCGCCCGGCCAAGCAATTGCAGGACCGTCCTGATCGAAAGTCTTCCTTTAACCATGTCAACCGGATACACACAGGCTCCTGCCCTTTCCAACCGTTGGATCCGATCACGTGGAGCACGCTTTCCCACCATGATCCAAACTCGACCTCCGTGGTCACCTTTTATATTCAAAATCCGCGCATTCGAGGGCGTTCTGGCATGGGTGTCCAACACGACACGCAAAGGCTGTTTGCCTGCGAAGCCTGGAGATCTCACGGTGAGTTGGGGGTTGTCCGCCAGCACCGTATTGATCCCAACCAGAATTGCGTCCACATGCGCACGCAATCGATGGGCTTCCCGGCGGGCAGCATTCCCCGTAATCCATTGGCTTTTGCCACCAGTTGTCGCGATTTTACCATCAAGGCTCATGCCGCATTTCGCGATGACCCATGGGGTCCGATTTACAACCCAGTGATTCCAAGCCCGGTTCAGCTTCTCGCATTCCTCTTGCAGGATTCCTCTTTGAACCTTGATGCCAGCCTTCCGGAGCCGGATATATCCACGCCCATTGTGTTTCGGATTCGGATCCGTTGTCCCAACCACCACACGGCGGATGCCATTGGCGAGAATGATGTTTGTGCAGGGAGGAGTCCTGCCCCATGTGCTGCATGGTTCCAGCGTGACGTACAACGTGGCGCCCCGAACATTTTTCCCTTTGCGGCGTGCATTCTGGATTGCCTCGACTTCGGCATGCGGCAAGCCAGCTCCACGATGCCAACCTTCACCAATAATTCGATTCCCACGCAGCAGTACCGCACCCACACAGGGGTTGGGAGAAGTTCGGCCCATTCCGCGGCGGGCCAGTTGAAGAGCTCGCAGCATGAATCGATGGTCTTTGTGTTGCCTTGATCTATTTGGTTGCATCAGAAACCTCAAGATATTGGCATCACGAGGCAATCGCGATCCAATTTTTTCGTCTCACAAGGTTGCTACGCGACAGTCTATGACTGTCGCCCTCACATAGCGCTTGGAGATTTGGCAAGTGTGAGATATGGTGCAAATTATGAAGCCGGGCAGAAAACTGGTGGAACTCGGTGCCGCGACATGCAGCGATGCGGAAATTCTTGCAATTCTGATCGGAAGCGGCGGCGGCAATTACAGCGCCATGGACGCGGCAAATGAATTGATTGAGCGATATGGCACGCTTGCGGTGCTCATGGACAAACCGCTCCTCGACTTGGCCGCCATTCGCGGCATCAAGGCCACCCGCGCGATTCGGATTTCAGCCGCTTATGAACTGGCGCGCCGTCTCATTCGACATCTTGAAAGTGAAAGATCATGAAGCTGGACGAACTCAAAACGGGGAAAGTGGCCAAAGTCGGATTGTCGCCTTTCCAACATCTTAACCGCCAGATTCCTCCCGAGCCGCATACCGCGATGTATGTCTGGCACAAATACTGGTCGCGAAAAACATGGAATGTCGTTGGTGAGTTCATCAAACACTACTCGCGAGAGCAGGAGGTGGTGTTTGATCCGTTCGCGGGCAGCGGTGTGACGGCAATCGAGGCCGTTCGCAACAAGCGCCGCGCGATTATCTGCGACCTTAATCCTGTCGCCGGCAATATCACGAATCTAACGCTGCGCCGCGTGAATGTGTTGAAGTTGCGGGAAGCTTTTGAACAGGTGCGCGATCGGGTCAAAACCCGGATCGAGAAGCTCTATGAGATTCATTGCATCAAGTGCGGCAAACCACTGGTGGCGGCCTGCTTTGTGCGCGAGGACGACAAACTGACCGAGGTGCGCTATCCAAAATGTCCTTCATGCGAGCATCGTTGCGAGATTGGATGCAAACCGAAGAAGCAGGACATCGAAACGCTGGCCGAAATCGAAAAAAAGCGAATCAAGGAATGGTATCCACGGCACAGGCTTTACTATTGTAACGGAGAACCATTTAAGGAAAAGCAGCGCTACGATTCACTCGATCAGCTTTTCACCCGACGCAATTTGCAGGCGGCGGCATGGCTTTACGAAGCCATTCAACAAGAAAGCAGCCCGCAATTACGAAAGTTTCTTATGGGCACTTTTACCTCCATGATTCACTTGTGCACGCGAATGTGTCCCGCGCTTGAGCCCGGCGAAGGCAACCATCAAACAGCTTTTAGCTCAACATGGACACAGCACAGTTATTGGTCGGCCTCACGTTATCTTGAATCGAATCTATGGATCAAATTTGAAAGTGCTGTCAACGGTCACCAGGGTTTGATGAAAGCCAAGGAAGAATCCCAGCTTGTGCTGCCCGAGGTGAAAATCACCAATGATTGGCAGGAGGTCCTGCGCGGTGATGCCGACGTGGCCATCATCACGGCCGACAGCCTGGAACTGATGGACAAGATGCCGGAAGAATGTGTGGACTACGTTTTCACCGATCCGCCCTATGATGCGTCAATTCAATATGGCGAGCTGTCGTTTCTTTGGAATGCGTGGCTACGGGAGGATACACGCTATCAGGAGCGGCTGGTAACTCATGAAATCATACGCAACGAGCGGCAGAACAAACCGTTCGATCTTTATCATTCCTTGCTTTCAAACAGCTTCAAGGGGATTTTCAAGGTTTTGCGGCCGGAACGATATCTGACGCTGACCTTTCACAATCCGACGTTCAAAGTGCGCAATTCCACTGTTCGTGCGGGCGTCTATGCCGGTTTTGATTACCAGAAAATCCATCACCAACCACTCGGGCAAGTTTCCGCCAAGTCCATGCTGCAACCCTTTGGAAGCGCGCAGGGTGATTTCTACCTGCGCTTCGAAAAGCCTGTTGCGAAAGTTGCACGAGAGATGGAGGAGATCACCGAAAACCGTTTTCGCGGCATTGTCATTGAAACCTGCAAACAGGTGATCGCCGAGCGCGCTGAGCCGACGCCCTACACAATTCTGATCAACTATATCGACCCTGTGCTTGCCAAAATGGGATTATTTGGCACGCTGCAAACGGGTTTGGATGTCAAAACTGTTTTGGAGGACGCCGTAGGCTCTGAATTTACTCTTGTCAAAACAAAGATGGGGGGAGCGACGGGCGAACTCTGGTGGTTCAAAGACTCTGTCTTCGTCGCTCGTTTGCGGGAAATCCCGTTGTCCGAGCGCGTCGAACAAACCGTCTTTCGCAGCCTGAACGAGCGCGGTCGGGTAACGTTCACGCAAGTGTGGGATGCTGTCAGTCAACAATTTCCCAACTCACTCACCTCGGATTCCACCAGCATCAAAGAAGCCTTGGAGATTTATGGTCGCCAGGCAGGCAAAGGCTATTGGATGCTGCGCGAGGACGTCAGGACGAGACTGAGTTCCCACGCCGAGATCATCGCGTTGCTGGCAATTATTGGTCGCAAGCGGGGTTACGACATTTGGATTGGCCACAATGAACAAGGGCAGGTTGCAGGCGGTCTTGCTCCACGCGAGCGTCTTTCCACGCTCATGACGGGGAAGCCTTCCAAACTTGACAGCGTCACAAACCTGCGAACCACGTTGGACATGGATTTACTCTGGTTGAATGGCGACCAAGTGGTAACCGCATTTGAAGTCGAATCCACAACAACCATGACCAGCGGCTTGTTGCGTGGATCGAATCTGCCCGCCAAGACGCAGAAGATCATGGTTCTGCCTGAAGAACGCGAGCAGGACTTTGAACGCAAAATGCAATCGCCGCTTTTTCGCGAGCATTTTGAAAAGGAATCGTGGTCGCTCCTCTATTTTGACGCCTTCCGCCAGGCCTTTAGCAAAACGAAAGAGAAAACGATTATTGAGAAGCTGATCGGCGTTCGAAAGCCAGCTGCGAAAGAAAGAAAGGGGGGAGGCGTCTCACGCAACCAGCAGACTCTGATGATATTTGAGGATAAACCCGATCACGAATACTCGCTTACCCTCAACTGAAGACCACAGCTTATGGCGGACCCGAATCCGACAGACCCGAAACCGACAGGCTTGCCCAATCGCCGGGCTCCGGTGCTCCCCGGCGCAAAACCTGTCGTCAAACCAACCGAGCAGCCGGCAAAAACCCGGAGACTTACCCCACCCCCTTCCCAACCCGCAGCACAACTTCCGGCAAAGCAAGGTCGCTGGAAGATCCGGGTCGGCGTGTTTTTTGCAATCCTTCTTCTCTTTATCGGAGGGCTGGCCGGCGCCGGCTACTATCTCACAACCGATTCGGGGGCTCGAAAATTCATTCTGCCTCTTATTTCGAAAAAGCTGGGCGCGGAAATCACTGCCGAGCACATCCATTGGAAGCCATTCTCCTCCCTGAAAATCGACGGACTCCGTCTCGGCCCTGAAAAAGAGCCTCTGCTCAAGGTAAAACAGTTGATCGCACAGTACGACGGCTGGCGGATGCTTCGTGGCAATTACGAGATTCAACATCTCTCTCTCGACTCGCCCGTTGTCAGGCTCGGCCAAAAACCGGATGCTTCACCGGAGGGCGCGCCCCGGATCATGCAATCCGGCCTCGCTTCCTCACAAATATTCACTGTCTCTCTTTTGGATGCCGAAAATGTTCAGCTGTCTTATGCCGGTCATGGACTCTCCGCAATCCTGCATCCCTTTCGTCTTCATGCCAAAATCCATCCAGGGAGATGCCTCCCTGGATGATCTCCACGTGGCATTTCCAGGTATGCCGCTGGAAGGACTTTCCGTGCCCATGAAATTGGAGATCACACTGGCTCCGGATGGAACGGCCGTCCTCAAAGAAGCGCAGGCCGCGATCCACAAGGGCGGGAAATCCCTGACAACGCTGAATGTCACCGGCGTCTTGAACCTTCCAAAGAATAAAGCGGAGCTTGATATTCAATGTTCTCTTCAAGGCAATGTTCTCAACCGGGTGCTCGCCGCCCAAAAACTTGATTTCCAGGATTCCTCCCTGAATTACAGAGTTCACTTATCGGTATCAGATAACGGCGACCGGATCACCGCGAAAGGCAGTGTTGAATCCCGTTCACTGAATGTCACTCATCCGGCAATGTCACGGGATTTATGGAAATCGGTTGCGCTGACGGCTGATCATTTGATCGAGCTGCGTGGATCGGAAAAACGCGTTCTTCTTTCCGCATTGAACTTCAATGCCACCCGCCGGGGCAGACCATTCCTCAAAGGGATGCTGAACAAACCCATTTCATTCACATGGGCAAAGACCGGGTCAAAACCCACAGATGCTTCGATTGAAACTCCCAGCCTGGCGCTCCAGATTTTTTCATTTGATGTAACACCATTCTCCTCCTCGTGGAAATTGCCATCGAATTGGAAGATTTCCTCGGGCCTGATCGATGCGAATGCCAAAATCCTGGTGGAGGAAGGCGGACGCAACCTGACCCTCGATGGACAGGCCAACATCACCCGTTTGGGGCTGGATGCCGCCCCGTTGAAACTTTCCAATGCCAGTGTTCAATTTGATGGCAAAGTCAGGCTTAAAAACTTCCGGTCGGCTCAATTTCAATCCTCATCACTCCGGGTAACTGAGAATAACAAACCCATTTTGACCTCAACCATTGATGGAAAAATCGAGGTTCCATCGTGGACCGGGTCCGGTGTTCTTCAGTTCGACACATCCCTGCCAAATCTCTCCGCATTAAAGGCATCCTCGAACTTTACCCAGCCGCAGGCAGGGTTTACCCAGCCACAGGCAAGGCTGACCGTTTCTTCCGGTGCGATGGGTGGAATTCTGGATTGGGAGCTTCATGCCGGCAATCGTGTCACCTGCAATAGCGACATCATGGTTCGCAACCTTGGTTTCGGGCTCGGAGAAATCCAATACCAGAAAACCTCCTTTGCGCTGAATGCGAACGTCGAATGGACTCCTTCCACTCTGAAACTCGACAGAATTCGGCTGACAACACTTCTGGATGGACAGCCTGCGGGATCCGGCCAGGGCCGGTTTTCGTGTGATTCTCAAAATCAGCACACTTTTTTAAAATACAATCTGCATGGCTGGAAGGAATCCATGCTGGCTCCCCTCCTTTCCGTCTGGGCGCCCGGAAACAAGTTGACCTCACTCGAACTGAATGGTGAGGGAGAGCTGACTGTTGATGGACGGTCCCTTGGCTGCAAGACCACCATGGATGCCAGACAACTGCATATTGATGACGGTCTGCTTCGCATGTTAAACCCATTGAACGTGACGATCTCCACGGACCTTGCCTATGCCGCGGATGGCAACCTGACATTGAATTCCATGAGCCTCCAGTTCGAGCCGACATCGAACGCAAAGAATTTTGTGGAGATCACCGGCAAGGCCAGACGCTCACCGGACCTCTTGTTTGCCACACTCCATGCGCACAGTGAATCCCTCGATCTTTCCCCTTGTTACGATCAGGTTTTATCTTATCTGAAAAACACCTCCCCGGAAACTTCAACGGCCAACCTTGCATCTCAAAAGACCGGTCGTGCGATCCGTCGATCCCCACAAACAGCACCGCGCGGCCAGGATATCACAATACTTACATCGATTGACTCACTGCGAATTCACGACCTTGTTTTTTCAAACGTGAACATTCCTCTCGAACGAAAGGGGTCTTCGCTCAAGTTAAACAATATCACTCTCCAGTTGGGTAATGCCCCCATCAGCGCAACGCTTGAACTCGAAGATAAGAAAAACCGGAAGCCCTTTCATCTTGAAGCCCAAGGGGATGGCCTCCCTTTCGGTCCTTTGATTGACACCGTAAGACCTGATTGGAAGGGACTGACTGACGGTGTGTTGAACGCTCATGCCTACGGCAGTGGCAACGCTTTTTCACCTTCCACACTTAAGAAGAGTCTCAATGCTCGTCTTGATATGGATTTTCGTGGAACCGGTCTCGAAAAACTCCCTCCCTTTCAACATGGTCTGCAGCAGCTTGGCAGTGGTCTTGATTCAGCAGCAATCTGCAATTCCTCACTGACCGAACTGAAGGCATCCGGTAAGTTGGCTTCAGGAAAATTCCATGCCGACCATGTTCAACTTGCAGGTCCTGATATGGTGTTGTCACTTCAGGGTGACATCTTCCCGGATCGGCATCTGCAAATGGAAACCAGTCTAAAACTTGAACGTCGCATCATGGAACAATCCGGTCTGCTTTCCCATGCCATCGATCTGATAAGTCTGGAGGAAGGCGGATGGATGAAGTTTCCTGGAACTGCTGAAATCACCGGAACGATCAATGAGCCAATCATTCAGGTTGACCCGGTAAAATTACTGCGCGCTGCCACTTTGAGCGCCGACAGCGACCTTCTGGAGACCGTTGCAGAGAAAGACGAGCATGACAAAATAAGGCCGCCTCACTCCTACCTGAGAGAACAGCAACCCCCTCCCATCGAAGAACCGGTTCCGGTCGAGGAACAAACCATGGAACCGGAACAGCCACCGGAAGAACCCGTGGCAATGCCGTCGGACAAACCGGCGGAGGAACCCGTCGAGCAACCGGCCGAGAAAGCAGAGGACACTCCAACCCGCGAACCAATCAAGGAACCTGCAGACGGGAAACCGGAAGGCCTTCTTGACCGGCTCTTTTTCAAATAACCATCGTTCTCTGACCTCTGTCCTCCGAGCTCGATGCTCCGGATTCTTCAGCATGCCTCACTTTTATCAAAGATTGACCTCCGTGATGTTTGGGACATTGAGCCGGATTTTATAAGCTGAAGTCTCCCTCAATGCAGATCTGACTTTCTGAGAGTTTCTTGTAGCTGCGCCAAAATTTTGGGGCGGCTTTAAAACGGTAACAAGTGGTGCCCGAGACAGGATTTGAACCTGCACGACCTTGCGGCCACTAGACTCTGAATCTAGCGCGTCTGCCAGTTTCGCCACTCGGGCTGAAAACCTGCACAACGTACCGGCAAGAATGGAGGAGGTCAACTCTGGATGGATTGCCCATCGAAAGCCCCATCCACTGGTTGGTATCATTCTTCTCCGAGATCCGTCGGTTTTTTGCGGGCCGTGCAAATGCCGCGTTTGGAATGGTGGATGAACCGGACAAGATGATGAATCTCAGACGTCATTTCATGTTTTTCCAGATCAGAGATGGCCTGTGAAATGTTTCGTCCGCTTAAAAAAAGCAGGGTGTAGGCTTCCTTGAGCCGGGAACGTTGCGGAACTGAAAATCCGGCGCGCTTCAGTCCAACCGCATTGAGCCCCACCAGTTCATTGTTCTCCACGGCCATGCAATAGGGGGGGACATCCTTGCTGATTCGCGCAAGTCCGCGCAAAATAGCCAGTGTTCCCACCCGGCAAAACTGGTGAACAACCGCGCCACCTCCCAGAAAGGCCCGATCCTCAACCTCCACGTGGCCTCCCAGCAGAACTCCATTCACCACAATGGTGTGACTGCCAATACAACAATTGTGGGCTATATGGCAATGCGCCATGAAATAGTTGCCATTGCCAATCTCCGTGGCCGTCCCTTCCTTGCTTCCACGGTGAACAGTTACATGCTCACGAAACGAATTCCCCTTGCCAATCACCAGCCGCGTAAGAGCTCCGGTGTGTGTCAGATCCTGTGGAGCATCACCCAACACACATCCGGCATGAATGATGTTGTCGGCGCCGAGCGTCGTTTCACCGGTGATATGACAATGCGGACCGATATTGCATCCCCCTGATATCTTCACATGCTCATCCACAACAGTATAAGGACCGATTTTTACGGACCGATCCACATCAGCCTTTGGATGAACGATCGCCGTCGGATGAATCAGGGACATAGGCTGGGTCAATTCAAAGGAAAAAATAAAATAACTGTTCAGGTTCTTAAAGTAAATTTGAGGCAAGCCACCGATGAGATCACTCACAGACAGCCACACCGTAGGCGCGGGTGGCTGTTGAATGCAGCGGTTGGATTTCTTATTTAAAAGGACTCATTTTTTGTGCTTTTATGATAGCATCGAGGAGTTTCGGGTTCTCAACAAAAAGCCTATATTGCATAAGACGAAGTACCGTTGAAAAATCTTTCCACTCCGAAAGTAATGATTCTGGGCCGGTGATGATCTCCTTAGCTTCTTGAACACTTTCTTTAACGAATTGAGGGAATGACATGGTGTTGAGCTCCTTTTCGAGTGAATCGATTATCTTTATGAACTCTCCTTCCTCCAACCAAGTGCCTTGGCAGGAAGGACAGTAATCGATTTCTACTGAGGTGTCTCCATAGTTCAAGCGTACCATGGATTTATCGCAAGTTGGGCACTTAAAGGCGGAGTTCTTTGACTTGAATTGCTCTTGGTGTTTCCAAATCTCAAAATCCAACCAATTCAGATCCGTCTCTTCTACATCTTTGCACTGACGCAACTCATTTTTGTCGAACCAGATGCCTTTGCACTGCTCGCACTCCTCGACTTCAATAGGTCCGCTGTTGTTCGTTTTGAGATCGATATCGCATTTTGGACATTTCTTCATAACTTAATCATTTCTTTTGTTCATTTAATCCACCCTCTTCTTATTAGGGTGGCAAGCAGTCTTAGACAGGATTTACAGGATTTTCTGACCCGCGCTCCGCCGTAGGCTTTGGCGAGGCGAGTGAAGACACTGGGGGGG
>Ga0247727_10006588_pt1 | contig 22736 bp, 20 predicted proteins | sample WisWelCaveWW1625_FD_202498 | JGI IMG/M metagenome (GOLD analysis project Ga0247727, IMG submission 202498) | Biofilm microbial communities from Wishing Well Cave, Virginia, United States - WW16-25 | ecosystem: Environmental > Aquatic > Deep subsurface > Groundwater > Cave microbial mat | place...
GTTCCCCGCGAATGACTCCTCGATGACGAACACGACGCGGTGTCCGCGTTCCCGCAATACCTGGCCGATCCCGACGCAGTTGTTCGTCGGGCCGTACGCCCCCTCGGGGAAGAAGACGATGGTCGCGTGCGTCGCCAAGCGCGCTTACTCTCTCACGCCGCCTGCTCGGTCGTCACCCGAGCCACTCCGGCCGCTCGAACCCGCCGTACTCCTGGATCGAGCCGTAAATGCTCTGAACGACCCGGGTCGAGTGGACGGAGACGCGGGCGGTTCCGTACGGAAGCTTGTTCGTGCGCTTAATCTGGCTGTACTTTGAATAGACGTTCACCGTCGACTTCCGCAGGCACGACGAGGGGAGGCTGAGGATGTCCAGCCAGAACTGCTCGATCTCTCGCTGGCGCTCGAGGTGGTCGGCAAACAGATTGCAGGCGAGCGTGAATCCTTCATCTGGCATCGCGAAGTGCGTCCGCAGGAACTCGACGAAGTACCGCACCATCGCCGGATCGGAGTTCACGAACTGAACGGCGTTACGCGACTTCGAACCCTCGGCCCAGTACAGCATGCAGCCCGCAACGTGGAGTGAATCGCTTTGACGAGCGAGCGTCCGACCGTGTTCCTGGCTGGCCCTACGGATATCTCGGGCCCTCGCGCTTCTGACCGCGGACGCCGACCGTCCATTCGCGGACATGCGCCGACGTAGAGCAGCGAGTTGCGTCTCAGTGAGCGGAATGTCGCGCACCCAGAGGCTCACGGACGATACGGAGCACTCCACGAGTCGCGCGATCTCCTTCATCGAGCACCCGTCGCGGCGTAGTGCTCGTGCGTGTATCCGCTCCCCTGTTTTCTTCATTGAAAACAGTCTAGAGGGTGCGCCGGACGACGAAAGCGGGCGGCGGGGCTCGAACCCGCGCGACGACCTTGGAAGGGTCGGATGCTACCGCTACATCACGCCCGCGCCCGGTTAGCGTAGCGAGGTGGATCCGTACGCGCGTGGTCGTGGAACCCGGAGGCGCTGCTCCTCGTTCCGCTCATGACCACCGGGTATCTGCTCGCACGCTGCCGCTACTCCGCACCCCGGTGGCGGGTCGCGTGCTTCCTCGCCGCGATGGGCCTCCTCCTCGCTGTGACGATCACGCCGCTCGAGACGCTGGCGATCAAATACCTCCTCACGATCCACCTCCTGCAGAACGTCAGTTCTCGCCGAGTGGGCGCCGCTCCTCGTCGTGCTGGGGCTGCCCACTGCTCTCGCCTCCACGCTTGCGCACCCCCGCGTCGTCCGCGCCCTCACGCACCCGGCGGTCGCCCTCCCGCTCTGGCTCGCGAACTACATGGTATGGCACCTCCCGTGGCTCTACGACACGGCGCTTGCGAACCCGCATACGCTCCTGCACTTGGAGCACGCGCTCTACTTCGTCACCGGGGTGGCGATGTGGTGGAGCGTCGTCCAGCCCGAACCCCACGAGCTCGGCGCAGGCGCGCGCGCGGGCTACGTTTTCGCCGCATTCGTCCTCGGGAGCCCGATCGGACTCGTGATCGCGCTCGTCCCCCACACGATCTACGACTTCTACGTCGATGCGCCCGAGCGGCTCTGGGGACTGACCGCGCTCGAGGATCAGCAGATCGCCGGCTTCCTGATGTCGGTGGAGCAGGCCGGCGTCTTCTTCGCCGTCTTCGCGTACTGGTTCGTCCGCTTCCTCGCCGAGGAGGAGCGGAAAGAGGACGTTGACCGCCCTCCGGCGGCGGCGTAGATTCGAGCTTGATGCGCAGCGCGATTGCCCTCGCGGCCGGCTTGGTCCTCGCGGTCGCGGCCGTCGCTGCCGAGGGTGCGACGCAGAAGTTCCGTTACGGCGCCGCAGCCGGAGAGATCACTTCCACCTCGGCAATCCTCTGGACGCAGGCGCCCAAGGCCGGCCCAGTCCGGCTCGAGTTGCTTCCGGCAGGGACGACTACACCGATCCGGACCTTCGAGTTGCGCGCGAACCAGACTGCAGACCTCACCGTGCAGCGAGTCGTATCGGGCCTCCGCCCCGCGACGAGCTACAACTACCGCTTCACGCAGGGGACTGTGCAGGTCTCGGCCTCGTTCGAGACGGCGCTCACCCCAACAGCGGACGTCAGGGTCCGGTTCGCAATCTCGGGCGACGCCGACGCCACCCCCGGGCAGAACGGGCAACCCGGCTTCAACCGCTTCGAGGTCTACGCGCGCATGGCCGCGGAGAAGAACGACTTCAACATCAACCTCGGCGACACGATCTACTCGGACAGCGAGATCGGCGGCGCTCCCGTCGCCCGAACGATCGCGCAGAAGTGGGGGAAGTACAAGCTCGGACTAGCGCTTCCCGCGCTTCAGAAGCTGCGAGCGTCGGCCGGCCTCTACAGCCACTGGGACGACCACGAGTTCATCAACGACTTCTCGCGCGCTGAGCATGGGGAGGCGATCTACCGAGCGGGTGTGAAGGCGTTTCGCGATTACGCGCCGGTGGCGCGACCGTCGAGCCTCGGCCTGTATCGCAGCGTCCGTTGGGGGAAGAACCTCGAGCTCTTCTTCCTCGACGAGCGGTCGTTCCGGAGCGCGAAGGCCACCACGGCGTGCAGCGGAGATCTTGCACCGACGGCACCCCAGGCGGTGCGCGATGCGTTCTCGAGTCTCGCTCCCGCGCTGAAGAACCCGGTGCCCCCCGCGTGCCTCGCGGCGATCAACGATCCTGCGCGGACCATGCTCGGCGCGCCCCAGTACGCCGCGTTCACCAAGGCCGTCAAAGCATCGAAGGCGACCTGGAAGGTGATCGTGAACGAGGTTCCGATCCAGCAGTACTACGCCCTCCCGTACGACCGCTGGGAGGGGTACGCGGCCGAGCGCGAGCGGCTCTTGCGCTTCCTGCAGGCGAACGTGAAGAACGTCGTCTTCCTCACAACGGACACGCACGCGAACTTCGTCAACGAGGTGCGCTACCGGACGCTCGGCGGGCCGCCGGAGACCTCCGGCATCTGGGAGGTCGTGACGGGGCCCGTCGCGACGAACACGTTCGCCAAGGAGATCGACGGGTTTCTCGGGACGCCGGGCGCCGGGACGGCCATCGGCGCGCTGTTCTTCAAGCCGCCGCCCCCGAACGGGATGGGGATGCGCTGCGCCGCGCTCGACACGTACAGCTACTCGCAGGTGACCGTTACCGCGCGGACCCTGACGGTCGCGATGAAAGACGCGAAGGGGAGGCCGGTGCAGGAGGCTACGGGCGTCGTCTGCGCTCCGCTCGTCCTCCCGGCGCGATAGGGCCGGACAAGCCCGGCCCCGACAGGCGCTCGACCTTCGCGCCGACTACCCTCCTCACAAGCGCCCGTAGCTCAGAGGACAGAGCGGCGGACTTCTAATCCGCGGGTCGCAGGTTCGAATCCTGCCGGGCGCATCGAATCGCGTGCAAATGCGCATAATCTGGGGATTTGCTCGAGAGCGTGACCGCGGCCCGCAACATCTGGAGCGATCTTTCTTATCCGAGATCGGGCCTTCGTCTAGTCGCCGGTCCCCCCGCGAAGCAGCGAAGTGAACCCACCGCTTAATCGAGCGGCTGCACCGTCCTATTCATCGAACCGCGGCAGTCCCTGAGGGAAGCACTACTCGACGGAATGACACGCGAAGGATTGCTCGAGCCCCTCACGTGGCCCTACGATGATCGACCCTGGACGATCATGCGACCTGGTCGTCTCGATCTCCTCCGCGGACGGCCCGTCTCAGCGTGCCGTCCGCGGTAGGTTCTCCTCATGACAGTGCAACAATGGGCAGACGCATATGCGCAGGCCTGGCGCGACCGTGATGCCGACGCGGCGGCAAACCTCTTCACCAACGACTGCCTCTACCGCGACCACCTGCTCCAGGAAGCGCATGGCGGTGCCGAAGGCGTCCGCTCGTACTGGGCCAACGTCACCTCGACGCAGGACAACGTCGACGTGCGGATGGGCCGGCCCGTCGAGTCGCCGGACGGGCGGCGGGCCGCAGTCGAGTTCTGGGTCAGAATGCTGAACGGCGGGGCCGAGGTGACGCTGATTGGGATCCTTTTCCTCCGCTTCGCCGAGGACGGGCACTGCGAGGAGCTGCGCGAGACGTGGTTCTTCGAGCCCGGCGACCATGCCCCGCACGAGGGCTGGGGCGCCTAACGCCCCAGACCAGGCGGCCGCGGCGATCCTCCGGGCGGGCCTCGCCGAGCCGGACGCACCAGCTGCTTGAGGCCTGCGTCACTCGCGGAGCGCGATCCGGTCCGCGTCACATGCAGGTCCAACCGCCGTCGACAACGAGGTTGATGCCGTTGATGGCCTGGTTCTCGAGCAAGAACCGAGATGCGTCGACGACCTCCGCCATCGTCACCAGCCGCCCGATCGGTGTCCGCTGCACGAGCGCTTGCAGGCGCTCGGGCGGCATGTCGCGCCATTGCGGGCTGTCGCCGACGATGGCGGGATGCAGCGCGTTGACGCGTATGGGCGCGAGCTCGATCACGAGCGCGCGGACGAGGCTCGTCACGCCGCCGTTGACGGTCGTGACGGTCATCGACCCGGGGTACGGACGGTCGCGCGCGAGGCCTCCGAAGATGAGGATTGCGGAGTCGTCGCGAAGTCGCGGTATGAGCGCATGGACGACCTCGGTGTATCCGACGAGCTTGAGGGTCACCAGCCGCAGCGCACTGTCGACGTCGTACTCGCGCACCATGTTCGTGTCGCGCTCGATGGCGGCGAGCACGAGGTAGTCCACTTCGCCCACGTCCTCGAGGCGGTCGGCGATCGTGTGCGGATCGGCGAGGTCGAACCCGATGCCCCGGGTGTTGCCGCCGATCTCGCCCGCTGCCGCTTCCGCGCGGGCCTGGTCCCTGCCGGTCACGACGACCTCGCGGCCGCGGTCGGCGTAGGACTGGGCAAGCTCGCGCCCGAGCCCTTGCGTGCCGCCTACGACGACGACGTTGCCTGTGGCCATTCGCGATCTCCTTTCGCGCCGAGCAGTTGGAGCGGGCTCGGCCCGCATCCGCTGCGAACCGAGCCCCCTAGGGATAGCGACCTAGACCGTTGCCGCCGACGTTGTCGCCCACTCGGGCAGCAGCCCGCCGCCCGACAGGATGTGGTTCCTCGACTCGTCGAGCTTCTGGAACACGCGATCGAGGTCGACGCCGACGAGCTGCCCGTTGCGCTTGATCGCCCGCCCGGCGACGAACACCGAGTCGACGTTGGACGTGTCGGCGAAGACGACGATCGTCCCGACGGGATCAACCATCGGAGCAGTGTTGATCGCGTTCACCTTCAGCAGGACGATGTCCGCCTGCTTGCCCGGCGTGAGCGACCCGACCTTGTCCTCGAGCGCGCACGCGCGCGCACCTTCGATCGTCGCGAACTCGAGGACGTCTCGGTGCGTCAGTGTCGGTTCGAACGCGGTGTCGGGCGAGTCCGTGAATGCGCCGATGCGCTCGTGAACGAGCGCCGTGCGCATCTGCGTGAACATCTCGCCGGGAACGCTCGAGACGACGTCGACGCTGAGCGACGGCCGCACCCCGCGATCGACAAGCCTTCCGGTGGGCGGCGGGCCGTGGCCCATGAGCATCTCGACGTACGGCGCGACGGAGGCGGTCCCTCCGGTCTCGGCAATCAGGTCGAGCTCCTCGTCCGTCGAGTCGGTGCAGTGGATGTAGGTGGTGTCCGGACCGAGCAGGCCGAGGTCGTGCATGTTCTTGATGTGGTGCACATGGACGCCCGCCAGTCGCATGCCCACGTGCACGCTAATGCGAATGCCGAGGTCGCGCGCGAGCTCCCAATCGTGCTTGGCGACCTCGAAGTTCGAGTTGCCGGGTGCTCGAGCCGCGAGCGCCAGCGTAATGAGCTGATCGTCCGAGGAGAAGTAGGTCTCGCGGATGCGCCGGATGTCCTCCGGGTGGTCGAGCTCGCTGAACGACCACCATTCGGCGCCGGTCGGCACCCCGTGCGCATAAATCGCGCGAATGCCCGCGTCTTTGAGTCCCTGAATCGCGGCGTCGGGGTGATCGGGCGTGTTGTTGATGTGAGACCAGTCGAGCAGTGTCGTCACACCGCCGTTCAAGGCTTCGAGCGCGCCGGCGTAGTCGCCGATATGGACGTCCTCTGGGCGATAGTGGCCACCCACGCTGCCGAGCATGACCGCGAAGTAGTGGTCGAGGGTGCAGCACGGAAGTACGCCGCGGACGGGCGTCTGCCAGGCGTGCCTGTGCGTGTCGATGAACCCGGGCATGACGATCATCCCCGTCGCGTCGATCTCCTCCGCCTCGGATACGTCGAGGCCACGTCCGACCTCGACGATCGAGCCGTCCTCGACGAGGACATCGCCGGAGGGAATGTCGCCGACGTCGGGGTCCATCGAGACGACGAAGCCGTTCCGGATCAAAAGGCGCTGCGAACTCATGCCACTCTTCTCCTTGGCTGGCGGACATCGATATCGCGACAGCGCGCGAGCGCCCTTCGCCTGCAGCAGACCCCGTTTCGCGCCGCCGGATGTACAGCGAGCATAAACACCCCCGCGCAGGAGAGTCAACCGCCTCCGAGTCGAGACTTTCCCGTGTTGAAGCGGGTTGAGGCAGGCTACCCCACGGCTTCGCGCGTTTGAGTCCGGTGAGCGACGCGCGGCCCGCGTTCGGTCATGGTTGACACCTCACGTTCGAGGTGCGCACAATGGAGACCTGGTCGCGGCTCGCTTTTCATCGTTCTGCCGCTCCGGATCGTGCGGTCCGTGAGCTCCCCGGGTGAGGGGGATCCCGTCGCCGATGCCGCGACGACAGGGCGCTCGGCGCAAGTCGTTGCGAGCGCGCTCGTCGCAGCACGTTTTCTCCCCATCTGGCTCGGGATGGCGGCGCTTCTCGTCACTGCCGCGCTGTTCGCACCCAGCACGCTCGAGAACACGTCGTGGTCCTACATCCTCCCGTACATGACGATCCTCGCGATAGCGGCGCTCGGACAGATGCTCGTGGTCATGCAGGCGGGCATCGACCTGTCCACTGCCGGCACGATCTCTCTGACCGCGAACGTGCTCGTCGGCGTGAGCGTGGGCTCCAACCATGGTCTGGCGGTGGGGATGCTCGCCTGCCTCGGACTCGGGGCACTCGTGGGCCTCGTCAACGGAATCCTCATCGGGATCGTGAGACTGAACCCATTGATCGTCACGCTGGCCGTCGGGCAGATCGTGCTCGCGTACAGCTCGAAGTACGCGCGCGAGAACACGGTTTCGCTGCAGGTGCCGGAACCGCTCTCGTCGTGGGCTGCGGAGAAGCCTCTCGGCATCAGCGCCGTGTTCTGGGCGGGCGCCGCGATCACGATCACGGTCGCACTCGTGCTTCGCTACACGACCGCCGGACGCCGCTTTCAGGCGGTGGGTGCGAACCCGAGAGCGGCGTGGATGGCCGGACTGCGCGTCCGAACACACGTCGTGTTCGCGTACACGGCGGCGGGCGTTCTCTACGCGGTCGCGGCGATCCTGCTCGCGGGCGTGCGCATCAGCATCGACCCGGCTTTCGGCGCCTCGTACCTCCTCGCGCCCATCGCCGCGGTCGTCCTTGCGGGCGCGGCGCTCTCGGGCGGACTGGCGAGCGCGACCTCGACGTGGTTGGCGGCCCTCGCGCTCACGTTCCTGACGCAGATGCTGCTCATCTTCGGACTCTCGGCGGCGCTGCAGTTCATCGTGTTCGGCGCCGCGATCATCGTCGGGATGCTGGCCTCGGGCGACCGGGTGGCGTCGCTCCTGGGTCGCCTCCTGCGGAGAATCGAATCATCGGCGAGCACTTACCCCCAAGTGAAGGAAGACACGAGCTGAGGCAGGCTCACGAAAGGAGACACGATGGAAGGTCGGAAGGAGTCCGAGGTGTCGCGTAGGCGCCCCGTGGCGGCGGGCGTGCTGACACTGGTGCTACTCGGGGCGATGCTCGCGCTCGTCTCGACGAGTAGCGGCGGCACCGACAAGCAGCAGGCGTCGGCTCAGAAGCCGTCCGTGATCATCAGCAGCGGAAAGGGCTTCGGCGAGGTGTACGCCGCGAAGAAGTCCACGCTCGCGCACACGCTCTTCAAGGCCAAGCTCATCCCGAAGCCAGGGATGGCACGCAATATCGCGCTGGCAGGGCTCGGCCGCGCCGACAGGAAGGTGAACGAGGCTCTGGCGCTCAGGTGCTGGAAGAACAACGGCTGCACCACCGGGACGGGCGGCAAGCTCCACGTCGCGTACATCGAGCAGTTCGGCGAGAACGTCTACCGCCAGATGTCGAAGATGGAGTTCATCCTCCAGGCGCTCACGTACAAGGAGGTGGGCAGGATCACCTACTCGAGCGCGCACTCGGACTTCACCAAGGCGTTCGCCGACTGGAAAGCGGCAATCGCCCAGGGTGTCGACGTGATCGTCACCTATCCGGACTTCGGCAACGCCATGATCCCCGTGATGAAGGAGGCGACCGACGCCGGAATCCCCGTTGCGACGTACGCCTGGGGCTACGTCAATGATCCCGGTAAGAACTACCTGACGGTCGTCGGTGAGGACACCTGCGTGACCGGCAAGACGTACGCGTACGTCATGAACAGCCGGGTCAAGTCCGGAAAGATCGCGTTCCTCGGCGGCTTCGCAGGGAACGCCCTCTCCGAGGGCTGGCAGAAGTGCGAGGAGCCTGCGCTCAGATCGTCGATCGAAGTCGTCGCGAAGGAGCCGACGAACTGGGATCCGTCCAAGGTGCAGCAGGTCGTGGCCGGAATCCTCGCGAAGCATCCCGACATCAAGGGCTGGAGCTATGAGTACGGGCTCGGCATGGCAACGGGTGCGTACGCGGCATACAAGGCCGCGGGCAAGCCGTTCGACACGGTGCTGACGCTCCGCACGGACGACGTCGGCATGGGCTGCCTCTTCAACCAGCTCAACAACCCGAAGCTCGAGATGTACTACACCAGCTCCTTCAACTCGCATATCCGGGTCGCCCTGACGGCGGGGATGATGAAGCTCAAGGGGGCGAAGATCCCGCCGACGATCGTCTTCCCGATCGAGCTGCAGAACCAGCGGGTGCGTGACTCATGCGTCAAGGGCTATCCGCAAGAGGCCTCGGGGACGTCGCTGATCCCGCTGAGCCTGCTCAAGAAGATGTACCCGTAGGAGGAACGGAAGCAGAAGAAACCAGAACATCGATGTCGACTCCCGAGCAAGCGAGTGACGCTCGCGATCGACTCGCTCCGATCTTCGACAATGCGGGGGGACCTTTCCGGTCCCCCCGCACCGCATTCACCACGCATGGCTGATCCGACAACCGACCTCGTGCTCTCGCTTCGCGGCGTGTCCAAGGCGTTCGGTGCCGTGCAGGCGCTACGCGAGGTCAGCGTCGACTGCCGCGCGGGCGAGATCCACGCCCTCGTCGGGGAGAACGGGTCCGGGAAATCGACATTGCTGGGGATCGCCAGCGGCTTCCTGGCTCCCGACGAGGGCACCGTCGTGGTGGGCGAGACGGAGCGCCGACGTGTGTCGCCCACCGAGAGCCGTCGGCTCGGTATCGGCATGGCGTATCAGACGTACTCGCACGTGTTGCACCTGTCCGTGGCCGAGAACCTCTACCTCGCTGCACCGTCCGACCTCCGACCGACCTACGGGCGTATGAGCGGATGGGCGGCCGACCGGCTGGCCGAGTTCGACCTCGACATCCCGCCGAGGGCGCCAACGGGGACGCTCTCGCTCGCGGAGAGACAGCTCCTCGAGGTCGTCAAGGCGCTGCTCGCCGAGCCGAAGGTGTTGCTCCTCGACGAGCCGACGACGGCCCTCGGGCCCGAGGACGTCGACCGTCTCCACGCACTGGTTCACGAGCGGAGCCGCGCCGGCGTCGGGATCGTCTACGTCAGCCACCGCCTGCCGGAGGTCCTCGGCATCGCCGACCGGATCAGCGTTCTCCGCGACGGCGTGGGCCAGGGGACCTTCGAGGCCGCCTCGATGTCGGAGGAGAGCCTCGTCGCGCTCATGATCGGGCGTCCGCTCCAGCTCGCGTTTCCGCAGCGGCACGAGCATGAGGCGGGGCGCGAGGTGCTCCTCGCGGTCTCGGGACTACGGGGCGACCGGTTCGGGCCGATCGACCTCGAGGTTGCGAGCGGCGAGATCGTCGGAATCGCGGGCGCGGAGGGCAACGGGCAGGTGCAGTTCCTCCGGGCACTCGCCGGTGCGGAGCGAGCCACCGGCACGGTGACCTGCGACGGCAAGGAGCTCGATTCGAGGTCGCCGCTCGGGCCGCTCCGCGCGGGAGTCGTGCTGCTGAGCGGCGACCGCGCGTCCGAATCGCTCTTCCCCGTACTGAGCGTACGAGCCAATGCGACGATCCAGGTGCTGCGGCGGCTTGGACGGCTCGGGTTCCTCAACCGCCGCCGCGAGCGCCGCACGGTCGAGGTTCTCGTGAAACGCCTGAGCATCCGAACGGCGTCGATCGAGCAGTCGGTGCAGACGCTCTCCGGCGGGAACCAGCAGAAGGTCGCGCTGACGCGACCGTTCCAGCGCGGAGACGTCAGGGTCATCCTGGCCGAGGAGCCGACCCAGGGCGTCGACGTGGCATCGCGGTTCGACATCTACGGCGCACTACGCGAGAAGGCAATGCAAGGCGTCGCGATGATCGTCAAGTCGAGCGATCCGCTCGAGCTCGCCGGCCTCTGCGACCGCGTCGTCGTGATGTCGCGCGGGCAGATCGTGGACGAGATCCCCGGAGACGAGCTCGGGGAGCGTCGGATCGTCGAAGCCATCGTCGGCTCGCGGGCGGGCGCGAGGGAGCAGGCGGCCGAGAGCCCCGAGGAGTCGGCGTGAGGCTCGGCAGGTTCAGCGGTGCGCTGCCGCTCGTCCTGATGACGCTGCTGATCGTCGCGGTCGGCGCTTTCGCGACCGTCCGTCAGGACGCGTTCCTCACGAGCTTCAACCTCAACAACCTGCTCCTCCTGACGATGCCGCTCGCGCTCGTTTCGCTCGGCCAGACATGCGCACTGCTCGTCGGCGGCTTCGACGTCTCGGTGGCGGCGCTCATGACGTTCTGCGTCGTCGTCGCCTCGTACACGATGTCGTTCGATACGTCGGGGTGGGCGCTGCTTCCCGGAGGCCTCGTGGTGATCGCAGTCGGGTTGGCGACCGGGATCTTCAACGCCGTCATCATCCGCGTCCTCGCGCTTCCGTCGATCATCGCGACGCTCGGGACGTTCAGCATCCTCGAAGGTGCGTCGCTCCTCCTCCGGGATCACCCCGAAGGCCCCATTTCGAGCGATGTCGTCAACGGTCTCACGAAGAGCGTCAGCTTCGTTCCGATCGCCTTCGCCGCCGTCGTGGTCCTCGCCCTCCTCGGCGACGTGTGGCTGTACCGCACACGGACGGGCCTGGCGATGAGGGCCGTCGGGCTCGACGAGACCTCGTCGCGCCGGCTCGGCATGGCGACCGGCCGCATGGTGATCCTCGCCTTCGTCCTCTGCTCCCTGATGGCATCGCTCGCCGGCTTCTACCTCGCTGCTCAGGTCCAGATCGGCTCGCCGCTCATCGGCAATTACGGGCTCGAGAGCATCGCCTGCGCCGTCCTCGGCGGCGCCGCGCTCTCCGGCGGGAAGGGCTCGTTCGTGGGCGCGCTGCTCGCGGCGCTCTTCCTCTCGCTGATCGACAACATCCTGCCGCTGTTCCACCAGCCGACGGAGTACGCCGAGGTGACGATCGGCGTTCTGATCCTGCTGGCGCTCGTGCTCTACCAGAGCCCGGCGCTCCTCGCCCGCATCCGAACCGGCAGGGCGGGTGTCGGCCGCCTCCAGGCCGGGGAGGGAGAAGCGAAGGCAGGCTGAGGTCGGCTAGTCGCCGTCCAGCGGCCGCGGCGCCGGCGGCGCAGTCCTCGGATCGGCCTCCCGGCCGATCACGACCCAGATCGCGTGCACGGGCTCTTCCCCGATCGCCCACAGCCGGTGCGGCGACGACGAGTCGAACGCGATCGACCCGCCCGGCCCCAGCTCGTACTCCTCGAAGCCCACCCGCACGCCGAGAGTGCCGCTCGAGATGTAGCCGTACTCCCTGCCGCCGTGCGTCATCAGCGCGTCCTCCGGGCACGACGCGGCCCCAACGGGATAGACGACGTAGAGAAACTCGACGTCGCGATCGCTGTGCGGCGTCAGTCGCTCCCAGCGCACGCCGGACTCGAGGTTGATCACTCGCCGTGTCTCCGGCTCCTCGGCCAAGCCGCCGCGGAGCTGGACGACGACCCGTTCCTCGGGTCGCGAATCGCCGAAGAGGTCGCCCATCGTCATGTCGAGCTCGGTGACGAGCGCGTAGAGGGTGCTGACTGACGGATTCACACGGTCGAGCTCGATCTGCGAGACCAGGCTCGGTGAGACGCCGACGCGACGTGCAAGCTCACGGAGGCCGATTCCGAGTCGCTCGCGCTCCGCACGGAGACGACTGCCGACCTTCGACGGCTCGAGGTTACGTTCGACTGCACCAGAGCGTGGCGCAAGATCGCTCACCGGGGGAAGGTCTTCTGGATTGCTTGCATCGCCGTCAGGTTCTATCGCAGACGACGCCGAATCTCGGCGGCGATCCGGTCCGGACCGGGCAGGAACGCGTCCTCGAGCGGTGGGCTGTAGGGGATCGGGGTGTCAGGCGTGGCGATGCGCCATGCTTCGTCGAGGTAGCCGAGCGCGTGCTCCGTCACGGAGGCGAGCACCTCACCCGCCCATCCACCTGTCAGCGGCCCTTCCTCGACGACCACGATCCGATTGGTCTTCCTAACCGACGTGAGCACGCTGTCGACGTCGAACGGTCGGAGCGTCCGCAGGTCGATCACCTCGACCGAGATCCCGTCCTGCTCGAGTGCGTCCGCTGCCTCGAGGCTGTCGTGGACGCTCTTCATCGCGGTGACGAGCGTGATGTCCCGCCCCTCGCGAATCACCGCCGCTTCTCCGAGCCGGCCCTCCGCGCCGTTAACTTCGCCCTCGAGCGTATAGAGCCGCTTGTGCTCGAAGAAGAGCACCGGGTTGTCGTCGCGGATGGCCGCCTTCAACAGCGCCTTCGCATCGGCCGGCGTCGAAGGGCACACGATCTTCAGGCCGGGCACCCCCATGAACCACGAAACGGGCATCTGCGAGTGGATCGCTCCGAACCTGCCCCCGGCACCGACCACGGAGCGGATGACGAGTGGGACGCTGACCTGCTCCTGCGTCAGGAACCAGTACTTCGTCGACTGGTTGACGAGGCTGTCCATCGCGAGCGTGAGAAAGTCGCCGAACATGATCTCGATGACGGGCCGGAGGCCGGTTACCGCCGACCCGAACGCAGCGCCGGCGAGCGCCAGCTCGGAGATGGGCGTGTCGAAGACGCGCTCCGGCCCGTACTTGTCGTAGAGGCCGGTCGTCGTCGCGAAGACGCCGCCGGCGACGGCGACGTCCTCGCCGAAGAGGATCACCCGCTCGTCGGCGGCGAGCTCCTCGTCGAGTGCATCGCGAATCGCGGTGCGAAAGGCGAGTGTCGGCATGTCAGTCCTCGTCTCGTTGTGGCCCGATCACAGGGTGAGCTCGTGCGGTTGTCCGAGGAGTTCGCGTAGTCGCGCCAGGAACCGCGCACCGTCCGCGCCGTACACGACCCGGTGATCGCATGTGAGCGTGGCAGTCAGCACATCACGGAAGACGACTCGCTCGGGACCGTCTTCGACCGGCGTCCGCTGAACGCTGCCGACTGCGAGGATCGCGACCTGTGGAAGATCGATGATCGCCGTGAACGAGCAGACGCCGAACATGCCGAGATTCGAGACCGTGAAGGTGCCGTGATGCAGGTCGTCGGGCGTCAGCGCTCGGCGTCGGGCGGCATCGGCGAGCCGCCTCGTGTCCGCTGCGATCTGGTCGAGGGACTTCTCGTCCGCGTCGAGCACGACGGGCACCAGCAATGCATCGTCCGTTGCCACGGCGACGCCGACGTTGATCCGTGAGTAGCACTCGACCTTGCCGCCGACGTACGAGGCGTTGAATCGCGGAAATTCGCGCAGGACTCTGGCCGCCGCCTTCACGACGAAGTCGTTGAGCGAGGGAGCGTCTTCGCCCTTGTCCCGTGCCGCGCGTCGCAGCTCTGCGATCCGAGACATGTCGATGTCCGCCGATACGGTGAAGACCGGGATCGTCGTGGCCGACTCGGTCATCCGGCGCGCGATGGTCGACTGGGTCGACGTCAGCTCGAGAGTGCGAACCTCGCCTTTCCCGCCACTCGCATCCCCCTGCGCCCTGGTGCCCGCGTCGGCCGCGGCCTTCGTCACGTCCTCCGCAGTGATCCGGCCGCCCGGCCCCGTGCCGGCTATTCCGTGGAGCGAGACGCCTAGCTCGACTGCGGTCCGGCGCGCCACCGGTGTCGCGTCGGGACGCCTCACTCCTGATCCGTCGCCCGAGGTGGGCGGCGCAGGTGCGGCAGCTGCGGGCCGCGCGCTCGAAGACCCGCGTTGCGCCGGCGCGCGCGGTTCCGCGCTCCTCACGGCGCGCTTGCGCTCGCCGTTCGCCAGGGTTGCGATCGGCTCCCCGACCTCGACCGTCGCTCCTTCCGGAGCGAGGATCGAGGCGAGTGTCCCGTCCCACTCGGCCTCGTAGACGACGGTCGCCTTGTCGGTCTCCACCTCGATCAGGCCGTCGCCTTTCTCGAAGGTGTCGCCCGGTGACTTCAGCCAGCGGAGGATGACGGCGTCGGCCATCGAGTCCGACAGCTTTGGCATCGTGAGCTCGCGGGACACGACGGCGCGTCAGTCCTTGAACTCGCGGGACGTCAGCGCTGTGGGGAACGGCGCCGCGAGACCGCTCTCGCGCATGTGCTCGAGCTCCTCCGTCACGTCTCGCTCGAGCTCGTCGAGGTCAGCCGCGCCGACGCCCTCTGTCTCGAGCTGGGCGCGGAGGACGACGATCGGGTCACGCGCCCTCCATTGCTCGAGCTCGCCCTCGGGCCGATAGGCGCCGGGGTCGCTCCGCGAATGGCCGACGAAGCGATAGGTCAGCGCCTCGACGAACGCCGGCCCGTTTCCCGCGCGCGCATGTGCGACCGCGCGTTCGGCAGCCTCACGCACGGTCCACACGCTCATCCCGTCGACCGTCTCGGCGGGCACGCCCATGGCCTCCGCGCGTGCGCGGATCTCGCCGGCGGTCACCGAGCGGAAGGGCGTGTACTCGCCGTAGCCGTTGTTCTCGCAGACGAGCACGAGTGGCAGCTCGAGGACCTGGCAGAAGTTGAGGCACTCGAAGACGTAGCCCTGGTTCATCGCGCCGTCGCCGAAGTACGCGACCGCGACGCCCCCCGTGGTCCGCTTCAGCGCGAGTGCCGCCCCGGTGGCCGCCGCGATGCTGCCGCCGACGATCCCGAACGAGCCGATCAGCCGATCGCCGGGCGAGTTCACGTTCATCGAGCCTGCGCGCCCGCCGTTGATCCCGGACTCGCGCCCGAGCATCTCGTCGAGCAGGCGTTGCGCGTCGACGCCGAGTGCAAGCGCGTGGCCGTGTCCGCGGTACGTCGCCGCGACGCGGTCGCGCTCCTCGAGGACGCTCGCGACACCCGTCGCGATCGCTTCCTGTCCCGAGTACAGATGCGTCGTCCCGTAGACCTCACCCGCGAGGAAGAGCGACTGGACGAGCTCCTCGAAACCGCGGATGAGGAGCATCTGCCGGTAGATCCTCGTGTACAGGTCGAGATCGTCGAGGACACCTGTCGCAGGCTGGTCGCTCACGCGGCTCATCCCACACCGACGCTCGTGTCGGACGCCAAACGCTCGACGAGGTAGTCCCAGTCCCGCTCGAACCGGTACGAGTGACGGGGCGGCGGCGCGGGGGCCGACGTCTCTAGCCACCGCACGGTTCCTCCCCGCGTCTCGTAGAACGCATGGACGCATCCGGTTGCCGTCCACAAGACGTCGCCCGGCCGGAGCGTGTAGCGGTCGCCGTCCGCGACGACGTCGACCTCGCCCTCGAGCATGTAGTACGACTCTTCGAACGGGTGGTCGTGCGGGTGCGCGACCGCCCCCGGCTGGTAGTCGACCATGAACATCGTGTGGAGCTGGGCGTCGAGCCTCTGGTCGACGAGCATCTTCACCGCGATCCCGCTGTATGCGAGAACGGCGGTCGCCATGCTCGCGGACACGGTCGGCGCGGAGACCGCTGCGCCACGCTTGAGGCGATCGAGATCCGTCTCGCCGTCGCTGAGCAGGAAGAGGTTGCGGTTCCGCGGGTCGCGAACGTCGAGCGGCTCCGCGCGAGTCTCCGGCGCGGGTCCAAGGAAGAACGTGTCGCTGCCGTCGAGGCGCGGCCGAGGTGCGGCCATCTCGATCCAGCGCGCGCTGCTGTCGCAGCGAAACGCGTGTGGGGCTCCGACGGGCACGGCGCCGCAGGCGCCGGGCACGAGCTTCACGCCGCGCCCCTCCAGGTAGAGCAGCGGCTCTCCCTCGAGCACGTAGAAACTCGTCTCGTACGAGTGCAAGTGCTCGTCGACATGGCCGTCGGCGAGCGAGACCAACGTCAGCGCCATGTGCGTCGAGCCGAGCGTGCCGTCGACCAGCCGGCAGGTCGTCAAGCCGCTCGAGCGGCCGGGCAGGGCGTCGGCGAGTTCGATGTCCTCGCGCCGGACGAGGCGATATCCCGGCCGCCCGTCCGCGAGCTCGTGCGTGCCGGTCTCGCTGGTCATCGCGGGACACCGGCGGGATCAACGACCGCGGACGAGGCGACCGCGGCGGCGAAACCCGGAGCGCCGTCGTGCTGGCTGTCGTCACCGCTCTTCACGAGATCAGCGCCGCGCACATACGTGCGGCCGGCGACGAGCAGCTCGTCGGCCGGGAAGCGCGTGATCACATCGCAGCCGGTCGCCGTCACGACCACCTCTTCCTCGATCCGTGCCGCCGACCGCCCATCCGTCGCAGCGCAGTACGTCTCGAGCGCAAAGACCATCCCTTCTTCGAGCGCGACGGGGTGCTCGAGGGAATGGACGCGCGAGATCATCGGAGACTCGTAGAGCCCCACACCGATCCCGTGTCCGAACTGGAGACCGAAGCAAGTTTCCTCGTCCGGGAAGCCGAGCTCCTCGGCGGTCGGCCAGACCTCCGCGATCCTGTCCGTCGTCATGCCCGGCCGAACGAGCTCAATCGCCGCGTCGAGCCATTCGCGGCACTGTTTGTACGCGTCGAGCTGTGAATGGCTCACGCCGCCCACGTTGAACGTGCGGTAGTAGCACGTTCGGTAGCCCATGAACGAATGGATGATGTCGAAGAACGCCTGGTCGCCCGGCCGCAGGAGTCGGTCGGAGAACACATGCGGGTGCGGGTTGCAACGGTCGCCCGAGACGGCGTTGACCGCCTCCACCTGCTCGGATCCCATCTCGAAGAGCAGCTGGTGCGCGCGTGCGACGATCTCGTGCTCGTACACGCCCGGCCGCAGCATCCGGTAGATCTCGTCGTAGACGGCGTCGACGAGCCCGGCCGACTGGTCGAGAAGGGTGATCTCCTGCGCGGTCTTGATCTTGCGCGCCTCGAGTAGCACCTGGGAACCGTCGGTGACGTGCACCCCGGCGCGCTGGAGCGCCTCGATCGTGACGAGGTCTGCCATGTCGATTCCGAGCGGCTCGTCCTGGAGGCCGAACTCGCGCAATTCGTGTGCGATCCGCGCGCCCAGCCGATCCGGGATCCCGGTCTCGACGGGCATCGCACCGCGCATCGGCGCGACGCCTGCGCGAAAGTTCTCCGGGGGGAGCCACGGCGCGAACAGCTGGTGGTGGCGGGCCGCGGATCCGAAGTCCCACAGAATCGGGTCCGCGCCGCGCGGAAGCAGGGCGAAGCGGGCGTTCTTGTCCCGTGCCCACTCACCGATGTGCGTGCTCGTGACGTACCGGATGTTGTTCGAGTCGAACAGCAGAACCGCCCCCAGGTCCGAGGCCTCGAGCGCCGCCTTGGCGCGGTCGAGGCGCTCCCGGCGCAGTCGCGGGAAGTCGATTCGCTGCTCCCAGTCCACCGCACGCGTCGCGTCGGGGGAGCCGACAGTCCTGCTCCGCGTGGTCACCGCACCACCTCCTGATCGGGATGCCCGCTCACCCTCGAGAGCGGCGCCGCCGCAGCATCGAGGCCGGACACGCTCCGCAGGTGCAGGAAGAGCGCGATGAAATCGTCGTCCGCGTAACCGGCTTCGATAGCCGCTCGAAGGTGCGTCTTCATCTCTCTGGCCAGCGGAAGCTCCACGCCTGCGTCGTCGGCTGTGTCGAGCACGAGGTCGATGTCCTTCTCCATCAGGGCCGTCGTGAACGTCGCGGAGAAATCGTCGCGCAGGAGAGGCTCCGTCTTGTACTTGACGAACGGCGCACCGACGGCGGAGCTCCCCATCACTTCGAGCAGCGCCGCGCGGGATACGCCGGCTGCCTCGCCGAGCACGAGCGCTTCGGACATCGCCTGCGCGAGCACCGCGATCATGAGGTTGATCGCGAGCTTCACGATCCGCGCTTGCTCCGCGTCTCCGACATAGTGGACCGTGGGACCGATCGCCCGGACGAGGGGCTCGACACGCTCGAACGTCTCGCGCGCGCCGGAGACGATGAAGCTCAGGTTTCCGGCGCGCACAACACTCGGGTTGCCGCTGACGGGTGCGCGCAGGTACGCGACATACGCCGCCTCCGCAAGTGAGGCTACTCGTGCCGAGGCGGCCGGCGAGACGGTGCTCGCGTCCACGAGAACGGTGCCCGGGCGCGCCGCGGCGATAACCCTTGCCGCCACGGCTTCGAACGCCTCGTCGTCCGCCAGCGATGTGAGGACCACGTCGACTTGCTCGACGAGATCAGCGGGGGTGTTCGCGACGACAGCACCCCGAGCCCCGAGGGCCTCCGCCTTCTCCCGCGTTCGATTGTTCACGACGAGCGGATAGCCGGCGTCGAGGAGGCGCTCTGCGATCGCCGTGCCCATGTTGCCGAGACCGATCAACCCCACGGTGAGACGCGGGTCGTGAGAGGCGCACACTGTCCAGTATGAATAAACGAAGGGGAGCAGCGGGTCAAGCGTCTTCCTCGGCGCGCCGGCTTCGCGTCCACTACCCGCCCACGGTCTGTACAGCCATACGACACGCGGACGGACCTGCCCCCAAGCGCGTCGCTGCCGCGGCGAGACAAATCTCCGCAAGCCTGGTCATCAGCTTAGGCCGCGAGCCTCACGCCGTCCACCCGGTCGGAGTAGGGCTGCGCGATGTGGCTGACCGGGACCGGCTACCCGTGCATCAGAGGCCGAGCTCCTGCCGGACGAGCCGTGCACCGGCGACCATCGCCTCGAGCTTGCCGTAGGCCCGCTCGCGCGAGAGATACTTCATCCCGCAGTCCGGCGCGAGGACGAGCCGCTCGGGCGGCACGACCTCGAGCGCCGTCCGGATGCGCTCCGCGACCACCTCGGGCGTCTCGACCTCCTTCGAGCCGAGGTCGAGGACTCCAAGTACGATGACCTTGCCGGGAACCTCGCGGAGCACATCCGCACCGAGGTTCGGCTGGGCCGCCTCGAGCGACAGATGGGTCGCGCGGCACTCGTCGAGCTCGCGCAGGATCGGGTAGCCGGTCAGGCGGTCGTGGACTATGTGCGCGTAGCCGAAGCAGGTGTGGAGGACGGTGTCGCCCTGGATCCCCTCGAGCGCGCGGTCGATCGCCTCGAGCGCGTACTGGCGCGCGGGCCCCGGGCGAGCCTGGAGGTACGGCTCGTCGATCTGGACGACGTCGGCTCCGGCTGCCTTAAGGTCGCGAAGTTCCTCGTTGACCGCTTCCGCGTACGCGAGCGCGAGGCTCCGCTCGTCGTCGTAATAGTCGTTCTGCGCCTGCTGCGTCATCGTGAACGGGCCCGGGACGGTGATCTTGACGCGCCGGTCCGTGATCGACCGCAGGAACTCGACGTCGCGGACCTCGACCGGGCGCGTGCGGCGGATCGGCCCCGTGACTCTGGGGACCGGGTTCTCGTGCCCGGTCCGGTCGAGGGCGACCCCCGGCTCGTCGAGATCGACGCCGTCGAGCGCGGTCGCGAACCTGTTGGAGTAGCTCTCCCTCCGCATCTCGCCGTCCGTGACCACGTCCACTCCGGCGCGCTCCATGTCGGACACGGCGAGCCGGGTCGCGTCGTCCTGGGCCTCCTCGAGGAGCGGCTCCGGGACGCGCCACAGCTCACGGGCCCGCACGCGCGGCGGCAGGCGGTTCCCGAGCCGCTCCCGGTCGATCAGCCAGCCCGGCTGCGGGTAGCTCCCGACGACCGTGGTCGCCAGAGGACCGTCAGCCACGGTCATTCGCAAGAACGCGTCTCGTCGTCGCGACCACTGCTCGCGGCCAGTCTATCCATCAACGCGCTGCCTCTCCGGGCGCTCCCGAGCCGGCGAGAACTGGGTCAGACGGTGCCCGCGAACGCGCTCTCCAGGCTCGGCGACATGCGCTTCATCAACGACGGCGTCGACCGCGTCCTCGGAACTCGGGACGGCATGCTCGATCAGCTGATGGCCGCGTACGTCGACGCCCTGAGCTATGACGATCCGTACATCTCGGCCATCGTCACCGGAGCACTGGGATTCTGGGGGTGCGCCGCCGGGTTCACTAGCCCTGCGACTTCACGTAGTCGATGTAGCCGCGCACGTCCGCTGCCGGCTCCGAGTAGGCCTCGCCGAGCGTCGCCTCCATGCCGCTCATGTACTCCTCGGCCCAGGCCGGGAACTCGTAGTCGATAGCGCGCAGGAACTCGAGCGTCGCGGCCAGGCGCATGTCGGCGATCGACGGGGTGGCGCCGCCGATGAACTGCTTTCCATCCAGGAAGAACGCACGGTAGACCTCGAGCGGCCCGGCGATTGCAGCCTCAGCGTCCTTCTGTGCTTTGACCTTCATGTCGTCGTCGGCGTCTGACGTCGCGACCTCGCCCGGATACTGCCCGAAGCCGAGCGTCGGGTAGGTTGCGCGCGCGACGAGCGGATAGAGCGTACCGGTCAGGTAGAACATCGCGCTGTCGACCATCGCTCGCTCGCCCGGGTCCGAGGGATAGAACTCGTCGAGGCCGTGCTTGTTGCAGAGGTACTGCATGATCGCGCAGCTCTCGAAGAGCGAGCCCTTCGGCAGCCCCTCCTCTTCGAGCAACGGCGTGAGGTCGGCCGGGTCCTTCGCCAAGAACTCCGGAGTGGTCTTCTTCCCCCACACGTCCAGCTCGTCGAAGTCGAGCCCAGCGGCTCGGACGAAGATCCGAGTCGTCAGGTTGTTGACGCTTGGCTTCAGGATGCTCAGCGTGTTCGTGGCCATGGTTCCTCCTGGTTCTAGCGGTATGGGTTCTTGGGCGAGCGATCGTCCGAGAGCGACGCTCGCGATCGTCTGACGAGCAGCTCGATTGCATCGGCGAGATGGTCCTGGGCGATGTGGTGGTCGCCGTGCTCGATCCGTATCTTGTGCGCTTCGAGCAACACGTCGGAGTGGGTATAGCCGAACGGCGGCTCGAAACGATAGGACGCGAGCTCGATCAAGAGGCCGAGCGGATCCTCGAAGTAGATCGAGTCCATGAAGCCGCGGTCCTTGACGCCGCTATGCCGGATCTCGCGCTCGTCGAGGCGCTCCACCGCCTGCCAGAAGGTGGCCTGCGAGACCGAGAAAGCGATGTGCTGCACACAGCCAGGGTCGGTCGCGGTGCGCGTGGGATCGGGCTCGCGCGTCTCATCGGTGAAGACGGTGATGAGGCGCCCGTCGCCCGGGTCGAAGTAGAGATGGCTCTCCCCCTCGTTGTCGAGATTGGGTTGCTCGAAGACGAACGGCATCCCGAGGAGGCCCTCCCAGAAGTCGATCGACGTCTGCCGGTTAGCCCCGACGATCGTGATGTGGTGGACGCCCTGGGTCTGGAGCTTCCGCATCATCACCGCGCGAGGAGCTTCGCTTTGTACTCGCTCCGCCCGAGGGTTCCCCACGGAACGAGATCCACACGCGCTTGAACGACCAGCACGGCGCGCAGTTTTTCACGGATCGCTTCGGCGAGCGCGTCGTCAGCGGTCGCGCCCTGTGCGAGCTCGACACTCACGGGCAGCGGCGGCTCCTGCTTCACGCCCGCCGCCTGCGGTTTGACGACGATGTAGCCGCTGACCTCGGGAATGAACGCGCTCACCACCTCGCGGACGGCCGAGGGGAAGACGTTCACCCCGCGGACGATGAGCATGTCGTCGGTTCGCCCGATGCACCGCACCCTCGGGCTCGTGCGCCCACATTTGCACGGGCTCGTTCGGACTTGGACGTGGTCGCGCGTACGGAATCGCAGGAGCGGTGCGGCGCGATGCTGAAGGTGTGTCAGCACGAGCTCGCCGGTGGCGTCGTCGTCCAGCTCGAGCGCCTCGCCCGTCTCGGGCGCGATCAATTCGGCGTGCACGAAGCCGCGCGCGCCCAGGTGCATTCCGTCCTGCTCTTCGCATTCTCCCCAGAGCGATACGCCGATGTCGCCGATGCCCATCGCCTCGGTGATTCTCGCGCCCCAGCCCTCTTCGAGCTTTGCACGGAAGGCCGGCTCGCCGCCGCCGGGCTCACCCGCCACGAGGACGCGCTCGACGCTCGATCCCTGGAGATCGAAGTTCCGCTCCGCCGCCCATTCGACGAGATAAGCGGCATAGGAAGGCGTTAGCACCGCCGCTTCGGGGGCGAGGGCCTCCACCGCCAGCATCAGCCGCTCTGTGTTCCCAGTGCCGACTGGTATGTGACAGAGGCCGATGCGGTCGAAGGCGGCAAGCGCAGCACCTGCGACGAACGGCCCCGCGTTGTA
>Ga0247727_10006589_pt1 | contig 22736 bp, 23 predicted proteins | sample WisWelCaveWW1625_FD_202498 | JGI IMG/M metagenome (GOLD analysis project Ga0247727, IMG submission 202498) | Biofilm microbial communities from Wishing Well Cave, Virginia, United States - WW16-25 | ecosystem: Environmental > Aquatic > Deep subsurface > Groundwater > Cave microbial mat | place...
CGTGCGGTCGGTTAATTTCTCCGACTGGGGTAAAAGCACTTTCGCCATAATACTTCCTCCTCGGGAAGTATTAAAGCTAATTCGCAGCACCGTTCAAAGAACAAATTGTGATCTACTGAGACTGGCAGAAGGCATTTCTCAAGCAGGCTCGCTGCGACTGGGCCGCTTATCAAAAAATTCTTAGCCCGTCCTGGCCCGACTGTCATCGGTTACATTTTTTACAAAGGGCAACGGAAAAGCTAGGTAAAGCGCTTTTGGTTGTCGGCAATACGCAATTAGAACGTATTACAGGTAGCCATGCCGCGTTTGTAAAATTTTTGCGCGTCGCCGGCAACAATTATAACTTGCACAGAAAGCTGGGCATGACTAAGTCACAATTAAAAACTTATTTCAATCAGTATTTTCCTTGTCGAGTTTGACAAGCTCTTCTTGAACTAGTCATCCCCCCTCATCGCCGGCAACCGAATCGTTGCTCGTGTGCCTTTGCCCGGTTGCGATTCCAAAGCCAGCTCGCCGCCGTGTTCTTTGACGATGCGATATGAAATCGAAAGGCCCAGGCCCGTGCCGCCGGCGCCGCGCTTGGTGGTGAAAAAAGGATCGAAGATGTGCTTCAAATCCGGCTCGGCGATACCGGCGCCTTCATCATTGACGCGCACGATCACGCTGTTGGTCGCGGCCTCGTAAACGGTTTCGAGATCAAGGCGCGCGCCCTTCTGCGGCAACGCCTGGCATGAGTTGGTGATGAGATTGATCACGACTTGCTCGAGCTGTTGCAAATTGCCGCGAATGTGCGGAAGCGCGCGCCCGAACTGCGCGTGGAAATTGTCCGTGGATTTTTTGATCATCGGTTGGATGATGGTCAACGCCGCCTCGACCACTTCATTGATATCCAGCGGCTTTTTCAAGCCGCCGCGATCGTCGCGCGCAAAATCTTTCAAGCTCTGCACGATCTTTTGAATGCGCTTGGACCCGTCGATCAACCCCGAAAAGAGCTGCGTGATCTTGTCGTAGGTTTGTGAATAAGGCAACCCGGCGATGATGACGTCGCCGTTTCTCGCCGCGTATTCATCGAGAATGGGCTTCACTTCCCGCCAGCCGCGCGAGAGAAATTTTGCGTTCAGCAAAATGTAATTGTTGGGATTGTTGATCTCGTGCGCCATGCCCGCGACCAACGTGCCCAAGCTCGCCAGCTTGTCTGCCTGAATAAGCTGCTGCCGCTGAATTTCGTTCAGCTCTTCGGCTTTCTTTCTTTCCGTGTAATCGCTCACCAGCCCGTCGTATGAAGCGACCGAACCGCTCGCGTCTTTGCGAAACACGATGGTGTTCCTCACCCATCGCACCGAACCGTCTTTGTGGATGATGCGATGTTTGAGCGTGGGCACCGCCTCGCCGCGCATGACGCGCTGCGCGCGCTCAGTCACGGTTTTACGATCTTCTTCATGCACCATGCGATACCACAACTGTTTGTCCGTCTCAAATTCTTCGGGGGCATAACCGGTGACCGCGATGCAGCCGGGCCCATGCGTCGTTTCCACGGCCACGCCGTTTTCGACACGCACGTTGTAAATGTAATCCGTCACCGAGCCGATCAACCTTTTATAGCGTTGCTCGCTCGCGCGCAATTCCTCTTCCGCGCGTTTGCGATTGCTGATGTTGTTGATCAAGCCGTCATAAGAAACCATACGGCCTTGCGCATCGTTGTTGCGAATAATGGTATTCTTGACCCAGCGCGTCGAGCCGTCGCGGTGAATGATGCGATGCTCGAGCGGCGGTTGCTCTTCGCCAGCGAGCGCTTTTTGCGCGTGCAACTTCACAGCTTCACGATCGTCTTCATGCACCATGCGAAACCACAACTCGGGATCCGCGGCATAATCTGCGGAAGTGTAGCCGGTAATTTCCGCGCAGCCCTCGCCGTGTTGCGTTTCTATCGCGACGCCGTTTTCGACCCGCACCGAATAAATGTAGCCTTTGAGAGCCTTGATCAATTCCTTCATCCGGTGCGCGGTCACAAATTTTTCGCTCATAACTTTCACACATCTCCTATCAATCAAAATCGGTAGCCCTGCCCCCTGTGGGGCAATGAAACACGCAGAAACAGGGGCCCGCAAGGGTAGGGGCTCAATGCCGTTTCCTTCGTAGCCCTGCCCCCTTGTGGGGCAATGAAGCGCGCAGAAACAGCGGCCCACAAGGGGCCGGGGCTACGAACGATCACAGAATTTGAAGAGCAAAATCCATGAGCAGTATCATTTCGTGTATGAAGCAATCACTTCTTCGATGGCCGCGCGGCAAACCGGATCGAAGTCCACGAGGTTGAGCGAGAACATGCGGCAATCCGCGGCCGGGCGATAGAGACCGCGCGCTTCGTAGCCCGCGCCTTCGAACGCTCCCACTTTGCCGGCATATTTCGTCTTGCGTAAAATTTCATCCTGCCGTTTGATGAGCGGCTCGCGCTTCGCGTAATAATCCGGCGCGAGACGGTCGAGCTTCGCGCGCGCGTTCGCAAGACCGTCGTATTCGGCTTTTTCCCAGGGCGTGGGCAAAGGCGTTCCGGGCGCGAGGAACGCTTTCCACTTCACGTTCTCTTTATCCAGCAACGCGGTCACGTTCGGATCCCACGGCTCCACGTTCTTCGCATAAAACTCTTCATAAGAAACCTGAGAGCTGTAATACTCGTCACCGAGTCCCGCGAACGAATGGCCGAACTCATGCACGTACACGTAATCCCGTTGCCATTCCTGGCCGGGTTGATCGGAAGTTGTGTACGTCGTGTTGTATTGATTGTAAATTCCGCCGCCGCCGTAGCGGTCATCATTGATTAGAATGTTGATGACTTCATACGGCGCTTGCCCGGCCACATCGCGCAGCGCCTTATTCGCAGTGGTGAGCACATAGCGCGCGGACCCGAACGTGTTGTAGATCGCGCCCAGCGCGGTCTGCTTCCAAATATTTTTGTCCGGCTTGGGAATGCCGGACTCCGGCGAGATCACTTCGATGAGCCAAACGTTGAAATCGTTCTTGCGCTCTTTGAACGGCGAAGTCGCGAACATCACGTCGTTGAAGTGCTGCGCGTCTTTGCGGAGTTTCTCCAAATCTTTTTCCGCATAGCCGTCGCCAAGAATCACGATATCGACTTTTGTAGAGGGCGCCCCGTTTTTCATGAGCGCAGTTGCTTTGAACTTTGGCGCGCGCTGAGCGCGATCGATTTGCGTGGGATCGCGCGGATCGATAACGATGGAAAACACCTCGCGGAAGTTCATCTGCTTGTCGCGCCGGCAAATAGTGAATTGAATTTTGCTCTTCGGCATAGGCAGCAACACGCTTTCATGAAACGCGCGCGACATCGCGCCCGCTTCGCCCGTGGTTTGCCATTCATTGAACACCGTCGAAAAACCGCGCGAGAAGATGAGCGAGGAGGTGGCCACGTCGAACACGCGCGCTTGATATTCGCCGCGATTCAAACGATCCACAAGTTGCGTTTGGCTGCCGGCCCATTCGCCTTCTTCATAGCATTGCTCGAGCGCGAATGACTCCTGCCCTTTCGCGCCGCTGTGATAGTAATCGACGCGCAGCGTTTGGTTGAGGAAGAACGTGTTGAAGGTTTGCGCCGCGAGAGTTTGAGTCAAAAGCATGCTTGCGCAGAGGATGAGCAAAAAACGCTTCATACTTGCTCCTTAGATGGGTTGTCAATCGTTCGATAAACAGGTGGGAGTCACACGGGTGAGGGCGGAACAAAGCATTTCGCGCAGCTACGAGAAGAGCTTTTCAACTGCGAGACTGAAGCCCGGCAAAAGCTCCGGGCAAGTTAGAACTTCCGATTCCCAGCGGCGCGTGTTGGGCGTTATCACTACCACGCTTTTTTCGGAAGGAAAAACGATCCACACGACTTTGCTGCCCTTTTCCAAATACAGCCGCGCTTTCTCGAACAGCAGTGTGGCGCGATCATCATCCGAAACAATTTCGATGGCCAAGTCCGGCGCTTGCGTTTCGTATCTTTCTTCCGGGTGAAGGCTTTCATTCAAGAACACGGACACGTCCGGCGTGCGAAAGTTGTGATTGCTCTCGGGCCAGAGGCGAACACTGAACTCACCATATACTTTGCCGATAGCATTGCTCTCTAAATAATTAAAAAACGCGGCAATCAGAACCGTTTGGGCTTCAGAATGTTTGCGATCACCCATTTTGAAAACCATTCTTCCATCAATAAGTTCGAAAGAACGGCCCTGCGCCAACTCTTCCGCTTCTGCGATGGTCAATGGAAGTTGTTGGTCTACCGGACCTCCCACGAGAAAGGTTTCTTTTTCGATAAAGCGCGGCGCGATTGCAACAGGCTCTTGTTCTAAGATCTCGGCCATAGAACGCTCACGTTGGTTTCGTTCGGCAAATCACTTTTGAATGCACAATTGAAAATTAAAAGTTGCCGGGAGAATAGCAACTTGTTTTTCCTCATCAAAAGTCCTCCATCAATTCCACCTGCATGCCGTCCGGCGCTTCCATGAACGCGACTTTGCGCGTCGGTGAGGCGACATAGTTTTCCACGACGAACCGCGCGCCGCGAAGTTTGCACTCCGCCACTGCGGCATCCAAATTCGGCACGAGAAAGGCGAGGTGATAAACGCCCAAACGGTTTTTGTTCTCTTCGATGTGAAGCTCGAGGTCGCCAGGTTTTGGAGAGAGGCAAAGATGAATGCCGCCCAGTTGCAGGGTGATGATCATGCGGCCGTTGTGCTCGGTGCGTTTGATGAACTCCGCGTTCAATACGTTTTGATAAAACTCGGAGGCCGTTTGCAAATCCGCGCAGCGCAAGTGCGCGTGCTCAATAGCGAGGCTTAAATTCACTTTTCCTCTTCTCCTTCTCCGCCGCTTTTTTCTGCAGCTCGGCGAAATCTTTTGCCGCTTCTTCGCGCAGCTTCACGGCGATTGCCTGCTCGTATTTGTTCTCCGCGTAAGCTTCCGGCAATTTGTTGGGATCGCCGTTGATGACGTAATCAAGCTGCTCGTTGAACAACTCGGGTTGGTTTTCAGGCAGGGCATAAAGGCGCGCATAGGCCGTGCGATTGGCAAAATAATTCGGCGCAATGGCAATCGCGCGCTCGAAGGCTTCCTTCGAATTTTGCGCGCGGACGTAAGGCGGCTTCATCGGCACGACGCGGCTGGAACGATAGACGCCGCCGTAATCGAAAGCCTCATCAACTTCCAACACTGCGCGTTTGTAAATCTCGATGCGCTTTTTGTTGCCCAACTTGCGCAAAGAGTTTTGCAAGTCGGTCCAGCGCTCCAAGTTCACGCTCGTCCAATAGATCGCGGCGAGCCAATGTGTGCTCTCGACTTCGCGCTTGTTGCGTTTGTCAATTTGAAGTTGATGAACGATTTTGCCCAAAGCCTCTTCTTCGTCCTGTCTGCGCATGTATGAAAGATGAAAGGGCTCGTGCAAAGCCAGCGTGCGCTCGCCGATTTCGAGGCCGCGATAATACAGCGTATCCTGTTCCTCTTCCGTGGCTGCGATGTAATAACCCACAAAGGCATAAGCCTGCGCGAGCCGTGCGCCAATTTTAGCATCACGCGGATTTGCGGCGAATGCTCTTTGATACGCAAACAGTGCGTCGTATGCCGTTTTGCGATCATCACGTTTCTGCCACAAAGCATCAGCCTCGGCATTGAGCTTGGTAGTATCAGCCTGCGCAATCGGGGCTGCGACTCTTTCCAAAAACACGGCTTTTCTGCCGCTGCAATTCAAGAGAAGAAAAAAACAAAAAGAAGCGCAAAGCAGGCGGGTGAGGTGAAATAAAGAAGTGCGCATGGGAGAGGGAGGCCTAGTATCTTGCAGGTTCGATCTTTACTCCTTGGCCACAACTTTACTACACTTTGAAAGTGTAGTAAAGTTGAAGCATGACGGTCGGCGCTCACGCAACGTCCGAGACCGCTTCGCCGTTTCTTTCGCCGAAGTGTGTGCTCTCGTGCGAGCTGGGGCCTTCGACGTCCATCAAATATTGAAAGCGTTTGCGAAAGTCCTCCAACGAGACGTGCGCGGTGGCGGCATATTTCGCGAGCTCGTGCGGATCGTTGAAATCTTCCGGCGAGAGGCGAATCATGTAGCGCCGCGCGACTTCGTAGTATTCCGAGGTCATGTCGACCATGCGAATGCGCGCGCGTCCGGTTTTGGGATCGAGGATTTCTGCGAAGGGAATGGGCACGAAACGGCCGTGTTGCACCGAGACCATTGCGGCGTTGCCGCCTTCCAAAATATAACGCGCGGCGCAATAGCCGAGATCGCGCGTGTATTCCATGTCGTATGGAATCGGATCGGCGCAGCGCAGCTCATAGCCGATGTTCTTCGCGACAATGGTGGATTTGAGGCCGAACTCTTTCAAGCGCTCCTGCACTTTCATTTTCAAAATCTCGCCAAAGTTGATTTCCGCGAGGCGAACGTTGTCGTGCGCATCGCGCTCGATATTCACCATCTCTTTGAAATCATCGGTGTCGAGAATTTCCAGCAAGCCTTCGGCGAGAATGACGACGCCATCGGGACGGCCGTAGCTGAGACGTTTGATGATCGCGCCCGCCAAAATATCGACGAGCACCGCGAGCTTGAGTTTTTGCCCGTGAAATTCTTCGGGAATGAGCGTGAGCGTCGCGCCCGCGGCTTTGCCGATGCCGAGCGCGAGATGCCCGGCTTTGCGGCCCATCGCAACCACGAAGTACCAGCGCGAAGTGGTGCGCGCATCGACCATCAAGTTCTTCACAATATCCACGCCGAGGTGCCGCGCGGTTTGAAAGCCGAATGTGTTGAGGCCGAGCGGCAAATCAAGATCGTTGTCGATGGTCTTGGGCACATGCACGACGTGTATGCGGCCGTCAGCCATTTGCTCGAGCTTCATCGCGGAATAGGCCGTGTCGTCGCCGCCGATGGTGATGAGGCGATTGACGTTCAAGCGCAAGAGCGAGGTGACGGTGTTCTCGAGATACTTGGAATTTTTCGTGGGGTTCGAGCGCGAGATGCCAATGTATGATCCGCCGCGAAAGTGGATGCGGCTGACTTTTTCGATGGTCAGCTCTTTGATTTTATCAATCTGGCCGGCCATCAACCATTCGAAGCCGTCTTGAATGCCGATGACTTCCGCGCCGCTGAGAATGCCGCGAATCGTGGCGGCGCCGATGACGCTGTTGATGCCGGGCGCGGGCCCGCCGCCGACGAGAATGGCCAGTTTCTTGTGTTGCGTGCTCATAACTTACTCCTTCTACTTCGTTCGAGGTGTTTGCGCGAGATGAATACGATCTTTTTCAAAACCCGAGGCCGTCGAAAAAGCTGTATCGCTGTTGCGCGGATGATTCAACTATCGTGCTCGGGCAGGGCCTTTGCATGAAGTTCTTTAATCTTGTGATAAAAGTCCGAGAACTGTTGTTGTGCCTCCTCCTTGTTTCGAATTCCCTTTAATCAATCCGCGCACGAGCATCCGGGCTGCCAAAAAGAAATAGGCATAGGGCAGATACTTTTTGCCGAGATGCAGTTTGTGTATGCCTTCGATGATCAAAACCGGCGCCGAGAACAAATCCACCCAGCCGAAACTGGCGTGTTGATGCTTGCGCAAACTCCGCAGTTCTACAATTGCCGCGATGAGCACAATCGCGCCGGAGAGAATGGCGAGCCACGTGAAGAAAGGGTGCGGATCGCCGGCGGCTTTTCGTTGCTCGAGGCCGGTGAGCAAGAGAAAAAAACCGGCTGCGCCGTGCTGGATCGCGGAGATGCGAATCGAACGCTCAAAGGCCAGCGAGTATAAGTGGATCGTTTGTGAGGGCATAATTTTTTTTGCGCTGCTCCTGCGGACATAATTCAGGCGGCGAATATAATCAGAATATTCTTGGAAGCAAATTCAAAATTCGGCCTTGATTCCACAGGCAAAAAAGGCTATTTTTGCGCCGCGAAAAATCGGAGCACACTGCCATGACGATGCTACTTGATTTCACTTCACAAGCTGAAGCGGCTGCGCCCGCTACTTTCAAGTGGCCGCCACAGGGCCAATGGACGTATGAGGATTATTGCCGCTTGCCGGAAGACGGCTGGATTTATGAAATCATTGAGGGAGAATTGCACATGTCACCCGCGCCTTTAACTCGACATCAGAGAATCAAAGATTCTTCCCATTAGAATGACACGCCATTGAGATAACTTCACCAACCGAACCGAAAGTAGAGAGAATGAAAAAACTCCATCACCTTCTCGTCGCATTTCAGTTTTGCGCGGTTGTTATTCTGCCCTCCCTCATATTCGCCGGCGCCTCTTCGCCTCCCGTGCGCGCGAAACACGGCATGGTCGTTTCTTCGCACTATCTCGCCTCGCAAGCCGGCGTCAAAATTTTGCAAAGCGGCGGCAATGCGGTTGATGCAGCGATTGCCACAGGCTTCGCGCTCGCTGTGACGCTGCCTTCCGCAGGCAACATCGGCGGCGGCGGATTCATGATCATGCACACGAAGGACGGCAAAGTTCGCGCGTTTGATTTTCGCGAGAAAGCGCCGGCCGCGGCGCACGCGCGCATGTTTCTCGATGCGAACGGCAATTACACCGCGCCAATCAACCACGAAGGTTATCTCGCGATTGGCGTGCCGGGCACGGTCGCGGGCTTTTTTCTCGCGCATGAAAAACTCGGCCGCAAACCGATGCGCGAGCTGCTCGATCCCGCAATTGCGTTGGCCGAGAAAGGCTTCACGGTCACGTGGGGCTTGCACGATGATTTCGAAACTCTTGCGGACGAGTTTCGCCAATACCCCGCGAGCGCGCAAGTTTTTCTGAAGAACGGCGCGGAGGTTTATGAACCCGGCGAGATTTGGAAACAACCCGATCTCGCGAAGTCGCTCAAACGCATTCAACAAAACGGCCGCGAGGGTTTCTACAAAGGCGAAACCGCGGCCTTGCTCGCGGCGGCGATGAAAAAGCACGGCGGTTTGATCACCGAAAAAGATTTGGCCGAGTACGAAGCCAAAGAACGCGCGCCGATTCACGGCACGTATCGCGGCTACGATGTTTATTCCATGTGCCCGCCGAGCTCCGGCGGAACGGCCGTGGTTGAAATGCTCAACATACTCGAAGGCTTCGATCTAAAGGCTTTCGGCTTTGGTTCCGCGCAGCACGTGCATTTGCTCGCGGAGTCCATGCGTCGCGCGTTCGCCGATCGCGCGCATTATCTCGGCGACCCGGACTTCAATCCCGATATGCCGATTGCGAAACTCACTTCGAAAGAATACGCTGCGCAGCTTCGCCGCAGCATCAGTCTCAATCGTGTTTCTGCGAGCGATCCGGTGGAATTCAACGATATGCATGAGTCGTCCGAAACCACGCACTATTCCGTCGTCGATGCGGAAGGCAATGCTGTAGTCGTGACGTATACTTTGGAAGATTGGTACGGCTCGAAGATCGTTGCGGAGGGCTTGGGCTTTTTGTTGAATAATGAAATGGGCGACTTCAATCCGCAGCCGGGCCGCACGGACAGCACGGGCCTCGTCGGCACGAAGCCGAATCTCGTTGCCCCGGGCAAGCGCATGCTCTCTTCGATGACGCCGACCCTCGTCGCGAAAGACGGCAAACCGTATTTGCTCACCGGCTCGCCGGGCAGGCGCACGATAATCAACACCGTGTTGCAGACGATCGTGAACGTGATCGATTTCGATATGGACATTTCTGAAGCCCTTGCAGCGCCGCGCATTCATCATCAATGGCTGCCCAACACTTTGAGTGTGGAAAAATTTGGCGTGTCACCGGAAACGCAACGCCTGCTCGAAATGTTCGGGCACAAGCTGCGCATATCCGGCTCCTCGCGCAGTCAAGGCCGGGCCATGGGCATTATGATCGATCCGCACACCGGCCTGCGCAAAGGCGCCGCGGACCCGCGCGAAGATGACGGCGCGGCGGTGGGATATTGAAGTGTTTCTGAATACCTGCCTTTTGAATGTCATTCTGTAAGAACCTTCCTTTGTGCTCGGTACGAGTCTCAAAACTAGATTTGTTCCGAGTTCGAGGGAAGGTTCTTCCAGAATGACAGAAAACAGGGAGGTCATTTAACAAGCGAGTTTTTATTCCACGATAATTTTAAACCTTACAAAGGACCAACCACCTCAGGACGACCTATGAACGACGCTTCTTGGTATGATTCAATTTTTTCCGGCTTCAACGTTTCGCTCTTTTTGTTGATCATTCTGTTGGGCATCTGGCTGGGCGCTTCGCTCAAAAGCATGAAAGTGTGGCCCAACCTCATGCAGCTCTTCGGCGAAATGATGGCGGGACTGCTGATCGGTTTGTTGCTCGGCTTCGCATTGCGCGCGCACAACTACGTCGGCATCCTCGGCCTCGGCGCCGTCACGCTCGGCGTCATGACCGTATTGAACGCCGATCCGCCCAAACGTCCGCATCGCTTCTTCGCCGTGCTCGTAGCCATCGGCATGGCGCTGTTCATTTATTGGATCGAGTGGCAGGATTTCAGTTATCTCATCGATACCTTCATCGAGGATTTTCGCGGTGGAAGTTAAGGTTCACAACACCACGCTGCAATTGCTCGAAGTTGATTTGACCGAGATGGCGGTGGATGCAATCGTCAACGCCGCCAACTCGGCGCTACAACTCGGCGGCGGCGTTGCCGGCGCGATTCGCCGCAAAGGCGGCCCGGCCATTCAAGCCGAATGCGATCAAATTGGCGGCACGCCGGTGGGCACTGCGGTCATCACCACCGGCGGAAATCTCAAAGCCAAACACGTCATCCACGCCGTAGGCCCAATGATGGGCGAAGGCGATGAAGACAACAAACTCCGCAACGCCACGCTCAACTCCCTCCGACTCGCCGAGCAACATCATCTCAAAAGCATTGCCTTCCCCGCCCTCTCCACTGGCATTTTCGGATATCCTCTAGATCGTTGCGCGAACCTGATGCTCATGACGACAGTTGAATATCTCAAAGGCCAAACCGGTTTGGAGACGGTGAGTTTTTGTTTATGGGGAAAAGAAGCATTCGGAATTTTTCAGAAAGCGCTCCGTTTCATGTTGCAATCAGAAGGAGAATAGAAAATGGTAATCTTTCAAATACCCGCTGGCATGCCCGAGCATAATCTATTTGCCAATCGTATCGGCACGTATCTCGAACAACGTCTTCCTCGCGGATTCGCAGTGCTGTACGATACCTTCAGCTATATTTCTCCCGAAGCCATGGAAGCCCTCGGGCATTTCAAGAACGGCGATCCGCACGAATACATGCAGCAACGTTTGTTGGATTTGGGCGCTCCACCGAGTTTCATCGCTGAGACGATGGCGCACCTACTCAAACAGGGGATTATGCCGTCGCCTTTTGCCCCGGATATTTGCGTGGTGCGTGACAACGATTTTGACAATCGCTTTCGCGTTCCCGTGTGGATCGGCGAAATCGTGTCGAAAGACACGCGCGACTATGATCTCTATTTCAAGGCCTACCTTTACGAACGTTTGGGCGTCGACGAGTATTTTGTGTTTGAAACCGGCAAACGCTCAGGCAAGTTGCTTCGCGTTTATCGTTTGGACGAGCCGCAAAAGCCTTTTGCGCAATACTTCGAGGTTGCTCTTGCAGGCGCGGCAATGCGCCTTGAAAGTGTCAAGGTCGAGTTGCCGATCGAGTGGAGTGTTTGAACTGCGTCCCGCCAGGTTTTGCATGAAGTGAACACAGAAGGGCAGCGAGTTTTTTTGAGTCACAATCCTGCAGTAAAGTGATTAACCTTAATTGGAGGGTTGTCGCATGGAAGAACAAGATTGGCAAAACCTCGAAGTCTACTGCCGCTACGAGGAATGCGCAGAGCAGGTGTTCGGGCCGGACAATAAACCGCGACCGGTGAAGCGCCGCATGCAGTTCACGGGCTTCAGCGCGTGGGGCGCGGCGATGTACATGTGTCCGGTCTGCGGCCGCGAAAAGCGTTACAAAGAGCGCACATTCGGCACGGGCTACACGGAAGCCTGAAGTGTAAAGGATTCCAGCCACCGCCTTGCCGCCGCAACGCGTACATTTTCTCCACGCGGAATTCGAGCTTTCACTGAAAATCCGTTATCCCTTTCGAGAGCTTCGTTTTCTGCGCGTCTCCGTTTTTTTCCTTTCCGAAAAAACTACCATGAAAACCTTTCTCAAATTCCTTCTGCTCGTCGTTCTGCTCAATCTCGTCCGTTATGTATCTGGTTTTCATTTGGAGGGCTGGCTCGTCATCCCCGGCATGTTCGGCGTGATGGAAAAATTTCCCGAGAACTTCAACAACAATTTCAGCAGCACGGACTTTGCGATTTCGCTCTTCTACAATTTCATGCTCTGGCTTGCGATGGCTTGGATTTTCCATCTCGCGCACCCCAACGTGAAAGGCGGGTTCGTTCTGAAAAGCTTGAAGATTTACGGCATCTCGTGTTTGTTCTTCCTCAGTCTCACTGCAGTATACATGAACCACTTCAACGATGCGGTGCAGCCGTTTTATCTATACAGCATGCTCTATGCGCTCATTCTCTTTCCCCTCGTGGCCATGGCGAATGGGTTGATCTATCCCAGGCTCTTCAAAACGCAACTTCCTCATTACTTTTCGAAACTTTCCTTTGGTGATTTAGCCCAAAAATGTTAGCTTCACGCACCTGAACAATAGGTTTCTGGCGTCATTCACATTAGAGCTTGATCATGATCATCTACGTTGCCACAGATTTATTTCAAAGCCCGGCGCGGGTTTTAGTGAACACGGTCAACACGGTAGGCGTCATGGGCAAGGGTATTGCCAAAGACTTCAAACACATCTATCCCGAAATGTTTGAGCGTTATCAACAGTTGTGCGAGCGTGGTCAGTTTCAAGTTGGCCAACTTTGGCTTTATAAAACACCGCACAAATGGGTTTTAAATTTTCCCACGAAGAAGCATTGGCGCAACCCTTCCAAGCCGGAGTATGTTGAGGCCGGTCTGCAAAAGTTTGTGCAAACCTACGCTCATCTGGGCATTACCTCCATATCTTTTCCTTTACTTGGTTGTGGCAACGGTGAGTTGGATTGGGAGAAAATTGTGAAGCCTCTTATGGAGCGCTATTTGAAAGATCTCCCCATCAAAATCTTCATCCATATCTATCGCCCTGATCTTTTGGCGCCCGAACACCGTGATCCCGAGGCTGTTAAGAATTGGCTGAGAAGCGAACCGGAGGCTTTGGGTTTTATCGAAGTTTGGGAAGATTTAACCTCATTGCTTCAAACACAGAGTCTGTTTCTCTCTTTGGATAAAAAGATTTCGTTTACAGTTCGAATGGTGAAAGAACCCGAAGACGGCGTTTTGATCACGGACAAAGAATCGTCTACCTTCATTCCGCGCGAGGCGCTTTTAGATCTCTGGCAGCACATTCGAGGCTCAGGATTTAGCATGGAAGGGATGTTGCCCGCCGGTCTTGACCGCAAGGCGCAGTACGTCTTTGCCATCATGAGCCATCTTCCTTATCTCAAGCCGGTCTTCTTGACGCGTGAGCTTACGAAAGCGAACCACTTTGCCATGGGATTGCAGTTTTTTCCTCGCTCAATTCAGAGTACAAAATCCGCTTCCATCGAATACTTGCAACGTATATGAAGACCGGGGAAAAGTCGGACGCCATCGCAATTCGTGAACATTTGAAAGCTTTGCAAAAGGCGAGCTGGCTGAGTCCGGCGCAAAGGTGGTGGCCGAATTATCTTTTTCATTTTACGGATGTTCAGAGTGCAGCCAATATTTTGCGCAGCAATGAACTCCTAAGCCGCATACGCGCGCTTTCTTCCGGGCAAATGGTGGTGAATGGGGCCAGCCCGGAAATCCTTCAACGAACCGATGAGCGTCACAAAGACTTCGTTCGACTCTATTTTCGCCCTCGTATCCCCACACAATATCGCAATGAAGGTTTCCGCCCAAAGGCTGAAAGATTGCTAGGCGGCGCTCATTGCCCGGTGCCCGTTTATTTGTTGTTTGACTCGGCGAGTTTACTTTGCCGCTTCGGAACCTTATTCGCGGATGGCAATTTCGCGGCCGGCGCAACTCCCCAAAGCAGCGCCAAAAGTTTTGAACAAATTCCTTTTGAATTGGTGTATCACGACAGCAGATTCGAAGCCTCGGAGCGCGACAAGATCGTCTATCACCGCCATGCTGAAGTTCTCGTGCCGCAACGCTTAGACTTGGATACTCTGCGATTCGTTTGGTGCAGGAGTCAGGCGGAATATGAAACCCTGCTGTATTTGCTTCCGCCGATGGCACGTTCACGATGGTTGCAGCGTATCGGCGTGTCTGATTCCAACTTGTTTTTCAAGCATTGGTCTTTTGTTGAATCCGTCGTTTTAAACAGCGCCCAAGTACGTTTTAATTTCAACGCCAGCACGAAAACTCCTGGGCCCTTCGACATCCGCGTCGAGCTTACTCAGGTTGCTGACGGCTCGAAATACCTTTGGGAACACGATCGCTATTTGGCAAACGATTCACTGATTCTGGATAATTCCAATCTGAGCAACGCGACGGACTATTCCATTCGCTTGTTCCTTGAAGGCGATCTTGCTTTTGCCGGAAGGTATCAAGAAGAGATCGAACTACCATTTTAATCTCTACGAATTTTATATATCAAGGAGAAGAAGTATGAAACCCATTTCAATTATGAAAAGCTCGATCAGCGTGCTTTGTGCCATCGCGCTGTCAACAACGATCGGTATAAGCCAAACCACTGCCCCGGTTGCCACCAAAAAACCGAAATCTGACACCATCCACGGCGACGTGCGCTTGGATGATTATTTCTGGCTGCGCGAGAAAACCAATCCCGAAGTCGTCGATTATCTCAAAGCCGAAAATGCTTACGCCGAACAAATGCTCGCCGAAACCAAACCGTTGCAAGAGCAGCTTTATAAAGAAATGCTCGGCCGCATCAAAGAAACCGACCTCTCTGTTCCTTATCGCAACGGCGATTACTTCTACTATTCGCGCACGGAACAGGGCAAGCAATACGCCATTCACTGTCGCAAAAAAGGCGCGCTCGACGCGGCGGAAGAAACCATTCTCGATCTCAACAAAATGGCGGAGGGCAAAACTTTTATGGGTCTCGGCGCTTATGAAGTGAGCGACGATGGCAACCTGCTCGCATTTTCCACGGACTCTACCGGTTTCCGCGTGTACAATTTGCAAATCAAAAATCTGCGCACCGGCGAAATCCTGCCCGATCACGCCGAAGATGTTGGCTCCGTGTTTTGGGCTGCGGATAATCGGACGCTCTTTTACATCACGAAAGACGCGGCCAAGCGTTCATATCGCCTCTATCGCCACGCGCTCGGCTCGGATAAATATGATTTGCTCTATGAAGAAAAAGACGAGCGCTTCAACGTCTACGGCGGCCGCACGCGCAGCAAAGCGTATCTCATGGCGTATTCCAGCAGTCTCACCACCACTGAAGTGCGCTTCCTCCCCGCCAACACGCCGATGAGTGAATGGCAAATGCTCGTTGCGCGCAAGCAAGAGCGCGAGTTCGATATCGATCATCATGGCGATCAGTTTTATATTCGCGTGAATGACACGGGCAAAAATTTTCGCCTCGTCTCCGCGCCAGTGAGTGATGCCAGTGAGAAGAATTGGAAAGAGTTGGTGCCGCAGCGCGACGACGTGATGCTCGAAGGCCTTGATTGCTTCGCGAATCATTACGTGCTCTATGAACGCAAGAACGGCTTGCAACAAATCGGCATCACGGATTTCAAAACCGGCAACAGCCACTATCTCGAATTTCCCGAGCCGGTTTACACCACATTCGCTTCCACCAATCGCGAGTGGAATACGAACCTGCTGCGCTACAGCTATCAATCGCTGGTCACGCCCAATTCAATTTATGATTATGAAGTGAGCGCGCGCCAAAGCATTCTGCTCAAGCAGAACGAAGTGCTCGGCGGCCATGATCCCGGCCAATACAATTCCGAGCGCATCTATGCTACGGCCAAAGACGGCACGCGCATTCCGATCTCGCTCGTGTACAAGAAAAATTTCAAGCAAGACGGAAACGCGCCGATGCTGCTCGATGCTTACGGCTCATATGGTTTTCCTTCGTTCCCGACTTTCAATTCGAATCGTTTGAGTTTGCTCAATCGCGGGTTCGTGTTTGCGATCGCGCACATTCGCGGCGGCGGCGATTTGGGCAAGACATGGCATGAGCAAGGCCGCATGCTCACGAAGATGAACACGTTCACGGATTTCATCGCGTGCGCGGAGCATTTGATCGCGCAGAAGTATACTGCGAAAGATCGATTGATCATCGAAGGCGGCAGCGCGGGCGGTTTGCTGATGGGCGCGGTCACGAACTTGCGTCCCGATTTGTTCAAAGCCGTACTCTCACACGTCCCGTTTGTGGATGTGATCAACACGATGCTCGATGAATCGTTGCCGCTCACGGTGGCCGAGTTCGAAGAGTGGGGCAATCCCAAGAAGAAAGAAGAGTACGATTACATGAAGCAATATTGCCCGTACACGAATCTCGCGGCGAAAGCCTATCCTTCGCTTTTGGTGAAGACTTCCTTCAACGATAGCCAAGTGATGTATTGGGAGCCGGCAAAGTATGTGGCCAAAATGCGCGCGTTGAAGACCGATCACAATCCGCTGCTCTTCGTGATCAACATGGGCGCAGGCCACGGCGGGGCCTCGGGACGTTATGATCGCTTGCGCGAGATTGCGTTGGATTATGCGTTCATGTTGCAGCAGGTAGGAATGGGCACGAACGTCGCGCCGTGAGGGCGTGGGGCAGAGGGCATGGAGCATAGAGCATGGCGCGGGAAAAAGCTTTTGATTCCGCATTACAGAGAAACGCTCTTAGAACGCGCAACGCCGGAGGCGTGAAATGTTTATAGCTTCGTGTTTCTGATTATGCCTCCAACTCCGTCAGGAGTGGCATGTCCAAGGAGTGTCTTCGTTCATAAAGCTGTTGGCCGTTCCACAGTTTTACATGCCACTCCTACGGAGTTTTGAAGACAGAGGTGAAATCATGACTATAAACATTTCATCCCTAGCGGGATTAAGCTCTGAGGAGCAACATGAAATAGCAAAAGGCACCGCCCTGGAAAAATACCAGCGTATGAATTGTACGAGCCCCCAACGGGGCGAAATGAATTTTGATTTGACAAGAGCCGCCCGATGAGCGCACCGCAAAAGCAAAGCACCATTGGCACGAAAGTCACACCTCGTTCGACGCGAACCAATGCTTCTGCCTTCATGCGCTCCCCGCGCGTGCTGTGGTTCGCCCTCGCTTTGCTGCTCTTCGGCCTCTTCACGCTCCTCGCCCACCGCCAAGCTCCGCGGCCCGATCCCTTTCAACCCATGCAAACTTTGAGTTGGGATTGGTGGAAATATCCCCTCGAACGCAACGCCTTCAAACGCCTACCGGTGATCACTTCGAATTTGAATGACGTCTTTGCTCTGCCCAACTCGGAAAAAGTTTGAGCCGTGGGAGATGATGGGATGATCGTGCATAGCGAAGATGGCGGAGTTTAACGGGAGATGAATAGGATGAGTGTAGCGACGTAAAGAACGTCAAGTTTTTCCAATCAAGTCGGCGGGCTAGTCAGCGTTCCACTTCTCTAACTCATGGTGGAAGGCGTCCCAGGTCATGAAGTCGTCTTCGTACGTGGGATGCTCTTTTTCTAATTTCAACACAAACGCTGGCTCTTTGCTGTTGCGGTTCGTGATCTTGCCATAGAACTCCTCATACGAGCAGCCGTACTTCGCTTCGTGCTTTTTGATTTCAGCCTTGCACTCTTCGATATATTTTAGAATCTTGAACTCAGCCGCTCCTCGGAAAGCGTGAAATCGTCCCATTCGCGATCAAGCTCTTTCAGCTCCTTCGCGTAGAGGGTTTTGATTTCTTCCAAAGTGAAAAGGATGTCGCGCAGCGAAGCGGATTCTTTCAGCAGCAACACTCCCATCTTGCCGCGCACGGCTTTGATGGGCTGCTGCGCGTCAACGCCGAGGTGGGCCATTAAAGACGGCGGCAGAGAGCGGTCTTGGCTCAAATGGATCGTTTCAATTGCCATCTTGCTACTCCTGAATTTTTTCGAATCTAAAGCCGAGCCGTTTCAATAGCAACACCGAACTTTGCCGCAAACACGCTCTGCTACGGCTTGGCCGTAGCATGATCTTTCTCGCACGAGACCGCCATGAAACAAGCCAACCCCGCGTATAGCGTTCTGCACGAGGCGCTTGCTTTGCGGTTGCTGCCCACGTATATTGCAAACAAGACGACGATTTTTTTAACGCCAATCATTGAGGAAAATAAAATGAAGATCAACGTCTTGTTGCGCCCCAATCTGCCCACGGGTTATGTTGCAATGGTGCTGGGCTGGCCTAGTTTAATTATCGAAGGCACGACCAAAGACGAAGCTTTGAAGCGCGCACGTGAAAGCGTGACACAGCAGCTCTCGCAATTCGAGTTGGTCACGCTTGACCTCGCACAGAATGCTTCCGACCCCTGGGCGAAATTTGCCGGCATGTGGGAAGACGATCCGACTTTCGAGGATTTTCTAGCCACGATCGCGGCTTATCGCAAGGAGTAAGATCAGCAGGAGCAAGAATGAATTTATTCATTCTTGATACCGGCCATCTCAGCTTGTTTCAGCGCCGCCATCCACAAATGGTTGCAAAAGTTTTGGCAACACCGGTGGAGCAACGTGCTATTGCCATCACCACTGTTGAGGAGCAATTGCGCGGTCGTTTTGGCCAGATCAAAAACGCTCGCAACCCCGAAGCATATACCAAAGCGTGCCTCGCTTTGCACGAGGCGATTCGATTTTTTGCGAGCCTCGTGTGTTGGATTTTGATCTCGTGGCCCATGCGAAGTATGACAGCTTGAAACAAGCCAAGATTCGCATCGGCAGTCAGGACTTGCGGATTGCCGCCCTCGCTTTATCGACGCAAAGTGTTTTGGTGACACGCAATCGTTCGGATTTTGAGAAGGTGCCGGAACTCAAAATTGAAGATTGGTCTCTTGCATGATGACGCTTGCAGTCCATCGCGCTCAACTTTGATAATGAGAGCCGCCCTATGAGCGCACCGCAGAAGCAAAATAATATTGGCTCGAAGCCCACACCACGTTCTGCGCGAACCAACGCTTCTGCCTTTATGCGCTCCCCGCGCGTGCTGTGGTTCGGCCTCGCTTTGCTGCTCTTCGGCCTCTTCACATTTATTGCCCACCGCCAATCCCCTCGCCCCGATCCCTTTCAACCCGTGCAAGCTTTGAGTTGGGATTGGTGGCAATATCCCCTCGAACGCAACGCGTTCAAACGCCTGCCGGTAGTCACTTCGAATTTGAATGACGTCTTTGCTCTGCCCAATTCAGAAAAAGTTTGGGCCGTGAGAGATGAGGGGATGATTGTAAGCTTCACAGGCGAGAAGATGCAAAAAAGAGTGATGTGGTCGTGAAGCATTCCTGCTTTCTAAAACGAAACGGTGGGATAATCGGCGAGGTAAATATCCAGATGGTCTCGTAGCCACGCGATGAAAGCGGGCACGCTCATCTCTTCCGTAAGTCGCATCTCCTTGCGGTCATAAGTGTGTTGGTGTGGAACGCGCTCTCTGAAGTATTTTTTCCAATTCCGTTTGCCATATTTCATAATCTGCGCGCGTCGGTCTTCAGAGTTGTCGAAACCGACGACTACCGTATCGCCGCGCAGCAAATAGAAGCTGTAGTTCCGGCCCTGACCATCGACAATCTCTGTGATCTTGACGCGAAATTTTCGATAGCGGCATTCGGCGCGCAACAGAAGCAGCGCTTCCGTTGCTCTTTGCTGAACGATGCGAACCTCCTCGAAAATGCTTTCGAGCAGTTCGATCAGCTTGCCAAGATTTTTTTCATCTCGTCGTTCCACTTCTCCAACTCGCGGTGGAAGGCGCCCCAGGTCATGAAGTCGTCTTCGTAGGTGGGATGCTCTTTTTCCAATTGCAACACAAACGCCGGCTCTGTGCCGTTGCGGCTTGTGATCTTGCCGTAGAATTCCTCATACGAGCAGCCGTACTTCGCCTCGTGCTTTTTGATTTCAGCCTTGCACTCTTCGATATATTTTAGAATCTTGGTGACAAGATAGGATTCGATGGCGTAATTCGCCAACTCGACGGGATTGCCGAAGTCGCGCAGCAAGTTGTGATACTGAGGTTTGATCGCGACCGTCGCCTCTTCTGTGCGATGAAGTTGCGCGTGCATGCTCGAGGTCGCTGTGCTTGCTTGGGAAGAAGTCATGTCTATTCACCTCTCTTGGAAATTAAATTCGGCTCGAATCTAAAGCCGAGCCGCTTCAATAGCAACACCGAACTTTGCCGCAAACACGCTCTGCTACGGCTTGGCCGTAGCATGATCTCTCCCGCACGAGGCCGCCATGAAACAAGCCAACCCCGCGCCGAACAAAATTAGCAAACAATCTTCATCCGACGCTCAACACGCGCTCCAGCGCGCGGTTTTCCATACCTCGCGCATGTTTTATTTTCTATTCGCGATACTCGTCTTCGCTATCTTCACGTTCCTCGCCCACCGCCAAGCCCCGCGCCCCGAGACGACCTCTACTCAGTTTACTTTGTTGATCGCGTTTTGGGTTGGGCGGTTGGTGATAATGGCACCGTTCTCTCGACACAGAATGGTGGTCAAACTTGGGTAAAGCAAACAAATAATATTTCACCATGGCTCTTATCAATTCATTTCATCAATACTAGAACGGGATGGGCAGTTGGAGAGTTGGTAGAGCATGGAATCATCCTCGCGACAACGGATGGTGGACAGATTTGGATAGACCAAGAGCGAGATGATTTCTTGCTCGAATCCGTTCATTTTGTGAATGAGAATACGGGCTGGGCTGTGGGTGATGATGGAACTGTTCTCATGACGAGTAATAGCGGCCAAACTTGGATAACACAAGTGAGTGGGACTTCAGTTCGGCTGTCATCAGTTCATTTTGCTAATGCCAATACCGGTTGGGCAGCCGGTGCTGATGGAACCCTTCTCGCAACGTTTGATGGCGGAGAAACCTGGATACCACAAACTCGCGGGAGTTCCGCCAAACTTGATTCAAGCGGTGTTTTAAATGAAGCGTTACTCTACTCCCGCTCCTTCGCGCCGTGGTATTACCTCTCTTTGCTCCTCATCGCTCTTCTTTTATACCCTGCCTTCAAAAAGCCCAAGCCCATTGAGGCAGAGCAGAAAACCGTGGCGGACATGCTCGTGTCCGATAGGCCTATTGCAGCGGGCGATCCGGATCCGTTGGAGTTCAATGCCATCGCACGCGGGCTGTCGCGCTTCTTGCGCAATGAGAACACGCAGCCGCCGCTCACCATTGCCATCACCGGCGAATGGGGCAGTGGCAAAAGCTCGCTCATGAACTTGCTCAAGGCCGATCTCGAGCGCTACGGCTTTCGACCGGTGTGGTTCAATGCGTGGCATCATCAAAAAGAAGAGCATCTGCTCGCGGCATTGCTGCAAAGCATTCGCAAGCAAGCCATTCCTCGTTTGTGGCATCGGGGTGGTCTCGTTTTTCGCGTGCGCCTAATGTGGGAAAGAACGCGGCGCTATTGGGCGTTCGCGCTGTTGCTGCTTGCGCTCTTTTCATTCGCGGTCGGTTATTTTGTGGTCGATCATCCGAACCGCATGCATCAAGCTTGGGAAAAGGCGGGAGAGATAGAAAAAGACCTCTTCGCTTTTGTGTTCTCCAAAACGGAACCCGACTCGGCTTCAATGCAACAAAACGTGGAGCGCAGCGAAAACGCGAAGGAAGAAAAAGAAAAACGCGTTTCACTTTTGACTCTGCTCTTGAGCACGCTCGGCTCGCTGTTTGTGCTCTGGCGTTGGCTGCGCGCTTTCGGCGTTGCTCCCGCAAGCTTAATGGCTTCGATTTCCGACAAGGCGCGGCTGCGCGATCTAAAAGCGCAAATGGGTTTCCGCCACGACTTCGCGCGCGAGTTCAGCGAAGTCACGGCCGCGCTCAATCCGCGCACCATGCTCATTTTGATCGACGACCTCGACCGCTGCCGTCCGGAAAATGTGTTGGAAGTGCTCGAGGCCGTGAACTTTCTCGTCTCTTCGGGCGATTGCTTTGTGGTGATGGGGCTTGATCTGCACCGCGTCGAGCGCTGCGTGGGCTTGGGCTTCAAAGACGTGGCAGAGGAGTTGGTCGATCAAACTTCAACCGTGACGAATTCAGAAAAAGAAGAGGCGAAGAGAAGGCGCGCGGAATTTGCGCGGCAGTATTTGGAGAAGCTCATCAATATCGAAGTGCCGGTGCCGCAACCACAGCCGAAGCAATCGCAAAACTTGATCGTGCCGCCGGACCCGGTTGCGCCGAGGCCGCTCTTGTGGTGGCAAAACTTGCTGCAAATGACCGCGCCGATTGCGCGCAAAATCGCGCCGGTGCTGTTGGTCGTGGCAGTGCTGGTTGGCAGCACGTGGTTCAGCGTGAAGTATTTTTCGCCACAGCGAGAAGCGCCGAGCGCAACGACCATCGCACCGGCAACAGCGCCAACAACCACTTCCACAACTCAACCAACGTCTTCAATGCCCTCGCCGCAACGCGAAACGCCCACAGACAGTTCGCGCGGCACCGGCGAGTTGATTCAACCGCAGAAAGAGCCGGCCTCGTTCGCGTTCGTTTATGTCGCGCTCGCACTCATGATTGGCCTTGGCATTTGGCGTTTGTCCATTCCCACCGATCTCGTTGTGAAAGACTCGCCGGAGTTCATCGACGCGCTGAAGATTTGGCATCCGCTGCTCAT